>Ga0247841_10012625_pt1 | contig 10970 bp, 21 predicted proteins | sample LaCruzMarch2015__2_FD_192410 | JGI IMG/M metagenome (GOLD analysis project Ga0247841, IMG submission 192410) | Freshwater microbial communities from meromictic Lake La Cruz, Castile-La Mancha, Spain - LaCruzMarch2015_18m | ecosystem: Environmental > Aquatic > Freshwater > Lake | place: Spain...
AGCAGATCACCGCCAGGGAAGCGCGGCCTCTTTCGGTCAGGCAGTCCAGAAAGTCAGTCATCCGCAGCTCCGCTTATTTCTGGGGCAACAACTTCGATAGATTTAGAGGGGCGGAAAGCCCAGCAGTCCTGCCCGGGCTCCATCCCAAAATACCCGCGAGGTTCAAGATAATCAGCGAGCTTGTGTTTACATACCGTGTAGCAATTGCCTTCACAGATTGACCCACGCGCTTCCGCAAACCTGCAAACATCACATAGCAACATATCTCCCTCATTGGTCAGAGCGAGATACGTGAGCCTTTGGTCTCTCACAGCTTGGTTCATAGTCCGTTCTCCTCTCTCCAGCTTTTATGATCGATTTTCTTTTTCAAGAACCTGATCAGCCACTCCCTCAAAGCCGGGGCCTCAACACGGTTGTCGACGATGTCGTGATGATCACCGCACAGGACCACGACGTTGCGCGGATCGTCGAATATCTCTTTCCATTTCCCCTGCCGGCCGCCCATTCTTTTGGGCTCGATATGGCACCGGTTGAGCCTTAAAGTCGGGGCCGGGCAGTTGGGGGCCTCGCAGATCCCCCCGGAGCGCTCATCGATTTCGTCTTTCTGCTTCGTGTTCATCGGTTCACCATATGCCCGAATTTCCCTTTGACGTACTTGTCGGGATCATCCTTGGCGCCGACCGTCGGCTTATGCCCATTACCCTTGTGTTCGGATTCCTTCCTGGCCCAGGTCAGGATCGCGTGGTAGTCCGATTTGTATTTGTACCCATGGGCTAACTTACTCTCCGAAAAAGCGATTATTCTCTCATTGGCGCCGGCCTCGCCGAATTGGTCGATCAGCCTTGAGCATTCCGACGCTGCCAGAAAAACCCCAGGCTTGATTTCATATTTCGGCTCTTTTTCTTTGGTATTTTCTTTTTCTTCTATGGATTCGGTTTCTTTTTCGGATTCGGATTGGATTACGAGGGCATCTGATATCACTTGATATCCATTGCCATCAGGTGATGGATATTTGCTTCGTTTCGCTCGTTGTTGCTGGTGCCTTTCCCACGCGGAGATCTGGATGTACGGTTTTCCAGATACTGCATATTTTTGCACCATGCCTACGCTGACCAACTTGGCTAAAAATCCATCGACCATGGCGTCGGACACCTTGCCCAGGCGCAGTGGGAAGCACTTCGCCCGGAGTATCGGGGCCCGCCCATCCATCCGGCCGTAGTCATCGCAATTTACGATGAGCCTGTAAAAAAACACCTCCTCCATAGGGGAGAGCTGCTCAATGTCGCAGCTTGTGCAGATCGACTCTTTAATTATTCTGTTGGGCATTAAAGCAGGTCCCTCACTCTGGCCAGAGAAATATGCCGGAGTCCTTGGGGTAAAAATCCTTCCGCGCAGGGATTGCCTGGGCTGGTGTACCAGGTCCTTCCTTTCTTTTTTGAAGCGTCAGGTTCCTCGGCATGGATCATGTGCTTGCCGCGGATGATCCCCTGGAGGCGCCGGCGCTGCGTGGCGTATTCAGGTGAGTCTATTGGATAACTCATTCCGCCCTCGCTATCATTTCCTGGTGCATCTTCTGAGCTCCGGGGACGGTGAATTGTAAAGTTTGATGAGGGAATTCGACTGTTACCAGATCACGCGATTGATCAATGGTGGTCACTTTTCCGGTTTCATGGCTCGCCGCCAGGTAGACATAGCTTTTTATCCCGAAGGGTTTCTTGGGATCAAAATCGGCGGGTACCTGGAAGCCCTGGAACTTCTGTTTGATCGAGTCAAAGAAGGACATCTTATCTTGTGGCATTGCATTGGCGCCGGAGTCAGGGATCCTGCCGTCAATAAATTTACTCTCCTCTTCACTTAATCCCGTTGATCCGGTCTCGGACTCCGTTCTTAAGCCTGAGGCTTCGGGGATATCCTTTAATAATCCTTTCTCCTTTAATGCATACCGCTTGGTATATAATGACGCCATACTAACCCCGATATAGGCAGCCTGCTCATAGAACGTGCCTTCGTTCTTGGTTAGATAAGCAATTTCTTCATCGGTCCATTGGTGCTTTTCCTTTTTTCTTGCCCTCTTGGAAACGGACTTTTTTAATCCGGCTTGTATTATCGGAGGCCGCTTGAAAGTAATTGTCACTGATTCGACTTCGTAGTTGTCAGGCACCGGGAGCACAATACTATTCATCTAACAGCCTCCTGCAATATTCTTCATGCTTGCATCCTTCACAATATTCCGTGATCTCTATTTCGTCACAGCCGTCCCAGCTGCCTTTGTCTTTGATGATTTGTTTTAGAATCTCGGCTTGGATTTTCATTTATGTTCCCTGTTGTAATTTCCATGCGGAGCCGGGTCAAGTTCTCCGAGGAGAAAAACGATCTGTGTAAGGTCTACATTGCGGCCGTTGAATTCGTGGCAGTATTTCTTGATAAATGCCCGTAAATCATCCTCATCAATATGCCACATCGACATGCCGAGTTTGCCTGGCTTATGACCGTTATGGTAACTCGCCTTTAATTGGCCACTATCGATATAGGATTGCACCCGTTTATGCTCGACTCCGAGGATTTCAAAAACCTCTTTTTTTGTATACCAACCCTCGCGGCTCCGGAGGCAAAGTTTTAACCGCGTAGCCCGGATTTTCACCGAATTCGCTGATCTATGCATTTTGCGAGCCACAGTGATCAGTGCATAACAATGAATCAACTCGCGCAGTTTTTGATCCTCTTGGATTGTCCAATAGCGTTTGCTTATCCGGCCGGTACGTTTTGAGAGGCCGAGTAATCCAACCCGGCTGCGTACCTGCCCCCAGGGGACACCCAGTTGCAGAGCCAAATCCATGGCCGATTGATGGGTCTGTTTATATCCGACCCTCAGTAGATCATCCTCAGCTTCAGTCCAACGTTTCACTTCGGAAACTCCTGGCGCAGCCATGAATCAGCCCGCATTACATCTTTAGCTATAAATAAACCCCCAGGAACGGGCTTTAATAACTTACTGAGATTTTCTTTCAAGAAAACCGGTGCACAGGCCAGATCCGCCGCCTCTACGATCTCCCGTATCCATTCTATCTTCGGCGTCGTGGTCGCCTTGACCGGTGTCTGTTGGCCGATGATTACCCAGTTGATACCAGCATCTTTTAAGATATATTCGATGCTGAGATTCTGGTCATTTGCATCCATTGTGGCCGAGAAATCCCAACCACGTAGAGGTTCAAATGATATGAATTTTACTTTGGCCTCCACCATACTTAAGTGATCTGCCGCGCGGATGAATGCGAGGTCTCCTATACAACTTGCCCCAACCCAGCAGTTATCAGGAAAAGGCGACCGCGCATGAAGGTTCTGCGGCTTCTTGGTCAGGAAAATAAATGTGTGTTGTGGATAATGGCTAATAGCCTCAAAAATATCTCGCATCCATGCAGAGTTTATCCACTCTCCAAACAGTTCCATCGTGCTACCGACAAATATTCGGCTCGGTTTCTTAATCCTTCCAATCTCATGCCGGAAGTGAGCGTATTGGAACTCTAGTCGCTCTGGCCATTTGAACCGCTTATACATCCTCCGCGCGTAGCAGTAATCACAGGCCATGGGGCATAGGCCCTTGACCGGATTGATCGTGTAATCGCACCACTCGATCTTTGTCTTCATTTCTCACCTCTGAAAATAGCCAGCACTAATGCCTTGGCCATGTTTACTGGAACTGCGTTGCCTATCTGCCGGGTTACCTCGCTGATATTCCCGACAAATTCATATGTCGATTCGGAGTCCGTGAAGCCCATTGCCCGGGCGAGCTCTAAATTGGTCAGCATCCGGAACCGCAGGTCCAGTAAGTAAGGCTCATCGTTGATCATCACCAACCGTCGCGGGTCAATCTCTCCGTTCTCTACCGCCTGCAGGATGGGCGCTACCAGGGCACCGGCACCATGGCTGGTGGCAGTGAGGATGGGTTTATCGATGTTGTAAACCCTGTCCCCGTCCGGGCGGATTCTATTTTGCACTATGAAAGGTGTTACCACGGCCATGCCACGCTTCGCAGTGACCGTCTTGAGCGGCTCATCCACGCTTTCAGGCCGCCGGCCGCCGCCATGGTTGACCTGCGCAATGAATGGTTTGGCGGTCGGGATGGCCAGACCGAACCTGTCTTTGGTGGTTACCGTGGGCACCGGTGCATCAATTGAAGTAGCAAAGGCCGTGCCGTAGAACTTGATCATGGACGGTTCCACCAGGGAGATTGCGCCGGCCGCGGCCACCGTCGGAATAGGCTGACCCGAATCCCGTGGGGCCGAGCAGCTCTGCTGGCCCAAGATGAACGGCTTGGCCACTGGTTCTATTAAAACCGATTTCCCGTCCGCGGTGACCGTGGGGATCGGTTGATCCGCACTGCGATACGCTGGGCTGTTCCCGTTCTTCCCCATGACGAACGGTTTAGCTGTTGGGTTTATCAGCATAGGATAGGCTTTAGTTGTTGCGGTCGGTATAGGCTGATCCACGCCGCGATAAATTGGCTTTGACTGTTTCCCCATGACAAACGGTGCGGCGCCACCACTTCCAGCTTTATTGTCCGGCTGCAGGCCGAGCAGCTGAATATAAAGAGGCGCCAGCTCCCCGCCAAATTTCTCCAGCCCGCGGGCTATCCGTTTTAAGGTCTTCTCACTGAGCGGCCGCTTTTGATAATGCGGGTCGTCCAGCAGGGACCGGCCGGGGTTTGTCCAGTCGATGATCTCCCGAGCTGCGCGCCACTTCGGGAGGTGTTCGATCATATCAGCCGCACCGTCTGAGGTGTGGGAAGGATGAGGCCACATGATAGGCTTCGTGCCTTTGCGTGCAATCAGGAAAAAGCGCGTGCGCGTAGTAGCGTCGCCATAGTCGGCGGCGTTCAGATATCTCCACTCTGCGGTATATCCCATCTCCCATATCGCCTTTATCCATGCTTGAAAGAACAATCCTTTGCCTTTCGGATCGGGCATGCCGTTTTTTAAAGTTGGCCCCCAATCGACAAACTCAGGAACGTTCTCGACCAAGAGGCATTTGACATCAAGCGCCGTCAGCCAGCGGTGAATCGCCCACGGATTCATGCGACCCTGGTCATGGACCGGCTTACCACCGCGGGCCCTACTGTAAAAGCGACACTCCGGAGAGGCCATTAAGAGATCAAGATACCCCTCAGGGACAATTATGTTCGGGTCCGCTACCGTTACATCTTCGACATAATGACGAGCTGACGGATGGTTGAGCTTGTGGGTCTCGATAGCCACGGGCCAATGGTTGATGCAGACTAAGGTCATTTTCCGACCGATGGACCGGACGGCTTTCTCCGCGCCGGTCGATGATCCACCAGCACCGCAGAATAAGTCAGCTATGAGCAACTCTTTCAAAATTTCCCGCCGTGTAATATTAAAACCTTTTCGAATTCATCCCTGGCCCTCTGTGAATCAAATCCCATCTCCGTAGCCCACTGGTCCCAGGGAACTCTCCCGCCGTCCTGGCGGTCCTCTCCGGACCAACTCCTCCAACGGCGTGCACGCCGGTCGCCGTTGAACTGCAGGAGAATAACCTGTCGAGGAGGGGTAGCCCTTCCTCGGCCCTTAGACCGGGAGATAAACCTGACCACGTGCATGTGATGAGTGATCGGCGATGTGAGTTCATTCTGGATTTCCCGTAAGATTGCGTCCTGCCAGTCTTCATACTTCATTTAGTAATTCTTTCAATTTCGCTATCTGCCATTTTTGCTCCGACTCCGCGAGCGCCCGCCCGCCGAAAGTCGTATACGCATTCCAGCGATAGTAAATCGCATTCCGACACCGCGAGCCTCAATTCGACGAATTATTCCAATAACCGCCCGCCAGCAGAGCCCAAAGAGAGTAATCATCATCTATACTAAGTTTCGCCTTGCGAGCCTCCGAGTAAGCCGAATCCACCGCATAAGCCGCCTCCCGTGACGGATTCGAAAGATAAACCCGCAGCGCTTCGATCGCCTGACAAGGTCGCTTATCTCCTGGATATTTAGATTCAAGATGGATTATCATCCTGTCAGCGATGGCGATGAGAAACTTAACAGCGATAGTATCGGCAGCTTCTTCATCCTGGACGGTGCGGAATGCCCAGAGACAATCATCGATACCCAGGACATCGAGGACATCCGTCAAGGGGATCTGGGTATCAACGCCAAACTTCTCCATCCCTCTGACATGCTTATCCCATGCTTTGAGTGCCCTCTCACAGGCATTATGTTTGACTGCTAAATTGTAGGTTGTATATAACATATCGCCTCCTATAAACCGAATAACAATTTGATCCCCAATGCAGCATAGATAATCCCGCAGAGCAGGATAGAGATGAGAATCAGTGCCACGAGATAGTCGTAAAGCCGGCTCATGTTAAATGATCTTTTTCCTTCGTTCTTCATGTTCGCCTTAATTAAAATCTGCCGGGGAGATAAGCCGCGATGACTGCAAATCTCCATATTCAGTTGTGGGACCTCCTTTCTTATTTCTCCCCGGCAGTCGGATTGTCCGGGGGCCGACTCGGCTGATCACTGGGCACAATTGAGGAGTTACCAAGTTAGCCCCCACTGTATAGCCCAACTCATACCCGGCCCCCAAAAGGAGGAGTCGCCTGGCTCGGCTTCATTCGCTGCGGAAGGCTTAGTCAAGGCCTGACCGATCCCACCTTTACCGCAGAACACCAGGCTCACAAGTCCCTCCATCGGTCGCATTTGATTGTGTTGTTTCCTGAGTCTATTTCTTTAACAGCTTGCCGGCATTCCTGGACTGTGGTATTGCAGGTGTCACAAAGGTTGGCAACAATCAGATCAACCGTGGTAATTTCCAAGGTCGGGTCGGCCTCGCGTATCGCTTTAACGATTGGTGATTCAGGCTGGCCAGCATTCCATGAAGGCATATGCTTGGCTGATTCCATGAGTAATTCCTGGGCCTTACCATCAAGTAACCGGCCATCAGATGTTGGGCAGGTGATTTCCTTATGTTTCCTGACCGGCAATCTTTTAACACAGGGCCCGACCACTATCTGACCCTCGCCGGCTTTCGGAAGCGGGACACCGCCGAGGTAGTCGATCATTTCAAATCTTCCGCCCTCGACGTGGGCCTCGATGGGGCCTTCCTGATCTTCATAGACCAATAGCGCAATCCCTTCCTCGGGGGCCGGTACCCCGCCCAGCTTACGAATCAACCACTCCCTCATCCCGTCTGCCCTCCAAATTTTTCCCTGTCAGCGATGGCCTCAAGCGCCTTCCATGCAGCATCCAGATCCTTTATCTCCGACGGATCCATGGCTCCCAGGGCCTTCAGTACAGCCAGCCGATAGATCTTCCATTTCGCATAAGCCCGGGTGAAGAGCTGTCCGACTGTCTTGAGTTCGCCCTGTTCAATAGGTTGTTTCTTCGCTGCCTGCTTGGAAACATAGATGTCCAAATACCTGCGGGTCTCCTCGCAAATTCCGTAAGCAAACGTGACCGAGATATCCGCCGCCGCGCGGACCGCTTCAAGGACGGTAGTCTGCTGCTCGACTAATGCCTCAAGTCTGTCATATACCCTCATCATTTCTCCTCGCAGGCCCTGCGTATCATCTGCGGCGTGTCATATATGGCGAAATTCCTGACATGCTCGCCGTTCTTCCATAACTCCAATCTACCGTTGGTTTCCTTGATGGAGTAACCTTTCTTGATGTGCTTCGCCAGGAGCCGCTTTTTAATGCGCATTTCTCGGCCTGCCTCCCATTTTCCCGATGGTGACAAAGTGGTCGTGGCCGTGGCGCCGCCTGGTTACCTCGCCCCCTTTGCTTTTAAGCCCTCCCTTCCGACCATTGCCGGCGTGGAACTCAGACTTCTCATCCCTGAGACGGGCCTCGCAAAGCCGGCCGTCCAGCGGGCACCTGACGCAATTAAGCCCGTATTTCTCAGCCGTCGCTATTCCGCCCAGTCGGGCGGCTTCCTCTTTAGTCATTTATGCCTCTGTGAAAATATGCGCGGCCAGGTTAACCAGATCTTCCAATTCTTTCGGCGTGGCGCTGTCCAGCGGATCACATGTACGGGCTCGCGCCCTTGCCCTCAGATCACATTTTGGATAACGATATTTGAACTGGTAATAAAGTTCCCGCCACGCATCCGGGTAAGAATAGGAGAAACCCAGGTTGATTTGGCGAGCGACGAATTTACGGATAATCATGTTCAGTCGGGCGCGCGGTAAAATGTCCGGGAGGGGCTGAAGCAATAAATGTCTGCCGCCGCGTTCCAGCTGTTCTATGCGGTCTGTTAATGCCTTGATAATATCCGGCGAAATAGTTCGGGTACGGAGCTTATCAATGAGCGCTCTTAAAATAACCTTGGCGATGGGTTTCCGGCTGCCTGCCAATATTTCAATGATTCCCGGTTCATTCGTGAAAGCCGCGGGGCTCGGTTGTCCGATGTCATAGTATTCAAGAGCAATGCGGTTTGAAAACAGGCTGGAATTATCACCCTGTTTTGAAAACAGGGTTAGTTTTCGTATCCAGTTTTCAGTACCTTTAATATCAACGGCATCCAGGATATCCCTGACGCAAACCAGCGACTTGCCCTCAATAGATCGGAGTTTATGTCCCTCAATCTCAAGGGTTATTATGGTCGGCTTTATCAGGGCTAATTCCGTGGTCATAAACCCTCCCTACTGCTATAATCAATTCCCGGAGGTGGAGGCATGAAAAGAGAAGTTGAGATTGAACGGTTCCGGGCAAAAGCGAAGGACGGGCGGGAATATACTATCGTGGTATTGCAGCAATTCATATCAGCGGCGCACCTTACTGATCCGCAGGCTGAGATACCAGGATTAAAGCGCTTAATCACTTCGACTGGCCTCGTTGTTACCCCCGACGATGACCCCGAATCTTTCAAGATCCTCCAGACTGATCAAATCGTTTGGAAGATCTGAGAGAGGATATTTCTCGTAGTGCCTGTATCCCTGGTTTGTATATAGGGATGCATAGACACAGGTCCCCTCTTCTTCGAGTGAGAGTGTGATTTGATCCTTGGGGAGTGGTTTTAGTTTTACGGTGTACGTGACCAGCTGGTCACCCCGCATACCTGTTTCTGTCTTTAAGACAAATCCATCCTTCTTTTCTATATCACTCAGCCCTTTAATCTCAGCCATTATTCCCCTTTCAGCCATGCAATTACCTCATCCGGATATAACTTAAATGTGCGCTTTAACAATGACGCCCCCATACCTCTATTACCATTAAGCACGCGGGTGACGGTAGGAGCACCAACCTCTAATTTCCTTGCTATTTCCGCGGGTGAAAGATTATATTTCTGGCGGATGGTTTCAAGGATGGAAGTTGTCATGTGGCAAGTTTACCACAAGGAACTTGCCAGTTGTCAATGGTTTAGAATACATAATGTTAAAACTTGACAAAATATTTCCAGTTGGAAATAATAAGGTATCAGGAATTGATAATCGGACTGAGAAATGACATTAGCTGAGTTTGTGAAATCGACCCGGGAGGCCCGGGGATTGAATAAAGCGGAACTGGCGGCCATCGCCGGTATTTCGCCGTCTTACCTGGGCCGAATTGAAGACGGGAAATATAAAACCACCAGCGTCGAAACCCTTGAAAGACTCTCGCGAGCTTTGAAAGTTTCCTTCGACGAGATCAGGGCGATTGCAATACCAAAAGATAAACAGAAAGTGGTGGTCTATGATGTTAGGCCGAAATCACCCTCCGAGATTGTACGCGAGCTGACAAATAGCTTGCCTGAAATGATCCCCGTATATGCCAGGATTGGTGACAAGAAGGCCGTTGAGTATGCCTTTTTACCACAACCAACGCCAACGTATAGGGGGAAGGATATGAAACTCGAAGGGGTCAAGGCAGTTTTTAAATACAGGGATATATTTAAGCCAGGTGATATTATAGTCGTGGCGAAAGACCTGCCGCCAGAGGCCGGTGATCTCTGTGTTAAAAATACGGGCGAGATTTGCGCGGCTGGTGAAGGCGGATTACCTGTAATTACCATAATTCGTTATGTGAAAAAGCTCGGGTAAAAATTTTACCCTGCTGAGGTGTCCGTTATGAATAGCATAACTGAAAAAGGATATGATGCTCGAATAAGCTATCATACCAATCATAATTCGATGTCTGTGAACGGAGGCCGAGATGGACCAGTGGTATAACTGCTCTAAATGCGGTCGGTTAATTCAATGGGGACAGCCACTTTGCGCCTCGTGCGGAACTCCGCTCACCTGGCCGGAGCCGGCATCGCCAGTGACGGCTATGAAGCCAACGACTCCTGATTTAGGAAACCGCGAAATGAACCCCTCCCAGACTTTCCTGGTTATCATGATCGTCTTCCTAATTGCCGCAGGAATTGTTGGTGTAATTCTTTCTCTCCGCTCCAACCCTGAAACAATTCCAGCCCACACAGAAACCAGCCTTACCGTCACTTCAGAAGAACGATCATATGCTTTAAAAATGTCTGCCAACACAAAAAATATTGGCGCAGCGTTAACATCTATATCCGAGATGGCTCAGTCCCCTCAAATTGGGAATGCGTCATGGGAAGCCGCTGTCGGGGCCAAAATAGATTTATTACAGTCCAATATAAAAGAGGGCAAGGCGATCATGCCTCCCTCCTCCCTGGCCTCGGTACATGCTGAATATATCCAAATGCTCAATCATTTAGACAGGGTATGTAGTCTTCTCGATCGCGGACTCAGGACCTACAGTGCTGATCTGATCGAACAGGCAGGTGAGGAAATGACCCTGGCCGGGCCGCATGGCCAAGAAGCCCTACGGTTAATCAATGAATTCAATTCAGCGCGGGGTATTTATTGAGCCAGCACCGCTTTTGGCAGCTGTTACTTTTACGATCATCACCTTCTAAGCAGCGGGTCGTGGGTTCGAATCCCCCCAGGGACGCCAAATACAATGCACGATCAGAGCCCCGGCTCCTATTTTTCCTCAATACTTTCAATGGCAAATGA
>Ga0247841_10012626_pt1 | contig 10970 bp, 9 predicted proteins | sample LaCruzMarch2015__2_FD_192410 | JGI IMG/M metagenome (GOLD analysis project Ga0247841, IMG submission 192410) | Freshwater microbial communities from meromictic Lake La Cruz, Castile-La Mancha, Spain - LaCruzMarch2015_18m | ecosystem: Environmental > Aquatic > Freshwater > Lake | place: Spain...
GAATCGGCAGAAGTAGAAAGCCAGGTCATCACCGCCCTGGGCAGCCTTGTTCCGGTGGCCAGGAACCTGATCGAAAACACGCTGGAGGGCGTGATCAGGGCGCGTCAGGCCACGGGCATAGTGGCGCTGCTGATGCTCGTCTACAGCGCACTGGCCTTCTTCGACTCACTGCGCAATTCGCTCAACCGGGCCTGGGGCGCGCCGGAAGGCCCGACTTATGTCGCAGGCAAACTTATGAGTATCAGCATGCTGGTGCTCGCTGTCCTGGGCCTGGTCGCCTTCACCTGGCTCACCACCACTATCCAATATATGCACGAATCCAATGTGCAATTATGGATTTTCAAATTGACCCGGACCAGCCTCTTCCACAGGATGCTTTTCACGCTGCTGAATGCGATGCTTGCCTTTGGTGTCATACTCCTGTTGTACCGCTTCGTTCCCAGCAACCGGCCTGGATGGAAGCATATCTGGCTGGGCGCCCTGCTGGCTGCTGTCGGCTTCGAGATCGTCCGCTTCGCCTTCGTCTGGTATGTTAAAAACTTTGCACAATACGGCCTTGTTTATGGGCCAATCAGTTCTGTCATCGCCCTGTTGATGTTCATCTACCTGACCGCCTGGGTGCTGCTTTTCTTCGCCAAGTTCAGCTATGTCAAGATGCGCCGGGCCGGGAAAGGGATGCTGATAGCCGGGACCCCGGCCGCTGCGGTTGAATAGACCTTTCAAATGTGCAAGAATTGATTTCAATCAAATACGATTAAAGGGAGGCAGACCATGTTTATAAAAGCAGGCAGGTTTCTTACACTGCTGGCCGCGGTACTGGCAACTACACTCATCATAGTAGCGCCGGCCAGTGCTGCCGATATTAGAAACGGGAACAACCTGGTTATCCCGGCAGGAGAAGTCATCAACGATGACCTGTACCTCTTCGGTTCGGACATTACAGTTGACGGGACAGTCAACGGGGACGTCATAGCCTTTGGAAACAGGATCGTTATCAACGGCCCCGTAAACGGCAACTTCAACGCCGGCGCCAACTACATCACTATCAAGAGCAAGATAAAAGACTCCGTCCGCGCGGCAGCTTCAACCCTGGACATCAACAGCGATGTCGGCGGTGACGTATTAATCGCTGCTTCGCAGGTCAACATAATGCCCGGCGGGTCGGTGGGACGGGATTTGCTGACGGCAGTCGGGACTGCGTATATAGACGGGCCGGTGGGAAAGGACATCCGCGGCAGCGCCGGTAAGCTTTTCATCAATAACAGCGTTGGCGGAAACGTCCATGTCGAGAGCCGTAACGTCACACTGGAGCAGGCTGCCAGCATATCAGGTAACCTGACCTACAAATCCGCGAATACGGTAGAGCAGGCACAGGGGGCGAAGGTGGGGGGCCAGATACAGCAGATAGTCCCACCGCCACCCCAGCCCTCCCCTTCAGGTGAACAGGCGGGAAAGGTTTTAGGCTGGGCAGCTTCAGCCGTCGTCATATTTATAGTGATAATGCTCTTAATAGTTGCCTTATTCAAATACATCGCTGCGCTGCTGACCGGCATCATTGTGATCCTGATAGCGGGGAAATATATTCCCGGATTGGTGGAGACCCTGAAAAGCAAACCATGGCCGTGCCTGGGATACGGCGCACTCTTTCTCTTCTTTGTGCCGGTGGCCATATTCATAGCCTTTGTTATAGTCATAGGCATACCGCTGGGATTGGCCGGACTGGCCCTCTATATCCTGGCCGTCTACCTGAGTCAGCTCTTCATAGGATTGTTCATCGGTAAATGGATGCTGCGGCAGCGCGCAGACAACATATCGATAGGGGCTCAGATCGGGGCGCTGGCCCTGGGCCTGCTTGTCGTCTTCATAGTCTCAGCCATCCCGCTGATCGGCTGTTTGAGCGACCTGGCGATTATCCTTTTCGGCCTGGGCGCCATCTGTCTTTTCATTAAATCAAAGGTGAGCGGCAGCGCTGTATAAGCACGACAGGGACATAGCATGATCGGCTTCCCCGACGCATATCTCGATATAGAAACGACCGGCCTGTATCCGAGCGAGAGCAGGATAACCGTCATCGGTATATATTTCTGCAACGGTGACGACGGCAGGCTTGTTCAACTTTACGACCGTAATGTAACGCACAGCAACCTGCTGGATGCCATGGCAGGTACGGAAAACGTGTTTACCTATAACGGCAGCCGCTTCGACATCCCTTTCATCCGCGCGCGCCTGGGGCCGGATTTAGAGCTCCTGCACGTACACACCGACCTGATGTATCAGTGCTGGGACCATAACCTGCGCGGCGGGTTCAAGAAAGTCTTGAAACATCTCGGGATATGCAGGGAGACCGATGGACTGAACGGGCTGGATGCGATATCGCTGTGGCAACAATATAAAGAATTTGACGATCAGTCTGCGCTCGACCTGCTGCTCCGCTACAACAGGGACGATATCGTCAACCTAAGGCAGCTCAGGGATGCGCTGATTGAGATCAATCTGCCCGGGGCAACATAGCCGTTTTGATACGATACAAAATACAACAGAAAAGGGGCCGGTCCCAGGGACCGGCCCCTTTTATTTACTGGTAAACGTTATTTATTTAGCTATCTTGTCGAGCTCTTTGATGTGGGTATCGATGCCCTTGCCGAAGAGTTTCAGTACGATCGGATCACCGCTGCCGTACTTTTTATAGACCCTGCAGGTCTCGCAGATGCTGGTGTCGCGTCCGGTGGCGCCCTTGTCATCCAGCTTGCAGTAAGTGCCTTCGATCTCCCAGCAGGGCAGGAACTGGTATTTGTCGACCGGGCATTCGCTCTTTATCATCTCCGGGCAGTTGCAGAGCTCCCAGCACGGCGATTTGTCGGTCCAGAAATTTACGCCTTTCTCCTCTTTTACCCCGGTTTCTTTCTTAACCTTTACTTTAGTATCAGCCATTTTAATTTCCTCCTTTGTTGATTCCTCGGTATGCTCTTTTCTTACACTAACAATTTACCACTCGCATTGCTTAGCGCCATCCGCTTTAACGCTTAATTTACTTTTGCGCAAAAGCGCAAGTGTCAACGGGCATTCCTAGCATAAAAAAATCCCCCCTCCTCTCGGAGGGGGGACCATGTCCCACGTGCTGTGGATTAAATTCAGACTGTCGCCACCTGCTCCAGGGTTTTCAGCGACGTATTGATGCCGCGGCCAAGCAGCTTCAATTGGATCGGCTTGCCGCCGCCGTAGTTCTTGTATACCCGGCAGACCTCGCAGATGCTGGTGTCTTTGCCATCTGCGCCGTAGTCGTCAAGCTTGCAGTAAGTTCCTTCGATCTCCCAGCAGGGCAGGAACTGGTATTTAAAAGACGGGCATTCAGCTTTCACCATGTTCGTGCAGTGCGAGAGCTCCCAGCACGGCGTCTTATCGGTCCAGAAATTGAATCCGCGCTCTTCCCTGACTCCGTCTGCCGTTTCTACTTTTTCTACTGTCTTGGCCATTTTGTTTTCCTCCTGTCCTTGGTTCTTCTCCAGGTTGCCTATAATTTAACATCACGGGCAACCGGCGGCATCCGTCATTATGCTTATTATACTGTTGCGCTTTTGCGCATCTCTCCATACGCCACAATGCTGACCGGGCGTTTTTCCTTAGAAAATCCGCGTGCTGCCGGGCTGCCGGATGACCTTTATGTAAAAAGCTGATTGGTATCCGGATTTATTTGCCCTGCATGTAGACAAGTTAACCGGATTGATATAATCTTAGGTTGTACTAAATTAACCTTTATAGTCTAAATAGTATTAATGGCACAGAACTCCAAGATTAACAACAAAAGTATTCACGACAATATCCTTAAAATAACCGAGGCGCTATTGCTGAGGAATGGGATAAAGGGTTGGAACATGGACAGCGTGGCTCTGGAGGCGGGAGTATCCAAAAATACCTTATATGAAATAATCAGCAGCAAGGAACAGCTGATAGAAGATGTCGTAATCAACCGGCTTAGAAATAACGTTGATACGATCGTGGGAATCTTCAGAGACGAGCCCGACTTTGTAAAGGCATGTGAGACCGGCGCCAGGCATCTGGCACACATCACATATGTGTATGACCTGCTTATATTACCTCAGGTTTTTCGTGAATACCCCTCCATAAAGGGAAAGTTCGATTCTATCTCAGGGAAACTCAGCACTTCTATACATGATTACTTAAATCAGGCCAAGCAGGACGGCGTGGTCAGGAAGGACGTGGATAACGATATAGCCATCAATTGCATAACTGCCATTATCAATCACTCCCTATCCGGGAACATTAAGGGAAGAAAATTTGAAGATCAGCTCTATCAGGCATTTTCCTATCTTATAAAGGGAATCCTAGCGTAAATATTTTATCGATCGCCGGTCTGTAAGGCGAAGGGGGAGGCAAGTATGAGTTATGCGGAGCTAAAGGCGCTGGAAAGCGATATCGCAACCTGTTTTCGGTGTTCGCTGTGTAAAATGGTGCCGCTACCCGTTTTTAAGAAGCAGGAGTTTTCCAATATCTGCCCGATAAACAGCCATTATATGTTCCATAGCTATTCCGCATCGGGACTCGGATATATGGCACTGGCCCTCTCGGAGGGACGCATTAAGGCTGATAAAGCCCTGGCGGATATCGTCTTCTCCTGCCGTACCTGCGGATACTGCGATATGGCATGCAATTTTATTATGGAATCGAAGCGAAATGAAATAAATATGACCCTGAGGGAAACGCTCGTACGAGAGGGCCTGGCTCCCGAAGAGTACAAGAAAACGGCCCAAAATTTAAAGACCACTGGAAACCCTGCGGGATTAACCCATACAAAGGCCGGAGACTGGGCGGCAGGTTTGAGCCTCAAGAAGCTTCCCCAACAAAGAGCTGAAGTTTTACTGTATGCGGGTTGCTTGACCCGCTATGACAAAAATGCCCTGGTGTCGGCCAGAAAGATGGCGAAACTGCTGATCCATGCCGGTGTTGACGTGGGTATTCTGGGAGATGACGAAACCTGCTGCGGCCTTCCGGCGCACTGGATGGGTTTCAAGGATGAGTTTACGTCTTTTGCAGAGAAGAATGCACTCTCCTTTAGAGAGGCGAAGGTTAAGACAATTGTAACTGTTTGCGGCGCCTGCCTGGGGACATTAAAGGCGAAGTACCCGAAATATGGCATCAAAACGGGCATAGAAGCGTTGCATGCGACAGAATTCCTGGAAAGGCTTATCAAGCAGAAAAAGATCAGGCTATTAAAACCGTTAAACCTTAAGGTTACCTATCATGATCCCTGTTACCTTGGCCGCCAGTCGGAACCTCAAGAAGAATGGAAAGGTGAAGAGAAAACCGTATTTGGACAGATGAAGTACACAGTCCCACCCAGAAAGATCAACTATGGGACGGGTGGCATCTTTGATCCTCCCCGATCGCTTTTAAAATCGATAAAAGGGCTTTCATTCAGGGAAATGTACAGGATTAGAGAGTACTCGCATTGCTGTGGAGGCGGAGGAGGGAGCGCTGAGATATACGAAAAGATGTCCACGGAAGCTGCCGAGGACCGGATTAAGGAGGCGCGTGAAGTAGGGGCGGATTACCTGGTGACATCCTGTTCCCACTGTAAGGTCCAATTAGAAAAAGCATCTTCAGATATTAGTGATCACCCTGTAAATGTGCTGGATATCATAGACATTGTCTTCCAGGCTGCAGACATCGATTAGCATAGGAGACATAAGAACATGATAGATACAAATATTTTAAATGACCTGAGTCAAAATAACGTAGTTGAAACCTCCTCGGAGAAGTTGAAGACATATGACGTCAGTAATCCCCTGGTGCGATACGGCAGGAAACCGCAGTGCGCTATAAAACCCAGGGATGTTCCTGAACTGCAAAACCTGATCCGCAAAGCAAAGCAGGAAAAATTCGGGCTGGTGCCGGTTTCGTCAGGAGGGCCTCATACAAAGGGGGGCATTGCATGCTCAGCCGACCATGCTATTGTCGATCTATCGGAGTGGAACAAAATCCCCTGGGTCAACCGCCGCAACAGGGTGTGCTTTGTCGAGCCCGGCGTCACATACGGGCAACTGAATAAGTTTCTTATAGATTACGGCATGACGCTGCCGACACCATTGGCGCCACGCAATACCAAAAGCGTGCTCGCCTCCATGATTGATCGCGAGCCTCATATCTGGCCCAGGATGCAATGGGACTTTCAGGATCCCGTGGCCTGCACGGAGTTTATTTACGGCACAGGCGAATTATTCCGAAGCGGGGCTGCCGGTGGTCCGGGGTCGCTGGAAGAACAGAGGAAGTCTAAAGGGGCCCAAAAAATGCCGATGGGTCCCGGTCAGACGGACTTCCAGAGAATATTGATAGGAGCCCAGGGATCCATGGGTATTATGACATGGATCAGCCTGCGGACCGAGTTGTTGCCTTCGATCGAACGGCCGATGTTGACCGCCAGCGACCGGCTTTCGAAGATAATCGAGTATGTGTACGAAGTCCAGCGCCCCTGGTTGGGTGAACATACTTTCATACTGAACCGCTTTGCCGCAGCCATGCTCATGACGTGTGGCAATCCCGGTTCCCTGGACAGGGTCAGGAATTCTCTTCCCGAATATATCTGCCTGCAAAACATCGCCGGGTTCGAACGACTCCCCGGGGAGAGGCTTGAATATCAGTACGAAGAACTGAAAAACATGGCGGCGGGAAACGGGCTTCAACTCGTCGATTCAGTGGGAGAGATTGAAGCATCTACCCTGCTCAAGGCCGCAAAATCTCCCTGTGGCCCGCGTGATTGGCGGCATGTGACAAGCGGCCACTGCCTGTCGATTTTCTTTCTGTCTCTGCTTAACAATTCGGAAAAGTATATTGATATTGTCCGTGAAACTGCCGGGTCCTTTAACATTTCTAACGAGCAAATCGGCGTCTACCTTCAGCCGGTTATTCAAAACCATGCCTGTCACATCGAGTTCATGCTTCCCTTTAATCCTGAAAACGGACATGAAGTCGAAAACATGAAAAATTTTGAAGCTGCTGTGACTGAGCGTTTGATCAAAGCCAGGGCCTTTTTCAGCAGGCCGTACGGCATAGCCGCTGAGATGGTTTTTAAGAACAATCCCGGAAATACCGAGCTTATCCGTGTAATCAAAAGTCTGTTTGATCCTGAAAATATCCTCAATCCGGGGAAATTTCACCTCTAAATGATCCACTCCCGATTCAGCCGGAAGATATTCAGAGATACATGCAGGAGGCCAAAATGTTAACAGTAGATGAACTCAAAGAGCTTAAAGATATCGTGGGCGCGGAGTGGGTGAAGGATGACCTTCCCACCAGGGACGCCTACTCTATTTACTATAACTCCTCTTCATTGAACAAGGAGGACAAGCTGTGGACGGCAAGGCCGGCGGCCGTAATTATGCCGAAAACACCTAAAGAGATCTCAGAAATTACGAAATTCTGCAATAGAAAGGATTTCATGCTTAAACCTTTTTCCACGGGCTGGATTACTTCCTCGGCGCCTGGAAGCCGTAAAACGATTCTACTCGACCTCAAGCGGATGGATAAGATCATTGATATCGACGTTAAGAACCAGATCGCAGTTGTAGAGCCCTATGTCAGGGCAATAGATCTTCAGTCTGAGTTGTGGAAGCACGGGCTGAATGTGCATGCAGTTTCATGCGGTGGTAACCACTCCATCCTGGCATCTACAGCAGCGGCATGGGGATACGGCATAACGGGCGCTTCCATGGGATATCAAGCACGGAATATGCTGGGAGTCGAGTGGGTTATGCCCTCCGGCGAGATCCTCACACTGGGCAGCCCGGGTGACGGAGCGGAATGGTTCAGCACTGACGGTCCGGGCCCCGGTGTCAGAGGGCTTATCCGGGGGTTTCAGGGCACCTTCGGCGGACTGGGTACCTTCACAAAAGTGGGTGTAAAGTTATACCGCTGGGATTCTGATCCGGAATATGAAGTCCATGGCGGATCGCCCAAATACGTCCTGAACCGCGAGTTGCCGAACCTTGGCGTATTTATTCTCATGTTTCCCACCAAAGAGCAGATAACCGATGCCGGTTATAAGCTGGGGGAGGCGGAATGCAACTACTCGGATTTCAGGATGCCGGCCTTCTTTATCGCCCTCGGTTTTACCGATAACAACCTCGAACTGAAACAGCTGTGGTCAACCGGGGTCTTTCAGAAACTCGCCAGGTACGTACTGACAGTATGCGTTCACGGCCATTCAAAAAAGGAATACGAGTGGAAAGTAAAAGCTCTTAAACAGATAGTCAAGGAGTCGGGCGGACTGATATTGCCGATGCAGCAGATACCCCTGGCCGCCTTTGATCTGGTAAAGCCGTTCTTCAAGATGTTTAAAAATCCCTTGAAGCTGATAACAAAGATTCCCTATATACAGGAAATAACGGATCTGATGAGGACCAGCGAGGAAATGCGCCTCAAGCTTTTTACCACGGCGTTTTTTATCCTGGTGCGGCACGCCAACAACGCCCAGGGTGGATTCCGGGCATCATCCGGCATGTTCACCTCTGTGGGAGCTTTTGACACCTGGGACATGGGTTTTGAACAGGCCGACTATATTGCCGGGGTTAAAAGACCGGCCATTGAAAAGGGCCTTATTTTAGACGATGGCGGCGATCTCGGCAGCGGCGGGACCTTTGATTTTGGGCATCTCGGATACATCGAAGGGATAGGAGAGTATTCAACCAACGATCCAGAATCGAGGAAGGCAACCAAAGCAATCGTTGAAGAATCTCTTCACGGCACGATTGAGAGGTCCCTGGGACTGCCGATTGCCGCATTTGGCGGCCCGATGAACCAGCTGTTTGGCCCGCATTGCTACAACTATCACGAGATGATCATGAAAATAAAGGAGAAACTTGATCCCAATTCCTCATATGACTCCTGGACGTACAGCGGCCCGTCTGATAAAGCGTTCCCGGACGAAAAAGAAGGTTACACATTCTTTTAGACTAATATAATAAGTTGGAGAGGTGGAGATCGATGACTGATAAGACAGGCTCACTGGTTAAAGAGGGCTGGACGGGACCCGGCAGAAGCGATATCACGATAAAACCGTTGGCGCCGGCAGAGGACGGGCTTCATATCGATATAGGCGCAAAAGGCCAGTACGAGTGGTGGTATTTTGATGCGCATTTGGAGTCAGGCCACACTATAGTAGTCTTTTTCCACGCGGCAAATCCCAATCCCGGAATGTCAGGCAAACCAGGTGTGGAAATCGTATTGCTCAGACCCGATGGAAACAAGACCCAGAGATTCATACCTTACAGCAGGTCGGATTTCTCCGCTTCCCGCGACAGGGCTGACATTAAAGTTGGCGCCAACTATCTGAGAGTCGAACAATCGGAAGGGGAGCTACCTCGATATGAGATCAATATTAAAGAGAAGGACCTGAGCTGCCATCTCACATACAGGGCAGAGGTAAACGGGTGGAAACCCGGAACCGGCATCTCTCAATTTGGCAGTATGGGCTACTTTGCCTGGGTGGTCCCTTTCGCCAGGGCTTCCGTGGAAGGCACTATTACAGATGGAAGCCATACGATACAGGTCAAGGGAGTAGGTTACCATGATCATAACTGGCTGAATTTTCAGTTCCCTACAATAATCGATTACTGGATGTGGGGCAGGGTCTATTCAGAGCACTATACGGTATCCTATGCTTTCATCCAGTGTAATAAAAAGATGGACAACTATGCCGTGAAGGTGCTGATGCTGGCGGACGGCAGGGAAGTCATACTCAGCACGGGCGAATTTGATTTCATTAAAGAGGATTTTGAATATAACTCCAGCGCAAAACACAGTTTCCCCAGGAAACTCACAATCAAGGTCTCAGGTCGAATGGAGGCAAACCTCAGGGTTAAAGAAGTCCTTGAAGCCGAAGACATGCTCAATAATTTCAGCCCGGTTCTGAGGTTCATCGCAAAGAACATATTGCGGCTAAAACCGGGCTATTTCAGGCTGGCCTCTGATTTCGATATAAATGTGACACGTGAAGGTCAGACCAGCAAGGAACTGGGGACAACGTTACACGAGATAGTAATGTTTAAATCCGCTGAATAGAATTCCCCTGCCCCAAATTCTATAAATCAAGAATTCGCCATATCCCTGCACGCATGTATTGAGAAGTCGCGCCGTGCTATAATGGCTTTCCTGAATCCGCAGAATCAAATAGCCGTAAGGAGAATCAGCGAATGCCCAATAAAGCGACTGGCAGCGGCTTTTACGGCTGGTGGTTGCTTCCCATCCTCTGCCTCGTTTATTCCATCCCCATCGGATTTGCACTCTACGGGCCGCCGGTCATTTATACCTTCATGGCCGAGGACCTGGGATGGCAGCGTGGACAGGTTAATCTCGGCTACTCCATCATCGGCGTCATGCTGGGCGTGGGCGCGCTCGTCATCCCCTGGCTGATCAACCGTTTCGGCCCCAGGAAGACGCTGGCCATAGGCGGCATAATCATTGCCCTGAGCTGCGTGCTGATGGCGCTGCTGGCGCAAACAATTGCAACCATCGCAGGTCACTCGTACCCAATCCTGTACTGGGTTATATGCTTCTTTGTGGGGCTGGGACTTTCTTTCAGCACGGTGGTGCCGATACAGGCGCTGGTGTTGCTCTGGTTCAATGTGCACAGGGCCCTGGCCCTGGGTCTGGTGCTGGGCGGAGGCGCCATCGGCGGGTTCATTTACCCGCAGATCATCAGCGCCGGCATCGTGAATTTCGGCAATGACTGGCGCGTGGGCTGGTATATCATAGCGCTGGCCTGCCTGGCCGGCTCCGTCATCGCCCTCATCGCTGTACGCAACCGTCCCGAGGACCTGGGCCAGCACCCGGATGGTCTATCTCCTCAAGCGGAGCAGGCGGCCATCGCGCACACCAAACACAGGCTGATCAGGACATACCGCACACCCGTTAACTGGCAATTCCCGGACGCCGTCAGGACACGTGCGCTCTGGTTG
>Ga0247841_10012627_pt1 | contig 10970 bp, 6 predicted proteins | sample LaCruzMarch2015__2_FD_192410 | JGI IMG/M metagenome (GOLD analysis project Ga0247841, IMG submission 192410) | Freshwater microbial communities from meromictic Lake La Cruz, Castile-La Mancha, Spain - LaCruzMarch2015_18m | ecosystem: Environmental > Aquatic > Freshwater > Lake | place: Spain...
CCATTGACCAGGATACCGGGCTGCAAGCGGCGCGCCATGGCATTGAGTTTTTCCGCCTGCCAGCCTTTCCCGTCGAATGGCCACCAACCGTCGTACCAGAGCACATCGATGGGGCCGTAATTCGAAAGAATCTCGCGGAATTGCCCATGCACATAATCGATAAACGGCTGATAGCATTCTTCGGGACGTTCGAGCGCATCCACCGCGTTGGGCGAACAAGTCCAGTCATTGAGGGAATGATACAAGGCAATGCGCAAGCCGTGTTTCCGGCAGGCGTCAACAAACTCGCGGACCAGATCCCGGCCGCATCGCGTTTTCAGGGTCGTAAAATCCGTCAACGCCGAGTCGTACAAACAAAACCCGTCATGATGCTTGCACGTCATGACGGCATAGCGCATGCCCCAGTCGTGCTTAGCCCGGCGCAGCAGGGCGTCCAGATCCAGCCGGTCGGCCGTGAACCGATCAGCCAGGCGCTTATACTCGCCGATCGGGATTCGTTCGCGATTGAGGACCCACTCGCCCCGTTCGAGCAGGGCATACAATCCGTATTGGATGAAGAGCCCGTAGCGGGCTTCCTTGAACCATTGCAGATCCGGGGCCATTGTTCCCCCCCTTCAGATCTTCATATCGGGATTCTCAGGGCCAAAGTGTTTCAGCATGACCAGCGGGTCGGTCACCGACTGATTCACAATGGTCACGCCGGCCTGGGCGGCGGCCACGGTCACAAAAAACTCATCGTGCGTCAACTGGCCATACCGGATAAGCGCGGGCGTCTCGACCGGCCACGCGCCCATGCGCCCGTGCCCCTGCATCATGATCATGCCGTAGGCCGCGCGATCCCGGATCGTCACGGAACGCCCCGGCAACACCGTCAATTCTTTGGCGCCGAAGGCGGTTGACTTGTAACAAATCCAATACTCCCGATAGCCGTCCGCCTCCATGTCCGGAACGGGTTTCACGGGAACGGGGGCCATGAAATGATTGGCAACAAACCGCGGATCCACGTTGCGGTCCCAATCCAGAACATCGAGCAGGTAATTCACGTCCCCGACTTTTTCCGGCGGCGTGTTTTTCCACAACAACGCTTCCGGAATGATCTGCTCATTCACCAGCGACTGATACATGGCAAAGACATCCGACGCTTTTTGCGGCTCGTACGTGCAGAGACTGCCCGGCGCATGCAGAACGCCCGGCGGCACATTCCAGCCTGTGCCCGGCTCCAGCTTATAGGCCTTGGAATAATTCGTGATTTTGTTGTCGCCTTTCGTGAAACGAACCAGGCAATCACGTATCTGCTCGCGGGTCGTTCCCGGTTCGAACCCGAAAAAAGTATACGGGAAATCGCCGCCATGATTGTTCAGTTGCGGGGGGAAATAGTAGGCTTCCGGTTTCCCGAGCTGGTTTACCAGCCGCGCATGCTCGTCCCGATGATGCACGTGATGGGGAAGCGGTCCCTGGTTGTCGAAGAACTTTGCAAACATCGGCCAGCCGCCATGCCGTTTCCAGATGCGCTCGCCCAGGAGCCGATCTTTCAACTCAACCACCGCGTCCCGTAACAGCGCTTTTTCAAACCGGCCCTGGTCCTCGACCACCACATAACTCAAGCCCTCATCCGGCGCCGTGAGCGGCCCGTTGTCCGCCGGCGTGGTCGATGCCAGCCACCGTTCATCGAGTCCGCCCCGCTCGCCGCCCAGGGCATAATAATCGTCCGGATGCAATTTGATCCGCCGGCCCGGCACGCAAAAAACCCGCGGCACCCAGGTCGGCGCCAGACGCAAAATCCCGCGCCCCTGGTCCAAGGCCCGATTGACTATCGCATGCGTTGTCATATGACTACCTCCCTGTAGCTCCCCGCTGGAGACTCTATTTTCTCGTTAACGGCTACCTTTACGCCAGAACAAGAACGTAAAAGCCAAAGGGGGGCAAGTCAATGAGAAAACGACAGTGAAGAAGAACCTGCTTGAAACATTAACCTCTGCCGTGGTAGGGTCTTGATAAAGGAAAAGGAAGGACATTTACGAGCACTGACTATGCAAAGGTAAAAGGAAACTGGTCACGGAAACTATAAAACAACAATTGAATATACCGGCGAATCGCCAGGTTAAACTGAATGTTATATTGTCGGATGAAACTCCGGTCGGGGCAGCTGAAATGATCATGGTTATCGTGTCACATTCCCAACAGCCAAACAGCCGGCACAACATCATGGAGCTGGCGGGCTGCTTGAGACATTCAAAGGCTTTGCGGGGAGACCCGGTGTCAATCCAGAAAGGTTTGCGCAATGAGTGGTGAGCGCTTGCTGCTGGATACGAATGTTATCATCGGCTTTTTAAAGGGCGAGACACATATATTATGCTCTGAATAGCGTGCTATTTATTGAACAAAGGCCATGAAACTTTATCTCGATATGTGCGTCTGGAAAAGGCCTTTTGACGATCAATCGAATGATCGCATTTGGATTGAGTCGCAAGCTATCATGCGGATTTTAGATTTGGCGCATATCGGTGATATGGAGATTTTCATCTCGATGGCGTTGGTGCTTGAGAATGATCGCAATCCGAAAATTTGGCGAAAAAATCGGGTGGCGACATTGATGACCTCATTTGGCCGACCTGCGCCCCTCACCGAAGCTGTCTTGGCCAGAGCCTTTGAGATACGCGGCTTTGGGTTTATGGATATGGATGCGCTTCATTTGGCATTTGCGGAAAATCTCAAATTGGATTATTTTGTGACCTGTGACGACGCCATTCTCGGGCGGCAAGGCCGCGTTAAAGTGGCAATCATCAATCCTGTTGATTTGTTGAAGGAGCATGCAAAATGACAACGACTACGTATCGGACGCCGCGTAAAACCGTAGAGCTGGGATTTCAGGCGCTCATTGAAAAGCTCGGTTGCGGAGGCGCGATTGCATTCATTGCCCAGTATGAGGCGGGAGAGGGCAATTACGCGGTTGAGCGCAAAAAGATTCTGGCAAACTTCCGCCTGGAATCGCTAAGGAAAAAGAATTGGTAAGGCTTTTTATTACGGCGGAATAAATTGATGGATTTGTACCGCCTCGGCCACCGTTACATGCTCAGCCCGCCTTCTGATCCGCCTGTTGCCTACCCGTGACAAAATATCACGACTTCACTTCCTTATTCCGTTTCAACTGCACGAAGGCGGCAGAGGAAAAGAACGCGGAAAACCTGCTGATAATCCGTTAATCAAGCGGCGCGCTCTTGGTGGTCGTCTGCGTGGTGAAGCGTGGGCGCGTTATGTGTCAGAAGCATTTAGGGCGTTTCATTTTTGGATAAGGGATGAAGGCTCGGCGGCGCGTGGCTTTAGCCATGCGCCGCCTGAGCCATGGTCAAACTTAACCTTGTCTATATAAGAACAATTATATCTTCAATAAATGGGGGTGTTAAATGAAGTATGAAAAAACGCTCATGGCGGTCATGCCCCGGCGCTGGCTTCGATCCACTCCGGCAACAAGGGCGGCCACAAGCGTCCATAACCGGTTTCTTTTACCCCGCCGATATGCCGCCTGCCCTCCGACTTGTCCGCCATAGCCTTGGCGACGGTGGAAGCGCTTTGGCGCAGGAGGAGCTTGCCCCCCGTAGTTAGCCGTTAAGGAACGTAGGTGGGCCTCTTTCAACTGGCTTTTCGGGACACGCCCTGATACATTCAAAACCGTTGGGGCGATGCGCAAGCGGGCCTGCCCACCGAAGCGGTTTCGCGTAGGCGGGGGAGATCCCGGAAATGGGCTTATTCGTTATTCGAAGGACCCTTGGTCGCCCACCGACAAACCCAACAGCCGGTTGCAGAAGTACCGCTTGACGGAGGCCGGGAAGCGAATTTTGGAGAAGTCGAAATGAGCGCCACCGAACCCACCATCATTTGCCCGAAGTGCAAGACCGAGATCAAATTGACCGAATCTCTGGCCGCTCCGCTCGTCGAGTCCATCCGTCGCGACTATGAGGAACGGCTGGCCCGAAAAGACACCGACATGGCTAAGCGCGAGACCGCTCTGCGCGAGCGCGAGGCGACTATCGCGAAGGACCGGGAGACGCTCGACGACCAGGTCGCGGAGAAAGTGAAGCAGGAGCGGTCACGCATCGCCGCCGAGGAAGCCAAGAAGGCCAGAGTCGCCCTGGGGAATGATCTTGACCAGAAGTCAAAGGAACTCTCCGAACTTCAGGACGTTCTGAAGGCCCGCGACCAGAAATTGGCCGAGGCGCAAAAGGCACAGGCCGAGTTGATCAAGAAACAGCGCGAACTGGACGACGCAAAGCGGGAGATGGAGCTGACTATCGAGAAACGCGTGCAGGCGAGCCTTTCCTCAACCCGCGATCAGGCGCGGAAAGAGGCCGAGGAATCGCTGAAATTCAAGGTAATGGAAAAGGAACAGACCATTACCTCGATGCAGAAGCAGATCGAAGATCTAAAGCGCCGGGCTGAGCAGGGCTCGCAACAGTTGCAGGGTGAAGTCCAGGAGCTTGAACTTGAAGCCTTGCTCCGGGCAAAGTTCCCGCGGGATACGATTGAGCCCGTGCCCAAGGGTGAACACGGCGGCGACGTACTCCAGCGTATTCACGGACCACTCGGCCAGCCCTGCGGCACGATCTTGTGGGAAGCGAAGCGGACTAAGAACTGGAGTGACGGCTGGCTGGTCAAACTGCGCGAAGACCAACGCACCGCTAAGGCCGAGATTGCTGTGCTCGTGACTCAGGTGTTGCCCAAGGACATGGATACCTTCGACATGGTAGATGGCGTGTGGGTCACACCGCCTCGCACCGCGATCCCGGTTGCCATGGCGCTCCGCCAAATGCTTTCCGAAGTCGCCTTGGCCCGCCAGTCGTCTGAGGGCCAGCAGACGAAAATGGAAATGGTATACCAGTACCTGACCGGCCCGCACTTCCGTCAGCGGGTCCAAGCCATTGTCGAGGCGTTTTCCTCCATGCGCGAGGATCTCGACAAGGAGAAGAAGGTCATAACCAAGCAGTGGGCAAAACGCGACGAGCAGATCGGGCGGGTAATGCAAGCCACCGTCGGAATGTATGGCGATATGCAGGGAATCGCCGGGAAAACGTTGCAGGAGATTGAGGGGTTGGAAATGAAGGTATTGGGGGTTCATACGTGAACATCTACTCGCCGTGTGGTTCTTTATGGCATCGATGGGATCCCCATATTCATGCGCCAGGAACGACGCAGGCGGACCAGTTTGCCGGGGATTGGGAGGGTTATTTGGCAAAAATAGAAACTGCGTCTCCGGCAATCCGTGCATTGGGTATAACCGACTACTTTTGTATTCAGTCTTATCAAAAGGTGTGCGCTCACAAATCTCAAGGCCGTCTACCGCAGGTGGATCTCATTTTCCCGAACGTCGAAATGCGACTTGACATAAAGACCGCACGAACCAAGGGCATCAATCTGCACCTGTTGTTTTCGCCCGATGATCCCGAGCACGAGCAGCACATTGAACGGATTCTTGGCCGACTGATGTTTGATTTTCAGGAACGGAAATATTCCTGCACACGCACGGACCTTATCGCATTAGGGCGTAAATTCAATCCACGGCAAACGGACGACGAAGGTGCGTTTTGCGAGGGTATTGGCCAGTTCAAAGTCACCTTGACCGAACTCCGACAGCTTTTTAAGGACGATGTGTGGTTGCGAAATAACTGTCTCGTGGCCGTTGCCAGTTCCAGCGGTGACGGAACCGCGGGCCTTCAGGAAGACGGTGCCTTCGTAGCCGTCCGGCAGGAAATCGAGCGATTCGCGCACATAATGTTTTCTGGTAACAAGGCTGACCGAGATTATTGGCTCGGTCTGAAACCGGGGATGGACCGCGCAGCGATTGAACGCACATATCGCGCTATCAAGCCGTGCATGCATGGGTGTGACGCTCACCATTTGGACCGCGTAGGCGCCCCGGAACACTCGCGCTATTGCTGGATTAAGGGCGATCTCGCGTTTGAAAGCCTCAGGCAGGCGGTCATTGAGCCGGAAGAACGCGTCTCAATCAGTGATCGATCTCCGACTGAAAATGTCGATTCGGTCACCATTTCGAGCGTCAGGCCCATTGGCATGCCTTGGTTGCGCAACGATGTGATCGAACTGAACCGCGGACTTGTCAGCATCATCGGTGAGCGTGGCTCTGGTAAGACCGCCCTGGTCGATTTGATAGCCGCCGGCGCGCAGGCAATCGGCAATAATTTGGGCGAATCCTCCTTTTTGCAACGGGCCACCTCGCCGATTGATCTCATAGGCAAGGCTGAGGTGGAAGAGATTTGGGCCGATGGTGCAAAGAAGCGGGCACCATTCCATCCGCCCGACGAATGGGCGGACGAATGGCCGCAAGTGCGCTATCTTTCGCAACAGTTTGTGGATCAACTCTGCTCGTCTGCCGGGCTCGCTGTTGAACTACGTCAGGAGATAGAACGTGTGATTTTTGATCAGACTGAACCCACGGAACGCTTCGAGACGGATTCTTTCGCGTCGCTCACGTCGCTGTTGCTCGAACCCATCAGGCGGCGTCGGCAGCATCAAATCGACAGCATGACGGCAAATTCTGTAAAGATCGCCGACGAGACCCGTCTCCGGGACCAGTTGCCCAAGCTTAAAGCCAACCGCAAAGACTTGGATCAACAACTCACGAAATCCCGATCTGATCTCCAGAAATTGCTTCCGAAGGAAAAAGCAAAACGAGTTCAGCGATTACTCGAACTTGATCAAGCATGCACGAACACCGAAAACCATATTGAACGCCTACGGCGGCGCCAAAAAGCTTTGGATGATTTACTCGCTGAAACTGTGTTTATTTGTGAGCAGGATGCAGATCGGCGTCTAGCCGAAATGCGCGAGACGTTCGCGGAGTCGGGGCTCACTGATACCGATTGGCAGAAGTTTCGAATAAAGTTTGCCGGCGACGTAGCAACGATTATCGAGGAAGCCAAGCGCGGCGTCCTGAAAGAAATCACCACGGTCCAAAGCGGCGACCCAAAACATCTTGTGGATATCACGAAAGCGCCGGTGACCGACTGGCCACTTACTGCGCTCAAATCGGCGCGGGACACGGTCAACAAGGATGTCGGGATCGATAAAGTTCAGCAGACAAAATACGATGCCCTCAAGAAAACGATCGCCACGAATGAGAGCACCCTAAGAAAATGGGATCTCGTGATCATGAGTGGTGAAGGGGCGGACGAATGTCTGCGTTTGCTGCGAGAGGCACGTCGACAAGCCTATCGTTCGGTGTTTGAAACCTTTGCTGAAGAAGAAATGGTTCTCGTGGGGCTTTATGGGCCGCTCCATCACCAGTTAGAAGGAGCGCAAGGGGCGCTGGCCAAACTACGCTTTGTTGTTAGGCGACACGTTCGCCTCGACGATTGGGTTAAGGCCGGAGAAATATTGCTCGACCTGCGGAAGGATTCTCCGTTTCGCGGCCGTGGAGCGCTATCCGATATCGTAAAGACTGATCTTTTGTCATCGTGGCGGGGCGGTACTCCCGAGGAAGTCGCGAAGGCCATGCACGATTTCGTGACGAAGTATTCTCGGGACATTCAGACCGCATTGCCTTCATCGGTAGAGCCGGAGGAGCAGGCAGAATGGTTTCGCCAAGTCGGAGCGTGGCTTTACAGTACCGAGCATATCGAGATTCGCTATGGGATCGAGTATGATGGCGTCGCAGTCGAACGACTTTCTCCAGGCACGCGCGGAATCGTGCTCTTATTGCTTTATCTGGCGATTGATCTCAGTGACCGACGACCACTATTAATCGATCAACCGGAGGAAAACCTCGATCCCAAATCAGTTTTTGAAGATTTGGTGCCGCACTTTCGTCAAGCGCGTCGTCGTCGGCAGGTTATCATCGTTACCCATAACGCCAACCTGGTCGTTAACACGGATGCTGATCAGGTGATTCTTGCGACTTCCAATCCGGGCAATGCCGGCGGGCTCCCTCACATCACATATCGCGGTGGCTCGCTGGAGAATCCTGCCATTCGTCATGCGGTGTGCGATATTCTCGAAGGCGGAGAACGCGCGTTTCTGGAACGTGAACGTCGTTACCGTTTACAATGGCAGCATATCTTAGGCGAAGCGGAACAGCCCGAGGCGGCAACCCCGAACTTGCAAGCCTCTCAACCACCGGTTATAAATTTTTCATGACCATGCCTGCAAAACAGAAACTCGAGTTGACTTGGATCTGTAAGGACGTGCGTCCGAAGCTGGAGCCGCGTATCCTGCTCGAAGACCCGGAGAAGTCGTATCACGCCCAGCATCGCGTCACGGACCATGACCGGTTCGATAATCGTCTCATCTTCGGCGACAATCTCCTCGCCCTCAAAGCCCTCGAACAGGAGTTCGCCGGCAAAATCAAGTGTATCTTCATTGACCCGCCTTACAACACAGGTAGCGCGTTCACGCATTACGATGACGGGGTTGAACACTCAGTTTGGCTATCGTTGATGCGTGATCGGTTGGAACTTTTTCGCAATCTACTTTCTGAGAATGGTTCAATTTGGATCACTATCGACGATACGGAGAGTCACTACCTGAAAATTCTATGCGACGAAGTTTTTGGGCGGATCAACTTTATCGCAAACGTAGTCTGGCAGAAAAAATCGTCGCCCCAACCGAATGCAGTCTGGCTTTCTGACAGCCATGACCACGTCCTCGTTGTTGCGAAGAACAAAACAGTATGGCGCCCCAATAAATTAAATCGAACCGATGAACAAAATGCGATCTACCGCCACACGGATGAATACGACGGCATTGACGCAAATGATAAAATCTTTGGTCGAGGTCCTTGGTTTCCCGGAGACGCAACCGCAAGTCTGAGGGGTGGACAGCGGGGAGCGCAGTTTGCGCGTACCGGTCAATCCCCGAACATTTATGAAATCACAACCCCTTCAGGCCGGAAAATTCTACCTCCTCCCGGCACGTGCTGGCGGTATTCCAAAGAACGTCTTGCCGAACTTGTGGCAGATCATCGGATAACTTTCGGCACCAGCGGGAATAATCGGCCGTGCATAAAGCGATTTCTTTCTGAGATTCAAGATAATGGTGTGGTTACGATGACCGTCTGGCACTACAAGGACGTGGGAGAAAACCGGGTGGCGGCGGCAGAGGTAAAGGCGTTCAATCGCGAAGACCCGTTTACAACACCTAAGCCGGAGAAACTCGTGAACCGAATTCTTGCAATCGGTTCAAATCCGGGCGACTGGGTGCTCGATTCCTTCGCCGGTTCCGGCACGACGGGCGCAGTGGCGCACAAGATGGGGCGGCGCTGGATCATGGTGGAGTTGGGCGAGCATTGTCACACGCACATCATCCCCCGGCTCCAGAAGGTCATTGATGGCACGGACACCGGCGGCATCACGGAGGCGGTGGGTTGGAAGGGCGGCGGCGGTTTTCGCTACTACCGGCTCGCGCCGTCGTTGCTGGAGAAAGACAAGTGGGGTCAGTGGGTCATCAGCAAGGAATTCAATGCCGCCATGCTGGCCGAAGCCGTGTGTAAACTGGAGGGCTTTACCTACGCACCAAGCGACACGGTCTATTGGCAGCACGGTCATTCCACCGAGCACGATTTCATCTACGTGACTACGCAGCACTTGAGCGCGGACCAACTCGCGCAGTTGAGCGACGAGGTCGGGCCGGAGCGCACGTTGCTCGTGCTCTGCGCCGCATTCCGCGTCCTCAAAGATGGCACGGAGCGGTATCCCAACCTGACCGTGAAAAAGATTCCCAAGCAGGTACTCTCCCGCTGTGAATGGGGCCACGACGATTACAGCCTCAAGGTGGAGAACCTGCCCAAGGCGCCGCCAAAGCCGGGCCAAATGGGGTTGTTTGGGGAGGATGAATAATGAAAAAGGGAGCCACGCTTTATGACCGTGTTCGGCAGATACTTGAATCTGCCCGGTCAACTGTTGCCAGGTCCGTCAATTCCACTCAAGTTGTTGCGAATTGGCTAATCGGCCAGGAGATTGTGGAAGAGGAACAGAAAGGGAAAGCTAGGGCCGGCTATGGAATTGCCTTGCTGCAAGACTTGTCAGCCCGTTTGACACGGAATTTTGATAGAGGTTGGTCTGTTCGGCAACTGGAATATGTCCGCTCGTTTTATCTGGTATATGGAAGTTTGCTGAACGGCACAAAATCGAACGCACTGCGTTCGATTTCTGGAGGAACGGAGAATTCGAACGCAGTGCGTGCGGTTTCGGACGCGGCAATTCTCCACGCACCGAGGGGAGAATCGGGCGGTGTGCGAATTTCCGAGGCGTTGCGTCGGAAATCACCGCAGGCGGACTCGACGTTGGCGCTCAGCATGATTCCTTACGCGCCGCGTAAAGAATCGTGGAGGCCCGGAGAACTCCATCCTAACCTATCCTGGACTCACTATCGGACGCTACTCCGCGTTGACAAACCAGAGGCCCGGGCGTTTTACGAAATTGAGGCAATTAAGAACAACTGGTCTGCACGGGAACTTGAGCGGCAGACATGCAGTTTGCTCTACGAGCGTTTGGCATTAAGCCGCGACAAGAAAGGTCTGATGCGGTTGGCCACGAAAGGCCAAGAGGTTCAGAAACCGATAGACATTTTCAAAGACCCGGTGGTGATAGAGTTTGTTGGCCTTCCTGAGTCGCCTAAATTGGTAGAGACGGAACTGGAAACCGCTTTGATCAACAATCTGCAATCCTTCCTGCTGGAGTTGGGCAAGGGATTCGCCTTCGTGGCGCGGCAGGAACGGCTGACGCTGGATGGAGACCACTTCTACATTGATCTGGTGTTTTACCACACGATCCTGAAGTGCTACGTCATCATTGACCTCAAGACCGGCAAGCTGACGCATCAGGACCTGGGACAACTCCAGCTCTACGTAAACTACTACGACCGGGAAAAGCGCGCGACGGGGGATAATCCGACGTTGGGCCTGATCCTTTGTGCCGATAAGAACGACGCGGTAGTTCGATATACACTGAGCGAGGACCAGC
>Ga0247841_10012629_pt1 | contig 10967 bp, 7 predicted proteins | sample LaCruzMarch2015__2_FD_192410 | JGI IMG/M metagenome (GOLD analysis project Ga0247841, IMG submission 192410) | Freshwater microbial communities from meromictic Lake La Cruz, Castile-La Mancha, Spain - LaCruzMarch2015_18m | ecosystem: Environmental > Aquatic > Freshwater > Lake | place: Spain...
AACAATATTTAATCAAAATGAAGAAAAATAACCTACTTTTGAAAACAGAAAAGTTGTGCACTGTTGTTGCCATTTTCTGTGCACTCTAATTTACCATTTTCTGTGCATTTGTAATTTCTACTTACAATACGTTGCATTTACAGCTAAAACTAAATTGATTGACCATTATGAGAGAACTTTGGGTGCTTGCCATTTCAAAAATCAACGAATGATAATAGAAACGCAGGCAGCGAGAATTTTAGTGGAAAAATATTTTAAAATTTAGAAACAATGGGCTTAATAAAAGAACCAGAAGGCGTTGATTTTATAATACAAAGTCCGCCGTTGACCGACAACGAAAGAAAAGAGATAAGCGAATTTATACGGATTAGAAAACTACAAAACAAGACAAAGGTTAAACAGACAATCTCGAAAAAGAGAATAAGAAAAAATGTGATAGAAATGCCGAACGCATAACAAACGCTATGGCCAATAAGGGTTTAGGTGGTTTGCATGGCTAAATTCTCGCACCATCTTTTTGTTTTGGTTGAAAGGTTTGATGCTCCTCAATCCCTTACTTGCCATAGCGTCAACCGTTGGCAACAAGTGTAAAAAAGACAGACACAGCAGACAGATACGATAGTGACAATTTGAAACAAGAAAGGATTTAGCTTTTTGACAGGACAGTGCAAATTTGATGGAAATTTATTTTGTTTTTTTCTTCCCCCCGCAAAAAAGGAAAGAAACCCCACCCACATTGCACACATTGCCAAAGCCCCACAAGCCAACGCTGAAGCCAAAGCTTTGTCAAAGAGTGCAATCTTTCCGACGCTCACTGTGCTAAATAGATAATAAACTTGTATTTTTGAAAATTATTTAAATTAATGAATCAAAACCCAGAGCAAATAGCAAGAGATAACATTGACAAGCAGTTGACGGCTTGCGGCTGGGTTATTCAGAGCATCAAACAAGTAAATCTAAATGCTGGAATTGGTGTAGCTGTTAAAGAATATTTGACTGATGTTGGTCCTGCGGACTATGTTTTATTTGTTGAAGGGAAACCTTGTGGAGTTATTGAAGCTAAACGTGAAGAAGAAGGTCATCGAATGAATGTTCACGAAGGACAAGGTGAAGAATATGCAAACGCCAAACTTAAACATCTTAAAAACGAACCATTACCTTTTGTTTATATCAGTACAGGCGAAGTAACAAGATTCACAGACTTTACAGACCCGAAACCAAGAGCAAGAGAAGTATTCAGTTTCCACCGACCTGAAACATTAAAAGATTGGGTGAAACGAGACAAATCACTTCGCAAAAGATTATTCGACTTGCCTGCATTGCAAACTGAAGGTTTGCGTGATTGTCAAATAAACGCCATTACAAAACTTGAAACTTCATTCAAAGAAAACCGACCAAGAGCCTTGATTCAAATGGCAACCGGTTCGGGGAAAACTTTTACGGCTATTACCGCAGTTTATCGTTTGTTGAAATATGCAAAAGCAAAACGAGTATTATTTTTGGTTGACACCAAAAACCTTGGAGAACAAGCTGAACAAGAATTTATGTCATTCGTGCCGAATGACGACAATAGAAAGTTCACTGAATTATATAGCGTACAACGACTGAAATCAAGTTACATTGCAACCGACAGTCAGGTTTGCATCAGCACAATTCAGCGTTTGTATTCCATTTTAAAAGGAACTGAACTTGAAGAAAGTGCAGAAGAAGAAAATCCGAACGAACGAAAATATCAGCCAAAAGAAATACCCCCGATTGAATACGATGGGAAAATGCCAATTGAGTTTTTTGATTTCATTGTAATTGACGAATGCCACCGAAGCATTTACAATCTTTGGAAACAAGTACTGGAATATTACGATGCATTTGAAATCGGATTAACCGCTACTCCCGACAAAAGAACGATTGGTTACTTCGACCAGAATTTGGTTAGTGAATATTCTCACGAAATGGCGGTTGCAGATGGTGTGAATGTAGGTTATGAAGTTTTTATCATTGATACCAAAGTGACTCAACAAGGTGCAACCCTTTGGAAAGGTGAATACATTGAACACCGAGAACGATTGAGCAGAAAGAAACGAATGGAATTGCAGGATGAAGATGAAAAATATTCTAAACAGCAATTGGATAAAGATGTAGTAAATCCTAATCAGATAAGAATCATCATTCGAACATTCAAAGAACATTTGCCAAGTATTTTTAAAGAACGTTACGATAAAAACGGAAATTTTGAAGTTCCTAAAACTTTAATCTTTGCTAAAACAGACAGCCACGCCAATGATATTATAGACATTGTAAGAGCAGAATTTGCCGAAGAAAATAAATTCTGCAAAAAAATTACTTACAAAACTGACGAAGACCCAAAATCGGTTTTATCACAATTCAGGAATGACTATCACCCTCGAATTGCAGTTACCGTTGATATGGTTGCAACTGGCACTGACATTAAGCCGCTTGAATGTTTGCTTTTTATGAGAGATGTGAAAAGCATCAATTATTTTGAGCAAATGAAAGGAAGAGGCACACGAACTATTGATTTAGATAGTTTGAGAAAAGTTACGCCAACTGCAAAATTCACCAAAGACCATTTTGTAATTGTAGATGCAATTGGCGTAACCAAAAGTTTAAAGACAGACAGTCGACCATTGGAGAAAAAGCCAGGCGTTCCGCTAAAAGATTTATTGCAAGCAGTTGCAGTCGGAGCAAGAGAAGAAGAATTATTTACTTCATTAGCCAACCGCCTTACCCGATTAGATAAACAAATTACAGAAAAAGAAAAAAAGCAATTTGCCGAAAAAGCAAACGGTAAAAGCGTTTCACAAGTTGTGAAAGAATTATTGAATGCTTTTAATCCTGATGTATTGGAAGAAATTGAAAGCAAAGTAAGAATCGAAATGGCAGGTGCTGCCCCTGTAGAAATTGAAGCAGCAATTAAAACTAAAACCGAAACATTACAGAACGAAGCTGCAAAAGTATTTACAGGAGAACTAAACGAATACATTGAAAATGTTCGCAAGGCTCACGAACAAAAAATTGACTTGGCTAATCCTGATGAAGTAATTCACGTTGGTTGGGACAAAGACAATACCACCAAAGCGAAAGAATTAATCGCCAATTTTTCAGAATGGATGCAATTGCATAAAGATGAATTAATGGCTTTGCAGGTTTTTTACAACCAACCATTTCGCAGACGGGAATTGACTTACACAATGATTAAAGAAGTGTTAGAAAAACTGCAAAACGATAAACCAACACTTGCACCAATGAATGTTTGGAGGGCTTACGAAGCATTGGAACAATGCAATGGCTCACCAAGAAATGAACTAACAGCCATTGTTTCTCTCATTCGTAAAATAAGCGAATTAGATACAACGCTTACGGCTTACGATAAAATAGTGGATAAAAATTTTCAGGATTGGGTGTTTAAAAAACAAGCTGGTGCAATAAAGTTTAATGAAGAGCAAATGCAATGGCTTAGAATGATTAAAGATTATGTTGTCAACAGTTTCCATATTGACAAAGACGACTTTGATTTAAACCCATTTAATGCACAGGGAGGATTAGGCAAAATGTGGCAATTGTTTGGCGACAAGACAGAAGAAATTATTAATGAATTAAATGAAGCATTAGCGGCATAAATATTTTTTAAATGGCAACAAAAAGTTTAACCGAAGAAATACATGATTGGATTGGAGGATTAGAATATTGGGAACAATGTTTAGCAATCAAAATTTTAAGCAAGCAATCAATCACAGACGGTGATGTTAAACTTGCTTACAAATATTTTTTAGAAGACAACGAACTTGCAGAAAAGAAAACTGCACAACCAAAAATTAAAATAGCACCAACTTCAAGCGCTACCAGTGCAGAAGACTTTTTATTGAGCGAGATAAAAGGAATCAAAGGAGTAAATGCTTTGAAGGACGAACAGAGCATTCCCATTTCAAAAAACTTATCAATCCTTTACGGAGACAACGGAGTTGGAAAAAGTGGCTACATCCGAATTTTGAACAATGCTTTTTTATCCAGAGGAGATAAAAGTTTGCACAACAATATTTATTCAAGTGTAAAGCCCAAAGAAAAAAGTTGCGTATTCAAGTTTAAAGATTCAACAAAAGATTATGAATTGAAATTTCCTGATGATTCAGAAAACTATGAGTTCAGTTGTTATTCAGTTTTTGACACTTTAAGTATCACAGCACATTTAACCACTGAAAATATTATTCAGTTTCTGCCAAACGGTTTAGAATTTTTTGATGCTTATTCCAGTGTGGTTGCACGGGTTCAAGGATTACTTGAAAATGACATTCACAGCAATTCACCTACAAATGATTTTACTGACTTCTTTGACTCTGACACAACCGTAAAAAAACTTATTGAAAGTTTAAACGGCTCATCTGATATAAAAGTCATTCAGGAAAAATCAAAAGTAACTCCCGAAGAACTGACAACACTTGCATCGCTTGAAAAGAGTTTGATTGACTTAAAGAAAGTTGATGTTACGAAAAAAGTAAAAGGTTTAATAAAAATCCAAGAGCAATTTGGAGAACTTAAAGAAGAATTTGAAAATCTTAATCAATATTTTTCTGATGCAGAGATTGGTAAATTAAAAAAGTTAATCGGTGACTACTTGCACAATAAAAAATTATCAGCAAGCGAAGGATTAGCACAATTCCAAACTGAAAACATTGGAAGCATTGGAAGTGATGAATGGAAAGATTTATTAGTTGCTGCAAAAGCATTTGCCGAGATTCAATACGATGATGAAGATTTATATCCAGCCGACAAAGATTTTTGTTTACTCTGTCATCAACCATTGAGCAAAGAAGCCAAACAACTTATTGAAGCATATTGGAAATTCTTAACGAGCACCGCAGAAAAAAAATTACAGCAAGTTGTAGCTGAAATTAGTGAGCAACAAACCGATTTAACTGAATTAGACACAAAAGTTTTGGCTGATGATTCTGTTTTATCTGAATGGCTTAGTGAAAATTCAGAAGCCAATTTGAAGATCTGGAACGCACAAATAAAATCAATAGAGGTTTTAAGAAAGCAGCTTATATCTTCTTTGAAAAGTAAAAAATGGAATGATGAAATTACAGCCAAACAAATTTCGCTAAGAGCATTTCCTCTTCTTGAAAAATCCATTCAAGACAAAATTGCAAGCTTCAATGAAGCAGAAATAAGTAGAAAAATAAAAGCTACTGAAAAGGAAATTCAAGAATTAAAAGATAGAAAAAAGCTTGCGACACTTCTTACCAAGATTTCGGAGTTTATCAATAAACGAAAGTGGGCTGCAAAAGCAAACGCAAAGAGATTCAACACAAGAAAAATCACAGAGCATCAAAAGCATTTGTTCTCAAAATTTGTTACAGATGAATATGTCAGAATTTTCAATCTCGAGTGCGAAAAATTAGATGCTCAATTTGGAATAAATATTTCGCAACGGGCATCAAAAGGAAACACTTTAAAGCATCTTGTTTTAGAAGGTTTGACACCAAGTCAAGTTTTGAGTGAAGGGGAACAGCGTGCAATCTCATTGGCTGATTTCCTCACGGAAGCACAGATGGGAACAAAGAACAAGGGAATAATTTTTGACGATCCAGTTAATTCACTTGACCATATCAGAAGGCAAACAATTGCAGAACGACTTATTGCCGAATCCAAAGTTCGGCAGGTAATTGTTTTCACTCACGACATTACTTTTTTGCTTGCGCTTCAAACGTTAGCAGTAGAACATACAGTTGATTGCGTTGTAACAACTATCAGAAAAATTGGAAAGACATCAGGAGTAATAAGTAATTCTTTGCCTTGGATTGCAGCGAATGTAAAAGAGAGAGTAAAGAAATTGAACGAAGCAATCCCGAATTTGAAAAAGTTGGAAGCAGGAACAGACCCCGACTATTATTCAGAAGAAGCAAAAAAATGGTGTGGCTTATTACGTGAAACGTGGGAAAGAAGTATTGAAGAATTATTATTTAATGATGCTATTCAAAGGTTTTCTCCAGGCATTCAAACCAAGCGAATTGAAAAGATGAAATTCACACCAGAATTGTATAAAGAAATTGAAAAGGGAATGGCTGACTGCTCTAATTGGGTACATGACCAAGCAAGGGCAATAAACAATCCTATACCCAAAGTGAACAAGTTAGAGATTTATTTAGGGGCTTTCAATGATTTCGTAAAAAAGTTTAGATAGAAATGAGTAAAAACAACATACCAAAACATTGGGAACTAAAAAAACTTGGAGAAGTTTGCTTTACAACTAGCGGAGGAACACCCAATAGAGGCAATTGCAAATTTTATCAAGGCAATATACCGTGGGTGAAATCAGGTGAGTTGGATAGAGGATTAATTCTTGATACTGAAGAAAAGATTTCAGAAGAAGCTATTAAAAATTCAAGTGCAAAAGTATTTCCTAAGGGAACATTATTGATAGCCTTGTATGGTGCAACAATAGGTAAACTTGCTTTTTTGGGAATAGATGCAGCGACAAACCAAGCTGTTTGTGGTATTTATAAAAATGAGAATATCGATTCCAATTATCTATTCTATTTTCTATTTTATAAAAAACCAAGCTTAGTAAAACAGGGAATTGGTGGAGCACAGCCAAATATAAGTCAAGGTATTTTAAAGAATTTAGAGTTACCTATTCCACCAATCGCAGAACAACAAGCCATTGTAGCCAAAATAGAAGAGCTACTCAGCGATTTAGAAAACGGAAAAGAGCAACTCCAAACTGCACAGCAGCAATTAAAAGTGTACAGACAAAGCTTGTTGAAATGGGCTTTTGAAGGGAAACTTACAAATAAGAAAATAAAAGATGGTGAATTGCCAAAGGGTTGGAAAAGAGTGAAAGTTTCGGAAATATCGAATGTGGTTCGTGGAGGTTCACCAAGACCTGCTGGTGACCCCAAATTTTATGATGGAAAAATTCCTTTTTTGAAAGTAAGAGATATTACAAAAGATAGCGGTACTTATCTGACAACTTTTGAATATACTATTAAGGAAGCTGGATTACATAAAACAAGACAAATTAAACCAAACACACTATTACTTTCAAATAGTGGTGCAACATTGGGCGTTCCAAAAATCTGTATGATTGATGCAACAATGAATGATGGTATAGCTGCATTTTTAGAGTTAGACCAAAGAAGTAATTTATTTCTTTATTATTTCTGGGTGAGCAAAACAAGAGAATTAAGAAATATAAACATGGGTGCTGCCCAGCCAAATTTAAATACCGACATTATCAAAAATTATGAGGTTCCATATTGTTCATTTGAAGAACAACAACTCATCGTAGATGAATTAGAAAGCAAACTGACCGTTTGCGATAAAATAGAAGAAACCATAATCCAAAGCTTGCAACAAGCAGAAACATTAAAGCAAAGTATTTTAAAAAAGGCGTTTGAGGGGAAATTGGTTAATAATTTAATTGAGAAAGTAAATTAATATATGGCAGCACCACGTAACCACATAAAAGTATTTGTAGCTTCTACAGTTTACAATTTTCAAACGGAGTTAAACAAGATTTATGAATTGTTAGACGGTTTTGGCTATGATGTGCTCAATTCGCATAAAGGCACATTTTTAATTGACAGTAGCGAATCTAATCTTCAAAATTGCATTGATGGCGTAAATGAATGTGATGTTTTTGTTGGCTTTATTCGTCCCGACTATGGTTCGGGTGTTTTAGAACGAGGTGGAAAATCAATTACACACATTGAATTTGAAACCGCAGTTGCCAGAAAAATTCCACGATTTGTGATGGCAGATTACAGAGTAACTTTTACACGTTCGTTAATTCGTAAAGCAGAAGTTGAGAATAGCGGCAGCAAAATAGCTGTGAACTCGGGTAACATCAATTTTAACGACAACAAAATAATGGATATTCGTTGTGTTCAGTTATATGAGGAAATGGCAAAGGACAAAATACCGCCAATATCACGTAAAGGCAATTGGGTTCAGGAATATATGAGTTTAGAAGATATACGTCTTCATTTAGATAGTCAGTTTAAATATCCTGAACGTATCAAAATATTAATGGATAAAATCAGCAAATTATGAGCAGAGACATATCATTTATAGCTGAATTGATTCAGCAAAAGGAAAGTATCCAAATCGAATTTGTAGGCGACTACAAAGTGCCACAAATAATGAAGGTAATTTGTTCATTCTTGAATACACAAGGCGGTTGGGTTTTAGTTGGCTACGATGGCAAAGAATTTAAAAATATTTCCGAAGGAATTGAAAACAAAGTATCAGAACTTAAAAATTTAATTGTTGACCAAATCTTCCCACAACCATTGGTAGATGTTCGGTGCGAGCAATACAAAAACCAAAATATTTTGCTTATCAATGTTATTAAAGGCTCTCGGCAACCTTATTCTTATGAGAAAAAATATTTTGTAAGAGCTGGAAAACAAACACAGGAAGCAACTGCTGATGAAATTAGCTTGTTACTTAGAACTTCAAACGAATATGCGTCAACTTGGGAGAAGCAAACAGCAATTGATGCTACGTTAGAAGATTTGGTGCAAAAGGAAATTGAAGTAACTATTAATGAAGCAAATAAAATTGGCAGAGGAAAAAGTTTACCGAATGATATTCCAGGCTTTTTAAACTATTTTCAGTTGGTGGATATGAGTTTGATTAGAAACGGAAGCATCGTATTGTTTGGAAAAGACCCTATAAAATTTATCTCTCAATGTCAGATTCGTATTACTGTGATGCCACACGGAAAAACAGGTAGCAGATTTGATGATACTGTTTTAATTGAGGATAATTTATTTGCAGCTTTCAATCGTATTCAGGAGTATTTCACCCGTAATCTGCCAATGATTAGTGAATTTAAACACGATAAATGGGACAGAACGAATCGTGAAAAATACCCAATGGATGCCTTAGATGAAGCTATTTTAAATGCAATGGTTCATAGGGATTATGCGGACATTTCAGGAGACATCACAATTAATATTTATCCAGATAAAATGGAAATTATTAATTCGGGAGAAATACCACCTGATATTATTTCAGGTAAGAATAAAATTAAAGAGCATCATTCTGTTCTTCGGAATCCAACCATTGCTCATATGTTTTACTTGAGAGGTAAGATTGAAAAGCTTGGAAGAGGTTTGAGTTTAATTAAAGATAGATTTATTGAGTATGGTTTAAAAGTTCCTGAATGGACTTCACAAAGCGGATATACTACACTTACGCTTTATGGATTTTCTAAACCCATTGATGTGAATGAACGAATGTTTACATTTTTGAAAAAACTTAAAGTAGGAGAACAGTTTTCAAGAGAAGATTTCGAACGGTTTTTTGAAGGCAGTATTTCTGAAAAAACAGCAAGGAATGATATTAGTAAATTGTTAGAAGGTGAATGGGTTGACAGATTAGGTGAAGGCCCTTCTACCAAATACGTTAGAACGAACAAAGAATTACCGGAAATTACCGGATAGGCCGTATGAAAAAATGAATAAGGCTTGTTTTTCAATGGTTTACACGCTTTTCGGAAATTGGCACCTTTCCGGAATTTACCGGATAACTGAAAAGAATTGCCGGAAAAAATTACCAGACTTACCGGATACAAAGAATAAAACTATTGAAAACAAGGCATTTATAGTAAAAATAAATTGCCGGTTATTGCCGGACTAAAAGAAAGCAAAATGAGCAACAACACATCAAGTATAGTAAGCAAAGTTTGGAGTTTCTGTAATCCCCTGCGTGATGTAGGTGTAGGATATGGGGATTATTTAGAGCAACTCACCTATTTGCTTTTCTTAAAAATGGCTGATGAATACAGCAAGCCACCACATAACAGAAAATTACCCATTCCAAAAACTTACAACTGGGAAAGTTTAACCAATAAAAAAGGAGCAGAACTTGAATTGCATTATGCAACTTTGCTTCGTGAGTTAAGCACAGCCAAAGGTATTTTGGGGCAAATATTTACCAAAAGCCAAAACAAAATTCAAGACCCTGCAATGCTTGCCAAAATCATTGATATGATTGACAGCGAACAATGGCTGGTAATGGGTGCAGATGTAAAAGGTGATATTTACGAAAAACTGTTAGAGCAAAATGCACAAGACGTAAAAAGCGGTGCAGGGCAATACTTTACTCCACGTCCTTTGATTCGTGCAATGGTAGAATGTATTCAGCCACAACCAATGAAAACCATTGCCGACCCAAGTTGTGGAACAGGCGGTTTCTTTTTAGCGGCTTATGATTTCATCGTAGAAAACAACAAGCTAGACAAAGAGCAAAATAAGTTTTTAAAAATGGAAACATTTTTCGGAAACGAAATTGTTGCAGGAACAAGGCGTTTGGCTTTGATGAATTTATTTCTTCATAACATTGGTGACATAGAAAGCGATAATTTCATTTCTCCTGCTGATGCTTTGATTGCTGCCTCTCCGACAACTTATGATTACGTATTGGCAAATCCACCATTCGGTAAAAAGAGTTCACAAACTTTTACCAATGACGAAGGCGAACAAGAGAAAGACGATTTGACTTATAACCGTCAAGACTTTTGGGCTACTACAAGTAACAAACAATTGAACTTTGTTCAACACATTCGTTCAATGCTCAAAACAACAGGAATGGCAGCCATTGTATTACCCGACAATGTTTTGTTTGAGGGTGGTGCAGGTGAAACGGTTCGTAAAAAATTATTGGAAACAACAGACCTGCATACCATTCTACGTTTACCAACAGGAATATTTTATGCTCAAGGCGTAAAAGCAAATGTTGTTTTCTTCGACAACAAACCTGCAAGTAAAAATCCTTGGACAAAAGAAATTTGGGTTTATGATTACCGTACCAACATTGTAAGCATTCGGCCTGGTACAGGGTCACTTGACGTTACTACGCACGGATGCACTGGGTCTCCAGGGGGTATTATAGATATCGGTTTGACAGGATTCTATTCTATCGGTTTCCAGTTTCCGGGGAGC
>Ga0247841_10012630_pt1 | contig 10966 bp, 6 predicted proteins | sample LaCruzMarch2015__2_FD_192410 | JGI IMG/M metagenome (GOLD analysis project Ga0247841, IMG submission 192410) | Freshwater microbial communities from meromictic Lake La Cruz, Castile-La Mancha, Spain - LaCruzMarch2015_18m | ecosystem: Environmental > Aquatic > Freshwater > Lake | place: Spain...
ACTTATCAGAGAAAAAAAATATGATGAGGCTTTAAAAATTGCCAAGGAACAGGTTGAAGGTGGAGCGCAGGTTATTGATATATGCATGGATGAAGCAATGCTTGATGCTGAACATGAAATGACTGTATTTTTAAATATGATTGCATCCGAGCCTGAAATTGCAAAATTGCCTGTAATGATAGATTCATCAAAGTGGAATGTAATTGAAGCAGGACTAAAATGTGTTCAGGGCAAATCTATTGTAAATTCAATAAGTTTAAAAGAAGGCGAACAAATATTTATTGAACGCGCAAAAAAAATTAAACGTTATGGTGCTGCTGCTATAATAATGGCTTTTGATGAAAAAGGGCAGGCAGATACTTTCGAACGAAAAATTGAGATTTGTAAACGTTCATACAAAATTCTTACAGAAATAGTATTCTTTCCTCCCGAAGATATAATTTTTGATCCAAATATTCTGGCAATTGGCACCGGAATGGAAGAGCATAATAATTATGCTGTAAACTATATTAATGCTGTAAGATGGATTAAAGATAATCTCCCATATGCAAAAGTCAGCGGGGGAGTCAGCAACTTGTCGTTTTCATTCAGGGGAAATGATAATATAAGGGAAGCAATGCACTCAGTTTTTCTTTATCATGCAATACAGGCGGGAATGGATATGGGAATAGTAAATGCGGCACAACTCGGAGTTTATGATGAGATACCAAAAGACCTGTTACAGTTGGTGGAAGATGTGGTTTTAAACAGAGGAATAAATTCTGTTGAACAATTGCTTTCTTATGCAGAAAATTTTAAAGTTTTTGATAAAAAAGAGGTTAAGTCAGAAGAATGGAGAAATTCATCTGTTCAGGAACGGATAACTTATTCTATGATAAAGGGTATTGCAGATTTTATTGAAGAAGATGTTGAAGAAGCACGAAAGCATTTTAAATATTCTCTTGAAATTATTGAAGGGCCTCTTATGGATGGAATGAATGCTGTGGGAGATTTGTTTGGTTCTGGTAAAATGTTTTTACCTCAGGTTATAAAAAGTGCCAGAGTTATGAAAAAAGCTGTGGCAAAGTTATTACCACATATTGAATCTGAAAAATCGGAAAAAGAATCTGCAAAGCCAAAAGGGAAAATACTACTTGCTACCGTCAAAGGTGATGTGCATGATATCGGGAAAAATATTGTCGGGGTGGTTTTAGCATGCAATAATTACGAAATAATTGACCTTGGAGTAATGGTTTCTGCTGAAAAAATTATTCATACTGCATTAGAAAATAATGTTGATATTATTGGGTTAAGCGGATTAATTACACCTTCATTGGATGAAATGGTTTATTTAGCAAAGGAACTTGAAATACAAAATTTAAAAATCCCTTTATTGATAGGTGGTGCAGCTACTTCAAAAATTCATACTGCTGTCAAAATAGCTCCACACTACACTTCACCTGTTGTTTATGCAAGAGATGCATCAAAGAGTGTGGGGATAGTGAGCAATTTGCTATCTGAAAAAGAACAGGGAAGGTTTATATCTTCATTAAAAACCGAATATGAAAATATTCGCAGGGAATACAATTCAGATAGTGAAGCAAAATCTTATATTAAGCTTTCAGAAGCCAGAAATAACAAATTATCAGTTAACTGGAAAAGTCAAAATATTATAAAACCATCATTTATAGGAAATAAAATATTAAATAATTTTTCACTTGAAGAAATAAGTAAATTTATTGATTGGACATTCTTTTTTCATGAATGGAGATTAAACGGTAAATATCCTGAAATTTTTGAAAATAATGAAAAAGGGGAAGAAGCCGGAAAATTATTTGATGATGCCAAAATATTATTGAGACAGATTATTGATAATAATTTACTTACTGCAAATGCCGGTTTTGTTTTATATACTGCAAATTCTATTGGGGATGATATAGAAATATTTTCTGATGAAAGCAGAAAAAAAACAAAAGCGAAGTTTTCATTTTTACGCAATCAGGAATTAAAAGAACAAGGAATGCCTAATCTTTGTCTGTCAGATTATATTGCACCAAAAGATTCAAATATCAATGATTATATTGGAATTTTTGCAGTTACTGCTGGCTTAGGACTTGAAGAAGCAATTAAACCATTTGAAGAAAAAAATGATGACTATAATGTAATAATGTTAAAAATATTGGCAAATCGTCTTGCTGAAGCATTTGCTGAACTTTTACATTTCAAAATAAGGAATGAATACTGGGGATATAATAAAGAAGAAAAATTAACTATCGAAGAAATCGTAAGACAAAAATATACAGGCATCAGACCTGCTCCGGGTTATCCCGCTTGCCCTGTGCATAATGATAAAAGAACTATTTTTAACATGCTAAATGCTGAAGAAAATCTAAATATGAAGTTAACAGAAAATTTTGCTATGTATCCTGCTGCATCTGTTTGTGGGTGGTATTTTGCAAATCCGCAATCTAAATATTTTAATTTAGGAAAAATTCTTAAAGACCAGATTGAAGATTACTCATCAAGAAAAAATATTTCAGTTGCCAAAGCAGAAAAAATATTTGGTAATAATTTGAATTATAAATAGAAACAACAATTATAAAAATATCCTGATATTAATTAACAAAGTATGAAAGTTATTGAAATTATAAAAAATGCGAAAAAAACTCTTTTTTCTTTTGAACTATTACCCCCTTTAAAAGGGAATAATATTGCTCCTATATACAATGCAATAGATCCGCTTATGCAGTTTAATCCATCACATATAAATATAACATATCATCAGGAGGAGGTAGTTTATAAGAAATTACAAAATGGGTTGTTAGAAAAAAAAACAATTAGAAAACGTCCGGGGACAGTTGCAATTTCTGCAGCGATAAAATATAAATACCCTGATGTAGAAGTTGTACCACATATTATTTGCGGAGGTTTTACAAAAGAAGAGACAGAATATGCTCTTATTGATTTTCATTTCCTTGGAATTGATAATATGCTGGTTTTACGAGGAGACCCACCAAAATCAAGCAGGATATTTATTCCGGAAAAAAATGGACATGCACATGCAACAGAATTAATAGAACAGATAATAAATATGAATAAAGGTAAGTATTTAGATGAAGAATTAGAAAATACTACCTCAACTAATTTTTGTATCGGAGTTGCCGGTTATCCTGAAAAACATATTGAGGCTCCGAATCTGAATTCTGATTTACAATATTTAAAAGAAAAAATTGATAAAGGAGCTGAATATATTGTTACTCAAATGTTTTTTGATAATAAAAAATACTTTGATTTTGTAAATCTGTGCAGAAATAATGGTATTAATGTTCCAATTATCCCGGGTATAAAACCTATAACTACACTTAATGATATAAAACTTCTGCCACAGGTATTTAACATTGATATCCCTGAAGAATTAGTTAAAGAATTACAAAAATGTAGTACAAACGAACAAGCATATCAGGTAGGTATAGAATGGGGTATTAAACAGTCAAAAGAATTAATAAACTTTGGAGTTCCTGTTTTACATTATTTTACTATAGGAATTTCCAAAAATATTAGAAAAATTGCTGAAGTAGTTTTTTAGTAATCAGTTTTTAAAACCAAAATTTATTTTATATACGAACAGCAATAATCTGCTAAGGTTTTTACATTCAGTTTGAATTTGGAATTAGCAGGAACTTCAAAACTATTTCCTTCTTTTACAGTAATCCATTTATTCGATTTTGGTAGAAGAACATCCATTTCACCTCCAAGCATTTCCATAATTTCTTTGTCGGAAGTACCAAATTCATACTCTCCAGGAACCATTATTCCAAGAGTTTTCTTTGTTCCATCCGGAAATAATACAGTACGGCTTGTTACTTTACCATCAAAATAAATATTTGTTTTTTTTATTATTGTTACATTTTTAAATTCTTTCATAATTTATATTTTTTACTTTATGCAAAATTATAAAATTGTTTAATAAATTACTTTTTATTTTTGAAAGTCCAAATTTATAAGCAAACTTTGCACTGTAAATCAAAATAAAGTTTAATTAAAATAATACAACAATGGCTATATTTTTAAAAAATGCAACATTCATTAATTGGGAAACACTAGATTTCATTAAGACAAATATTGAAATTGAAGAAGGCAAAAACGGCAAAATTAAATTTTTAGATAAATTACCTGAAAATATAAGTAATTCAACTATAATTGACTGTACTGATAAATTGGTTACAAAATCTTTTGGTTGTGGTCATCATCATGTTTATTCAGCACTGTCAAGAGGAATGGGAGCTCCTAAAAAAAGTCCTGAAAATTTTTATGAAATTCTAAAATATGTATGGTGGACTCTTGATAAATCTCTTGATAAAGATATGATTGAAGCAAGTGCTTTAGCAACAGCTATGGTATCTGCAAAAAACGGCGTTACTTTTGTAATTGATCATCATGCTTCGCCTTATTGCGTTGAAGGATCTCTTGAAACAATTGCTAAAGCATTTGAAAAAGTTGGTGTGTCTCATTTGTTGTGTTATGAAATTTCTGACAGGGATGGACTTGATATTGCAGAAAAAGGATTAGCAGAAACAGAAAATTATATAAAAAATTATCAGGGATTAGTTGGACTACATGCTTCATTCACAGTATGTGATAATACTTTGCAAAAAGCTGTAAATCTTGCAAAAAAATATAATTCAGGTATTCATGTCCATGTAGCAGAAGATTTATATGATCAGGAATATTGTATAGATAATTATAAAAAAAGAGTGATTGAACGTTTTAAAGACTTCGGAGTTCTTGATTTTAACAAAACAATTTTAGGCCATTGCCTTCATTTGTCGGATAATGAGAGAAATATAATAAAAAATTCAAATGTATATATTGTTCAGAATACAGAAAGCAACCTGAATAATAATGTAGGATTTTTTAATGCTGTAGGATTAAATAACAACCTAATGCTTGGCACAGATGGTATGCATAGTGATATGCTAAGAAGTGCAAAAAATTCTTTTTATGTAGGTCAACATTTTGATAATATTAATTATGTTACTGCTTATGAGCGTTTCAGGAATGTTCATAAATATGTAAATAATAATAAATTTGAAGGTGACGGAGAAAATAATCTTGTTGTTCTTGATTATGACACACCTACAGAAATAAATAAAAATAATTTTTTAGGTCATTTTATTTTTGGAATTGATTCAAAACATGTTCAGCATGTTATTTCTTCAGGAAAACTAATTGTAAAAGATAAAGAAATTATGACGGTTAATGAAAAAGAAGTTTTAGATTTTACAAAAGCAGAAGCTAAAAAATTATGGCAAAAGATGCAGGCTTAATTTTATAACATTTTTTCAGATGAACTCACAAATATTAATAAAAAACGGGAATATTATAACTTCTGAAAAATCATTTAAATCGGATATTTTAATAAAAAATGAAAAAATTGTTGAGATAAAAGAACATATCAAGGCTGATAATGAAAACTTAAAAGTTATTGATGCCGATAAATCTTTTGTTTTTTCGGGGGCTGTTGATGCACATGTTCATTTCGCTTTGCCTACACCTGCAGGACCATCTTCCGATGATTTTTATACAGGAAGCATTGCCGCAATTGCAGGAGGTACAACTTCTATTATAGATTTTGTAACTCCTTCAAAAGGTGAATCATTTTTAAAAGCTATAAAGGAAAGAAAGGAAGAAGCGGAATCTTCACTTATTGATTATGGTTTACATCTTGGAGTAACGTGGTGGGGTGAGCAATCTGAATATGAAATTGAAAAAGCTATAAAAGAGGAAGGTATTAATTCATTTAAAACTTATCTTGCGTATAAGAATTCAGTTGGAATTGACGATTATGCTTTGGCTTCTCTTATGGATTGTGTAAGCAAGTTGAAAGGATTGGTTACTGTTCATTGTGAAAACAGCGAAATTATTAATTTATTGCAATCAAAGCTTTTGTCAGAAGGAAAAGCAAGCCCAAAATATCATCAATTGGCTCATCCTGCTGAAATTGAAACTGAGGCAGTTAATAAAGCAGTAATTTTTGCAAAGCTGTTAAAATGTCCTCTATATATTGTTCATATTTCAGCTGAGGAATCTGTAGAAATTATAAAAAATGCACAAAAAAGAGGACAGGTAGTATTTGGTGAAACCTGTCCCCAATATTTGTTGTTAGATAATTCCGTTTATAATTCGGATGGATTTGAACAGGCAAAATATGTAATAAATCCTCCGCTGAGAAATAAAATTAATCAAAAATATTTGTGGAAAGGAATTGAAAACGGAGCAATCCAAGTCGTTTCAACTGACCATTGTCCTTTTTTCCTCAAAGGTCAGAAAGATAAAGGTAAAAACGATTTTACCAAAATACCAAATGGGGCAGGGGGAATAGAAGAGAGGCTAAACCTGCTATTTACTTACGGTGTTTTAAAAAACAGGATATCAATCAACCAATTTGTGAATATAGTTTCTACAAACCCAGCAAAAATTTTCGGGATATACCCCCAAAAAGGTGAAATAGCAGTTGGCTCAGACGCAGATATTGTAGTATGGAATCCTGAAATAGAAAAAAAAATATCAGCAAAAACCCATAAACAAAATTGCGATACGAATATATATGAGGGCTTTAAAGTAAAAGGTAATGCTGATTATGTTATTGTAAGAGGAAAAATTGCAGTTGAGCAGAATAAATTTGATATTTCAGGTTTAAAGGGAAATTATCTGTTCAGGCAAAAGCTTGAATATTGACATCTATTGTTTATCAATGTTTTAGCTTTGAATTTGGCAGGTATTTATTTGCAGTTCGTGTCAAACCGATGAAAAGGTTATTTCAAAAAAGATAAACATATACAACCAATTTCAGTATATATAATAAACCTTTTTGCCATTATCTTGGTAAATATTATTTTTACAAATTTATAAAATTTACCCAAAATCTTAAAAATTTATAATTTATATCATATAATTATCAATTGCTTTTGTATAAGTTTGCATATTATAAAAATGAAATATTATGAGTAATTATATAGGAATAAGACATGAGGACAAATACCTGATGGAAAAAAGAGCTCCTCTTACACCAAAACATGTTGAATTTCTTGTAAAGCATAAAAAGCTCGATATTGTTGTTCAGACTTCCGATAAAAGAATATTTAAAGACGAAGAATATATAAAAGCCGGAGCTAAAGTTTCTAAGGATTTAAAAAAATGTTCTGTAATCCTTGGAGTAAAAGAAATGCCGATATCATTTTTTGAAGAGGGAAAAACATATGTGTTTTTTTCTCATACAATTAAAGGGCAAAAATATAATATGCCAATGCTCAAAAGAATGATAGAATTAAAATGCAATCTGATAGACTACGAAAAAATAATTGATGAGCAGGGTAAACGGTTAATATTTTTCGGAAAATATGCAGGGTACGCAGGTATGATAAATTCTTTATGGGCATTAGGGTTAAGATTAAAATACTATGGATATGAATCACGCTTATTGAAAATAAAACAAGCTCATCATTATCACTCATTAAACGAAGCAAAAGCAGATGTTTCTGACATTGGTGAATTAATAGCAGAAAAAGGTATTCCTCATGAACTAAGACCATTTGTTATAGGTTTTACAGGTTATGGTAATGTATCTCAGGGAGCACAGGAAATTTGCGGGTTGCTTCCGATAAAAGAAATATCACCGGGAAAATTATTATTACTTAAACACAGAAAAAAAATCCCTGATAATATTATTTATAAAGTAATTTTTAAAGAGGAAGATTTGTTTGAACCGAAAGATCCAAAACATGAATTTGACCTAAATGATTATTACACAAATCCTGATAATTATCAAAGTAAGTTTGAAAAATATATACCGCATTTATCAATGCTTATAAATTGTATTTATTGGGATAAACGATATCCGCGTTTAATTACAAAAGATTATTTAAAAAACCTTTATTCTAAAGGAAGACCAAAGCTAAATGTAATTGGTGATATTTCATGTGATGTGGATGGGGCTGTTGAATGTACTGTCAAAGCGACTGAAATACAAGACCCTATTTATGTTTACAATCCTTTTAAACAGGATATTGCAATGGGGCATGAAGGCGAAGGAATTCAGATTATGGCTGTAGATATTTTGCCAAGTGAGCTTCCACGTGATTCATCTAATGGCTTTGGCGATGTACTTGTAAATTTTGTTAAACCTATTGCTGATACTGATTTTAATGTTCCTCACGAAGAACTTGAACTTCCCAAGGCAATAAAAAAAGGGCTTATTCTTCATAATGGAGAACTTACACCTGAATTTAAATATCTTAATGAATTTCTATAAATTTATATTCGCATGAAAAAAGTATTAATACTTGGAGCAGGAATGGTTGCAAAACCAATTATTCAATATTTGTTAAATAAAAATTATTATGTAACAGTTGCTTCCAATACACCAGAAAGGGCAATTGAAATGATTAATAATAATCCTAATGGTAAATCAGTTGAATGGCAGGCAGGAGATAATGAAGGATTAAGTAAATTAATTGCAGATAACGATATTACAGTTAGCCTTTTGCCATATGCATTTCATGTTATGGTTGCTCAACATTGTATAAACCATAAAAAAAACATGGTTACTACATCTTATGCCAAGCCGGAAATGCTTGAATTAAATAAAAAAGCAAAAGACGCAGGTATTGTAATTATAAATGAGGCAGGACTTGACCCTGGAATTGACCATATGTCTGCTATGCGTATTATTGACCATATTCATAACAAAGGTGGTCAGGTTGAAGAATTTTATTCTTTATGTGGCGCATTACCGGCACCGGAAGCTGCAAATAATCCGTTTAAATACAAATTTTCATGGAGTCCCAAAGGTGTTGTTATGGCAGGAAATAATGACGCAAAGTTTTTAAAACATGAAAAAGTTGTTGATATTCCTACTGAGAATCTTTTTAGAAATCCATTTTTCTTAGAATTTCCCAAAGTTGGTAAATTTGAAGTATATCCTAACAGGGATTCAATTTCATATAAAGATATTTATGGAATACCTGAGGCAAAAACTATTTTCAGGGGAACATTCAGATATATCGGTTGGTGTGAAATTATTGATTCTTTCAAAAAACTGAAACTTATATCTTATGATAAGTATAATTTTAAAAACAAGACATATGCCGATATGCTTGCAATACTTATAAATGCTGATAACTCAGCAGATATTAAGCAAAAAGTTGCCAAATTTTTGAATAAAGGTATTGATTCATTACCGATTATTGCACTTGACTGGCTTGGGTTATTTGATAATAAATTGATTAATCGTGATGAGGATTCTACCTTTGAAATTACATCTGATCTAATGATTGAGAAAATGCAGCTTGGTTTAAATGAAAGAGATATGGTGATAATGCAACATGTTTTTCTTGCAAAATACAAGGACGGCAATAAAGAAGTAATAAGGTCGAGAATGCTTGATTTTGGAACTCTTGCTACAGATACATCAATTGCCAGAACTGTTGCTTTACCTGCTGCTATTGCTGTTGAATTGATATTAAATAATTCAATCCATGTTAAAGGAGTTTACAGACCGGTGATACCAGAAATTTATAATCCAATCCTTAACCATCTTGAAAAATTAAATATTAAAATGGTTGAAGAATATAACCTGCCTTTGTCAGAAATGATAAACTGATTTGCTTAAAGAAAGAAAACAGTTTATTGAGTTAATGAAAGTCTTATACTTACGCCAATATTTGTATTCTTGGTTTTGAAAGAATTAGATAACTTCGGGGTATTTACTATCCTGTCAACAAAGAAGCGAAGATTAAACCTGTCACTTATAACATAATCTGCTGAAAATTTCAAAGTTAATATTTTTGAACCAGCAGTAATTTCATCAATTTCTTCAACAATTTTTCTTGTTATTGTTGTTGAATTTCTGATTGATAAATCTAATTTTAAATTAACATCGCTTTTTAATTGTTTTTTGAAATTTGCCACATCAACGTTTATCTTAATATCTTTAAGTCTGTATCCCGTACCTACAACTATTTCATTTCCTTTGTTTTCAATCAGCTGATTATTAGAAAAGCCTAAATTGAGGGTTCTTGTTTTTTTAATCTCAATTTTAGCAATAATGTCATTTATCATTGTAACATCTAAGTTAATTAATGGACTGAATTGTTCATTCAAAGATGCACCATTTACTTCATATTCAGGTATAAAATTCTGTTTGTCAAGTTCATATCTTACCCAGCTAAATCCATCACCACCTTCATAATAATTCAGATTTGAAGAAAATGAATTAACACTATATGTTGAACGATAAGCATGTGAAATAGAAAAAGTTTTAAAGTAACGTTTAATAAAATTAACTCTGGTTAAACCATCATATGTAATACTCCAGTTTGGTTTAATATGAATTAATGACGGGAATGACGACAATGTAATTAAATCAGGACTTTTTTTACCATAGGCTGCTAAAAAAGCAGGAATAAGAACTTCAGGAGAAGTTGGTCCATAACCATCAGGAAAACCATTTGCAGTATCTGGGACATTAGGGTTATAATTATTTGTTCCGGCATCTCCTTTGTTTGCACGATTATGGGCTAATCTTCTGGCAATTGTAATCCGGTAATCTAAAAAGTCCTTAAAAGTTTCAGATGAATAATCTCCGTTTTTACCTGTTTTTTCAAAAGCAGTTCCCCAAATATTATATGTCATCGAAAAACTTCCGTTATTCATTTTACTGTTTACATCAAATTTGCCATTATTATTAGGATAATAATATTCACTTAAATTATTAGATATACTTCTGCTTGCAGTAACATCAATTCTAAAATTATTTATTGGTTCAATTGAAGACCTTAAATTGATATTTTCGTTATGGGTCATTATATAAGGCGAATTTAAAGTCGTATCTCTTGATAACCAACCTTTATTCCCTGCATTTTTTGCAAAATCTCTATTTTGTCCACCGGCAATAAAATTAAATCCCGGAGCAAAAGAGCTACCTTCA
>Ga0247841_10012631_pt1 | contig 10965 bp, 14 predicted proteins | sample LaCruzMarch2015__2_FD_192410 | JGI IMG/M metagenome (GOLD analysis project Ga0247841, IMG submission 192410) | Freshwater microbial communities from meromictic Lake La Cruz, Castile-La Mancha, Spain - LaCruzMarch2015_18m | ecosystem: Environmental > Aquatic > Freshwater > Lake | place: Spain...
TGATTAAAATTGTTTTTTTGTTTAACATATTCCATCCATTATTTATTAATTGCAGATATTGGACACCCCCAGTCAGCATTATCCATACTAAACTGTTCAAATTTATCTTTGTCGACTACCTCTGCGATACCGCTATTATTTAATCGAAATATTTCTGGGTTGTTGTTCTCACAAACACCACAGCCCATACATCCCGATATTTGATTGTTTGTATCTGATTGATTCATAATTGGCTCCTATATATTATAACTTACTTTCAATCTGTGTTGTTGAAATTCCGCCTTTTAGATTGTCCGGTGGAAGTCTTTTACAAGCCACGAGTTTTATGCCGATTGATTCTGCTAACTCTCTTTTTTCACGAATTGCCGAATCGGTTGCATTGACAACAAAAAAATCTGGTTTTAAAAGTTTCATGGACTCCTTGTGATCCATTTTACCAAATTCTTCGGATAGTACAACAAAATCAATTATATCTAGGGCTGCCAATAAACGCGATCGAAACCGTTCATTGTTAATTGGCCGACCATTTCCCTTCAATTCCCGTATCGTTTTGTCATTACCGATTGTTACTACCAGGATATCTGCCAAGGATTTGCAATAGTTGAAATGAACAACATGACCAAGATGCAAAATATCATAACAACCAGAAGTAAAAGAAATTGTTTTGCCTTCTTTTTTTGCCTTTTGACTCAATTTACTTAAATTTTTATACTTGATAATTTTTTTATCTGTCTTCATATGAAAAATTATTTAATGAGGCCGCCACTGGGCGGCCTTTGTGATACCGTCTTCTAGTCTTCTGTTTCATTACCGTCTACCAGCAACACGCCTGGAAGCAAGACTGGGATTGTAGCCCAAAAACCTGCTTTTTTGAAAAGATCAACAACCTCCTGTCTGTTTTCCTCGTCTTGAACAAAAGCCAGCCCAAAACCTCCGCCACCTGCACCAACCAACATTTGGCCAGAAATCAATTCTGTTTTTGGCATAGGTTTCGGAATAGCCATTTCTGGTACAAAACTGACAAATGTGTCCCAGGAATGTTGGCAGGTCTGAATCATGTCCTCAGCACTGCCGCTAAAATGCTTTTGAGCCAATCTAGCAACTTCCCTTAGATGAGCCCTAAAAGACTGATCGTGTTGTAACAGGTCACGAACCTGATCACCAACCAAGCCTGCATTTCTACGGACTTTCGTGTCAAACAAGATCATCCTTTCAATTATAGGATGATTGTCCCGCCTTGTGATTGTAAAATGGCTGTGACGGCGGGCATCATCCGCCGGAGTTACAATCAGCTTAAACCCAGGGTCAATTCCCCCAATTTGATCTTGCCATCCACCCTCGGTTCCAAGAACTGCTTTCTCATACTCGAGAACAAAACGAATGTAATCTCTCCGTTTTTCAGGAAAAGCTTGTACGTAGTGCATGGCAGCATAAATCGACGAAATGCCAAGACCTGTCCCTCGTCCGGTTATTGCAGAACTAAATCTTGCCAACCGATCGAGCCTCAAGGGATATACTTCCTTGAAGCATTTTCTGTCAGGCCAACCTACCGCACAGTTTATCACCGCTGCTGATTCATCCCAAAGCAGTTGATCAGTCCAGCCTCCAAGAAGATTGACACGGACCGGAGAGTAGATTGTGTGCTTTGCCTTTACTAGTCGCACTTTAGTTGCCTCCTGCATTTTTTACGATACTGACCATTGACAGCCTTGATACTAACACAACCAGGCGTATTTTTTCAACATTGGATTAACGTTAAGCAGTCTAAGTTTTGTACCCGTTTGGGTGATTACTATGCCAATTCCATGCAGCTTCTGCCATGTCTTTGACTGAGTAATTTGCAGACCAACCAAGAACTTTTTGGGCTTTGTTAGAATTGGCGAATGAGACCGCAGGGTCGCCATCACGCCTAGGAGAAATTTTGTAATCAATTTTGAGTCCAGATGCTTTTTCTACAGCCTTAATGACCTCAAAAACTGAATAACCTTTGCCAGTGCCAAGATTGAATATATTCGAACAGTTTTCCTTGAGTAAATATTGCAAAGCTGCCAGGTGGCCAGCCGCTAAATCACAAACATGAATATAATCCCTTATTCCAGTTCCATCTTTGGTCGGATAGTCTGTCCCAAAGATCTCTAATGTCGCTCTTCTGCCCAAAGCTTTATAAATTGTAACAGTTACCAAATTTGTGGGATTTGGTTTGTCTTCGCCCATTTTTCCGTCGGTGTTGGCACCTGCAACATTGAAATAGCGAAGGGCGATACTTTTTATACCAAAGAGTCGATCATATTTTTGGAGCAATATTTCGTTAACAAGCTTGGTTAGACCGTAAATTGAAGTTGGAATTCTTAATTTAGTCAATTCTTTTTCTGATAATTGCAGTTCAGGTCGATGAGATGTGTAGCTGCAATATAAATCAATAAATTTATTAAAAAATGTTTCTCCGACTAGGGTTTCCCCAGCTATTATTCCCGACAATAGAGAAGATTTTTTGGGTTTAAATTTTTCCATATATTCTTCACTTAGAGGAAAATCACTTTCCTTTTCTGGATTTCCATAAACCGCAGCAGTAGAGGATTTAATTATTTTTTTAATTCCACAACCTGCCATAGAATCTAAAAGATGTATAAAATTAATAATATTATTTTCAAAATATTTCTCCGGATTTGTCATTGATTCCCCAACTGCAAGATAGGCTGCAAAATCAATTACTGCCTCAGGCTTTTGACTAGAAAATATTTTTTCCATCGCTTTTTTATCACCTACATTGGCAACCTCTAGGGTTGCTCTCGAGTCCACAGCTTCCTTGTGTCCATTTTCCAAACTATCAACAACCACTACGTCATATCCCGCATTGAGCAACTGTTTAGTTGTAATGCTTCCAATGTAGCCTGCTCCGCCAGTAACTAAAACTTTTTTATTCATTTTGATTTAAGCTTAATAATATTCTAAATTTGCTTACCTTGAACTATTCAATTAGAAAAGTCACTAGCTGCTTTCTCTTAATTATTATATAGTAGCAGAGAAGTAATATGAACAAAGCTCCGGTAGTAAATATCAAAATTTTTACTAAAATATCTAGAGTTCCGTGATTCAAACTAATTAAAATTGTTTGCACTAATAGAGTAAGGCCAAAGAAATATAAGAAAGTATAGTTTTTAATGGCCAGATAGTAGTTAGCCATTATATTGACGAGAGAATAAAGAAGAATGAACAATCCGACTTTGGACAAAAGCGGATAGAGTGAAATAAATTCTTCCCCGTAGAGAACTCTTACTACCTTGCTAGGAAATGCGACATAGATACTTAAAATAATTAGTGCACCAATAACTGTAAGCAATACTGAGTAAAAAAATAATTTATAATGCTTCTCTCCGGTAATTTTCTTGGCCGAGACCATCGCAAACATGACCGTAACAATAGGACTTGTTGCATAGAGAATTATTTTAGCGGTATTAGAAACAGCAGCGTACAAGCCAGCTGTTTCAGAGTTGAAATAGTGTTTGACTAAAATAATGTCTAAATTGAGTGCCACCATTAATAAAGTTGTTGAAATTAAGACCGGCAGAGCAAAAGCAGAAATCTCCTTTTTATTAAAAATGAATGATTCAGATTTATTATCATCTTTTGTGCGAAGAAGTTTCTTTAAGGGCAGAATACTTAAAAAATAGGCGATTACAACAGCCAAAACCATGCCTAGCATAGCACCCGAGACTCCGAATCCTATTTTTATTAGCATTATTCCTAGAAGTAGTTTTAATAACATCTCAAGGGTTGTAGAAGCGGTTACATCAAAGAATTTTTGGCCTCCTTGTAATACCCCTCTGTTTACCACAATCAAAAAAACGAAGAAGAAGTTAAGTATCGTGATGCAAATGGGTAATATGTCGTTGATAGAGAAAAAAACACTGATTGGTTTTACAAAGATCAGTGAAATAGCAATCAAAACAATAGCAAATATTGCCGTGTATTTAGAAAATTGTTTATAAAGTCTATTTAAAGCTAAAAAATTTCCTTTAGCTACCAATTCGCTGGAATACTTCATAGTCACGGTCATTATGGCTACGCTGGCAACTGAAAGAATCATTAACATGGCAATAAGAGCCGTGAATTCGCCATACTTTTCCGGTCCTAAAAGCCTTCCTGCCAACATATTGAGTAGATAAGAAAAAAAACTGCCCACCATTGTGCCAATAAATATAATTCCACTATTTGAAATCAGCTTTTTTATCTCATTCATTTCTTCAGAATAGTGTAATAATCTCAAAGTATCAAGAATGATTTAAAAAAGTGCCCGGCCATGAACGGCATCGGGCACAGTTAGTTATGATACTAAGTCGATATTTAATCGACCTAGAAGGGCTGCTTGTAATCCTTATTTGTTCTTGTGTCCTTCTCCTTAGACGCCGTCTCGATGAGCCTGTTTTGGCTCTGGCGATTCTGTGCTCCATTTACATCCGGAGCAAGTTGGTCATGCGCCCTTACCTTGGCATAGGTCCCGTCGGGATTTTTGTACATAAATCCATACTCTCGCATATTACACCTCCAAAAAATACTCCATTATAATTCTATTGATTTTCTTGGACACATGTCAACAAACAAGATTTTTATAAATTAATTTGTTCATATAAAAAAGGCCCCGACAAAGCGGGGCGCGGTTCGAAAGCAACGATTTAGTCGACGCTGATCTTCAATCCTTGGTCAGCAATCTTGTGTTCGAGCACCAGAACGTCTGGAAACAGTTTCGCTATAGCACAGGCCATCCATTCCTTGGAAGCATCTCCGCAAAGGACAGTTAGTGAACCTCCTTGAGGTCCTCCGGCGCCATTGACCTTCTCGCCTAGAGTTGAATTTGCCTGGCAAAAATCGATCAACTGTTGACACTGTGGAGATATCAGCTCCGGATGCAACTGATATTGAGCCGCTGTGTTGGCTCTCATTGCCCGACCCAGTCCGACATAATCACCGGACAATAAGCAGTAGCGAGCTTCTTCGGGAATACGCCGTATTTGCTCAAGACCCAGTGCCAGTCTGCCATCCTCCTGTAGTTTGGCAATCACCATCTTGTGAATGTCCGAACTGGAGTGGCAACCACCATAAATGATGGTCAGAATCCGTGATTCAATCTCTTGCTTGAGACTGTATGTCAGCGCGACATTGCTGACTGAGTAGTTTGGGTACTGGTAAATGTCAATGAAATTGACACCATAGGGACTGGCCGCGGCGGCCTGATCCTGCACACCACATTCAATACCCATTTCTTTGGTTTCCACCTCGTGGCATTTCCTTGATACCCAGTTTGAATCAACTTCCTCCCGATTAAAGAAGTCTAGAATGGCAGTCAGGGCCACAGCTACGGTAGCGCTACTACCTACGGACGACCCCTTAGGGACCACTGGGCTTCTGACAATGATTTCGACATCTACACCGGAAAGCTGTCTGGTGTTGGATAAAGTGGCTTCAATAAGGTCCGTCTTATCCCAATCGCCGTTCCCATTGAAACATTCTAGTTCCTTGCCTACATCCGGTGCGTGAAGACTAAAAACTCCAGGTCCAGAAGTAAGCTTTACTGTGGCTTCTGCTACGATTCCATGGTATTCGCTGTCCTTACCATTGTTGGCATCTCGGGACAAAACAGATAAGCATAGTACTTGACCATGCTGAGCGAACCAGGTATCGGTCCATCCTCCTATGTCTAGGACTCTCACAGGAGCCACGACCGATACTTTGACGACGTCTATTTCCTTACGCTTCATATAATCTGTAATCACTTTTTGCCTCCTGCGTTTTCATTCGTCACCCGACACTTTACGCTTTTATACCATTATTGTCAACAGTAATGACTCGCTGATACTATTAAATATGGTATAATTAACGCAATTATAAATATACACTATTTGGAGAAAACTATGAAAAACAATTTTTACGCTGTGATTTTGGCCGGCGGACAGGGAACCAGGCTTTGGCCACTTTCTAGAAGAAAAAAACCAAAGCAACTTCACTCTCTTATGACCGAAGAACCTATGATTCAGGATACTTATAGGCGTCTTCTGTCCGTTTTTGATGCAGACAAAATAATTATTTCCACCATTCCCGAGTTCGTGGCTGATATTCGAAAGATTTTACCAAATATTCCCAAGAAAAATTATATAGTTGAACCAGGCTTGATGGGTAATGCGGCTGCTTGCGGTCTTGTTTCGGAATTATTATTTGCCAGAAATGAAGATTCTGTCGCTTTCTTTATGCCGGCTGACGCCTTCATTGCCAATCAAAAAGAATTTCAGAAAGTAATAAAGTTTGCGAAGGGTATTGCCGACAAAAATCCAAAACAAATTATAACAATTGGCATAAAACCAAATCGACCTGAAACCGGCTATGGTTATATAAAAATGGGCAACCAAACTGATTCAAAATCAAACCTTGAAGCCCACAAAGTTGAATGTTTTGTGGAAAAACCAGATCAGAAGACGGCCGAAAAATATTTGAAATCAGGAAAATATCTCTGGAACTCAGGTATCTTTGGTTGGCGGACAGATTATATTTTGGAACTATTTGAAAAACATTTACCGGACACATTTAAGCACCTCGAAACTATCCGTGTTAATGTAGACAAGAAAGATTTTGGCCTTGTTTTGAAAAAAGAGTATGCCAAGATTGAAAAAACCACTATTGACTATGGTATTATTGAAAAAACCAAGGACATTCTAGTTATCCCTGCCGATTTTGGCTGGTCCGATGTTGGTTCCTGGGGCTCCCTTTTGGAAGTATTGGCAGAGCAAAGTAAATCTGATTCCGTCCATCGCGGTCACCATGTTGGAGTTGATAATGCAAATTGTTTGGTAATGGGAGGAGAGAAATTGATTGCTACCATAGGCCTTAAAGATATTGTAGTGGTTGACACTCCAGATGCTCTCCTTATCTGTCACAAAGATCAATCTCACCGAGTAAAAGAAGTCTTAAGTGAGCTCGAAGACAAATTACTATGAGTTATCAAGTTTTCAAGTAGAAAGTTATAATTCATCAACTATTATTGTTCGACCTTGTGGAGAACAAAAATGAAAACAGAATGGCACTGGTATGTTTATATTATTGAATGCCTTGACGAATCTTATTACACTGGAATGACATGGAATGTTGCGAATCGATTAGATCAACATCTTTCTAGTCTTGGTTCTAAATACACAGCAACACATGGAGTCAAAAAACTTGTTTACCACGAAGAATTTAATGATTTGGAAATAGCCAGAGCAAGGGAGCATCAAATTAAAAAATGGAGCCGGGATAAAAAACGAAGATTAATTTCTGGCGAATGGAGCAAAGAGTGGTAGCATCTTCTCGACAAGCTCGAAGAATACTGTGTGTAATATGTGATTTCTTGATAACTTGATAACTTTTAACTTTATAACTATAATTGAAATATGAAATCTGAGGGATTGATTCAATTTGTGAAATTTGGACTCGTGGGAGTAGCCAACACCGCTGTTGATTGGTTGGTCTTTTTTGGCATTACCCACTACATTGTAACCGATAAATCCTTTGAGCCAACCGCTAAAGCTATTGCTTTTCTGGTGGCTGTTATTAATTCTTACATTTGGAATACAATCTGGACCTTCAAAAAGGAATACAAGCAGTCGGCTGGCAAAGATACCGGTAAAAAAACGGCTATATTTGTTAAATTTTTAGTGGTTAGTTTAATTGGTTGGGGCATAAACTATCTGGCCTTCAAATACACCCGGTTCAATTTAAATCAGGGCCAAATCATAGCTTTGATTGCTGCTTCCGGTTCAGCCACACTTTGGAATTTTTTTGGCAATAAATTATGGACATACAAGAAGTAGAAAGTTGAAAGTAGAAAGTTATAAAGGATTGAATGAAAATTAATAGATTTGAGGATTGCTTAGCCTGGCAAAAAGCAAAGGATCTATCTCTTTCAATCTATCAATCATTCAAAACTAGTCGTGATTATAGTTTTAAAGATCAAATTCAGCGTGCAGCAATATCAGTAATGAACAATATCGCTGAAGGATTCGAAAGAAATACAAATAAAGAATTTATAAATTTTTTATTTATTGCAAAAGGATCATGCGGCGAAGTTAGATCAATGTTAATACTTGCAAAAGAACTTAATTATATTTCTGAAGCAAAGTTCAAAAATCAATTTGAAAAATGCACAGAGGTTTCAAAGATTTTATCTGGGTTAATAAAATCATTATAAAAATGTGCCCCTTTCTACTTTATACTTGATAACTTTATAACTAAATTTGGAGGCTATATGTTAGAAGTACAAATTGAGAATATTATTCCTGTTACTGAGGCTAGAGATAAATTTAATCAGATAGTTGACGCCGTTGAAGGCACTGAAGAATTATATGTTCTGACCAAAAACGGTAAGCCTGCTGCTATTGTTGTTGGCATTCATCACCTAGAAAAACTAACCGGCGAAAGTCATGCGGCTGTTTTTGGCGCCGAAAATGCCCCTGCGCCTGCAACGGTCACTCCGACTCCAGTAACTCCCCCAGTAGATATGACTCCTCCTCCAGTAACTGACTTTTCAGCTACTGCCCCAGCTGCACCAGCAACACCACCAGACGCTATTTCCTATGACAGTTCTTCTGTCTCTGCGCCGGTAGCACCAACAAGTGACGCAATGCCAACAGATAGTGGTGGAACAAACACGCCAATAGATAGCCCTTTGATTGATTCTGCCGCCAATGCTACAGCCGGACAAGCCATCGCTCCTGACGCCGTAACCCCTGACCAAGCTGGACCTTCAGCTGACCCATTTGCAATTCCAAATGAGCCTTTAGATGTGCCTGAGGATGGTCAAGCGCAGGCTGCCGCCCCAACCGCTACCACACCGCCAGTTGCCGACAATACTCAAACTCCTATTCCACCTGCTCCACAAGTATAATTATCAAATAAAAAAATCCTCTGATTCGTTCGAGGATTTTTTGTTTGGTTAAATTACTCTTCGTTTCTGTTTTTCAAGTGCCTCCACACATATAAAACGATGCATAAAACTACCAATACAAGTATTGCCATGTCGAAATTGTGAAGTTTAGTTCGTATAGCCTCCCAGTTTGCACCCATCTTGACTCCAAGCCAACCGAAAAGAAATGTCCAAGGTAGGGCGCCTAAAGTAGTAAAAACAGAAAATCGTTTAATATCCATTTTGGCTATACCGGCCGGAAAGGAAATATAAGTCCTAACCACCGGTAAGAGTCTACCGAAAAAGACTGTCCAGTCGCCGTAGTTTGTAAACCAACGATCAGCCATATTGAGATCATGTTTTGAGATTAAGATATATTTACCATATTTCTCAATCAAAGGACGACCTCCCTTAGCAGCAATCCAATAAGCAAGAAGAGAGCCAACCAAATTACCAATTGTACCTGCAACAGTAATAGCCCATAAAGTCATACGGCCGTCTGCTACCAAAAATCCCGAAAACGGCATTATTACTTCTGACGGCATAGGGATACCACACGATTCAACCAGCATTAAAAGAAAAATGCCCGGGTAACCCAAGATTCCAATGGTGTGAACCACGAACTGTGCTAAAATGTCGATTAAATTTGTTATCATAATAGTAGTATACAGAAGACTTATTGAGAAATGAAGTCTCTAAGATTCTATAATTCCATGTTTGAATCAACTTTTATTTTGTCCCAGCAGTCGATCTTATTTTTTTGAATATGATAGTAAGCTGCCAAGCCAATCATGGCAGCGTTGTCGCCGGTTAGATTTCTTGGAGCTGGAAGATATTTAACACTGAAGCTTAATTTTGATATTTTAGCCTCGATTGTGTCGCGAAGCTGTCCGTTGGCAGCAACTCCACCGGCCAAGATAATAGCTTTCGGTTTATATTTTTCTGCCGCCCGAATTGTTTTTGTGGTCAAAACATCTACGACTGCGTCTTCAAAAGCAGCACAAATTTCTCGTTTGTCTTCGTCTCTCAATTCTCGTTCCTTTTTGATGTTAAGAACTTTTTGTAATACTGCCGTCTTGAGACCAGAAAAAGAAAAGTTAAATGTGCCGTCATTTAGAATCGGGCGAGGAAAGACAATCCCTTTCAGGGAATTATCAATTTTCAATTTTTCACCCTTCGGGTGACCCTCCGGGCAATTTTCAATTAAGGTATTTTTTACTATTTTGTCATTTGAAATTGATTGTAAATTAGAAATTTTCAATTTTAAATTTTCTCTATACTCGCTTGCGAGTTTAGAGACGACTGGTCCTCCCGGGTAGCCCAATTCTAATAGTTTAGCTACCTTGTCGAAAGCTTCTCCAGATGCATCATCTAAAGTTTGCCCAATATTTTGGTATTTACCATGATTTTGCATCAATGTTAAAGAACTATGACCACCAGACACCGTTAATGCAATTAACGGGAAATTCGAAACTCGAAGCTCGAAGCTCGAAACATTTTTTGAATTTTGATCATTTGAATTTTTGGATTTGTTTAGGATTTCGGACCTGCCTGCCGGCAGGCAAGGTTTAGGATTTCGGATTTCTCCGCCAAGGGCGGAGTATATGTGTCCTTCAATGTGATTTACGGCAATTATGGGTTTGTCTAATGCATAAGCTAGTGATTTGGCAGCATTGAAACCAACTAAAAGCGAGCCAACAAGCCCAGGACCTGCCGTCACGGCAATGTAATCTATCTCATTTTTTAGAATAGAATAATAATCTGGTTTTTGCCCAATCGCTTCAGTTACTACTGGAGTAATCGCTTCCATGTGTGCTCGTGAGGCAACTTCAGGCACTACCCCGCCCGTCTTAGCATGTAAATCTATTTGAGAACTGACAATATTTGAGAGTATTACGGGCTGATTATTTTCTACACCAATAAGAGCTGCTGCTGTTTCATCACAGCTGGTTTCAATGGCTAAGATTTTTATATCTTTTTTCATTTCAATTCACTTTATCATTTTTGGCTTCAAATTTCCAGCAGAAAATGATACT
>Ga0247841_10012632_pt1 | contig 10964 bp, 14 predicted proteins | sample LaCruzMarch2015__2_FD_192410 | JGI IMG/M metagenome (GOLD analysis project Ga0247841, IMG submission 192410) | Freshwater microbial communities from meromictic Lake La Cruz, Castile-La Mancha, Spain - LaCruzMarch2015_18m | ecosystem: Environmental > Aquatic > Freshwater > Lake | place: Spain...
GAATATCTCTGACTAACATAATAAATGTCTCTTTATTATCATCAACATATGTTGAAGGTCCTGGTACTGAGTCAATTGTACCTTCGTGACGAACCCAATCTTTTAAAGCCATACTGTATATATTATTTTTTAAAACAAAAAAACAACATAGGAATGTTGTTAAATATTGTGTAAGCCTCTACCCTCATTGGAATGACTTAAACTTATCATTTTTGGTGATTCTTGATTATTTTTCTTTTGATAAATAACATTTAAACCACCTGCTATACCTCGTTTACAAATTTCTGAAAAATAAGGGAATGCAGAAGAATACTTTTTTTCATTAAAACCTTGCCAATTTTGAAACATCATTAATATACCCTGTTGCATACAATCATATTTATCATCTTCTGTTTTATATCTTCTTTCGAATTTCTTGATCATCTCATAACCAATTTTAATTATCATTTGTTCGGATTTTCTCGTTAATCTACCTCTACCTTTTGATATTATGATCTCATAGTAGAAATCGGTATCATCAACATATTTTGCCATATATTAAAATTATTTTTTGGGAATTAGTCTCAAAAATTAAAGCCTGTAAATATGTTTGTGATTTTTTGCCTGTAATGCCTTGTATGAAAAGAAGTTACGCTATTTTTAATTAGACTGACTTAAAATAGTGATAAATTTTATAGAACCTTATGAAATAAAAGTTTACAAAAATTAATCATTTTCGATTAATATTCATAAGGTTTTTCTGGAGAGTATTGATTTTATTGTATATTTAAAATATAAGAAGGGTCTCATTTTCATGAGACCCTTCCTTTAAGATTCTATTTATAGAATCATTCTTTTTGCCTTAACTTTGTCGTCTTTGACTGCCTTTAAGTTCTCATATAATTTATGTTTAGAAAGTAATAATTCATTGAACATTTTTTTCAAACTTGCGTCTTCGTTAACTAAATTTTCATTTTCCTTTAACAATGCTAAACTTTCGTCAATTTGTTTAATTGCTTCTTTGATTTCCATTTCTTTATCTTCTAATGATCTGATATGTTTCATTTCCTTTGTGAGTTTATTGTCTAAGAATTTTGTTAAATCATAATCATAATCTCTTTGAATATCATTAATTAAATCATTTGCTGAATTATATTCATAAAAAGCTGAGCCTGTTCTTGCATCATTGTTATAAATATACATTTTATCTTTATAATTAATAACATAACCTTCTAATTGTGGATGTAAAGCATTTTCTACCTTTAATGCAATATCTAAATCTACAAATTTATCAATGTTTTGAGCTGTTGTTGTTGATAAAACATAATAATCTTTCTTTAACCAAGGAATAATCTTTGAATTAAATAAATTTTCTAATGTAGTTTCCTTATCTAATTTTTCTTCATTTAAAAATACATCTTTATCATTCTTTGTTGAAATGCTTAAAATTAAATTTTCGTCTAATCTAAATGAGATTTTATCTTCTGTTACATCACCAATAGTCATAACTTTTTCTAAGATTCTGAATTCTCTAATCTTCTCAATGTCCTTGATATGATCTTCTAAAAGAGTTTGTTTAATTTCATCTTGACCAATTAAAAACCATTTGTCCTTCATAAAAACTAAATTGCCATCTTCTGTTTTTTCTACTAATGTGAATACCTTTGAAGCCTTACCTGAATTTACTAAGTTTTGTCTTTGAATAGGATTATTCATATAACCATTCAAAAATAATTTTACTTCTGGAATCCAATCGTGAATAACTAATTCATTAAGAATTGAGGTCATTTTTGTATCATTATCTTGTTGATTAATGATACTGAGAATTGAATTCAAAGCTGGACGATACATTTGTCCATAATTTTTTCTTTCAATCTTTTTGTAAAGATCCTTTAAGTTGTAATTTAATGGATCACTTTTAATTTCTTCTTCTAAGCCTTCTACTAATCTCTTTACTTTGGTATCCCAAGAAAGTGGAGTTAAAGTTTCTTTTAATGAGTTTACAATCTCTTTTTCTGAAAAATTATCATAACTATTGATATATCTTTCAACAATTACGTTTAATTCATATTCCTCAATTGGTAACTCTCTTTTGAAATTAAATAAGTCATACTTTAAGTTTTTCATATTAATTCTTTATTTTTTGTACTGTATCTTGCAGTTTTTTTTATTTTTTAATGTAATTCAAAGTTATATATAAATAAAAAAAACTCATTTTTTTCAAAATGAGTTTTCAGTAAAAAAGGATATTTATTCAATAGAATTAAATTTTGTGTTTTGATACATTTTAATTAACCAATTTAAATAATCTTCTGGTGTAAATTTATCTTTATGTTGTTCAATTAATTTTTTAAATTCTTCTGCCATTTTCTCTGATAAATTTGAGCCCCAAGAATCCTTTTTTGTGCCCCTTGTTGAATCCATACCATCTTCATATTTTCTTTGAGTAGTTTTTATATTTGATTTAGTGAACCAATCTTTAATAACCTTTCTCAATTCTTCTTTATACTTGCTATCATAATAATATACTTTTAAATGATCTTTTTGATTTATAAGATCATCTAATCTTGCCATAGTTTTGAAAGCTAATGGAATTTTTCCATTTTTCTCGGAAAAAACTTGTAAATCATATTTTAAAATATGTATATTATTAATAAAATTTTTCAAATTTTCGGCTGTTAATTCTAATGTATAATAGAAATTATATGTATTATAATTAGTTCTTTTTTCCTTTGTTCTATTTATATCAAATCCTCGCCACACTTCTTCGGGATCAGAATTATCTTTTATTTTATTTAAATGATTATACCAATTAGTCTTATTTTTATTCAAAAATTCTTTTACATCTTTAGGAATTTTAGAATCATAATATGATTGTAAATCTGGTACATTATAATCTTCAAAATTAGATCTTATAATTATATTATAAATCAATTTAGATAAATCCATTTGAGGTTGATTTTTCTTTGATAAGTCTATACATTGCTTAATATAGTATAAAAATTTTGTTCTTACACTTTGGGGCATATCAACAGTTAATGATTCATTAAATTTATTAAACTTTTTTATTTTCATATTTTCATTTGTTTGTCCTGTATTTGATTGTGTTGTACCTGTATTTGATTGCGTTGTTCCTGATGTAGGTGCTTCATTATTGTTTTGTTTTTGCTTTAAAAAATTTTGAATAATTGGTTGAATTTTATCATAAATAGTTTTTATTAACATAATAAATCCTAAGATCATTTTAATATTTTTGATCCAAGGAAAATTAAGTACAACTTTTCCTGTAACATCAGAAATAGTTCCCATAAAATTTTTATATTGATCTTTAATCTCATCTGGTATTTCTCCAGCAGCTATATTTTTTATTTGTTCTTTAAATTTATCAACTTTTTTACCAATTTGTAATTTATTCTCCATCTTATGTATAAAAGTAATGGAGATTATATCAAAAATCATTGCTACTGGTATCATTTCTGAATGTAATCCTATACCTTTGTTAAGATTAAGACCAAAGGTACTCATACCCATCAATTCATTTACTTTTCCTTCATTAGATTGTGCCTGTTTTTTTAACCAAAGTAAAAATTGAGCCATCAATTCTTTTAATTTTTCTACCGCTTTTTCTGTAAAATTTTTCACAATATCTGAAAGTTGATTAAGCCAAGAAAAAGGAGGTATATCGTCCAATTTTTTCGTTATATTATCAAAAAAGTTTTCATATAATTTTTCATTATCTAAACTATCGTTTATTTTTTCTTTTGAGAAAAAATTCACAAAAAGACCCTTTACCTTTTCAATGAGAATACTGATTAATTTTTCTAATAAAGTTGATAATTGTTTATAGCCCCTAATTAAAGCTTGAACCCATTTAAGTGATTTTACCTCAAAATATGATACTATCTTTTTTACTAAATCGTTATCAATTTTAATAAAACCAGAAACACTAGATATTATCTTACTTTTTACCTCATTAAAAGCATCCGAAAGTATTTTTTTCAAATAATCACCAAGTCCTTCAACAGATTCAATTGTATCAGCAATCTTTTTTAATATTTTTTTTGAATTATTACTTAATGTGGTAGCGGCATCTAATGCACCTTTTTCTACCCAATTTTTTGTCTTAGTGAATAAATTTACCAATTTATCTTTAATACCCTCATTTAGATCATTATTATTATGAAAATAATTATACGCTTCCTCAAAAGATTGATCAGTTAAATATAGAAAATAATCAAATTTTCTTCTTTCTGTTATTGTTAAAAGACTTGATAAATATATATTTTTAGCAAAAATAATTGGATTTTGATTATAAATCAATCTATATTTATTAGCAAGATAATTAGCATTGGAATAATCATTATTATCTAAAGATTCATAAAATTTTGATAATCTATATAATGATTTTTCTGACTTATGTTCCAGAATAAATTCGTTGTATGATTTCATAGATAATATATATTAAAAAATTATTCCGTATTATTTTCTAACCCTCTGTTTTGCTCTTTCTCCTTTATGATATCAGCAACTGGAACATTTTCTATAAGATTATTATACCAATGAACTCTTTTCAATCCCTTACAATTTTCATTACCTTCTAACGTTGGTCTAGGTATACCAAGGAATTCCCAATCTATTAAACCATCATTATCACATACTTCACAATCCTCAGTCATAATATCAAAAACTGGATAATAAGTATGTACTTCTATTGAAAATTTAATTGTTATTTTATTCTCTGAAGTTAAATTAATTTCTCTTGGAATCTCAATACCTTGATCAGAAGGTAACTTAAAGAATGCTTCAATCTTCATTCCAAAATAACTTATTGAGAAAAATCTATAATTAAATAAAGTATCTAGAATCTTATTATAACATGTATCTACTTCCCATTCATTATCCAATGTTATTGAAATCTCATAATTTAATGTTATAGGTACTGCCTTTGTTTTACTTACAACAGATCTAAATTCATCATTAATCTTTGTTTCTTTTGCTAAGTATTGATTAGGATTAGCAAATTCATCATCTCTTTGAGAACCACCCTTAAAAGTTACAATACCTCTTTGTTTTTGATCAGTATTTAATTCAACTCTTGTACTTACTGTATCATCAACAAAAGCATCTAACATAAATCTCTCTTGTCCAGCAAAACTAGTATAAAAAGGAACTAACACCCTTATTTTTTTACCCTCTGACCAATGATTAATCCATCTTATTTTTGTTGTTAAAACTTTACATAAACCAATTGTAGTCATTCTTACAAAATTATCATCATAATTATAGTTATCATCTATGTGCATAAAACTTTTTTTATTTATTTCTATATATAATTTTTTAGTTTATCTGATAATCACTATATTTAAAAAATGGAACATAAAAGAAAATTTCTAATTCAAATTACTGATAAAGAAAATTATCCTGACACATTTATATATGTACACAAAATTATTAAAGGCTCTATAGGTTATTTTTGTACTATTACAAGAATTAAGGAAGGAGCAAAGATTTTTAAATACAGAAGAAATTGCGAAAAAAACATATATAAACTACAGCATCTGAAAGATCCAACTAAAAAACGTCTTAACAGATATATTTACGAAACCATAGAAGTAACTGATAATCAAACATTAAGAAATATAAAACTAAAAAAATTGAATAAGAAATGAAATTAAAAATTGGTGATAGGGTCAAAATAAATAAGAAAAAAGCATTATTTATGTGCTCTTATAATAAAAGAGTTTTACCGGAATGGTACTGTGATGAAATATATGCTATAAAAAATATAGATGAGGATAGAGTAACATTAGATAGAGATTTACCAAATAACCATGGTTGTGATATACATATTGTTTATTTAAAATCTTTAAAAAAAGAAAGAAAAAAGAAACTTTTAAAATTGAATAGTCTATAATAAATGGGACTCAAAAGTCTCATTAATCAATTCATAGTTGTTAAGGGAAAACATCACTCACAAGGTGATGTTTTCTTTTTTTAAACAAAACATTTAAATAATTATATATTTGATTGAAATAAATATGTAATATGAAAAATGATATGTTTTGGTATAAATACCAACCTAAAAGCTTAAATACAATTATTCTTTTACCCAGAATTCGAGAACTCGTCAAAGATGGTTTAAAAGTCAATATGATATTTTATTCCGATTCAGCCGGTACAGGCAAATCTACACTCGCAAAAATATTATGTAAAGATACAGACAATATTGAGTTTAATGCCTCACAAGATACATCAGTTAATATCCTAAAAGATCAATTAAAAAACCATTGTAAGGCTATGAATCCTTTTATGGGTAAAGATGTTCAAAAAACTATATTTCTTGATGAGTTTGATGGTGTATCTACAGAATATAAAAAAGCAATGAAAGGATTTTCAGATCGTTATCAACACGTTAGATTTATTTTAACAACCAATTACATACAAGAGATTGATGATAAAATCATTTCAAGATTTACTAAGGTTGATTTTGATCCTAAAACAAAAGAAGAAGTTGATTATCTTCAAATTATGTATCTTAAATATCTGAAAGCAATCGCTGCCAAAGTTAAAATGACAATCACAGATGAGGAAATAAAAAAGATTATAATGTTAAGTTTTCCTGATTTAAGAAGTGCTACACAAAAATTACAAGAAGTTTACATAACTAAAAATACGGATCAATTTAAAGCAATGAGTACTGCTGGTTATGATGGTATTTTTAATTTTATTATGGATGGAAAGAATAATATAGAAGAAAATTATAATTACGTACTAAATAACTTTGTGGATAATCCATTAGAATTAATGAAAGCAATGGGAAGACCTCTCTTTACAAGATTAATGAGCATAGATCATCCTAATTTAGTTAAACAAGGTGCAACATTAATCAGTTTACAAAAATCTTATAATGAAAAATATCTGGATACCATTGATCCAGTTATTCATTTGATAAGTTATGTAACTGATATAAAAGAATTATTAAAGAAATAATGCAGTTATTAAAAAAATTTGTAACCAGAAAGAAGGATGAAAAACTTCTTTTAAAACAGAAAAGAATAAATAAATTAAGAAAATTAAAAGGTAAGCCTCCAATTGATTTTGGACCGGACTTTTATATTTCTTATGAATTACCATTAGAAAAATGGTAAAAAATAATAACAAATATATGAAAAAAGAAAAAATATGGACTTGGGCAACAGAACAAGAGTTCAAAGATTATGAAGAGTATGAAAAAAATTTACCTCAAAATATTTTGGAGGAATATGGTGAAAAATTAGAAGAAGATACAGATAATTTATTAACCTATGAAATCTTTACTCAAACTACATACAACGAAACACTTAGTAACATTGTTGGATTCTTGATTGGTCCAAAAATAAATAATTATAAATTAAATGCGTTTCAACTCACATATCCTTTTGATAAGGTTTATCCTTGTAAAGTTTATTGTATGTTTACTGAAAATACTTTCTATGCTACTGACTATGAGAACTTAAAAGAAATAATTGAGATGGAAATTCAAAATCAGAGAACATCAAAAGCATTAAGTGGGCTAATTCATCATTTCTATGATAAAGAAACTATTAAAAATGCTATGAAAGATACATTAGATTATATGATACCAAAATCACTATCAGGTACATCAGGTTCAAGCGGTGTTTCAGGTGTTCACGACAGTAATTGTCCTGCTTGCTTTGGTAAAAAATAATTAAAATATAGTGAATATCAATAAAGATAAAATAATAGAAAAATGGAAAGCATTATTTGAATCACAAAAGAATTTTAATGGTACAATACCAGATTCAGGAAGCACACCATCAGATTGGAACACTTTCTCATTTCCAATAATAAGAAAAGTTGAAGCAACAACATTGGCTGAAGGTGGTTGGATAAAATCAAAAAAACAGCAATTAAAAGAATCTAGAATCAACAAACTTCGTAAGATTGTAGGTAAAAAACCGAATGTTATTTTACCTAAAGATGAATTTGTTCACGGCTTAGTTTCTGTTCAGCCATTATCAGCACCAACTGGACAACTTTTCTATATGGATTTCGTATATAAGGGTAATTCCATTAAACAACAAAGAAAAGAAAAATTAATTAGAATACTCAGGAAAGAAAAAATGGAATATATAGATGAATTAATACAAAAAATAATACAAGAAAATGGATGATATTAAATTTTTTAAAGAACAACAAATTAATGATTATATTTATAATAATATAAATTTGACACATACTGGTACAAATGATTTAAAGTCTGGATTAAAAATGATGTTAGGTGAAGAACCAGCAGTTAAATTTAATTATAAACAAAGTATGAAAGTTAATGAAACTACTGGTAAAGTTGAAAGACTGCCTAATGAACTAGAATCTATTGAAATCTACTATACATATATTGGTTCGGATAATAATCCACACGCTGGGCATATGAAATATATTGTAAACTAAAATAAAACTAAACATGATAAATTTAAATCTAATAGTAGACGGCAACTATGCTCTCTATCGTGCGGTATTCATTCTACATAGACTAAAAACACTCTATGGTGATCTAGAAACATTGTTATTAAATGATTATAACAATATGACCAATGCATATCCATATACAATAGTATATTTCGTTTCCGATAGTAAAAAATCTTGGAGAAAAGCATATTATTCTGAATATAAAGGAAAAAGAAAAAAGGAAGAAAAGATAGACTGGGAATTTGTCTTTGATACCTTTGATAAATTCAAAGAAAACATTAAACATAGACATAACTGTCTTCTCTATCAAATAGATCCTTTTGAAGGTGATGATATTATTGCACACATCGTTAAAGAAACAAATAAAGAAGGTAGTTCAAATATGATATTATCTAATGATGGTGACCTTCATCAACTTCTAAAATTTAATACAGCAGAAAATTATATCAATATGATTTATAATCATAAATTTCAAGATGAAAGACTCTTTGTACCAGAAAATTATAGCATTTTCCTAAAATATATTGAAGATACATCAGTCGGTGATATTTTTGATATGAATAATGATATAGATTTTATTAATTACTTTGATAAACTTACAAGTAAAGCTAAAATAGTTTCTGTAAATCCTGAAGAATCATATTTCAAAAAAGTAGTATCAGGTGATGGTGGTGATAACATTATGAGTGTTGTTAAATTTACAAAAGAAACTAGAGGTATCGGAACCGCTGGTTCAGATACAGTTTGGGCTATGTATAAACAAAAATTTCCACAAGAGATTGATTTTGACTCTGATGAGTTTATCAAAAACCTTTGTGATATACTTTCTATCTATCGCAAAAACAAAGAATTTAATTTTAAAGAAAAGGTTTGTGAAAATATCAAAATTTCTAGGAAATTAACAAGATTAGATGGTAAATATTTACCTGATGGTTATCAACAAATACTATTTGATAATATTAAGATTTAATTTTCCTATTTTTTATAAAAATGGGTGGTACTCTGTAACGGAGCGAGCAATTTCGAAAGAGATTGCTCTTTTTTATGCGTAAACTTTGATTTTCTTTGTGCCATTTTTGAATTGCTTATTCAAAACAGTTCTAGTTTTGTCATCTTTGAAATCATCAAAGTCAACCCAAACTTTCTTCTTTTTCATATTATCAATGAAATCCTTAGTGTAACCCTTGGCTTTAATAACAGATTTTCCGCTTTCTATTTTAACTATTTCAAAATCAGTTATTAATGTCTTTGGCTCATCTTTCAAATCAGTTATAATTATCTTATAATCAACTGTTTTGAATTTACCTTTTTCATTTACAAATTTTTCAAATAAAACTATCATAATTATATATTTTTAAAAACTACCACCTGCTCCAGCTCCACCAAAGGCTCCGCTGCCAAGACTTTTAACAGTAAAAATATAAAGATTTTTATTAATTCTCTCACATGAATATAATCCTAATTGTTTATCAGAAAATTTAAATTCTTCACCTTCTGTTTTTGCGTCTTTTTTCATAACTATAATATAATTAAACTCACAAGATGAGAAAAATCCTTTAATCTGATATAATGTATAATTTGGAGTATCTTTATATACCTCTAAATCACTCATTTTAATAAGATGTGCACCAGGAAAAGGTTTAGGACTAGCAAATATACCACCAAATGTTTTAGCTTCATACCATATAAATTTTACACCTTCAGGAATAAATAAATTATGTATATTATAAACTTGTGTATAACGATGTTTACCACTACCATGTGATTCTGAATAGGAATGATAAGAAACAATAAAATTATCATTAATTGTTAGCTTAAATTGTTGACCTTTAGCAAATAATTCATATTCTTTAAATTTTTTATTTCCAATAACTTCAGTATTATCTAATTTAGCAATACCATCATGAGTATCACATCCAGTAAGTGTTGCGGCACCAAGCATTGCACCTAATGCCATAGTTTTTAAATTTAATTTTTCATCAACAAATTCTTCATATTTAAGAACCTTTGTATTCATTAAAAATTTTTCTTTTATATATAAAATTTATTATTTCATTTTTTTTTCTGACATTTTGACACAACTTACTGACAAAAAATTACTATAAAAGTAATTGGTATAAAATTTGAACAATATAAAATAAAAATAAAACAATATGAACAGAAATTTAGCAAGAACAGACAGACCTTTTTTAGATTTCGCAAAAAGGTTTTTTGACAATGATTTTAATTACATTCCATTTTTAGAAGGAAGAAATAATGGTGGATTGTCAAACATTTTAGAAAAAGAAAATGAATATCTCATTGAATTATCCGCACCAGGACTCAAAAAAGAAGATATTAAGATTGAATTGGATAATGATATCTTAAGAATCTTCTCTAATACAGAAGATAGTAAAGAAGATAAGGGTGAGGATTATTACAGGAGAGAATTTTACAAAACTAGTTTTGAAAGAAGTTTTACTATTCCTAAGATTGCTGATAAAAACTCAATTTCAGCGACAATGGAAAATGGAATT
>Ga0247841_10012633_pt1 | contig 10964 bp, 10 predicted proteins | sample LaCruzMarch2015__2_FD_192410 | JGI IMG/M metagenome (GOLD analysis project Ga0247841, IMG submission 192410) | Freshwater microbial communities from meromictic Lake La Cruz, Castile-La Mancha, Spain - LaCruzMarch2015_18m | ecosystem: Environmental > Aquatic > Freshwater > Lake | place: Spain...
GGTATACCGGCGGGCTTTCGGTGGGCAAGTTCGTCAAGACCGTCACGTACCAGTATGCCACGAAAGAGGCTTCGTACAAGATCGCCGACGTCTGCGAACGGGCCTGCAACTATGAAAACATGTTGGCGCACGGGATATCCTGCAAGGTGAGAAAGGATAAGTATTCGAAGTGACAACGCGGGAATTGTCGCTACATGACAGGGTGGCGCTGATTACGGGAGCGACGGGAGGAATCGGCTCCGAGCTGCGTAAAGCTCGAACAGCGACAGCGTGAATCAGTTGACGGGAACCTTGGCGCTGGAATGGGCTCCTTAAAAAGTTCTTGTTAATGCCGTTGCGCCTACCTTTGTACGCGACATTAGCGCGAACACACCCCAGCCTAGGTATTCACGGGTGTACGTGGCGTAGCGTTCGGGCGCCGAGATCAGTTCGGCTCGAACATCTTTCGCGAAGTCATCGTCGGGATTCGTTTCGAGCCATCGGCGCATCGTGAGCCACTTGGCTGCCTCGTACCTGTCCCAGCTGTCTTGGTCTGCCAGAACCATTTCCACGACGTCGTAGTCGAGGTTGCCGAAAGACGCGAGAAGTTCTGGAAGCAAGAGAAAGTCTGAGATGGAACCGGCGCGGCATCCCTTGGCGACCTCTTCTGTCGGCGGCAATTGCAGCCAGTATGGCTCGCCGATGAGGATGATCCCTCCCGTGCGGAGACTCTTAGCCAGAAGCTCGATGGCGCCGACGACTCCCCCACCGATCCAAGTGGCGCCGACACAGGCTGCCACATCGACCTTTTCGTCGGCGACGTAGCCGGCAGCGTCTCCGTGGATGAACTCGACCCGATCTGCGACGCCTAGTTCGTCAGCGCGGAGTTTCGCTTGTTTGGTGAACAACTGGCTCATGTCGATACCAGCGCCGCTGATTCCGTAATCGCGTGCCCAGGTACACAGCATCTCGCCCGAACCGCTGCCGAGGTCGAGCACACGGGTCCCCGGTTCCAAACGCAACGCTGCGCCGAGAGTGGCGAGCTTTTCTGGTGTGAATGGATTATGGATGCGATGAGCACTTTCGGTAATGTTGAATATCCGTGGAATGTCCACTGCAGAAACTCCTTTGTATGCATGGCATTGCGCCTCGGTTCCGCTGGAATGGGGCGCGGTGCGAAAGGCTTCGGTGACGAGTTTGCCGATTGCCGGGATGTCGCCAGGGTTTTCATCGCGTATCAGCATGTCAAGCTACCTTGGCCGGAATTATTCCGCGGTCTGCCCGATTCTGGTGTCTTTAAGTCGGAATCCGGTGCCGGCGGGGTCCCCTTGACACCGAACAAGCCCTTCGATGGTCCGCCAGATAGCCCGACAGCCGCAAAACCCCCGTAATGTAGATGGAAAAGCCTTTCCTCTTCCCTTTTCGAGCGTACTTCACCCTTGGAAACTCTGTTAACCAAAATTGCTTGGCCCTCACCCAAGAACAGCTTGGTAGTATCGAGCCAAGGGAAAGGCCGATGGCACATGAACTTGCCACCTCCTGCCGTGATAAGCGACTTTCGCTCCCACCTTGATCAGGCGCTTGATGAGCCATTCCATTGACCGTTTGACTTCTTCGCCGATGAGGTAGAATTGCCTGAGCATGTGCAGGAGGTTATAGGCCAAAGCCCCCATGAGTAACCGGGCTTGATTGGCTGCGAATCGATGGCAACTCGTCTTGTCCCAGCGGAGCGTGTTCTTTCCCTCTTTGATCCGATTCTCAACGTCGCCACGCCCGTTGTACACATTGACCACTTTCCCGGCGGGGAGCTTGGAATTGGTAACGATGAACCCAATCCGCGGGAAGAGTTCCCCGTCGTGCCACTCGATCTTAGCGACCACTCTGCGTTCTTTGTCCCAAGTCTGTGCCCGGTACCGCAGATCGACCAGCTTGATCTGAATCCCGCTCTTCGGGGGCCGACCCACGGGACGAGTCAGGTACTGCTCGATCAGGCTGTTCAGTACCGCATTAGCCGGAAGCCTGATGAAGTACGTGACCCGTTCGTCCTCGCAATACTCATATACCTCGGGTTGAGCAAATGCCGCGTCACCCCGAAGCCAAAACAGGATGAAGGGAGACCGATACCGCTTCACAATCGGATCGAGGAAGGCTACAACACCATCTGCTGAATGAACGTTGCCGGGCCTGAGCTTAGCCCTCAGACAGTTCCCGTCGCTGGTGAACGCGAAGAGCGGGTGAAAGCAGTTCTTCCCGAAATGACCGTTGAACGCAACGTTCTCCTGCTTGCCGTGAGCCGGATCTTCCGTTGAATCAACGTCTACAATGAGCCGCCGCTTCTTCTTTCTCCTCATGAGAGCGTCGTTGGACCTCGTCAGGGCGGCTTCGAGCGCCTTCAATCCATCTTCGGTTCCCAGGACCTCATTCTCAAGCCTCGATAGCCGCGACTGACCTGCCCCAGCTTCGTCACTCTTACCTATGGCGAGGCGAAGGGCGGGATCAATTCGCAGGAAGTCGGCGTCGTTGCAGTCCTCATACCCGGCTGCTACCTGATACACCCTCTGCTGGACCATCTGAAGCTGGGTGTGGCTGCTGTGAACCCAGGACCTGGTATCCTCCAGTTCACTCTCGATCGGACCCAAGATCCCGAAACGCTCGTCTATCTCTCTCAGCAAGAGGAAACCCGTGTCCGAGGCAATCTTAGCCCCCTGAAAATCTATCATGATTGCAGGATTGAATTCAGGTCGAATTGTCTCTCTTTGCTCTTCACCACACCCGGACATCTCATTTCCCTCGACAGCGGTCTATTTCCATCACCATATCATGGGGTTGACCGGAAGGACATACATTTCTTTGTTTTCCCGCCGAATAGTCCGGGTGTACTTATTCCTTTCACGCAGGGGAGGCTTAAGAACAGGGATTTCTTGAAGTATGTGCCGGACGACATTCCTCTGGGTCGGATTGTTGAACCTGAAGAGGTTGCATACTCGGCCGGGACGAAGGCTGTTTCGGCCGCATCAGTAACCACCGGCCTGCCTGCCGACCGTAAAGGGGTCGCCGATGAGCCAACGCCACGTACCGTCCGGCTGGCGGCGGGCGACCTCGATCGCATACACGGACATTGGCTGGGGCGAGGACACCTTCCACTGAGTATGCATCAGCGCGATGTCACCAGACTGGATGACCAGCTTGATGCTGAACTCAAAGATAGCCTTCATGGCGGCAAAAGGAGCCAACTCCTGTCTCAGTTCTTCCCCGGCCCTCCTTACTTCTCCTGACTGATTTAGAAAGACCGCCTCCGGGTCGTATACGCTGAGCACAGCGTCAATATCGCCTTGGGCCATGTACTGCTGGAAAAGGCTACAGATTTCTTCGGGACTCTTTGCCGGCATTTTCTTACCTCCTCTGCTGCACTACAATCCGAATATCCGACCCATCTCTCAGAACCCCATCCCCATCCGAAACCGCAGAGTCCGAAAACAACCCCTCCAAGAAGCAAAACTCAAAACCAACATCCCCCTCAAAATAGTTGCACACTCAGCGGGTTAATTCAAGAAAGCATAAGGTGGGTCAATTTCTCAGAGTGCCCAGGATTTTTTTTGAACCCTTCGCTGTAGCTCCAAGACCATTTAGAGCACTCCCAAGCTGATGATTTAACAAGTTAATTTGTAAGCCACTGTCGAAGATGAGCCAGAGGTCCCCTCTGGGATAAAGAAACCAACTTGCATTGACTTGTGACCTCTCCGGTTCTCCATTGGGAGACTCCGGTTTGGGAAAAACGCTTTGCCCTTCCATAACATGAGTGCATAGCGGAAAATGTCTTAACAGGCATCGACTCTTCCATTAAACGATTTGCGCATCTGACTTGATGAGTTGACCAAAAACCGGCCGATCAGGACTGACTGCCTGGTTGGCCAGGGGTCCTATCACGCCGTTCGAATTCTTCCTCAAATAGTATATAATGTGAAAACCGTTACCGGAAGTTACAGGACGCGCCTGCTCGGAAAGGGCATCCAGTAGTTCCTGGCTGGCCGGTGATTCCCGTGTGTTTTCCTACTGGAAGTCGTTTATGAATACATACGAAAAAATTGGCAGAAGGCTTCAGGAAGCTCGCGAGGAAGCGGGTTTAAGCCAGGAAGAGCTGGCCAAGAAGATCGGCTGCAGCCAAGCAGCTCTTTCCAACTACGAACTGGGGAAAAGACGCCTTTATCTCGTCAATCTCCAGAGAATAGGTCAACTGCTGGGCAAGCAGGTAACCTATTTTCTGGACGAATCCGATGAAGAACAACCCCTCTCTATGGATGAACTCAACAAGATCGTAAAAGAGCAGTACATGCGTGAAATCCTTCTCTCCGCCAGAGAGTTGAAAAGAGCGCAAAGAAAATCCGTTCTGGACTATATCCGGTGGCAAAAACAAGAGGGAGAAAAACAGTGATTGCGTTTGAACTCTCAGCAGAGCAGAAGATGATCGAACTGAGACTCCGCCGTCTGGCAAGGGAGATCCATACTATCTCCCTCAGGATTGATACACAGCCGCCCGGCCCCATCGATCCCGCTTATCTCGACATCCTGTCACGCGAAGGCCTCAACTCCTTATTTATTCCCAAGGAATACGGCGGCCGCAGGCTCGATTTCCTCACCCTGGCGCTCGTCATCGATGAACTTGCTTACGGCTGCGCAGGCTTTGCATCGATATACGCTGCTACGCTCCACGCGGTCTCTCCGCTGCTCATCGACGGCTCACACGAGCAAAAGTCCGCATACCTCCCAATGCTCCTCGAGCCGGGGGGCAAGGTGGCCGCCTGCTGCATATCCGAAGCAAAGGGCGGCTCGGACACGTCCTATTTCTCCACCACAGCATCCCTTGAAGGCGACCATTACATCCTCTCAGGGGCCAAGGGCCCCGTCTTAAACGCAGCAAACGCCTCCTTCTATGTTGTATGGGCAAGCACCAGTTCCACAACTCACCGAGGCGGCATCAATACGTTCATCGTCCCCGCCGAATCCGCCGGAATAAGCATAAGCGAACACCACGACAAGCCGGGCCTGCGTTGCGCACCGACTGCCGACGTGTTATTCAACAATGTGAAAGTACCGGTTTCCAACCTTATCGGCCTGCCCGGCAGCGGTTATCACCTCCTTATGCAATCACTCGATTGGGGACGCGCCTTATTTTCAGCGATTTGCGTCGGCCTTGCCAGAGCAGCCTTCGATCACACCGCCTCCTTTGCCAAGCAGCGAATGATCAGAGACCGTGCAATCATCCATAATCAGGGCATATCGTTTTCTCTTGCGGATCACTCCACCAATATATGCGCCGCCCGGCTTCTTGTCTGGCGCGCCTGCAGGATGATGGATCTCGACCTGCACTACACCAAGGAAGCTTCCATGGCAAAGCTCTTCGCCGCTCGGACGGCATGGGAGACAGCCAACGACGGCATGCTCATTCTGGGAAAGCAGGCCCATACCTCGCAAAACCTCATGGCAAAATTTCAACGCGATGCCCAGGTGTTGCGCATTCTGGAAGGCACCGACCACATACAAAAGATGATCATTTCCAGCCAAATCTGATTACTCGCAATTGCATCCTTTTGATCTTCCCAGTTGAGGCGCCACTTCGCCCGATGGCATGTTGTACCTTTAATAACAATTTATCCCCTCCGGAAATGTGCATTTCCGGAGATTTTGTACTTTTTGCCACATGCACAAAAATGCAGCATCGGGAGGTGAATTACATAGCGTTATATTTTGACACCCAAGCACCCGAGGATGCTCCGCACCCTAATCCACGGCCAAGCCTCATTAATCTCCTATTTTTGCAAGCTTTCATAGCGCAGCCGACTTTCTTGCCGAACTGAAAACTCGGGGCCGGATCAGCCATGGATGGGTGTTTTTTTCTTGACAGTTAAAAACATCCTGTTATATCATATGTCCACATACTTGCATGGACATCCGTTTCGGAGGAAAAACTGGCACAGTTACGCTCATAATCGAGGAGTTCAAATGCCGAACAAGCTCATCTCGCTAAAGGAAGCTGTTTCCGGATTCACGTACGATAGTATGGTTTACGCCAGCGGCGCAGCCCTGCCCGTAGGGTCCGATTCCCTTGTTTTCGGGCGCGAAATAGTCAGGCAGGGGCGCAAGAACATCCACTACCTGGCACACTGCTGCTGCCAGCAGGTTAACCTCTTCGCGGCGCTTGGAGTGTGCGACAAGATCGAAGGCGGTTTCTCGGGGCTCGAGGTCTACGGATTTCCCAGCGGCCTCAGGCGGGCCGTGGAAGCCGGAACCGTGGTATGGGAGGATTACTCAAATCTGAGCATGCCGCTTCGCTTCCTGGGCGCCGCCCTCGGCTGGCCCTTCGTTCCCACGACCGTGAACATCGGCAGTGATATTCAGTGGCGCAGCGCATTCAAACCGGATGAATACAGCTGCAAGAGCAAAATCCCCGAAGTAAAGGACCCCTTCACCGGCAAGATCTGCGGCGCCCTGCCCGTGGCAAAGCCTGAACTGGCAGCCATTCATGTCACCATGGCCGATATCGAAGGCAACGCCATATTGCTTGGAACCGAATGGAGCAGATACGAACTGGCACGCGCGGCCGACAAGGTCATTCTTCAGGCCGACTTCATCGTCGACACTGCATGCATGCGGCAGTACCCGAACCTTGTACGGATACCCGACCTTCTTGTTGAAGCCGTCGTCCCCTGGCAACTCGGCGCCTGGCCGCAGTGCTCGGTTGGCATCTATGATAGCGATGAAGAGCACATGTACATGATGAACAAAATGCTCGGGAGCGCCGACGGCGCCGCGGAGTACAAGGCAAAATATGTTGACGGCTGGAACACGCAGGAAGAATTCCTCGCAATGATCGGCAAGGAAAAGATCGAGAAGATAACGACCAATCCCACTACCCACCTCATGGACCCCTATCGCAAATGGATCAAGACTGACGATGAGATCCAGACCCTGATGCAGGAGTCCAGGTTTGCAGCACCAACGCAGGCAAAGCAGTCTTGACAGCTCAACCGGTAATCTATCCAAGAGGAGGCGTTCAGGTGGAATTCACGAGACAGGAAATGATGGCCATCGCGACAGGGCGAGAAATTCGTGACGGTGATCTGTGCATATTTGGGGTGGGTCTTAGCATGCTGGCGGGCTATTTTGCACTCGCATACCATGCTCCCAACGCTATATCAATGACGGAAGGCGGCGTTTATGGAGCAACCCCGGTCGGCGGTCTGCCCTGGGGCATCGAGGACAACCGGATCTCTGCTAATGCTACGTGCTTTAGCAATGCTATCGATGCGCTCGGGTTCCTCGTATCTTCCGGAAAGTGCGACCTCGGGATCATCGGCGCTGCACAGGTCGATAAATTCGGCAATGTCAATACGACCGGCTTCTGGACGGATCCCACGAATCCATATTTCGGTCCACCGAAGACCAGGCTCACCGGCAGCGGCGGCGCAAACGACATAGGCAGCGGGTGTAAGCGCGTCGTCATAATGATGGCCCATGAGCTCAAAAGGTTTGCGGCTAAGGTCGACTACATCACCACCCCCGGTTTCCTCAACGGTGGAAATGAACGGGAAAAGTACAACTTCCCAGGCGGCGGCCCCGTCGCCATAGTGACGACACTCGGCATACTGCGGCCCGACCCCGTAACCAAGGAGTTCATGATCGATACCTATTATCCCTTCTCAAGCATTGACGAAATGAAGGCCAACACCGGATGGGACCTCAAAGTCTCACCAAACGTCGGCATAACTCCCGAGCCCACTGCCGGCGAACTGGAGGCCCTGAGATCGGTGGACGTTACGGGAATGCTGAAGAAAAAGTAGTATACGGGCGGACGCCTCCGCCGTGGAGGCGTCCGCCTCGTTCAGCTTTCATTTCGGAAGGATCTTGTTCATCCAAACGAGTGGAAGCAATGTTATAGAAACGGCGGTCACACTCGAGAAGAGTTTCAGCGCCGATATTGTCCGCAGGATACAATTAGGGGAATCGCCGTGCCAAGAGAAAGAGACGTGGACCGTACAGAGAGCCTTTACGCGAAAGTCGACATCTACAAGCTTGTGCCCAACCTCGAAACTTGCCTCCAGTGCGGTAAGTGCGCGGGTGTTTGTCCGGTGGCCAATCTCTCGCCGTCGTACAACCCACGCCAGATTATAAACGATATTCTCAGAGGCAGGGAGGACAGGTGGCTAAAGAGCGAGGAGATCTGGCGCTGCTTCTGGTGCGCCAACTGCTATACTCTGTGCCCGATGGATATACCTTTTCCGTTGTTGATGATGCAGATGCGATATCTCGCTATTGAGCGGGGATACGGCCTCAAGTATTTCTTTCCTTTTAAACGGTTTGCATTGAGAGCGATCGAGGACGCTCTCACTTTCAGTCCCGCAAAGCCGGAGGCCCGGGAAAGAATAATGAAACTCCGCACCGCCATCGGTCTTCCCCCGTGGCCTGAGGTCTCCGACAAGGCCCGTGCGGAATACAAGGCCTTGTTCGACATGACGGGCGCTACGGACTTTTTGAACTCGATCACTGAAGAGCAAGAAAAGCCGGTAGATTTGATGTACCTCGAAGGAAGGATAACGCGTGGAAAAAGCGAGGGTAATTAGACCGGAAGAAAGGATCCCCTCTGTTCCCGAGAAGCTCTTCCTTTTCCGCAGCTGTACCGGCAGCGTCGAATACCCCGGTACTGAGAGCGCTATAAGGGAGACTCTGAAGCTTCTGGGAATAGAAGCCGTCATGGACCCCGACCAGACCTGCTGTTCGGGTTATCTGCTGACCTGTTCGGCGCACAAGCCTGAAGTATCCCTGGCCGTGACGGCGCGAAACCTGGCCATAGCCGAAAAGAAGGACCTGGATACTTATACATTCTGCAATGGCTGCTTCGGCTACATCAGTGAATTGGCAAGCATCCTTTTACATAATCCCGCCTACCTCGAGATGGCCAACGGCATCGTCTCGAAGTTAGGCTACAGGTATGAAGGCAAAACCGGCATTTATCACGTCCAGGAGCTGTGGTACCGACTGAAGGAATCGATTGCTGAAAAAGTGGTGCGGCCTCTTAAGGGACTACGGGTGGCCACCCACAACGGATGCCACTATGTCGCCCGCCAGTACGGAATACTCGATGACGGCGGCTATCCGACCTTTCACGAGAAGATGTTCGAAATGCTGGGCGCGACACCCGTCTTCTACAAAGAAAGGCAGCTCTGCTGCGGATACTCCGTAGGCAGGGGGTTCACGCACAAAGAAACGATGGTGCAGCCGCACCTTTACAAGAAGTTCAAGAGCGCAAAGGAAGCCGGAGTCGAGTTGCTCACAACGGTCTGCCCGGGATGCAACGTAGCGCTCGACCGTGAACAACCCAACCTCAACATGCGCTACGGTGAAGAGTTTGGAATACCCGTTATCGATTTAGCGCAGCTGATCGCTTTAGCGCTGGGCGTTCCCATCCAGAAGCTTGGTTTTGGCGCAAACACGACTTCCCTTGACGGCGTCTTGGAGAAGCTTGGGGCATGAAATGGAACTGTTGATGGGTGATCGAACTAAAACGGTGATCGTTATAGGCGGAGGTCCAGCGGGGATCGAGGCGGCCCTCGGAATTGCACGAGCGGGCTACAGGGCCTTGCTTGTAGAAAAAGAGCCCGAACTGGGAGGAACCCTTAACAGGCTCTATAGCAGCTTTCCTCGCTGGGAAAATCCGCGGGATCTTCTCGATTCCAAAATCGGTGAACTGCGAAACTGCAAGGATGTGATGGTGATGACGAACTCGGTTGTCACCGAATGCCGTCAGACGGACGCAGGCTACGATCTCACGGTTTCAAACGCTCAAAGCGGGGAAAGCCGGAACTATCCGGTAGATGCCGCCGTTTTGGCCACTGGCTTCGATCTTATGGATATCTCCGTATATGGCGAATACGGCTACGGCATATTCCCCAATGTGTTGACCCCGCTTGATTTTGAAACAAAGCTCAAAGAGTGGAGTCACGGAGAAGGCGAAAAACCGCGCTCCGTCGCCTTTTTCAAGTGCGTTGGCTCACGTGACAGATCCAAGGGCCGTCCCTACTGCTCCAAGATATGCTGCATGTATACGGCCAAGCAGGCGGGGGCCGTAAAGGAAATGTTTCCGGAATCCAAGGTCTACGTTTTCTACATGGATTATCGGGCAGCGGGAAAGGATTACGAGGAATTTGTACGGGATGTGATTGAAAACAGGCATGTCCGCTATGTTAGAGGCCGCCCGGCCAAGGTTCTTCCGGAAAACGGCAGGCTGTTGGTCAGGGCCGAAGATACGCTCATGGGACTGCCTGTCGAGGTTGTAGTTGATCTGGTAGTTCTGGCTTCAGCCGTCGTGCCGCGACCGGACACGGTTAGACTCGCGGAGATGCTCGGAGCGCAAACGGATCGTTACGGTTTTGTAGAACCGCAAAAACACAATCCCACGCGAGCCGGCGAGCGTGTTTTTTTTGCCGGAGGTTGCGGTTTCGCGGTTGAAGCTCCGTTTGCTCAACTGCAGGGCTCTGCAGCAGCAGCCGGCGTGATAGCGCTCTTTAACGGAGGGTAAGCGGCTATGCATTCCGATTACAGGCCAATGCGCCTCGACGAAATTGACGATAGCCTGCAGAAGGAGATAAAGGACAACTGCGGCGTGGACGTTGAAAAGTGCATGGAGTGCGGCAAGTGCTCCGGCGGATGCTCAAACGGGCATGTATTCGACTTCACTCCCAGGAAGGTCATCCAGTTGATAAAGCTGAATGACGAAGAAACCCTTTTTAATATGGACGCCTCCTGGATATGCCTCTCCTGCCATCTCTGCGCGGATAGATGTCCTTCGGGCATAGATACCCCCCGCATTCTCGATTACCTGCGGGAAAAAGCGCACCGGAAAGGAGTGGCGGCGAGCCGTCCCAACGTAAAGCTTTTCTATGAGATAATGCTTTCATCGGTCCGAAGAACCGGACGAGTTTCTGAATTTC
>Ga0247841_10012634_pt1 | contig 10964 bp, 4 predicted proteins | sample LaCruzMarch2015__2_FD_192410 | JGI IMG/M metagenome (GOLD analysis project Ga0247841, IMG submission 192410) | Freshwater microbial communities from meromictic Lake La Cruz, Castile-La Mancha, Spain - LaCruzMarch2015_18m | ecosystem: Environmental > Aquatic > Freshwater > Lake | place: Spain...
GGCACAGCCTCCTTCCAAGATCCGGCGACGCGCAGCGCGGCATTGCCCGCGGGACGCGGGCGCTACGGTAGCGCCGCCGTCTCGGCGGCGATGGCCTGGCCGCCCTGCCTTTTGGCACTGTTCATTGCGGGCGGGGCGCTCTGCCTGTCGGCCGCACCGACGCGCCCGACCAGCGTGCCTGCGCCACCAGCGCGCCCGGCCGGCGTGGTTGTGCCGCAGCCTGTCCTGCGCATCGCGACCTATAATGTCGAGAACCTGTTTGACCGCTACGATGACCCGTACACCGTTGATTCGTCGCGAGACCAGGGCACGGTGCCCAAGCCGGCGCGCGCCCTGTATGCCTTGGCGAAGATGATCAAGACGGTCAACGCCGACATTCTTGCCTTGGAGGAAGTTGAGAACCGTGGTTTTCTCGAGGAATTTTGCACGGCCTATCTCGACGGCATGGGCTACCGCAATATCGTCCTGATTGAGAGCAACAACAGCTATCGCGACGGGCGCGGGATTGATGTGGCGCTGCTGGCGCGCGTGCCGGTCATTTCGGCGACGACGCACCAGTATCGTGAGTTTGCCGTGACCAACGGTGGGCTGACGCGTTTTCACCGGGATATTCTGCAGGTGCGCGCGCGGCCACAGGGGTTTCCCGACGTGCATCTGTTTGTCGTGCATGCGCCCTCGCGCGGCGGCGGGCAGCAACGCTCCGAGCCGCTGCGCCTGGCCGAAGCGCACGCCGGCGTCGCGATCATGACCGAGCAGTTTGCCGGCAAGACGGATGCGTGGGTGGTCGTGCTCGGCGACTTCAATGATGAGCCCAAAAACGCCTCGCTGGGCGTGTACGAGAGCAATCCCGGCGTGCCGTTGCGCTGCGTGCCGGCCGTTGATGCGCGCGGCAAACCGTACACGTGGATGAAGGACGGCTCACCCTATCCGCCGGCATGCTTTGATAATATTCTGCTCAGCCGGCCGGCCGGCGCACAGTTGAAGGGCAAGGGCCGCATTTGGAACGAGACGGGCGCCGACGATGCATCCGACCACCGGCCGGTGTCGGTCGACTTAAGCGCCCCGGCGCGGTAATGCGGGAGCGGTCGCTGTGGCGCTGGTTTTCAGTTTGCAGTTTGCAGTTTGCAGTTTGCTGCATCCACTGAAACAGAATACCGAACAACGATTACTGAGAGTTGCCACGAAGGCATCCACGCCGCAGGGCGGGACTAGCAGACGCCAGCGAAGACACGAAGAAATCACAGCACCAGGCCTTGGTTATTCTGCAACCGCAGCCTGCTGCGCTTTGACCACGATCACCATCTTTACTCGTTGCTGCTTCTTCTTCGTGTCTTCGTGCCTTCGTGGCAAATACTGCTGCTTCTGCCCTGAATCCTGGATGCTGGATGCTGCACCGAAAACCGAAAGCTGAAAACTGAAAACCTCTGCAATGGCATGAAACGCATCTGCGTCTACTGCGGCTCAAGTCCCGGCTTTGATCCCGGCTACATGGCAATGGCACAACAGCTTGGACAAGCGTTGGTTGACCGGCAGTATGAACTCGTCTATGGCGGCGCGGCGGTCGGCTTGATGGGGCGCGTGGCCGACACCGTTATGCACGCGGGTGGCGTGGTGATCGGGGTCATTCCGAAGGCGCTGGCCCATAAGGTGTCGCACCAAGGCTTGACGCAGTTGCACGTGGTTGCTTCAATGCATGCACGAAAGACCATGATGTTCGACCTTGCGGATGCTTGTATTGCCTTGCCGGGCGGGTTTGGCACCTTGGAAGAAGTCGCCGAATTTCTCACCTGGGCGCAATTGAGTTTGCACACGAAGCCCTGCGGCCTGCTCAACGTGGCGGGCTATTTTGACTTGCTGCTGGCATTCTTGGACAACGCGGTTGCCCAAGGTTTCATGAAGCAGGCCCACCGCGAGATGCTCCTTGTGGCAACGACGCCGGAGGAGATGCTGACGCGGCTTGAGGGCTATAGCGCGCCGGTCGTCGAGAAATGGGTGGATAAGATTGAGTGAAAAGGCGCGCCGCTGTTTTTCTCAATCTCTGCGTCCACCGATCCCGCCGCCGGCGGTGATCGGTGGGGCGCCAAATTTGAGAGAAAGCTGCACCTACCTGTGCCGGGCACGGTTGCCGGAACTGGAAGGATGGAAGATTGGATGGGTGGAAGGATGGTGCAGCGGCAGCAACACGGTAATGAAGCTGCCGAGGTGCGTCGGTGAAGAAGCAGCGAGAGATGCGCGGCGCAACTAACTGCGACAGACGCCGTACCCGATCCCGATTCTCTCTGCAACCTAAAACCTAAAACTTTTCAACCTAAAACACAAACCGCATGGCGGAATTTCGTCATGATATTCATGCGCTGGCGTTTGCGGGCGCAATGCGGTATAATAATGAGCATAGTGATACTCACGGATGCAGGATGCTGTTTTTTGATGCACCACACACGGTAAGACAGATAGCGTGCCGGACGCGACGCGGGGTCGCGCTGGTGGCGGTCTTGTCGGTCTTGACGATTCTGGCGATTCTGGCCATGGCGTTCGCCGTCTTGACCGGCATTGAGCAGAGCTCGTCCGCCGTGGGCTTCTATGGCATGGACGCGCAGGCACTGGCGGATGCCGGGCTGGAACACGCCAAGGCCGTCCTCTGGTCGGATGCCATCTATGACACCACCCGTAGCGATGCCGACAATGACCTCTGGAATATCAGCTTCAATGGCCGCCAGGCGCAACGCGCGCCCGATGCAACGGTCATGCAAGGCACGGGTGCGCGCACCAATGGCAACGACGCGGTCTGGATTCCCGTCTACGACACGCGCAATCGCCTGATTGGCCGTTATGCCGTCCTGATTCAGGACGAATGCGCCAAGCTGAACATCAACACTGCCTGCGTTGCGCCGCCCAATCTGCCCAATGAAGGCCTGTCGCCGCGTGAAGGCCTGTTGGGCAACGGCAAGAACAGCGGCGTGCCGTTCAGCAGCGCGGCCTTGACCAGGCTGCTGGCGTACAAGTATGGCCCCAATGGCGTGCCGGGCGCGCGTGATGATGACAATCACAACAATGCCTTTTTAATGGCGGACGGCCTTGATAACAACGCCAATGGCGTGATTGACGAACTCGACGAGGGCATCAACGAGCCGGACGAATACGTGCCGCACGCGCCGTTTGGTGATGACCGGGCTTTTTATTCGCTGCAAGAAGCGTGGCGCGTGCTGGCGCCGGGCACGCCGGCAACGGCGTCGCGGCTGGCCTTTTTGCGGCAGTTCGCCACCTTGCATTCGCTGGATAATAATCTGCGCTGGGATGACGCGCAACGCGCATGGGTGCCGCGCCAAAACGTGAACGTCTGCGGCGCGCGCGATGTGCTGCAAACGCTGGGACAAGCCAATCGTAAATATGCCTTTGAAGGCAACCAGCGCATGCTGCGGCGGGTCGCCACCGCCACCGTTGATTACCGCGACGAAAACGACGTGCTCTCCACCGCCGGCAGCGAATATGGCGTTGAAGCCGTCTGCTTCAGCGAAATCCTCGCCAATGAAGGCAGCCGCCTGATGATGCCCTACCGCACCCGTGAAGATTACTACGGCGACCGCACCGTCTACACCCTGCCCTATTTATATAGCAACTATAACTACTATAGGACCAGCCCGGTTGACGATGATGACCCGGCCCAACGTGAGCAGTTTCCCAGTGACAAAACCACCGCCTTCTACATCCAGTCCGCGAACGTCATGCCGGCTGGCGTGGAATTGCAGCTGAGAAGCACGCCGCTTGTCCCGTCCGGCTATGCCGACATCTTTCTCAATTTCAGCAATCTGCAGAACCGGCGCGGCGGCGGCCTTTTCAGCGGCGGGCGCATTCAATGGCCGGACAATTTTTGGCGCTACGGCGAGCTGAGCGTCTACAAAACCCAGAGCGGGCTGCCCGCCAGGACGTTCACGATCGAGCGCTCGACCCGCGACAACAAAATCTTTGTGCCCATGCGCGAATTGCGCCCCGAAGACGTCAATGCATTCACCACCACGGTCAGTGGCCAAGTGTATGCCTTCGCGCAATTGCGTGGCTGGATTTACAGCAATCGCGGTTGGTATGCCGAGCGGCCGCAGGTAGCCTTGTGGTCGGTCGTGCCGTTTCTGCAGCCCAATTTGTATTACCGCGTGTATGTGCAGGAAACCAACATTGAAATTCCCACCGACTCGAGTTATAAACAAAACTTATGCACGCGCCTGGATGTGGACGGGCAACTGGCGCGCGGCAGCGAGCAGGAAATGGGCCGCTTGCGCTATCGCTACAAGGACGGCGAGGCCATCCGGGCCGACAGCGCCGGCTGCATTGATGTCTATCTGACCAGCGCGAAGCAGTGCTCGCCGCGCCGGCGCAATCGCATCAGCGGCTATTATTGCGCGCGGCCGGACATCATCGAGCTGGTCAACATTGGCGACCGGCCGATCAGCCTGCGGGGCTGGTCCCTGGTGGCCAATACCGGCTCGATTTCGTATGAACTGGGCATGATCACCCGCGCGACCTCCTACTTGCGCGACGAGCATGGGCGCGGCCAGGATGAGAATCCGGTCATCCGCCCGAACGAGTATTTCTATTTGTGCAACAACATGGAGATTTTTGATTACGACTACGGCAGCCGGCGCGATGGTGTCTGGGGCAGCGCCGCCGACGAGCAAATGCCGGTCTACGAAATCAGCGATGACACCTGGGGCGTGCGCTACCAGATCAAGCGTGTGAACGAATACAAGATTGGCACGCAAAACATGACGGATATCATCTGCGAGAACGAAGTGTGGATTAAGGACCAGTTCAAATATGAAATTGCCGAGTTCCAGAGCACGCGCAAGAACCAGGCGGGGATGGCGACCTCGCCGGACGGCGTGCGCTCCGAGATCACCGGCAACACGCGCAACACGCTGAATTTTGAAAACCTGGCCCTGTCGAGCGTCAGCTTCGTGCGCCCGGGCGATTCGGTCATGATTGTCGGCTTGCCGCGGGTGGGCGGCTTGGTCAGCACGACGCTCAAGAACGAATACGGCCAGATTGCCGCGCGCGTCATTCAATATGGCAATCCGCAGCGCGATGCCGGCAAAGAACCGCGCACCTGGCTGAACCAGTCGGTCGAGAAAACGAATCCGACCCGCGAAGACTGGGTGCAGGTGCGCACGCCCAGCTTTGGCGGCACGGTGCGCAAGGCGCGCAACCGGTCGGCCGTGCTGGAACTCGGGTCGCACGCGCGGATCAAGAACGGGCCGCTGGCCTCCGTCGGCGAATTGCGCCAGCCGCGCGCGATCGCCGCCTGGCTGCGCGAAGACTTGGACAACCGCTCGGTCGCCACCACCAAACTGTTGCAGGGCACGGCCGAGTATTTCGACACGCTGGGCATGCGCCTCGACGCCGAGGAGCCCGGCGCGCACCTGGCCGGCTGGCTGCCGGCCTTTGGCGCGGCGACCCTCTCGGACACGCGCGGCGTCATGGATCACACCGCCAAATGGCAGGTCAACTGCTGGTCGAACCAGTCCCTGACGATTATGTCCGGCAAGAATCGCGGCGAGACGTTCGCCATCGAGGGCAACAGCCAGAACCGGCTGCAGGTGGTCGGCCGCTCGATCCCCAGCCGCGCCACCTTTTTTGTGCGCAGCGGCGATCAATACGCGCTCGGCCCCGGCTATGCCTCGGCCCTTTATTACACGCACAAGACCCAGGATGACGGCGAATGGGAATGGAAAGACAAACGCATTCCGCCCGGACGCTACCAGTTTTACTTGGTCGGGCTCAATGATGCCATTCGCACGACCGAATTTCTCGAGGAAAATTACAATTCAAAAATGGATGTCTCGCTGTATAATTTCACGAGCAACGCCTATGAGCTGATCGGGCGCGACAAGCAATATGACAAGAGCGACACGGTCTATGCCGGCGAGGTGCTGCCCCAGCATTTGTCGAGTTCGGGCGGGCTGCGCATGAAACTGACGCCCAAGGGCTTGGGCTCGCAATACGGCAGCGGTTTTGCCTGGCTCGATCACGTCTTCGTGACGCCCGTGCCGGTCGCCGGGCGGGTCAATATCAACACGGCCTCCGCGCGGATTTTGATGACCTTGGGCGGCATGGAACAAAGCATCGCGAACAACATTGCGCGCGGCGCCGATGCCGCGGGCCAGCCGCGCTTGAAGCCCTATCGCACCGCCGGCGATTTGCTGATGGTGCGCGGGATGACGCCGGATTTGTTCAGCAAAATCATCAACCTGGTGACGGTCCGCAGCCAGCAGTTCACCGTCTATGTGGCGGCCCAGCGCATTCGTGACACCAATAACGACGGGCAATTCAGCACGGACGCCGGCGACCGGGTCGAGGCGGAAGTGCGTCTGCGCGCGCTGCTCGATCGCGGCGGGGTGATGGCGCCGGGCGGCGGCGGCGCGCCGCTGTTCCAAGTCTTTGATCGCGAACGCCTGTGAGCATGAATTCACCATAAAATCGTCCACTTCGAACGATTTTCCTAGCAAGGAGAACTACTACGAAACCTGAATTTGTCCTGATTGATTTTGAAAATGTCCAGCCCAGGAACATGACCGCGCTGGTCGGCGGCCTGTTCAAGATCAAAGTGTTCCTGGGTGCGGCGCAATCCAAGATTCCGCTGGAAATGGCGCGCGCGCTGCAGGCCTTTGGCCCGGATGCCGAGTACATCCAGATTGACGGCCACGGCAGCAATGCGCTCGATTTTCACATTGCGTATTACATTGGCCGCCTGGTTGCGGAATGGCCTGACGCCAGCTACTGCATCATTTCGAAAGACACCGGCTTTGACCCGCTGATCAAGCATCTCAAAGCGCAGAAAATCTCGTGCCGGCGCAGTGCCAGCGTCGCCGACATCGGCCAGCCCAAGCACGCGCCGGCCAGCCCAACGTCCGCCAAGGCCGGCGCGGCCAACGCCCCGCATGCCCGGCGCGGCCCGGCCGTCCCGCCGCCCGCCCGGATTGACGCCATCATCACCAATCTGACCAAGCGCGCGGCCGCCAAACCACGCAAGCTCAAGACCCTCAGCGCCACCATCCGCCTGCTCTTCGCCAATGCCTTGTCCGACGCGGAACTGCATGACTTGCTCGACCAATTGACGCAGCGCGGCATCATCAAAGTCACCGACGGCAACGTCAGCTACGCCTTGCCGTGAGCGGCAGGCGGCCACGGAGGTCGCTCCCGGCAACCGGTGCGCCGGTAGTCGGTGCGTCGGTGTGCTGAAAGCGAGTGGGGCCGACTCCGCGCGAAACGCCGGCATTCTTTTCCCAATCTCTGCGTCCACCGAGGCAAGCTCGGTGGGGCGCAACAACACATACCAATCACCGGATCTGGGAGTCATGCGCGGTGTGACGCGAATCGTGAATTATGTTACAATCAGCATTGGTGAAAACAGACATGATTGCAACGGAAATGATCACCGTGGCGCACGGCAACGGCGGCACGCAGATGCAGGAATTACTGCGGCGCGTGGTCTGGCCGCGGCTGGGCAATGCGATCCTGGCGGAAGAGACCGACGCGGCCGTGCTGCCCGCGCCGGCCGGCGCTGAATTGGTGTTTACGACCGACAGTTTTGTGGTGCAGCCGCTGTTTTTCCCGGGCGGCGACATCGGCCATTTGGCGGTCTGCGGCACGATCAATGACGTGGCCATGATGGGTGCGCAGCCGGCGGCACTGGCCTTGGCGTTGATCCTCGAGGCGGGCTTGCCCATGGCCACGCTCGAACGCATTATGGACAGCATTGCGGCGACGGCCCGGGCAGCCAACGTGCCGGTGGTGACGGGCGATACCAAGGTGGTGGAAGCCGGCAAGGCGGACGGCATCTACATCACGACCAGCGGCGTGGGCTGGCGCACAGGCACGGCGCCGACGGGCTGGCGCAGCGTGCAGGCCGGCGATGCAATTCTGGTGAGCGGCACGCTTGGGCATCACGGCATCGCGGTGATGGCGGCGCGCGCGCACTTGCCGTTCATGAGCACGTTGCACAGTGATGCGGCGCCGCTGCATGAGCTGGTGCGCGAGATTGTGGCGGTGGATGACGGCGTGCGCTGGTTGCGCGACCCAACCCGTGGCGGCTTGGCAGCGGCGCTGAATGAATTGGCCGGGCAAGTTGGCGGCGCGATCGAACTCGACGGCGCCGCCATTCCGGTGGCCGAGGATATGCGCGGCGCGGCCGAAGTGCTCGGGCTGGATCCGTTGTATCTGGCGAATGAAGGCCGCTGCGTGGTGGTCTGCGCGGCGGGTGCGGCGGATGCCGTGCTGGCGCGCATGCGCCGGCACGCACTGGGCCGCGCAGCGGCGCGGATCGGCACGGTGGGCGCGGTCGGCGGGCGCGGCAGCGTGGTCATGACCACCAGTTTTGGCGGGCGGCGCATTGTGGATATGCCGTCGGGCGAGCAATTGCCGAGGATATGCTGAGACAGAGGAGTTGGGGAATGCGAATATCCAATATCCAACAAGGAATATTCAATGATGAAGTTCTGCGCAGATATTTCACACTTGGATATTCATCAGGGTTCAGGGTTCAGGGTTCAGGGTTCAGGGTTCAGGATTTGGCAGTGAACTATGAACTATGAACTAAGAACTATGAACCGTGAACCAGTAACCAGTAACCAGTAACCAGTAACCAGTAACCAGTAACCAGTAACCAGTAACCAGTAACCAGTAACAGATGAAGATGGCGGAGCGACGCACACTGCAAGCACTGATGACGCGCGACGGATTTTTGTGTCCGGTGCCGCGGGCATTGAGCGCGTTGCTGTGGGCCATGGCGGCGGCGGGCTATATCTGGCTGTTTGCCTGGTCACTGCCGCGGCAGCCGGCGTATTTGGTTTTCATGATCGGCCTGATGGCGCTCATGTTTGCGGGCGGACTGGTGCGGCCGGCGTGGGCATTGAGCGCCTTGGTCTTAATGTTGCCCGGGCTGACGACGGTGTCGGACACGATCTTCAACCAGTTGGGCGCGGCACAGTCCTTGGGGATATACGGGCCGGCCGCCTTGGTGCCGGCGGGCGCGTTTGTGCTGGGTGTCTGGGCGCGGGCATGGGCGCGGCGTGAGCCGGCCTGCCATAACATGGTGCGCACGCCGCTGCTCTTGTTTTTGTTTTTGACGTTGGTAAGCGCGCTGTTGTCGGTCTGGCGCTACAGCGAGTTCTGGCCGCTGGCGCAGGCGGCGTATAGCGACCAGATTGTCAATGCGGAAGGCATGCTCAGCGCGGACGCCTATGGCAAGATTGCCTGGACCGTGGCGAATTATTGCACCGGCCTGCTGCTGTTGCTGGCCGTGGTTCACACGGCGGCGGAAGCGCGGCGGCGCGACGGGGCAATGGAGATCGGCACATGGTTGTTGCGCCGGATTGTGGTGCCCTTGTGCATCGGGATGGCGGCGCCGGCGTTGGTCGGAATGCATCAGACGGTGGATGTGTGGTTTGGCGCGAATCGCGTCTATGTCTGGCCGTGGATGAACCGGATCAACGCCACGTTTTACGACCCGAATGCGTTGGGCAGTTTTATTGTCATTGCGGTGCCGTGGGTGCTGGGCGGGTTTGGACTGCTGGGCCTGGCGCGGCGCGGGGAGCGGGTGATAGGCGCGCTGGCGGTGCTGGCGGGGATTAGTTTGGCGCCGGAACTGCCGCGGCTGTGGGCGTTGAGCGCGGGCATGCCGGGGTGGCTGCGTTATGCGGGGGTGGTGCTGATCTGGCTGGCGGCCTGCAGCACGCTGCTGCTGCGCCGCTGGTGGTGGGCCTGCATTGGCATGCTGGGCGCGGGCTTGATGGTGAGCATCTACTTCACCTTGACGGTGCATTCCGGCTCGCGGACGGCCATGCTGGGTTTGTTGGTGGCGGGCATAATCAGCATATTTTTCGGGTTGGCCGCGCTGGTGCAGCGCTTGCGCGGGCGGGTCCGGCCGCGGGTGCTGGGCTACATTACGAGTGTGCTGCTGCTGGGCTATTGTGCGGCGGGCTTGTGGTTTTTCTATGCGGGCGCGCCGAAATTGCGCACGGCGATCATGCGGCAATCGACGCTGCAACGCCTGCCCTTGGTGAAGCGTTTGGCGCAACTGCCGCTGGGCTCGTTCAAGGACTTGTACCGGCAGATCATGATTGACCGCGGGCCGTATGCGCGGGTGGCGCTGTACATGACGCGCGACATGCCGCTGACGGGCGTGGGCTTGGGGTGCTTTACGGTTGAACTGCCCAATTGGAAAAAGGAAAGTGGTGAAGTGATTTATGTGCCGGACACGGCCTGCAATTACTACTTGCAGATCGCGGCGGAGCAGGGCGTGCCGGCCTTGCTGGTCATGCTGGCGGTCTTTTGGCGGTGGTGGCGCGGCTGGTGGCTGCAATGGCAGGACGGCCGGCTGCGCTGGTATTGGAGCTGCATCGGGGCGGGCATGACCGGCATGCTGGTGATGTTTATTTTCGGGATGCACACGCTGGCGCATGAAGTGCAATGCCTGTTCTGGCTGTTCGCGGCGCAGCCGTTGTGCGCGCCGGCGGTGCAGCCGCCCGTGGCGCGCGCGCCGACCCGCTATGTCTGGCTGCTGATCGGGCTGATCTGCGGGCTGTATGTGGCGGAGACCGCCACGCATTTGACCTTGGGCGGCCAGCGCGCCCGCTTTGGCTGGGAGAAGCGCGCCGGCTTTTATGCGCTGGAGCAATGGAACGTCGAGGGACAGCAAATGCGGATTCGCCATACCCGGGCGCATGCGGAAGAGCCGCTGACCTGCGAGGGGCTGGTGGCGCGCCTGCAGTGGGTGTGCTTGCATCCGGATGTGACGTCGCGGCCGGTGCGCGTGACGTTCAGCATGGGCGGGATCAGCAACACGCTGCGGGCGACAACGCACGAATGGCAAACGCTGACGATGACGTTCCCTGCGACGGCGCTGTACGCCCGAATGCTGCTGGAGATTGAAACCGAGCGCACCTGGTCTGGCGCACAAATGGGCGTGAGCGATG
>Ga0247841_10012635_pt1 | contig 10963 bp, 7 predicted proteins | sample LaCruzMarch2015__2_FD_192410 | JGI IMG/M metagenome (GOLD analysis project Ga0247841, IMG submission 192410) | Freshwater microbial communities from meromictic Lake La Cruz, Castile-La Mancha, Spain - LaCruzMarch2015_18m | ecosystem: Environmental > Aquatic > Freshwater > Lake | place: Spain...
CCAAATACGTTGGAAAATACCTTCGGAAAGATGCCGAGCCCCCAGATCCATCAGTTCCTTGCGTTCTTCTGGCGAAATGCTAGCCACGTCAGAAATATCTTCACTCGAAGCAGGTACCCAATTCGATCCCATCGGCGTCGTTTTCAGTTCCCCGGCCTCATACCTTCGTCCTTTATCTACTTCAAGCTCTGTTGGAACTCGCCCCTCGGCACGTTCGGCGGCAGCATTTTTAGTAAGGAGATCGCTTCGCAATTCCGTGCGGCGATGGTAACCTTCGCTTTCCCATGTCCCGGTTAGTACCGACGTATCGCCCCCATGAGCCAGAACCATTTCAACCCAAAACGACAGATCCCCCGACGTGGAAATCGGATAGCCATACTGGTTTGCGAGATAACGGACTTCGCCGATCATTTGAAAATAACGGACAACGGAATCCCATGTTTCTTCCCCACTATTAATGTCATCAGCCCAATATTGATAATCACCGCCAGAAGGGCCGTCCGAATAACGATAAATGTACGGACCCTGATAATTATCGTTAAAATGCGCGGTCCCATCTCCCAATCCGATCAGATCATACTTTGTCACTACACCCTCTTGCGAAACCCCACTGTCGCTTCCGCCGCCCTCACAACCGACAAACACTCCAGCCACCGTAACGACTGCGCCAACTTGAAGACCGGCAACAAGAAGTCTTGCAACAAGTGCGGGATTCTGCACATTGGGTGCCAGCATCACAAGAGCTATCGAAACAGCACGGGCAATCCCTCGTAATTCCGCGCGAACTTCATCTTCATCCTCCCCTTCCAATATCAGTCCGTCATCCTGGGGAACTCCTTTTGAGTGACGAAGCGTTCCAATCAACGTCTTGAGCGGGACACTATGCCAAACGGTACTTGCCGCTAATGACGAAACCGCGGAGGCTTGGGCAACAGTTGCCTTTCCGACGGGTTTTTGGTCTTTTAGTAATAAAGCATCAATCTCGTCATAAAATTCATCTTGATTGAAAGTCACCCAAGCCCATACGCCCATACCCGCCATATTCGTCCACGGCAAGGCAAAGCCTATTGGCTTTGGCTTGAGTAATTGTTCGATCACAAGACCCGCATTGCGCAGATCCATATCCGGTGAAGAAAGAAGCTCTTGATTAAATTCCCTTGCCCCCTCCATTTGAGCCGCTTTCTTCAGAACCTGCATCACCAATCTCGGCGTCCCACCGAATGTACGGATCAATCCCACCTGGCCCATGAAATTCGACCAGTTCCTGGCCAACACTTCAGGGCGAAACCCATTTCGGGTCCGCACCTCGGCGCGAAGCCGGAAGGCAGCAGCGAGAACATCTTGAGGAAGAGACACAGAAGCGGGTTTGATAAAACCTTTTTGGACGGCTCCTTGGGGATTATCCGGATTAAGCCGATCGATCTGACCCAGAGCATGCTGGAGCCAGAAAGCAATCGTTTCAGGGTTCGTATTTTCCGTTACTTCCGGAAGAGATGGGGCAAAACTGTAAAAAGTGATCGCGTCTTCCCATGGAAACTGCTTTTCAAAAATCAGCCGGGAAAGAAGCATGCCTGTCGGCATTTGGACCAGTACCGCATTTTCCAATTTGAGCTCTTTGGCCTTCAAAAAATCCGCGCTGAACCGCGCATTTTCTCCTGTATTCTCAGATTCTGTTTCGATATCAATAGACGCAGTCACGCCTTTTTTGATCATAAGGTCGCGAATAATCTCGGCTTCTGCTCTCGATCCAGTCCCCTTGCCAGATACAAGGATATGTTTGGGCGAATATTTCTTGTAAGCTTCCACAGCGCCTTCTGCCGTCAACTCATGATTGGGATTCCCGAGGACAATCAAAACATCCGGATTCTGGGGAATATTTTGAGCCCGTTCAGCCAAATACCCGAATACTGTCTTAATATCCGAAACCTGCACATCCGTCAGGCGCATCTCGCTGCGACGGACGAATTCGATCTTACTAAGATTAGAAACGGCCAAACCCGCTTCCTCTAATTTTGCATCTGCATCTTTTAAATCGGAAGCAATGATCTTCGAACCGTCCCGTTTAAGCACCATCACGATATTGAACCCTGCCAACACCGCAGGCGTCTGGCCCTTTGCCTTGAGATGTTTTGTCACAATCTGGGAGACGGTCCCTGACGTGGGATTATAGATAGTGGACAAGCGCCCTGCCATCCCGGGTCCTTGATTGAAAAGATCGTTTGCAACAGCCGTGGCTATACCCTTTATCGCAACCTGGGTATCTGTCAAATTCCTCCCCGCTGCCAATGTTTCCCGAACCATATCCGGTGTTGGCGCCAAAGGATTTGATCTCCGCACTTCGGCACGAGCCATGGCGGGTGTCAGGGAACCGAAAATAGAATTGGCAAGGGCGATCTCAAGACCGGAACGCGACGGGACATCTTCCGAATCAATGAAACGAAGAAGACGGGTACGGATATCACGAAGCCACGCTTTCGTGAGATCGATCCCGGTCACAGTGACGCGTTGTGCGCGGTCCACAAGCCCGAGGAGTACGGCGATCTGGGAAGCATCGACATCGCGGGAACCCAGCATGGAATTCAAGTACACTTCATGATCACGTTTAGAGACTTCCGAAATGCGCGGAGTGATCTGAATATAAGAGCATCCTTTGGATGCAGCAAGTTTTTTGAGGCCGTCGGCGTGAAATCCACCGGTCACGATCACGGCGCGGGACTGTTTTTCAGCACCCATTTTTTTCAGGGCGTTGGCGAACATGTGTTGTTCGCGATCGACTGCCACTTTATAAAATTCCATCGCTGGATCATACAGCCCTTGCATGGTGTTTTTACTCTGGCCTTGCGCAAGTTCTTCATACTCATTTCTCGTCAATTCCAGCGAGAACAGCCGTTTTAACAGGAAAAGCTCCCGGGCTTCGGCGAGGTATTCTTTTTCCGCCGGAGTCTTGGCAAGTGTTTCGAAGATCCGGCTTTTTAGTTTGACGGTTTCTTCCTGAAGACCCTTGGCCTCAAGCTCCTGCATCAGAATGACGTGCTGGGCATAAAGCGTCCAGGACGGCCACTTTGTCATGGAAAAGTCTTTAGGGAGTTTGTCAAAAGCAAGGTCGAATGCGCGGCGGAGCGGTGAATAGCTGCTTGCCTGTACGGCATCTTGCGTGCGCCGCACTCCGTTCTGTTTAAAGAGGTCAATAATTTCTTTTGAGATCTTCCTGCGTTCAAGGTCTTTAATGAAAGAATCCGCTTCTTTCATTGCCTTTTCACGATCGATCCTGGAACCGATCGTCTGCAAACGATAGTAACGAATGAGGAAAGGATATTGGGCCTGGTAAAAGGCGTCCGAGAGATCCATCTGGAGATGTTTCTTGCTCGCTTCGCCGAGGATCTTGAGCCAGCCTTCGAAGGAAACGGCCCCGGAACCAAACGCCTCTTCCTGGCGGACGAGGGTTAAAAGTTCTTTGCTCAAATTTGCGCCAAAACGTTTGTCGATTTCGGCGCGCAGGAATGCCAGGGACTTTTCTGCGAGCTTTTCTTTCTTCACCACATCAATGAAAGCATCACGGTCCTTTTTGTAAGAATCAAGATCCTCAACGCCCCATCCTTCCATCTTTTTCGCGGATTCAACAAGAAACGTTTCCGGACCCGTGAGATAGCCCTCCTGCATAAGCTTGTCCGTGACCTTGCGATTGAAGCCCGGCTGGTTCGGGAAAATACGGAAGATCTCAGGATGAAGTTTCTCCGCCGCGCCTTCGAGGAACATCAGTTTTACAGAAGAGTTCTTTTCGATGTGGCCAAGAAGTTTCTCGATGTTTTTTTCAGCTTCGTAATTACCGTGCGCGGATTGGATATGAATGAAAGCCGGAGCCGAGGAATTCCCGATGAGGTTATCTGTTACTTGTCCTAATTCCGCCGGGATCTCGAGGGTTTTGGCCAAAGATAATGGCACTTCTCCTGCAACAGAGGGATTTCCAAAGGCAACCGGATCCACGCTGGTAGCGATAAAAGTAACCAGTACAAAGACCGCAACTGTTTTTAGAATTCTTATTTTCATTCGTGTTTTCTCCTCGGGAAGGATTCTTTCTAAAACATGAATAAATGTTTAACACATCTCATGAAAAATGCAAGCCCCAGAAGCATTTTTTTTCGTGTTTTTTTGATGTAAAAATGGACTGGATCATAGATGCTATGTTCTGCTATACCCATACTCAAAGTACGTTATTTTACTATAATTCATTTGTTTATAATAATTTAGGGATTATTGCCGTTTGCGAGTTCTAAAAGGTGATATGCCAAAAAATCCTTCCGCTCCCTATGCCGCGCGCTGTACGGCATTCGAAAAAGTCCCTTGACCCACTTTCATCTTTTGTTATGATGCCCTTCCAACATGGAACTTATCCTATTTGTTTTTCTTTTTGTATGCCTGGGAACATGGCTCTACCGGAGCGTCCGGTCTCTCTCGGAACTCCGGCAAGCACCTTCCTTGAAGATCTCCCCGGGGAATACCCGCCAGGGGAAGGTTACGGTGCTTATCCCCGCCAAAAATGAAGAGAAAAATATCGCGGATTGTGTCCGGCCCTTCCTCGAACAGCTCCGCAAAGACGATGAAATCATTGTGATCAATAATTGTTCGACGGACCGGACCGAAGCGATCTTAAAAGAACTCGGAGCTATTGAGATCCTCCCCGAAAATCCTTCCGAGACTTCATGCTCGCGATTCAAATATCTCAATACCCCCAAGACCCCTGAGGGATGGACGGGCAAAAACTATGCGTTGCACCTCGGTGTCCAGTACGCCGCGGGCGATTGGCTGCTTTTCACCGACGCGGATACGCGTCACGAGATCGGAAGCGTTGATGCCTCTTTAGCCTTCGCGGAAGAAAAAAAACTCGCCCTTCTTACACTTTTGCCCCGCTGCCTCGCCCACGGCTTTTGGGAGAATCTCATCCAGCCCTGCGCCATGAGCTATATGGGACTCTGGTTCCCCATCCGGAAGATCAACGACCCGGAATCCAAGGTCTATTTCGGGAATGGTCAATATCTGCTCCTGCGTGCGGACCATTACCGGAAGATCGGCGGACATGATGCCGTAAAGGAAGCTTTCCTCGAAGACTTTGCATTGATGAAAAAAACGAAAGAAACAGGAGCTCGCGGGATGTGTGCTTTTGGAATGGGCGTCTACGGCACAAGGATGTACGATTCGTTTGATGCTCTTTGGCGGGGCTGGCGGCGGATATTCCTTCACGCATTCGAACAAAAGCCGGCGCCGATCCTGAAATGCGTTCTGAGTGTTTTCTTCTTTTCAGTCTTCCCTTTCATCATACTTCTTACACTGCCTCACAGCTTCTCCGTCCCCATGTTTCTCGATCTCTTCATTCTCGGCATCATCTTCTCTACTGCTTTCAAGGCCTACACGATCGTTAAAGCCAAGAAGCTATATGCTTTCCTGCACCCGCTCGCCGCGCTGGTTTTTACGGCTATTCTCCTCGACGCCTTCCAAATGGCATTCTTTAAACGCCAAACCCACTGGCGCTGATCAAAAAAAAGGCGTTACCCCGGGTTCATACCCGGAATAACGCCTTTTTGAAATGGCCGGTCCTTAGTAGGGACTGCTCGTGTTCTTCTTGGACTTCTTGGAACTGGATTTATTATTTTTCTTGGAAGAAGATTTTTTTGTGGAGCTTTTCTTCGTTTTCTTCTTTTTTGACTCTTCTGTCTTTTTCCCCGGCGCCGTTGTGTCCGCAGTACTCACAGCATTACTCACCTGCCCGCTCCCGGTGCCCGTCGCAGAACTTTCGTCCGTCACGGTCGCCGATGGTTCCGGAGAGACCATCGGATCAAGATCCTGGGAAATTTCCGCACTTGCATAAGGGATCCAGAGATTCAGTACTGCCAGGATCAACATCGAAGCCATACTTCTTTTCATTAAAATACCTCCTTGGATGGTTGAATTACGGCAACAAGATCATTATTAAAATTAAATAGCCAGATAGCCGACTTTGACGGCATAACGGACCAGGGTCTTAAGAAAAGCGTGATCGGTCTTGGGCATCGGGATCCCGGTCCCTCGCAGGATCTCGCGGGTATTCGTCATATCGAACGTCAGATGCCCGTTTAAATAACCCAGATAGGGTTCCAGCATCGCAAAAACCATTTGTTCCTGTGCGTTCATTTTGCTCTTCAAGAAATGTTTCGGATCGATCACCTCAATCGGAGGAACGGTCGAATATTCCTCTTCTCCCACCCTGAGGAGCATGCCGATCGAAGGGGGCTTTGGCGCCACCACATGAAAAGCCTTATTAATACTTCGCGGATCTTTAACGATCGCACAGGTCGCCTGGATCACGAAATCGATGGGTACAATATTAAACGTGTTCTCGCGATGGGTGGGGATCTTTGAAAGAACTCCGTGGGCAAAAAGTTTGATGAAGGGATAGATCACATTGAAATCCGAGACCACACCGGTCTCCGAATGGCCCACCACAATGCTCGGGCGGATGATCGTGACCGGAAGGCCTTTCGCCATCGCCTCGCGTACCTTGGTCTCAGCCTTGTATTTGCTCGATTCGTAATAGTTCGCGAATACAGGCTTGGCGGGAAGCCCATCCTCCTTGGAACAATGATCCCACACGCTCCCGGCAACGAACGCCGTGCTAAAATAAATAAATCGCTCCAGTTTCCCCCGTTTGCGAAGGTCCCAAGCCAACTCCAGCGCGTGTTCGGTCCCCCCCACATTGATCTGCTGGCATTCCTTTTCCGTCCCGTTCAAAGCCGTAAGAGCCGCAATATGATAGAAAACCTTGCACTCTCGCTCCAGATATTCAAGGTCGGTTTTTTTAATACCGAATTTGTGGTGTGTCACATCTCCTTCGATCACATGGACACGGGAACCCAGATGAGAATCAATGCCGATCGCCGTAAGGATCTTTTTGACCCGATCCGAGTGAGACGTGCGATTCTTCGCACGGGCCAGAAGCGCGATCTGGGCATTTGTGGTCCGGAGCAGTTCCTTGACAAGGTCCTGTCCCAACACGCCTGTCGCACCGGTCATAAAGATCAAGTTATGAGGCATCATATCTCCTTAGAGCTAAACAAATGTTCTGGCCTCCAAACCCGAATGAATTTGAAAGCGCTATATTCACATTCGTGCGCCGGGCCGTATTCGGCACATAATCCAAATCGCACTCGGGATCCGGTTCCTCATAATTGATCGTCGGCGGGATCACTGAATCACGCATGGCCATCAAACAAATGATCGCTTCGACCCCTCCGGCCGCCGCGATCATATGCCCGAGCATGGACTTCGTCGAACTTATAGGAACTTTCGACGCATAATCGCCCATCACTTTTTTAATAACGAGGGTTTCCAACGAGTCGTTTACTGCGGTGGAAGTACCGTGTGCATTGATATAATCAATATTTTGGGGTTCAATGCAAGCTTTTTCCATCGCAATTTCCATGGCACGCGCCGCACCCCTGCCTTCCGGGTCCATATCCGTGAGACGATAGGCATCTGCCGTGGAACCGTAACCCACGACTTCCCCGTGAATCGAGGCCTTACGTTTACGCGCGTGTTCCAATTCTTCCAGGATCAGCACCCCCGCGCCTTCACCGATCACGAAACCATCGCGCTTTTTATCGAAGGGTCGCGAGGCTTTTTTGGGTTCGTCATTGCGGGTAGAAAGCGCCGTGAGTAAACTAAATCCGGCAACCCCCATCGGATAGATCATGGAATGAGAACCTCCGGCCATCATAACGTCCGCATCTCCGCGGCGTATCGATTCAAAAGCTTCTCCGACCGCCTGCGACGATGCCGCGCATGCCGTTAAACAATTTGAGACCGGCCCCCGGATATCAAAAAGACGCGTTAGATGCGTCACGGTCATGAACGGCTGGCTCTCGAGTTCCCGCAAAGCGCTCATGTTCCGGCTTGCATACTCAAGGTATTTGCCTTTGTCGACGATTTCACCGCCGCTTTCCGTAAAAGATGGTACGAGGGTTTTAATGAAGGGATCAAAATCGATCCCACTGTCGCCGGCGCCAAAATAAATCCCAAACCGGTTTGGATTGACGGAAAGCGGTTCAAGCATTGCGTTCTTGTAGGCCTCCGCAGCGGCCTGAAGCGCAAAGAAAGTGCTCCGGCTCGCGCAGCTAAGAGGAGGATTCCGCTCAAGCCATTTTTCAAATGAAAATCCTTTTACCTCCCCCGCAATGCGAGTCGAAAAACGGCTCGCGTCAAAAAGCGTGATCGTTCCGATCCCCGACTTTCCTTGTGTCAGGCGAAGCCAGGTATCGCGCACCGAATTCCCAAGGGGCGTCACAGCGCCCATCCCGGTAACCACCACTCTGCGTTTTGACATTAACATTTTTTAAACACCAAAGACGCGTTTTGACCGCCGAACCCAAACGTATTAAGTACGGCCACATTCACTGGACAGGATTTCGCTTTATCTTTGACGAAGGGAAGTGAACATTGCGGATCCGGATCTTTAAGATTGGCGACCGGCGGCACCTGTCCTTTTTTCGTGGTCAGGGCCGCGATCACGGCCTCCACACTACCGGTCCCATAAACCAGATTCCCGGTCACGGGTTTTACGGCAGTAACGTGAAGCTTTTTGAAAGTGGAAGCATAAAAAGAATGGACCGCGAGCGACTCCTGGATATCTTCCTGCGGGATCCCGCTTCCGTTCGCCACAAGGACATCCACATCTGCGGGTTCGAGTGCGGCATCTTCGAGGGCCCGGCGGATCGCTACGCGCTTTCCCGTGAAATCATCCGGGTCACGCGGGTCATAATTAAAATCCGAGGAAGACCCATAACCGGCTACTTCGGAATAGATCGCCGCTCCGCGCTTTTTCGCACTCTCGAAAGACTCCAGCACCAGAATCCCTGCCCCCTCACCCAGCACGATCCCGTCATGTCTTTTGTCAAAAGGGCAGTAAACTTTTTCGGGCGCTTCATCTCTTGTCGAAAGAAGACCGAGAAGCTGGAAACGTGATATCCCCATGGCGTTGAGTTTGGAGTCTGTGCCCCCCGCAAGCATGATATCCGCATCTCCGCGTTCGATCACGCGGTATGCTTCTCCGATCGCCTGGGTACTCGCGGCGGAAGATGTCGTGATGGTATTGTTCGGGCCCCGGAGATGATTCGCAACGGAGACATGACAGGCCGGCATGTTCGGAAGATATTTCAGGAACCAGAGCGGAAAAAGCGAACGGATGCCGTCTTGCCCGAATTTGGTCATGGAGAAATGCCCGTTCTCATCCAGGCCGTTCCTGAAACCCACCCCGATCTCATCAAGATCATTATTAATGATCCCGGTACCAAGCGTCACGCCGATACGCGTGGGATCATAATTTTCAGGAGAAAGTCTGGCGTCCTTAAGCGCCAGACGGCTTGCGGCAACAGCCATCTGGATCTCACGGGACATCAGCTTGATGGATTTCCTGTTTTCGATGAATTCTTTTGGGTCGAATTGCTCCAACATCCCGGCGTATTTAAAGGAGGGACTTTTCAGCCCGAGCGGATCAGAATTCCGGATCGCTGAACGTCCGTGGAGTGCGGCATCCCAGTAAGGTTCCCAACCAGTCCCGCACGGCGTGATGATTCCGAAACCTGTGACCACAACACGACGTTTTATGGTCATAAAGGCTAGACGACCTTCGCGCGAACGTTAAAATAATTCATGAAAGCCTCGTGGAATGTGACGGACTTTGTTTGCCCCGCAGAAAGCCCTGCCACCGCCATGAGTAAAAGTTTCGCCCGCGCAACCATTCCTTCGGCGCATGTGATCGTCGCCTCAAGCCAGCCACCTTCGGCCCCAAGACTTTCGGACCAAGCCTCGATCTGAAGGGGTGTTCCGGACTTTGGGACGCTTGTGATGGTTGCGTTCTCGATCTTCGCAAAAATGAGGTCTTTCTGGTAATCGCTTTCCGCGCCGACCAAAAGGCCCCCCGTCTGTGCCATCATCTCAATAAAGAGAATTTCCGGGCTATAAGGGGCTTGGGGGACTTTGGAAGAAGCAACGGCCTTTTTACCTTTTTGGATCGAATGGACTTTTTCAAGAAGAAGCCAGCGCATATTATCCCGCCTTCGAGGGATAATCCCGCCGCCGTTTGGCGTGGATGCTCCGGCGGGATGTCGCCGAAGCTTGGAGGCCCTTCGGCTGCAAAGCCGTGGGGCTCCATCTCCAGATCATGGCTTGGGCACCCACCAGGTCCCCGCTTCGAAAAAAATGGCCTTCTCCACGGTAGAGTTTCTTGGTGCGACCTGTCCGCCATTCCATTTCAAAATGATCTCCCTCGTATCGTTTCATCCGCATGCCTTGGAAACCCTCAAGTCCCATCCACGCCTCACCGCAGGCCTTAAAAAATGCTTCCTTGGCCGCAAAAAGTTCGGCGAATTCTTGCAGAGAAAGACGCCTGAAGGATTGGCGTTCTCCAGGATTCAGAAAACGTTCGCGGACATAATCCCTGTGGCGGGAAAGAAATTGCTTCACGCGGTTGCGGGACACCAGATCAACGCCTACGCCGCGCAAAGTGGCAGTCCGCCCCTCGATCGTATTTTGAAGGTGCGTGCCGCGCCCTTTGTTACGGGCTGGTTTTTCTTTTACGAGCAGCATTGATCGGAGCAGGAACTCTTTCCCAACCGGTCGTTGAGATAGCGAAGAAGCATTTTTACCGTAAAACAATCCGCCAGTTTCGTGATCTGCGGGTCTTTGGCGAATTCTTCGAGCTCGAGATAAGGGAGTTTCGCACGAAGTTCCGCAAGCCCTTCCGGCGTGACCACACCTTCTTTCACGAAACGCTCATCATTGAGGAGATTGCTCGGAAAAAGATCTCCGGCAGGGATTTTAAGATCGAACGTTTTTTCAAGACGGAAAACAATATCGATGAAATCGATGGACTCCGCGCCAAGATCCCGTTTCAGGGAAGCTTCCGGCGTAATATCGGACTCATCCACACCCAGTG
>Ga0247841_10012636_pt1 | contig 10961 bp, 8 predicted proteins | sample LaCruzMarch2015__2_FD_192410 | JGI IMG/M metagenome (GOLD analysis project Ga0247841, IMG submission 192410) | Freshwater microbial communities from meromictic Lake La Cruz, Castile-La Mancha, Spain - LaCruzMarch2015_18m | ecosystem: Environmental > Aquatic > Freshwater > Lake | place: Spain...
CAGAGATACCATTCAGCTAACAAGGAAGGCGTGCAATGAAAGGGGTCCAGTACACAGCGTGGAGTCGTAGTTTCTATGTACTCAACAATGTTACTCGAAGCCGCAGCGCTCCGAGCGCAGGCAATATCGGTTCTTTACCCTGAAGCCGGAGTGGAAGCTATGTTCGCCGAACAAGGGCAAACACAATTTCCTCTAGTTGAACTAGGTTGTTCTGCATTGGCGAAAGATCCCGATTCACTTCTATCGCTTCTGAGTTCTGCTTTAACAGGATCTCTTAATCAATTGCCTAAGCAGGAAATGAACATTCGAGTGGACGGGCAGAATGCACGCCGTGCGGCGGGCGAAATAATGAAGTTGCTCAGGTAATTTGCTCTTTAAGTGCACCCTCCCGGTTGGGAGGGTGTTTCTTTTTCCACCCGCACGTGGTTATAGTATAGGTCTCTCAAACATGATAAAAACCAGCATTATCATTACGTGCTACAACAAAGAGCGCTATATAAGCCGCGCTATTAATAGCTGTATAAATCAGGATTTTCCGTCTGACCAGTATGAGATTATCGTCATTGATGATGCTTCAACCGATAAAAGTCGTGAAGTCATTTCTGTCTATGAAGGCTTTACCGGATACCATTTTATACGCACAAAATTCCTGAAGAAGAACATGGGCCAAGCACACGCATCAAATATTGGTATTGCCATGGCACGAGGAAAGTATGTTGTTAGGGTTGACGGAGATGATTATATTCACCGGGACTTTCTCAGGGTAATGACTGAAGTACTCGAATGGAATAATGACATCGGTTTCGTTTTCTGTGATCTTATTGTTGTTACCGGTACCGGAGCTCCGAATCAGCGCAAGTTTGAACTAAATACGTTTGAACGGTTACTTAATCATGGCGCTGGAGTTCTTTTCAGGAAGAACCACCTGAAAGAGCTTGGCGGATACGATAAGACCCTGAGAAATTGCGAAGAGTATGATTTGTTGATACGTTACGACAAAAAGTACCCAAGTTATCATTTGCGACTGCCTTATTACCGTTATTTTAAAGACGGCAGTGCACTTAGCATCAAACGTGCTGAGCGCTCGCGTATTAAGAAAGAGATTCGCGCGCGCAATGGACATAAGAAATAAATAAAAACTTAGAATACAAAAAATTATCCCATGGCAAAAATCTTTATCGGCAAGAGAGCAGTTGGTGACGGCGAACCGACATATGTTATCGCAGAGGCAGGCGTTAATCATAATGGTTCTCTTGCGCGCGCCAAAGAATTGATACGAAAAGCTGCAGAAGCAGGCGCTGATGCTATTAAATTTCAGACATACAAAGCGGATAAATTAGTTACGAAAACAGCGCCACGTTTTTGGGATTGGAAAGGAGAAGAGAAAAAAAAGGGCACACAACACGATTCTTATTCGATTATAGATAAATTTCCGCTTAAACACTATCCGGAACTCATTTCAACGTGTCGAAAACACGGCATAGAATTCCTCTCCACGCCTTTTGACGAAGAAAGCGCCGACGCATTGGTGAAGTTCGGGATGAAAGCTATCAAAGTCTCTTCCTCTGATGTTACCAACTTGCCGTTTCTTACACATCTTGCAAAACATAAATTGCCAATTCTCCTATCAGTCGGTGCTTCAACATTGGGTGAGATTGAAGAAGCAATCCATACCATAGAATCGGAAGGCAACAATAAAATACTAATAATGCAATGCACGCTGGTATATCCAACCCCGTATGAGCACGCAAATCTTCGAGTCATACCAACATTGGCGACGATATTCTCAGAATATCCCATTGGTCTTTCAGACCACACGTTGGGTACGATGGTTCCGCCGGCTGCGGTAGCCATCGGTGCGTGTCTTGTAGAGAAGCATTATACGGTAGACAAAACACTCACGAAGAGCGCTGATCACTGGCTCTCAGTCGATCCAAATGAATTGAGGGAAATGGTTAATGCAATTCGTAATGTTGAAGCGGCGCTTGGTTCACCTAGAAAACATGTGCTCCCCTCAGAACAACACACATACAAATATGATAAACGAAGTCTAGTGTCCTCGCGCGATATTAAAAAAGGTACAAAGATCACAAAAGAAATGGTGACGCATAAACGCCCCGGTACTGGTATACGCCCAAAGTACAGGGACATCGTTATTGGTCGTCGTGCAGCAGTCGATATCCCAGCGGATACAACTATTACGTGGGGGATGGTGTGAACTATGAATTCATTTCCGAAATCAGCACCAAAATCAATCTTCCAACACAATAAAAATACCCCAACCTTACGATTGGAGTATTTCTGAATGCCTCGGCAGAATAGATGTAGAGAAGGTTACGGTTTGCTTATTTGGGTCAGTACCTTTTCATGATGCTCGATTTCCGTCCTAAGCCTCTCAATTTCTCTGTCAGTAGTCATAATCACCTCAGTGGCCGAGGGGCTTCCATCCAATGCTTCACGCGATTCCGCACTATTTTCCCTGAAGTTCTGCAGGGTCGCGAGGCGTCTTTTAGCATTTTTGATGAGACGTCTCAACTCATGCGTTCCTGCTCCTGGCTTCATCGCGCGCTCCCATAAGCACTTCACAGCAGCAACACGATGTTCATCGCCAGCGAGAAAACCCTCAATGGCGCGCTCCCATAACTTTATGTGCAGCTTACCCTTTTGTTCATCCCGCAGTCTGGCTTTACAAAATGCCAAAATGTCCTTGTCTTCTGGTGTCATTTCCTATTCCCCCTTCTTTTATAATTTTGGTCTCACGGATCACCTGTTGTTTATATTAGCACAAGAGATATTATCTGTCAAACCCGCTTCAATCCTGATTTTTCTTATATAAATCAGAGAATAGTCCGATTGCATGCCTTGCCGAGTTAAATCGGCAGGGTGTTTCTTTTGCATTATTTTTGTTGTTATAGTTACTATCACCGTATGAAAAACACTCTAGCGACGCTCAATCAGGCGTTTGGCAGATATCGTTGGCACGTGGTGGCACTTGTAGTTTTTGGTGTCATCAGCGCTCTCTTGGAGGGCATTGGCATCAATGCGGTCATTCCCCTCATGTCATTTTTTACCGGTACCGGCGGTACTGCAACGGACTTCATAACCAGAAGCATACAAGGACTTTTCGGTTTCTTTTCAATACCATTCAAATTTCGATTCTTGCTTGGTTTCATTCTTTGTATGTTCTTGTTGCGTGCGATATCAGTTGTTGTTTTCGGTTATATTCGCGGGTGGATAAGTGCTGACTTTCTTGGGAAAGAAAGCGGAGATGTGCTTCAGCGCACTCTTCTTTCTTCGTGGTCATTTTCATTGAAACAAAAGATGGGAACAATCTTCAATACGCAGGTTAGAGACATCCAGCAATCCTGCCTGCTTCTAAGTTGTGTTGCACAGATCATTCAATCATTCAGTGGTTTTCTTATGTATTTATTGGTAGCTGTCAACATATCGCCAACTATGACATCCTACACTCTTGGCGGCGGTGTGGTTCTAGTTTTTCTTTTGCGGCCATTTCTCCGTCGCGCTCAAAGTATCGGCAAGCAAGGAGCAAAAGTTGAAAAACAATTTGCGCAATTTCTCAACGAGCACATCATAGGAATGAAATCCATCAAAGCTGCTGGTGTTGAGCGTGACGCTATAGCTGACGGTAATTCACACATCGGTCTTTTACGTTCTCTATCTATACGACAGGCTTTCATTCGCTCAGTCGGCAGCAGTTTCTTTCAGCCGTTCAGTCTAATTCTGGTAGTCGTACTTTATTTGTTGACGTACCAAACTGCAGAATTCAGCATCGTCTCATTCGCAGCTTCGCTTTATCTGATACAAAAAATATTTACTTATCTTGAATCGGGCCAAAATGCTTTGCAGTCTGTAAGCGAATTGGTACCGTACGCACAAAATGTAACCGAGTTTAAACACAATTTGGATCTGCATCGCGAATCATCCTCTGGCGATAAACCATTCGTCTTTAAGAAAGAAATTGTCTTCAAAGAAGTGTCGTTCTCGTATGACGAAAGCAAAACAATTCTCGATAATGTTGATTTTTCGATAAAGACTGGAGAAACCGTCGGGCTAATAGGACCGTCTGGAGCAGGCAAGACATCCGTTGCCGATCTTATTTTGCGGCTTTTCAAGCCGAACGCCGGCTCTCTTTTGCTTGATGGCGTGCCGAGCGAATCAATAGCTCTTGAGGAATGGCGCAAACATATAGGTTACGTATCACAGGATGTGTTTTTGCTTAACAGCACCATTGAAGAGAACATCAGATTCTATAACAAGAAGTTGACAGTGGAAGAGATAGAAAATGCAGCGAAACAAGCCAACATATATGACTTCATCAAAGGGTTGCCTGAGGGATTCGATACGGTAACGGGCGACAGGGGAGTCATGCTCTCAGGCGGGCAACGTCAGCGCATCGCTCTTGCACGCGCTCTCGCCAGCAAACCTGCGCTTCTAATATTAGATGAGGCGACAAGCGCGCTTGATCACGAGTCGGAGAAGCTCATCCGTGAATCAATTCGTGCTCTGCACGGCAAGGTAACAGTTCTGATTATTGCGCACCGTCCGTCAACCGTTGCGGAGGCCGATAATATCCTCGTCCTTAGTCATAACCATATTGTGGAACGAGGTTCTCCCAAAGAACTTCTCCAAAACAGCGGGTCATATTTCTACAAAATGCAGAGAATATGATGTGGTACCCCGTTAGAGACCTAGTTCCAAAGTGTACATAACTCTCGAATAATCCGTTTGCCAATCTATCCGAGTCTCTAACGGGGTGGTATAGTTGCCTTTAATTATGCAAACAGGAGGGGCAAAACAGGTCGCACGATGGGTAGCGCTCGGAGCTCTCTTTCTTGTGCCTCTTACGCCGCTTTTTGTGGCGAACAGTTTCTTCTTTCCGTTCATAACAGGGAAGGCCTTCCTTTTCCGCATCCTTATTGAAATAGTGGTTGCCGCGTGGGCGGTTCTTGCTCTTCTTGATAAGGAGTATCGCCCGCGCTTTTCTTGGATAGGAGCGGCAGTTGTCGGTTTTGTCATCTGGATGTTTGTTGCAGATATTTTCGCGATAAATGTTGCGAAGGCCTTTTGGAGCAATTTTGAACGAATGGAAGGATGGGTATTGCTCATTCATCTTCTCGGATTCTTCTTCGCGTCTAGCGCAGTGTTGCGAGTAGAGAAAAAATGGCGGGCATGGTTCCTGACGTCGCTCGGCGTCTCGGCTGTTATTTGCGTATACGCGCTTCTTCAGCTCGGCGGAGTATTCGCGATACATCAGGGTTCAACGCGTATTGATGCTACGCTCGGCAATTCCGCTTATCTCGCCATATATTTTCTTTTCAATATTTTCATAGCGATCTGGCTCGCTCTTACTGAACGTCGCGCTTGGCTTAAGTGGTCACTTATCATTTTGGCGGCTCTTGAGATCTTGCTCATATTCTTTACTGAAACGCGAGGCGCTGTGATAGGGCTCACGCTCGCTCTTTCTCTTGCATCTGTCCTGACAGCATTTACCGCAAGCAAACGCTCTACGCGCGGTGTCGCCGTCGGCGCGTTCGTTCTCATCGTTGTTCTCGCTGGCAGTTTCTTTCTCGCCCGCAATTCCTCATTCGTGCAGGAGAACCATGCTCTCCAGCGAGTCGCTTCCATCTCGCTTTCTGACGGCCAGACGCGCTTCACTATATGGAATATGGCGCTTAAGGGCGTTCTTGAGCGCCCTCTCACAGGCTGGGGGCAGGAAGGCTTCAATTATATTTTTAATAAATACTACGACCCGTCATTGCACGAACAGGAACCGTGGTTTGACCGCGCGCACAATGCATTCATTGATTGGTTCACTGCCGGCGGTATTCCCGCATTTCTGCTTTACCTGTCACTCTTTGGTTCTGCATTCGTATTGCTTTGGAGAAGTTCTGTGCTGTCGCGTCCGGAACGTATTGCTCTCACAGCAGTGCTCGTAGGATACGCCTGCCACAATTTCTTTGTTTTTGACAATCTTTGTTCATACATTTATTTCTTCGCAATTCTCGCCCTTATTGATTCGCAAGTGGCAAAGCCTATTCAACGATTTGAGAAAGCAACGGTTATTAGTTCAGAAGAGGGTATGACATACGCTCTTCCTGTTGCCGCGGCCGCCGCGTTCGTACTTATTTGGTTCGTGAATATTTCAGGAATTCAGACCGCATCGAAACTAATTACAGCCCTGTCTCCATCCTCTTCGGGCATTAAAGGAAACATAGCTTCTTTTGAGGACCTCGCGGCGCATCCGTCATTTGCGGCTCAGGAAGTTCGCGAACAAATTGTTTCTTTTGCGGCAAATGTTGTCCAAAGCTCGTCTGCGACGGATGCCGAAAAACAGCAGGCCGCCACGCTTGCCGTGACCGAAATGCAGAAGCAGGTCGATTCCTATCCTCTTGATGCACGCGAACGAGTGGAACTTTCGTATGCGTATCGTGTTGCCGGAGACAATGCGAGCGCTCTCAAAGAAATACAAAATGCTATAACTCTATCTCCGAACAAGGAAGAATTCTGGATTGAAGCAGGGGTGCTTGAATGGAATCTCGGCGACGCAAAAGCGGGACAAAAAGATTTCAATACTGCATATGCGCTAGGTCCGCAGTTCATGGATTTGGCGGCGTACGCGGCGGCCGGAAACATTGCAGCGGGAGATAAATCAGCCGGTGACAAGATATTATTGGATGTTTTTGGATCTACGAATGTTGATAATGACGTTCTCGGGGTTGCTTACTATAATTCCAAAGATTGGCAGAGGCTTATAAACCTTTGGAAATTGCGCGCGGAAAAGCCGGGAGCGGGCGCTGAAACTTGGTTTTCTCTGGCCTCGGCATATTACATGGCGGGAGAAAATGCGAATGCGATCAAAACTATAAATACAGTGGTAAAACTGTATCCGGATGCGGCATCCTCCGGCGCAGCCGCGATCAAGCAGATAGAAAACGGTTCCGTTGGACAATGAAAGCAGGAATACAGTCTTCAATACCACTCGCCTCTTTCACGACATTTCACATCGGCGGGCCGGCTGAGTTTTTCATTGAAGCAAATACGGAAGAGGAAATAGATGGCGCCATTACCTATGCGCGCGAACACAGTCTTCCACTGTATATTCTCGGTGCCGGAAGCAATATTCTTGTACCGGACGCCGGAGTAAAAGGTGTTGTGATGAAAATCACACTGAACGGTGTTTCATTTGAAAATGACGGAGATAAAGAGATAGTCATTGCCGGAGCGGGGACGCAGTGGGAAAAAATCGTTAATGCATCGGGAGAGCGCGGTTTCTTCGGCGTTGAAAATCTTGCAGGCATTCCCGGCACAGTAGGCGGTGCTGTAGTGCAGAACATCGGCGCCTACGGCGCCGAACTGGCTGACACATTTGAATACGCGGATGTACTTAACAGTAAGACCGGTGAAAGGAGCCGCATTTTCCGTGCCGATGCCGAATTTGCATACCGTTCCAGTTTTTTCAAAAAGAATCGCGAGCTTATAATACTGCGCGTTGCATTGCGTCTCTCAAAACAAACAAAACCAAATATTTCATATCCAGATCTTGTACGTGCGCGCGAACGCGGCTCTCCTCTTGGAACGCCAATAGAGATAGCGGGTATCATCCGTTCAATACGTGCGGCAAAATTCCCTGATTCTTCCGACGAAGGAACCGCAGGCTCCTTTTTCAAGAATCCGATAGTTCCGCGCGAGCTCGCGGACTCGCTCGCGAAACGTTTCAATGGCCTCCCCATATTCCCGAAAGGAGAAAATATGGCCAAAATACCGCTTGCGTGGCTCTTGGATAACGCACTTTCATTAAAAGGATTCTCAAAAGGCAATGTAAGGCTATACGAGAAACAGCCATTAGTGGTCGTTGCGCGCGCAGGGGCCACTTTTGCAGAAGTTGATGCGTTCGCGCGCGAGATTACGGAACGCATTTTTTCCGAGACCGGTATCATGATAGAAAGGGAAGTGGAAAATTTCAGTGCGCGATAATTATTTTCAACTGGAAAATTTTCCAAGACATTTTTCAAAAGTTATCCACACTTATTTTTTTTCCGCTACACAAAAAACTTTTTACGCGCGATAATGAGAAGCAGAAACGTTTGTGCATTAAAAACATTCGTCAATTGACGGATATGCGCAGGCGGGTCGACATATCAACCATCATCTTAATTCGCAACCACCATGGCAAAGAAGCGTAAGGCCGCGAAGAAAACGGCAAAAAAGAAAGCAACAAAGAAGCGCCGATAGTTTCGTACAAGAAAAATCCCCGAGTCGACTGACGCGGGGATTTTTCTTTTTGGACCACCAGAAGACAAAATGGTATAATGCGCCGTAATGTTCAATTTCTCGCGTTTTTTCTCAAAAAACCAATCCGCGGCCGCACTTAAGGCCGCGGTGCCGATAGTGGCGGCAACGAATCTTCTTTCGAAGGAGTTTGTCGGGCTTTCTGACGAGGCAGTTCGTACACGGTTCAATGAAGTACGCGCACGCACAAAAACTTCCGGCGTAGCAGATGAACGCGATATTCCTCTCGTGTTCGCACTGGTTCGCGAAGCCGCCCGCCGAACGCTCAAACAACCGCACTTCGATGTGCAGTTAACTGGAGGTCTCGCTCTTCTCAACGGAAAGATAGCTGAAATGCGAACCGGAGAAGGAAAGACGCTTGTCGCCACATTGCCTGCGACATTCCATGCGCTTTCGGGAAAGGGAGTGCAGATAGTTACCGTTAATGATTACCTCGCCCGCCGCGACGGCGTATGGATGGGACAGGTATATAACTTCTACGGCCTCACAGTCGGCGTTGTAACGAGCATTGGTTCGTACCTTTATGATCCCTCATTCGCAAATGCTTCGGAGGGCACAGCAATCGACGAAGAACGCGATAAAGAGGCTTCCTTTAAAGTTTTCTACGATTACCTTCGTCCGGTAGATAAGAAAGAAGCATACGCGGCGGACATTTCTTACGTCACGAACAACGAACTGGGGTTTGATTATTTGCGCGATAATACGGCCTACGACGCGTCTCAGATAGTACAGAGAGGTTTCCATTACGCGATAATTGACGAAGTTGACTCTATCCTTATAGATGAAGCACGTACTCCGCTCATAATCTCAGGGCCGTCAGGCGATTCTCAGACGTTCTATGAGCGTTTTGCGGGTATCGTCCGCGACATGCGCGAGGGCGAGGATTATACGGTTGACGAGAAACAAAAAGCGATACAGATAACCGAAGAAGGGATGCATAAAGCCGAAGTCGCGCTCGGTTTGGAAAACCTGTACACCGAAGGAGGGATGAAATATGCGCACCATCTTGAAACTGCCGTTCGTGCATTGGCGCTTTTCCATAAAGATAAAGAATATGTCGTACGCGACGGAGAAGTAATTATTGTTGACGAATTTACGGGAAGAATGCAACCGGGACGCCGGTGGTCCGAGGGTCTGCATCAGGCTATAGAAGCCAAAGAGAGCGCTTTGATCCACGAAGAAACGCGCACCTATGCCTCGGTGACTTTCCAGAATCTATTCCGCATGTATAAACGACTTGCCGGAATGACAGGTACTGCGCTTTCGTCGGAAGAAGAATTTTATACGGTTTATGGGCTTGAAGTCGTGGTGGTGCCGACGAACAAACCATCACAGCGCAAAGACTACGATGATCTTATATTCCAAACTGCAGCGGGCAAATACCGCGCTGTCGCCAGAGCAGTTAAGGAACGCCATACGAAAGGCCAGCCAGTTCTCGTGGGCACAGTTTCTATTGAGGATAACGAAATCGTCAGCAAGTATCTTACTGACGACGGGATTCCGCACGAAGTGTTGAACGCGAAGAATCACGAACGCGAAGGAGAGATAATCGCGGAGGCAGGGAAGGAGGGGCGCGTTACTGTCGCAACAAATCTCGCGGGTCGCGGTGTCGACATCAAACTCGGCGGCGCGCTAGCCACTGCCGAAGCCCGCGAGTCAGTTCTCGCGAAAGGCGGTCTTATGGTGCTAGGCACCGAACGGCACGACGCGCGCCGCATTGACAATCAGTTGCGCGGCCGTTCAGGACGTCAGGGAGACCCGGGAGAAACGTGCTTTTACGTTTCTTTGGAGGACAAGCTCATGCGCGTCTTCGCTTCAGAAACCCTGAAGAAAGTCATGGGACGTTTCGGCATTCCTGAGGACGAACCGATAGAAAGCGCGATGATAACAAAATCATTGGAGACCGCGCAGGGACGCATTGAAGGATTCAATTTTGACTCCCGCAAACAGGTTCTTGCATACGACGACGTTATGAATACGCAGAGACTAGCGATATACGCGCGCAGGCGCGCAGCGCTCACAGGAAGTGACTCTGATATTGAAATTCTTTTTCACGAGCTTCTTGACGGCAGTGATGCCGCCCTTTCGGCATTTGAGTCAAAAAAGATTGAATTTGGCGATGCTTTCATAGCTCATTTAAGACATCTTCTTTTGCAGATAATTGACATGTTCTGGCTTGAACATCTTGAGACAATGGATTATTTGCGTCGCTCAGTATCATTGCGCGCATATGGCCAGCGGGATCCGCTGATAGAATATCGGCGCGAAGGGCTTTCCCGTTTCAGACAGCTTGAAGCGAATATTAAAGCGACAGCGATAGAAGCTCTGCCGAGACTGCAGTCCGTAGACAGCGCGCGAATTCGTGCGGAAGAAGAAAAGACGCGCGCCGCCCTAGTTGCCGCTGGAAAAGAGGAAGAAAATACTCAAGTTCCGATTAGGAAAACAGAGGGACACGGTCGCAATGATTTCGTTACCATCAGAAAAGGCGATGAGACAAAAGAAATAAAATTTAAAAAAGCAGAAACGTTTTTGTCAGAAGGCTGGGCTATTGTTGAACAATAAGCACGAAATCAAAAGCACGAAATCCGAGACAAATCTCAAGCACTGAAAAATGAAAACAGAGAAAAAGAACGGATACGACCTAGAAGATA
>Ga0247841_10012637_pt1 | contig 10959 bp, 9 predicted proteins | sample LaCruzMarch2015__2_FD_192410 | JGI IMG/M metagenome (GOLD analysis project Ga0247841, IMG submission 192410) | Freshwater microbial communities from meromictic Lake La Cruz, Castile-La Mancha, Spain - LaCruzMarch2015_18m | ecosystem: Environmental > Aquatic > Freshwater > Lake | place: Spain...
TTCATCCACAACTCCTCCCCTGGCAATATTTATTAAAAATGCTCCCTCCTGCATGAGATCAATTTCCCGGGATTTAATTACCGGCGTTTTATCCTTCTGTCCGGGAATATGTAAAGTGATTATATCTGATCCACCTAATAATGAATCCAGGGTCATTAATTCAACCTTTTTCTCAGCAGCCCAGGCTTTATCAGGGAATGTGTCAAAACCACAAACTGGGTTTCCCAGGCTTTTAAACATTTCAGCTACCATTTTGCCAATTCGCCCCAGACCAATAATCCCGATCTTTTTCTGAAAAAGAAGATTCCCGGTTTCTTTTCTCCATACTTTTTGTTTCATATTAGCATCAGCCTGGGGAATCTTTCGCAATAACGACAGGGTCAGTGCAATTGTTAACTCAGCAACAGCACGGGTCGGGCCATCCGGTGTGTTCAAAACGGAAATGCCAGCTTTTTTTGCATATTCCAGATCAACATTGTCCATGCCTACCCCAACCCTGCTTATACATTTTAGATTTGGCAGTGATTTCATCACAGATTCGTTTAACGCCTCAATGCCTGCAACAATCCCTACACAATCTATTGCCAGTTGGATGACTTCTGTTTCTGTCAGTTTTCGCCCAAACGGGTTGTTGATTATTTCAAATTTATTTTCCCGTAAAATATCAAAAGGTTTTGAACCGTCATTGCCAAAGGAGGAGGGAGAAGTTAAGACTTTCATAGCTGGCTGATTTGTAGTATAAATTTTATTGGAACTGCTCATCTATAAAACTCATAGAAAATGGCATTCCTTTATTAATGTTTCTATTAACTTTCCTGCCCAAAATATTTTCGAAATATTTGGGATGCAACCCATAACCAGGCCTGATTGAACGTACATTCCTTTCAGTGACAGGTTCCCCTGCTTTAATACTTTCCACCACATACAACGATCGTGAAAATTCCCGGCTTTTTATCATGTTTTCAGTAGGGGTATAGTCCACCTTTCCAACTGCAACTTCAGCTTCCCGCACGGCTTTTACCATTGCTGTGAATTCTTTTTCGTTGAGCGAGAAGGATGAATCAGGCCCTCCGACAGACTGGTCAAGAATAAAATGTTTTTCTATCACCCTGGCCCCCATTACGGTTGCAATCACTGGTACCGTGATGCCGCTGGTATGGTCTGATAAACCTGCAATTACCCCAAAACGTTCAGAAAGATCGGCTATCATGGCCAAATTGGCTTCATCAACAGGAGCAGGATAACTTGAAGTACATTTCAGCAGTATAATTTGTGTGTTGCCCATTTTTTTGCAAGTTCTTAAAGCCAGTTCAATGTCTTCAAAGCTAGCTATACCAGTTGAAATAATGACCGGCTTCCCCTTAGAGGCCACATATTCAATCAATGGAATATCAGTTATCTCGAATGATGCAATCTTGTATGCCGGTGTGTTTAGATGCTCAAGGAAATCAACAGCGGTTTTATCAAAAGGAGATGAAAAGCAAACCAGTCCCTCTTCTTTAGCGACTTCAAATAATTGTTGATGCCACTCCCATGGGGTATAGGCCTCTTTATACAGATCATATAAATACTTACCATCCCAAAGTGTACCCTGCTTTATCTTGAAATCCTCCGTTTTGACATCAATCGTAATTGTATCCGCTGTGTACGTTTGCAGTTTAATCGCATCTGCTCCTGCCCGCCTGGCTGCCTTTATCGTTGCCAAAGCAGTTTCTAAACTGCCGTTATGGTTGGCAGAAAGTTCAGCAATTATAAACACCCGGCTTTGCGGATCCAATATAAAATTGTCAATAGAAAATTTCCGGGTCATTATAATGACATCTCAAATTTAATTTTACTTTCCTTTTCCGATCTGGAAAATCCCAATCTTTCAAAGGCCTTTACAGACGCAATGTTGGATTTAATAACATACCCCACTATTTTTCGTATTTTAAGCTTATTTGACATAAGTGACATTGTTTGAAGCCCCTGAATCAATAAAGTCTGTCCCAACCCTTTTCCCTGATGTTCCGGAGCAATGAGATAACTGACAATGGCTTCATTTCCATGAATATCAAACCGGATTGTTCCAACTTTTAAATCATCTATCTCAGCAATGTAATAAAAGCAATTGAGATCTTCCAATTTGTTTGCAAACCAGCTGACATGTTCTTCCTTTGTAATTGCATGTTTTATGAAAGAATATGCTCGTATATCCGGATTTGCTGCCCAGTTGTATGTAATGGAAATATCTGTATGATTGACTTTTCTTAACTTTATTTTACTTTTAGTATCAAGTTGTAAAAAACAGTTCAATATTCTTTTTCCTGAGTTGCCATCAAAAACTTTGTGTTCCTTTAATGATAAAGTAAATGATTGTTCTATCGCCTTCTTTAAATCCGGTTCGTTAAAATCGGCTGCATCAATAATAAACCCTGAATTTTTATAATTCGAATAAACAAATTTTTGATTTTCTGCTGATATTCCCGAAATGGCCAGACAACCCGCAGCCAATGCCTCTAGAAGAATTCCGCTTGCCGGGACTATCACCAAATCAGAATCAAGCATTATGGAAAGCATGTGTGCTTCGTCGACTGCATTGTTATGTATAATCCTTTTGTCATTATTCACAAACAGGTTCAAACTATCAAAGAAAATATATGCATCTCCGGTGATAACAATAATTTTTCTAAAGTTGATAAATTCTGCAACTATCTTTAGCGTGCTTAATGTTAGATTTTTATAATCAGAACCCCCGAAGCAAATCATTACAGTTTCAACCTTACCTATTTTTTTTTCCTTTTTTGCTTGCTCCAAAAAAGCAGGTCTTAATAAGGCAAATTCAGGACCAAGCGCAAATTGTGTATAAGGAGGCGTTTTATAATCCAGTGGTGTAACTCCCGGTGCATGATTGATGATCAGGTCGGCATAATACTTTTTATCATGGAGATCATCAATGCAAACTAAATTGGCTCCGACAGCTTTAATTTGTTGTTGATAATCCGTACTAAAATGGTAACCATCTAACACAACAATGTTGTTAGTGTTAACCTGGCTAATAAATTCGGCATCGGTTTCAATTATATTGCAACAAAATCCACTCCGTTCAATTTCAGCAATCATTGAATCTGGTGCCTCTTTAATACTAAACGTTATATTAAAATCATTTTTCAACATATGTGCAAGCGCTGTGCACCGTACAAGGTGCCCCAGGCCTGTTTGATGGCTACCGTCAGCCCTGACAAGGATAACTTGTTTCAAAACCTGAATTAATTCAAACGTTTAAACCCGCTGTGACAAACCGATCCTTTTAATTCCGACATAAAATCTCTTCCATCTTCAAACTCACGTATAATAGCAAACAATTTATCAAGTTCGTCAAAATAGGGATTTAATATTTCAGGAGTATGTTCGGTACTCACATAAATACTGTTGCCTGCCAGATATCCTTTACAAAGCATTTCCTGTGTGATAAATGTTTTGTATGCCAAAGCATTGATGCTCCTTAAAGTAAAACCAGCCAGTGCCGGCAGCCCCCACTGGTCTATTGACAATTTATGGTTGTCGGCCATTTGCTGCCATCTTTTTTTGATTTCAATCCCGGTATCTGTGATCGTTTTCCAGGATTTTATCCGCTCCATTACTTTCATTGTTGCAAGTGCTGCAGCAGGGCCGATACGTTCAGTCCAGAAGGTGCTGCTGATAAACGTTTTTTGAGCTGCTTCCATCACTCCTCTTTTCCCGATGGTGGCGGTGATGGCGTAACCATTGCCCATGGCCTTTCCGAACATGGCCATATCGGGTTCAACCCCATACATCTTATGCAGACCACCATAAGTTTGCCTGAAACCAGATGTACATTCATCAAAAATAAGTACAATGTTTTTATCCGTTGCAAGTTTTCTTACTTTTTGAAGAAAATTATTCTCAGGTCCCATGTTACGGGAAACTTCCATCTTGATGACTCCAATATTATGATCATTTACCACAGCTTCAAGCTGTTCATAATTGTTATAATTAAACGGGAATGTGGTGTTTCTCAAAGCGCGGGGAACTCCATCCGTTTCCAGTCCTGGCAACAAATGCCCGTCAAGGTTTTTATCATCCCCCAGGTTCGCAGAAAGGTACCAGTCGTGCCACCCATGATAACCACAGATAGCTACATTATCCTTTCCTGATGCAGCTCGCGCAATACGCACAGCAACAGCATTTGCTTCTCCTCCTGACCTTGCTAACCGTACCATGTCGGCCCAGGGATGCAGTTCTACCAGCTTCTCAGCCAAATAAACTTCTTCCGGGCAATTGAAGGTGGACATATTTCCATTTCTAACAGTATTTATTACCGCCTCATCCACTTCATCATTTCCATATCCAAGAATATTTGTTCCTATTCCCATGATAGACACATCCGTATATTCGTTCCCATCCAGATCCCACACTTTACATCCCTTTGCTTTACTGAAATAGGCCGGCCATTGCTCCGGTAAAAACATTTCGGGTCTTTTTGAAAGAAGCATCGTTCCCCCGGGAATGAGCGTTTTTGCTTTTTTATACAACTCCTGACCTGTTCCCATTATTGATCGTTTTTTAAAGATTTAAGTAAGCCTTCATTTCTAATGATATTTTGATTTATCGAAATCAGACCTTTTTCAACCATAAACCCGGTATATTCTTTCCAGGTTTTATCTGTTCCCAATTTTTGAATTAATTTTTCTATTAATTCAAAATCCTGCATTTCATCTACTGTCATACGAATTTTGGAATAATCCTTTTCGCAGGGGTAATTGATCGACGTAAACATTTTGCCTCCCAGGGCACTTGAATTATTTCTGATATATGTTGTCACATGTTCTCTCTCCGATTGTTTAACTGCCTCTTTCCATGCTTTTTCCAGGGCGGCAAATTTAAACACCTCTATGTCCTGTCCATCGGGAAAATGTTCAATAATAATGTTTGCCCCATAATCAACATCGTGCTTTTGAACAAACAAAATCACCTGATCTACCAAGTTGGGATCAATAAGCGGGCAATCGGAAGTTAGCCTTACTACCCAGTCAGGGGCAAAAGGTCTTGCCGCTTGATAAAAGCGATCTAAAACATCATTTTCGGAGCCCCGAAATGAATTGAACCCCCATTTTAATGCATTGCTGTAAATAATTTCATCCTCGGTGTTTATTGTGGTTGCAACAACGATATCGGTAACGCATTTGCATTGCTTTAAACGATTAAGGTGTATTTGCAACAAAGTTTTTCCTTGAATCATTTTAAATATTTTCCCAGGCAACCTAGTACTGGCGCTTCTGGCTTGTGTTATAAGCAGGGTCTTCAACTCCATAATGATGGATTTAACAGGTCTTTATTCTTTGTTTGAATCTGATCGATTTTTTGAACTGTTTTTTCTTCTATCCGGTAGCTTAACGCCTCCAGGTTTGACTTTAATTGCTTCAAAGAATCCACCCCGATAAGTACCTGGTCTATATTTGACTGATAAAGACAGTAGGCCAGTGCCAAGGATCGTACAGCAGTATCTTGTTCATGAGCAATTTGATGAATTTTAATCAGCTGCTGCTGGAGTGCCTGAACAACTGGATGTGCATCCATTGGGCTTTTAAAAAACAACCCCTGCAAAAATGTTGAGCGGGTTTGAACCGTTTTTCCTTTTCTTTTGGCCTCCTCCATAAGTTCACCATGAATTAGATAATTATCCAGCAGGTTGAATGGAAGCTGAATAATATCAATTTCATCCTCATGCAGGATTTCAGCCAGTTCGTCATTGGTATATATTGAAACTCCCAAATGCCTGAATAACCCTTGTTTTTTAATTTCTGCTAATCCAGGTAGGGTGTTCCTGTAATTATTAAACGAATGCATTCCATGAAACATTATCCCTTCCAGTTGCCTGATATGAAGTTCCTTTAAAAATTGTAATATTTTGTCTTCTATCCCTTTATCATTGACTGTGGTGAATTTGGTAACGACCTTGAAAACCATATCCGGATTTGCCTGATGAAAATCACCGATTACCTCATGCGCATTTCCATAGGCTTCGGCTGTATCTAAAAATCTGATACCCGATTTATATGCCATGGTGAGAATTTTCTGGCATTCAACAGGTGAAATTTTACCTTTTGTGTTGTTGATCCCATAAGGTAAACCCATTTGAACAGTACCCAAAATGATTTTACCTATAACTTGCATAATTATCTTTCTTCAGCAAAGAAATTGATATAAGATTCTGAAATTCTTCACTCGCGTTGATTTCATTTGTCGCACTGCTATAAGTTGACCTGTCCAATAAATGATATAAACGGGTAGCAGTAAAAATTTCATCATAATTTTGTTTGAATGAAAATGCGCCAGGATCGTTTATATGATGATAATTTCGTTTAACGGTTGCTTCTGAAAAAAAATCAATAAGAACTATAAAACCTTTATTCTTCAAAACACGGTCTATTTCGGCAATGGATTTAATTAATAACCCCCTGTCTACCACATAAAAAACGAACCCTACTATCACCAAATCAAAGGTTTCATCTTTGAAGTGAGAGAGATCATCTGCGGTACTGTGTAAAAAACTTACATCAGGGTATTTCAATTTCCCGTATTCAATCGCCTCTTTTGAAGGTTCAACCCCATAAACATTTGAATCGGGATAAATCTTTTTGATGCCATTAAGGCGATACCCTGCACTACAACCAACTTCGAGGACAGACAAAGGACTCATTGAATAGTTTTTCAAACAGGATAATATCCGGTCATTTTCTGTGGAATAGTTAAAGATATAGTTTTTATTTCTTTGAAACCAACCATCTGCCTCAAATTCGAGAAAGGCCTCCTTTTGCGATAAATTATTCATTGTAGTATTGTTTAATCGTATGTATTACAAAAGTTTGTTCTTCATCAGTCAGGGTAGGATACATTGGGATGCTCAAACAATACTTATAATACTCTTCAGCTTGTGTAAGATCTCCATCTCTCCATCCAAACTGCCGGTAATACGGCATCAGGTGGACAGGGATATAATGTACCTGTGCAAAAATGTTTTGTTTATGCAAAAAATTTATTAATCCATCTCTGTCTTCCACTTGTACAATATAAAGATGATATGCATGACCATCCACTATCCCTGATTGTCCTTTGAGCCAATGCTTTCCATTAAATGCTTTATTATACTTTCCGGCAATTTCTCTTCTTCGTAAAAGACCTTCAGCGGATCTTCTTAACTGGCTTGTAGCCAATGCTGATGCGATGTCAGTAAAACGATAGTTGTATCCAAGTTCCTGCATTTCGTAATACCATACACCATGGTTAAATTGTTTCAGTGCCTGATTTTGCTGAATGCCATGCGTACGTAAATTTTTTATCCTTTCATATAAATCTTTGTTATTTGTTGTGATCATCCCACCTTCTCCTGCCGCAATGTGTTTAACCGGATGAAATGAAAAAATTGCCAACTCTGTATATTGGCTGTTGCCACAGTTTTGTTGTTCGCCCTTGCTGTCAACAAAATACCCGCCAGGGGCATGACAAGCATCTTCTATTATCCACAGTCCATATTCATCTGCTAATTTCCTGAACGCTTCGAGATTTACTGCTCTGCCTGAAAAGTCCACTGGAATTATACCTGCATAACTTCCTTTGGGGCTTGCCTCCAATAATTCCCGTACCCTGTTGATATCCAACAACAAGGTTTGTGGATCAATATCCGCGAAAACCACCTCTCCGCCACAATATCTTACACAGTTTGCCGTAGCAGCAAATGTGATAGGTGTTGTGATAACTTTCAGCCCCTCCTTAATATTACATGTAATAGCGCACAAATGAAGGGCAGCTGTCCCGCTAGAGACTGCAATAGCATATTTGCACCCTATATAATCCGCAAATGCCGATTCAAATTCAGCGATCTTTGGACCTTGAGTCAAATTATTTGACTTGAGGGCTTCAACAACAGCTTGAATGTCCTCGTCAGTGATGTGGTGACAACCATAGGGTATCGGGTCCATATTATTTGTTTAAAATCAGGATCGACAAATTGTTGTATCAATTGGCGCATTTCTTCAATTCCAACCCACTCCTCATTGCTCCCTGAGTTATATTTAAATCCTTTAGGGACCTCCCATCCGTTGAAATGTTTCAGGTAATTCTCTTTTACTGCATCAGAAGGAAGAATTGCATAATATTTGTCGAACTCAATCGTATTGTATGAATCACTTTTTGTTATCATTTCTTCATGAAGTTTTTCTCCTGGTCTTATGCCAATATCTTCAAGAATGGCATTCGGGACCGCCCAAACGGCCCAAAACGGCTCCGACCGAAAACCAGGTGGCTGCGCAACGTAGGTTCCTGCTTGCCTCCCAATATGCCAAAAACATCCTGCAGTATCCGGATATGCTGGCCGCCTATACGGCCAGGTCGCGCGATGGCTTATCTCCCTATATTCTGGCGATGCCCGATTGGCTGAATTGCGAAGCAATCACGAATACCCCAAGAAAATAAATATTATCGTGAGTAAACCGCCCTTTGTTGACCAGATCGATGCGCCGGTTACTTTGGCAACCCGGGCGACCGGATCAGCGTGGTGGTAGGAGCCACCATCACCGCCAAAGCCACCGATACCCCCGGCCACACGGCCAAGCTTTCTATTACCCTTTAGATAGGGATTATCATTCTTTTTTCATGAGCAAGGGGTCTGCAGCAATGCGGGTCCCTTTTTTTGTTTAAGGTTCAAATATCCTGGTCCATGGTTTTTCCTGACTGAAGGATGATCTTCCGCGCCTGATCGAGCCTGTTTTCCGGTGACGGCATCCTGGCATGGATTATCAGCTGGGGACTGTGTTGAGCAACCAGTTCTTCCAGGTCTTTTATATTCGTTGTATTGAGGCGACAAACCGTGATCTTCACTTCGGGATATCCGGCTTTGATAAGTTCCACCTTTTCAAGCGCTTGTTCAATTGCATCGGCCAGGATGAGTTCGGCAGGACGGCAGCGGATAAGTAGGGCCGTCATCTCCCGCCCTATGTTGCTTCCCGCCCCGGTGATCAGGATCCGTTTTCCGGCAATGGTAACGCAAAAAGCCGGAGGCAGGGGAAAATCATTGGCTTTAACATTTTTTTCAGAAGCGCTTTTTATATTCATCCCTGCTCTTCCGCCATTGATAAGACTGCGGAAGAACAGCAGCAATACCGTCGTGAGCAGAAATTCAAGGATGATGATGGTAAGGGGGATGAACAGCCGCTGATTGACCAGGTAATAGCTGATAAAATCGGCCAGGATGAAGATGAAGCTGCCCAGGATAAGGATCAGAATGAATTTAAAGGTATCGGTGAGGCCTTCATGCCTGTCAATGCCGATATAGGTCCGAGTGGATAAGAGGAGCAGTACCCTCACCACGGTGATGGATCCCAGTACCATGGGTATTTCGGCGATCTCCGATGCTGGGATGGCAAAGTTGAACCTCAGCAAATACGCCAGCCATACAGCCAAGATGACGATGGCGGCATCGGCGAAGGAAATGAGATAATGGGGAAGGGAACGTTTCAAGGAATTTACGATTTACGATATACGATATACGATTTTATATTTTTTTCATTACTTCATTACTCCATTACTTCATCACTTTTTACCCTGTCACCTTGTTACCCTCTAATGAAAGGCTTTTCCGTATGGTGCTCTTATACCGTTTCCCAATGTCCTGGCATTGCACTTCAAAGGTCAGCCCGTCGAGGTGGCGTATGATGTCGCGGATCTTCTCCAGGTCAACCCCCGCATCGAACCAGGTGAGGTTGAACTCGAAGATCTTTACCGACTGTTCGGGCATCACCTTCATCCCTTCGCGGATGATCGACAGGGAGAGGTAACCCGTATCTTCATCCACAAGAGGGAGGAAATCGGCGATGAAGCCCGAAACTTTTCCATCTTTGGTAACATAAAACTTTGAGATGAAAAAGGGGCTGTTGCCGGTGTTGATCAGCCGCAGGGAGATGCTGTTTTCGGTAACACTGTGCATCAGGACCGGCAGCGGTTTGATTGTATCGCGGTAGAATTTGAAAAACAAAAACACCGAGAAGGCACTCATCACAAACGCCGCCGCCGAAAGAAACAGCGTAAGGATCACCAGAAACCTCAAATCCACCGGAATGGAAGTACTGGAAAGAAAGAAAACTGTTTTGATTATCATTTGAAACTTTTTACCTTGTCACCTTGTTACCCTGTTACCTTGTCACCCTCCTTTAATTGCCCCTTCAACTTCTTAAAAGCCGGTACTCCAAACACAATCCCAAGCCCAGCCAGAATTCCCAGGAAAATCATAATCATCATAATCGTACTGCCTGAACTGGTCTTAACGGCATCGGACGGGGACTCGATCATGGTGAAGACGGGGGTGTTCTCCTGCACGTTGATCTTGGCCTGTTCGAGCAGCTGCGCCAGGCTGTTGTATACATTGAAAGCGAGGTTGTACTCGGCCTGGAGGCTCTCCCCTTGGATGCGGGCCGACGACAGCACCACATTATGGTTCCGGTCGTGGTAAGATGCCAGCGCCTGCTGTGCCCGCTTGTATTTTGTCTCGGCTTCGGTGTACAGCTCCTCTATGAATTCACGGTCGTTCTTGACCTTCCGCGTGCGGTAATCGATGATGTACCGGGTAAGGGTGGTCACCACCGAGCCGGCCAGATCCTTCGCCACCAGCGGATCGTTCATATTTACGCTGATCTCGAGCAGATTGATCGACCCCTTTTTGATCTCCGCTTTGATACAGTTGGCAATGGCCCCGATCTTCAATTTTTCGTCGGGGGTGAGTTCCATGGAGGCAAAATCGGCATCGGAGGGGCCAACCACCGATAGCCGGAGACCGGGCACGGCAGAGGAGTTGGATAAAATGGTTGCCGGCGAATGGTGCCTTGAGGTTGTTTTTATTGTTTCCTGTTTCTTTTTTCCACGGATGGCACCGATCATTTTCCCGGGAAGCCCAAGGGTATATCC
>Ga0247841_10012639_pt1 | contig 10958 bp, 8 predicted proteins | sample LaCruzMarch2015__2_FD_192410 | JGI IMG/M metagenome (GOLD analysis project Ga0247841, IMG submission 192410) | Freshwater microbial communities from meromictic Lake La Cruz, Castile-La Mancha, Spain - LaCruzMarch2015_18m | ecosystem: Environmental > Aquatic > Freshwater > Lake | place: Spain...
TAATTACAAATATACAGACAATTTTTGTTTTACGAATAATGGAAAATTAGTTAAGAATAAATTAAAACCAAGAATTCAGAATCTGCAGACACTCCCTTTCCCGGATAGGGAGATTTATGATTACCAGAAGGTTATTGATGAAAATAACGGCGAGGCAGTCATTATGACTAGCCGAGGGTGTCCATTTTCCTGTTCCTATTGCAGTAACCATGCAATTGCACGCGTATATGGGGAGAGGCAAAATGCTATCAGGCACAATAGTGTTGAAAAAAGCCTTGATGAAATATGTATGTTAAAATCAAGATATAAGTTTGAAAAACTCTATTTTAGCGACGACCTTTTTACATTAAATAATGAATGGCTTGAGAGATTCTTGCATGAATATAAGAAAATATTTTCTATTCCTTTTATGTGCCAAATTAGACCAAATGCCTGTAATAGAGATTTAATTTTTAAGCTTAAAGATGCAGGTTGCTATAGGATTTTTATAGCGGTTGAATCCGCTAATGATCATATCAGAAATAAGGTTATGGGAAGAAATATTACTAAGGTTCAGCTAGAAAATTCATTTTATTGGGCAAAAGAGGCAGGAATTGAAACGTTATCGGTAAATATCATAGGGGTCCCAGGAGAAACAAAAGAAAGTATATTGGAGACAATAAATTTTAATAGAGCAATGAATCCGACTATAACCGGCGTGAACATATTCAGTCCCTATGAAGGAACGGAATTAGGGGATTATTGTCGGGAACAAGGCTTATTAAGAAAAAAAAATATGAATAAATTTTCTGATCGAAGAGAGTCTAGGCTTAGACTTTCAACGATAAGTAATACCGGGCTTATGAAGTTGTATGAAAGGTTTGAATACCTAGTGTACAAAGATACGGACCCTAAAAAAGCAAGGAATATTCTTTTGAAGAAATATTACAAAAAACTAGAAGGCAATTTATTATTTGGTTTTATTTTTAGATGTGCAAAAAAAACTTTGAAGATAATAGGTTACTTAAAGTAGTATTTGCGAAAATATTATTTATTAATAACTAGGAGTTTCTTGTATTGAAGGGTCCGCAATAAAAAAATGAAAATTTTGATTTTATATCCTAATCTGTACGGAATGAATATGCTGCCTCCTGCGGTGGGTATTTTTACTGCACTTCTTAAGAGGCAGGGACACGATGTACGTCTTTTTGATACTACCGTTTATCAAGGGCTATATGGTTCTATTGATTCTGATAAGTCAAAGGCGGAAAACCTGAATGCTCGTCCTTATGATGATACGATCCTGCGTAGATATGCGCGGGAAGGTTCAGCCGAAGCTGATTTCTTAAAAATAGTGAATGATTTTAAGCCCGAATTGATCGCTATGTCTACCACTGAGGATATGTACCCAATAGGAGCTAATCTTTTGTCTATTCTTGGAGAAGACAAGCCTTTTGTTGTTGCTGGAGGAGTTTTTCCGACTTTTGCTCCGGAATTGACTTTAGGTTATAGCTCTGGAAAAATTGACGCTGTCTTACGAGGTGAAGGCGAAGAAACACTTCCCGAGTTGGTATCTTTACTAGAAAAAGGCAAGGATATCAGCAGAATACAGGGTTTATGTTTGCTTAAGGACGGTAATTTTATTCAGAATAGACTACCTGCTCCGGTAAATATAGATACTGATATAGTGCCTGATTATAGCCTTTTTGAAGAAAGCCGTTTTTATCGTCCGATGCAAGGGTTGATGCGTAGAATGTTGCCTATTACTACCGTTAGGGGGTGTCCTTATACTTGCGGGTACTGTAATTCTCCTTCACAGAAAGAAGCATATCGGCAGAGCGGACATACTTTTTTTAGGAAGAAGCGCATTGATCTTATCCATAATGAGCTAAAATATTGCCTTGAAACGTACAAAGCAGATTCGTTTTACTTCTGGGCAGATACATTCTTAGTCTGGAATGATCAGGAATTTGATGCTTTTTGTGAAATGTATACCGAATTCAAACTTCCTTTCTGGATTCAGACAAGGCCAGAAACCGTAACTGAGCATCGTTTAGAGCGGCTAAAAGAAGTCGGGTTGTTGAGGGTTGCTTTTGGCATAGAGCACGGAAACGAAGAATTCAGAAGAGAAATGCTTTTTCGTAACGTTTCCAATGAGACGATCTTGACAAACCTTAAAATCGTTACTGATTTAGGTATTCCTATCAGCGTGAATAATATTTTGGGCTTCCCAAAGGAAACCCGCGAATTGGCTTTTGATACAATTGAACTGAATCGAGGCATCCATTCCGACGGAATAAATGCTTATGCCTATACTCCTTTTCACGGTACGCCTCTAAGGAAATTATCTGAAGAATTAGGATATGTGGAAAAAGGTACTTTAGCCAGATGTATCAACAACTCTACAATGATTTCTATGGAGCATTTTCCCAAGTATGCCATTGAGGGATTGCGCAGGTGTTTTGTTCTTTATGTGAAAATGCCAAAAAGTAGATGGAATAATATTGGGAAGGCGGAAGCTTTAACTCCGGAAGGAGATAAGATTTGGCAAGAACTCAAAGAGGAATGTGCGCAAAAATATATGCACTATAATGACCGTGAAAGCAATAACGAGTCTATTGAATCAAAAATTACGCCAAATAATCATAGGGGAGATTAAGGGCGATGGACAAGAATGTAAACGTAAATACTGAAATTCTGGATTGCACGATCCGCGACGGTGGCTACGTAAATAACTGGAATTTTGACAAAAAGATAGTTAGGGAAATTTATCGTAGTGTTTCAAGGACCGGCGTTGACGTTATTGAGCTTGGATTTAAGAATAACGAGAAAAAATCCGGAGTTGGCCCGTGGTATGATGTTTCAGAGGAACTTCTCGATGAAACAATTACCGGTATCTCAGGTATTCCTGTGGCATTAATGATTAACTATGGCAAGACAGACATAAAAAGTATCCCTCAATCGGGCAAGAGCTTAGTGAAGATGTATCGAGTCGCCTGCAATAAAGATAAGGCATTAGAAGCAATAAATTTCTGCGAAGAGGTCAAGGCGAAGGGGTATATTGTGTCGATTCAGCTAATGGGTATAATTAACTCTAGTGATACTGATTTTGATAAACTGATAAAGCCCCTCTCAGAATCATCCCTGGATTATATTTATTTTGCCGATAGTTACGGCTCGCTTTTTCCGCAAACGATAGCGAAGTACGTGAATATTCTTAAGCGCACCGAAAAGAAAATAGGTTTTCATGCCCATAACAGTTTGCAGCTTGCTTTTGCGAATACGCTGGAGGCGTTAAATACCGGCGTTGATATCGTAGATGCGACAATTTTTGGAATAGGAAGAGGTGCTGGTAATTTGCCTCTTGAAACTTTGGTTGCCTATTTCGAAAAGACTTTGAATAACAAAAAATACAACACTATCCCGATTCTGCATTTAATAGACCGCTATTTGATTCAGTTACATAAAGAGTTCAACTGGGGATATAGCCTACCGTATATGTTGTCCGGCATATTAGAAGTTCATCCGAATTATGCCAAACAAATGGTTGATTACCGGGAATACGACATTAATGATGTAGTAAAAGTATTGGAGGAGGTTAAGAGATCTACTCCAATCGGATTTAAGGCTGATCTTATTGAGCAGGTCTTACAGAGCGGTTTTGTCAGCCCTTCTGAAGATACTAAAGGCTTTACTTATGAACCACGAGAAATTGATGATGTAAAAAAGCGCCACCTCGTTACTTACAAGGGGCGCCATGAAGGAAAAGATTTTTTAATACTTGCCAGCGGGCCAAGTTTACGAAAATATAAGAATGAAGTTGGTGAGTTTATCAAGCGCTACAATCCTGTGGTGATGGGCGCTAATTATATGAGTGGATTACCTTGTCCGGATTATCATGCGTTCGGTAACAAAAAAAGGTTCCTGAGTTATTTTGACCAGATTAATAAAAATTCAAATATTTTGCTTTCGAGCAGCTTTGAAGAGAATTTTATTCACGAATATCTTAAAAAGGATTTTGAATGGATCGTGCATCTTAATCGCACCTCGAGTCACTTTGATATTTGCGATGATATTATCACTTCTGATTGCAGGACAATTTCAATACTTCTTGTTGGCGTCGCAATTGTTATGGGGGCCAAAAGAATCTTCATAGCCGGGATGGATGGGTATAGGAACATAGAGAACTTCGCTTCAGAAAATATCCATTTTTATACTGAAGAAGAGGAAGTGGAAGATTCAAAGTTATTAATGGAGAAGCATCATTGGAATGAGACGATGCTTAAAAATATTAATTCATTTCTCACTAATCAAGGCAGGGAAGAGCTTCATATCCTGACGCCGACAAGCCATACTTATTTTTATAACAGTATATACAATTGGATAAAATAATTTTTAATACTTTATGCTACGGAGAAAGTAAATGAAAGTAATTGGCTTGATCCCTGCGCGGTATCAGTCTAGCCGATTCCCCGGAAAGCCTTTGGTTAAGTTGTTGGCCAAACCAATGATTATATGGGTAGCTCAATTAACAACAGAGGCCCTGGGAAAAGATAATGTATTTGTGGCTACGGATAGCAGGGAGATTAAAAAAGTTGTAGAAGACTTTGGCTATAGGACTCTTATGACTTCACAGAGCGCTCTCACCGGAACTGATCGTTTATGGGAAGCTGCTCAGCAAGTCAAGGCCGATATATATGTGAATGTGCAGGGCGATGAACCTTTATTAAACCCCGTAGATATTGTTAAAGTGGTAGAAGTAAAAAAGAGGCATGAGAATGAAGTAATTAATGCTATGTGCCAGATGCTTGAGTCAGAAGATCCCGGAAATGTTAATATACCAAAGGTTGTTTTTACGGAAGAAAAACGTATGGTGTACATGTCAAGATTAGCGGTGCCAGGAGCAAAATCACCAGAGAAAGCGCCGAAGAAATATTGGAAACAGGTTTGTATTTATGCATTCAATTACAATGAACTTAAGGCCTTTGGGTCTTTTGGTAGGAAGAGTTCTCTTGAAGGCTTTGAAGATATTGAAATATTGCGTTTCTTAGAGATTGGGATCCCGGTTAGGATGATAGAAACTTCCGGAGATTCTTATGCTGTAGATGTGCCGGAAGATGTTGTCATTGTTGAAAAAATATTAAAGAAAAAGTTGGAAAATGGTTAATAATCATTATAAGACATGGTTCTTTGATTGCGATGGCGTTATTCTGGATTCAAATTCGATAAAATCAGAGGCTTTTTATGAAACAACCCTTAAATATGGCCGGGATAAGGCCGAGTCTTTCGTAAAATACCATAAAGATCGAGGTGGCATTTCCAGATTTGAAAAGTTCAAGTATTTTTTTGAGGCAATATTAGGAGGAAAAAGTTTTAAGGAAAACCTGGCTTCAGCGCTCCAGGAGTTCGGCATAAGAGTAAAAACCAAGCTATTGGAATGCCAGGAAACAAAAGGTTTACGTGAATTCCTTGAAAGTCTGCCTTCGGATAGCTGTAAGATTGTTATTTCAGGTGGAGAGCAGTCTGAGTTAAGGGAAGTCTTTAAAGAAAGAGGGATTGCTAAATATTTTGATGGCATCTTTGGTAGCCCTGAGGATAAGTTGACCATATTGAAGAGAGAAACGGACAACGGCAAGCATAAAATCCCCGCTGTTTTTATCGGAGATACTCAGTATGATTACGAATGCGCGCGAAATGTGAATGTCGATTTTATATTTATGGCTCAATATACCGAATTTAAAGATTGGCCCCAGTATTTTAAAGGGGAAAAGGTAAAAATAATTAATAATTTAGGAGAGTTGTAATGGCAAGATATTTAGTTACTGGATCCGCTGGCTTTATCGGTTCCGCGGTTGCACGAAGACTTATTGAATCGGGGAATGAAGTGATTACCATTGATAATTTATCAACGGGACACAAGGAAATAATACCCAAGGGGGTAACTTTTATTCATGGTAATTGCCAGGATATAAGTGTTATAGAAAAACTTTATACCAGCAGGCTGGAGGCGATTGTGCATATTGCTGGACAGAGTTCTGGAGAGATAAGTTTTGACGATCCTGTCTATGACCTTCAGACTAATGCCCAGTCTACCTTGTTATTATTGAAATTAGCCCAGAAAATTGGTTGCAAGAAATTTGTTTACGCAAGCAGCATGTCGGTATATGGCGAACAGCCGGATAGACCTACGGCTGAAGACGCAATAACATTGCCGAAATCGTTTTATGCGGTCGGTAAAATCGCGAGCGAAAATTATTTAAGAATATTTAGCCAATTCGGAATTACTACAACGTCATTGCGTTTATTTAATGTTTATGGTCCTGGGCAAAATATGGAGAATTTAAGACAAGGGATGGTGAGTATTTTTTTAGCCCAGGCAATTAATCAAAAACATATCCATGTCAAGGGAAGCAAGGATCGTTACAGGGATCTTGTTTATATCGAAGATGTTGTAGACGCGTTTCTTCGTTCTCTGGATAGAGTTGATAATGAATTTAATGTACTTAATGTTGCTACCGGTATAAAGACTACGGTTGAAAAATTAATTTTGAAAATTTGTCAGTATTTGCCTTTTAAACCTACGATGGAATATTCAGGTTCTACCCCTGGGGATCAGTTTGGGATATATGGTGATTCTATAAAGATTCTTCAGGTTTTAGGATGGAAGCCAAGATATTCTCTGGATGATGGCTTACGCGCTATGGTGGAGTGGGCATTGCAAAATAAGTAAATACTCTGGAGGCAATAATGAATAAACCGGTTTGCCGTTCATGTGGCGCGAATAATTCAAAGCAACTAGTGAAGGCGGATTATGTGTTTGGGGGGAGCCAGGAACATAAATTTTGGAAATGCTCGGAATGTGATTTGGTATATTTATGGCCCATCCCCAGCATAGAAGAAGAAAAAAAGTTTTACGCTCAGGAATTTGAAAAATTTATGTCTACGCGGGCCGCGCAAGATAGGGATTGGTCAGGCGCAGAGGCGCATATAAGGTCGAATCAAGATAATGTAAAAAGAAGATGGGGTTTTTTAAAAGACGAAATAAAAGAAGGCAAGGAAGTGTTGGAAATCGGATGTTCTTCCGGGTTTATGCTTGAGGCATTTAAGAAATCCGGAATGAAAGTATTTGGAATTGAGCCATCCGAAAAATTCCATGCATTTTTAGCAGAACGCGGGTATAAAATTTACAAAGATTTATCTGAAATAGAGGAGAATAGTCCCAAGCAAAAATTTGACCTCATCGTGCATTTTTTTGTACTTGAGCATATTCGCAACACAAAGGAATTTATTGAAAAACAGTTAAATAGTTTGAAGCCGGGAGGCAGGATAATCGCTGAGGTGCCTTGCGTGAACGATCCCCTTACTTCTTTGTACCGTATTTCCGCATTTGAAAAATTTTATTGGTCAATTGCCCACCACTATTATTTTAACCCAAAATCGCTTTCTTTCATTTTGGATCAGTTTGATTGTCACTATAAGTTTGTACCTGAACAGAGGTATGATTTATCAAATCATTTGGTTTGGCTACAGGAAGGTAAGCCCGGAGGGCAAGGAAAATATAGCTCTATTTTTTCAAAAGAAACCCTAGAAAACTATGCGAGCGATTTAAAGAATAAATGGATGTGTGATACTTTTTTCGTGTTTATTTGGAAAAAATAATTATTACATAATTAAATTTATGATCAATACTAGTAAAAATAAAACTATTAATGAAGCTTATAATTTTATATCAGAAATGAATAAGGTTGCTTATTTAGATATGTTTCTTTTGTCTAACCAGGTACTAAGCAAAAACCCATTTACCAATAATTTCACTAGGCGTTTTACAAATGGGGAAGATGCCGGACAAGTATCCACCTTCAATGTAGCTTCTAAATTACTCTTTTACTACATTAATAGTTTTAAGAAATTTAGCTTATATCTTATTGAGTTCCTTGTTTATTATCTTAATCCAATCAGTTTTAGGGTATCTTCGAATCAAGATGAACTTATTTTAATAGACACTTTTTTCCTGCTAAATAAGATAAAAGAATCAAATAATTTCTCTGATTCATACTTTCCGGGGCTTAAAGATGTGCTTGATAAAACAAACAAAGTTTATGCCTATCTACCAATTTTTGTGGGCTCAAAGAAATTCCTTTCTTTACGGAGAGTTTTAAAAATTATTAAAAAACAGAATATTCCCACCATTTGCGAGTATCAGCTTCTTTCAATGCGTGATCTATTACATCTTTTCTATTTTATTGTATTCTACCCTTTCCATGTCCTCGGGTTTGCAAATGGGCTCTCAACAAAAAATTACGAGTCAAGTTTACTGAAAAGCGAATTGATGCACACATTGGATTTTGTTACCTTTGAAAGCTTTTCGCGCTATCTTCAAGGAAGAAAAATTGCCAGGTTGCCTTGTAGAAACATCAAAGTAATAAGTTGGTATGAGAACCAAGTGAAAGACAAGAATTTATATAAAGGATTAAAAGAGTATTCTTCAAAAGTTAAAATTTATGGCGCGCAACTTTTCCTATATTCTAATGCTATCCTTAATATAATTCCTGATGAGAACGAGGAAGTTTTTGGAATTATTCCGCATAAGATTATTGTTAACGGGCCCGTATTCATCCCAGAAAAAACCAGGATTAATTACCATGTGGGTCCCTCATTAAGATATTCAAAGATTTTTAATGCTGCCAGTAGCAAAAGAAGAAGTAAAGAAAATATTCTAACGTTGCTGCCGATAATTAAAAATGATACTGAGAATATCCTGCAGATGATTTCTCGATTGAAAAATTGTCCTTGTCCGGTTCGTGTAAAGCTTCATCCCGCAGTATCTTTCGAAGAAGTTAAGCGTCTTGTTCCTTCTAACGCGGTCATAGTAAAAGATGATATTTATGACCTATTTGAGTCCGCCAAAATTATAATCGGTTCTGCCAGCGGTACGCTGGTTGAGGCGGCCAGCTTAGGCATTCCTATCATTGTGATTAAGAACAATCATATGCCCAATTATAATATTTTACCAGAGTATGGAAAGGGATTGATTTGGGAGGAAGCGAGCACTGTCGAAGAGTTGACTCAAAATATAACTAAATTTGAGTCTTTGATTTATAAAAATTCAGCGGAGGTCGCCTCCATAGCCAATAAATATAAGGAAATGTTCTTTTGTAATCCAACCGAGGAGAACATCATAAAAGCTTTTGACTTGTAATCAGATATAAAATTTCTTGTGCTATGAAATTTTCGATCATAACTCCAGTTTATAACGGAGAAAAATTTATTTCAGAGGCTATTGAAAGTACGATAAACCAGGATCATACTGACTGGGAGATGTTGATAATAAACAACGGCTCAACAGATAACACCGTTAACGCGGTGAGTAAATATACAGAGAAGGACTCGCGAATAAAACTTATTAATTGTAATTACAACAGCGGCAGCCCCGCGCGTCCCCGTAATTTGGGCTTAAAAGAAGCCAAGGGCAAATATGTAGCTTTTTTAGACGCGGATGATGTGTTTCTCCAGGGAAAGCTTGCGGCAGTTGAACAGTATTTTAACGATCATCCCGACATCGATTGTGTCTGCCACGGTGAAAGGCATATTAAAAACAATATCGCTATCAGGGAAGATTATTATGGGCCGCATACGACATATGAAGACCTTTTTTTTCGCGGTAATTCGCTTTCTACCTCGGCGATAGTTATGAAGCGAAGCTGTATTGATAAGGTCGGTTTTTTCTCCGAAGAGAAAGAATTCAGCGGTTTCGAAGATTACGATTACTGGCTGCGCCTGGCAAAAGCCTACAGGATAGGATACTTAAGGAAGATCCTGGGCACATATACCGTCAACGAACGAAGCGAAGCTTCAAAGATTTCCGCTAACTTTGAGAATGCGATTAAATTTCTGGATTCGCAATACTCCTCCTGGAACAAGAAGACGTTATATTACAAATTGCTTATGCGAAAGAGAAAGGCGCTTTGTTTGAAGGCCTCTGCGCGTGAATTTATCAGGATCAGGGATTATAAAAGCTCTATTCCGCTTCTGAGGATGGCTATCGCATATAATCCACTAAATTTAAAGCAGTGGGTATTTTTCGTGCTGGCTTTAGTAGCAAATAAAAATAACCCTCATGGATAAAAAAATAGTTTACGGATTCATTTTTTATTCCGGCATTGGTAATGCAGTCAATCTCTTTTCAAAGCGCCCGAAAGGGATAATTCTTGCTTATCACCGCGTTTCTCCCCTAAACACGGTAAACCCCTTATTAAAAGACCTCTTCGTTGATCCGCCTTCCTTTGATAAGCAGATGATGTATCTGAAGAAGAATTATAATGTCATCGGTTTAGAGCAGGCATTGGAATACTTGAATTCCGCTTCGAATCAACTGGATAATTCGATTGTTATCACCTTTGATGATGCCTATGCTGATAACTACGAATATGCCTATCCGATTTTAAAGAAACACGGCCTTGCGGCAACAGTATTCGTTTCGACTTCTTTCATCGGGAATAAAAGGGCTTTTTGGTGGAACGCGCTGGTTGATATGCTGGATGGTACGCAGAAAGAAACTGTTGATTTTTCTTTTTCGGGCAGGGATTACAGGTTTAAATTGAACAGGGAGAAACAAAGAGCATTTTATGCAATTGCGCATCTATTTAAGAGATCCTCACCGGAAGAGCAGGAAAGGTTAACAGGGATATTAAAAGGCGCGTTCGCACTAAATGAAAAAGCAGTCTTATCGCGTTGTCTTTCGTGGGAACAGATGAGAGAAATGACAAATCATAACATTACCTTCGGTTCCCATACCCATTCCCATATCTCACTTTCATCAGCCATAGATGGACAACTGCAGGAAGAATTGATAAAGTCAAAAGAAATACTGGAATTGAATATTAGGCGGAAAGTGACGGCATTCGCCTATCCTTTTGGAGAGCATGATGATTTTAATAAAAAGTCTATTGCCCTAGTTTCGCAGGCAGGATACCGATGCG
>Ga0247841_10012640_pt1 | contig 10958 bp, 7 predicted proteins | sample LaCruzMarch2015__2_FD_192410 | JGI IMG/M metagenome (GOLD analysis project Ga0247841, IMG submission 192410) | Freshwater microbial communities from meromictic Lake La Cruz, Castile-La Mancha, Spain - LaCruzMarch2015_18m | ecosystem: Environmental > Aquatic > Freshwater > Lake | place: Spain...
GGCCTTGGCCAGCCCGCCCATCCAGTCGTGGTTGCCGAGCAGGACGTTGACAAGCATCCAGGCCGCGACGTTGTAGAATCCGTTGGTGTGCTGCGAGACGCCGCGGTGCAGGTCAGCCACGGCGCGTTTGCCGTGCGAGGTGAATTCCTGGGCCACGGCCGCGAAGTCGGCTTCTTTGACGCCGCCGAGCGCGCACCAGTCCGCGAAGGATTTGGAGCTGGCCGCCTCCCAGTAGATTTGCAGCACGGTTTTCACCGCAACGCCGTTGAGTTCGCCGGAGAAAAGCAGTTGCCCTTCGGCTGGATTTTTATCGTCGTTGGGGTCAAAGGCCACGGGCTCGCCTTGGTCATTGACCGCGACAAAGGCATTGAATTCCCATTCGCCCTTGCCGTCTTTGGTGGGCCGTTTTTCCGTGGGCAGGGCGAGATCGGCGCTGCGCAGGAACACTCCGGGCTTGCCCTCCTTGTCCATCTTCACCAGCCAGGCCGCCTGGCTCCAGGTCGGCTCGTTGTCGGCCTTGGCCGCGGCCTTGTTGGCGTTTTTCAGGTAGCGTGCGTCGTAGCGCTTGTTTTCGATGATCCAGCGGATCATGGCCTGGGCCAGCGCGCCTATGCCATCGGGCTTGTTGGGCAGCCATTTCCAGGCGCGCGAGGCGGCCTTGGAGCAGCGCGGGTCTATGACCGCGATCTTGACGCCCTCGTGTTGCAAGCGGGTGATCTTGCCAGCGCGCAGCGGCGGTCCGTAATTGGCCTCAAAAGGGCTCGCGCCCACGAACAGGATGAACTCCGCGTTCCCCGTGTCTGCCTGCCAGTAGAACTTGCTGCCGTCCGTGAATTTACCGTCCACGAACTGGTCGGACATGGCCTTGCATGAGAAGTAGAGCGAGCCCTGGCAGACCGTGGTGTGACCGTGGTAGTTGTAGGAGCCGCCAGAGAAGTCGGTGAAGCGGCGGATGAGTTCGCTGCGTCCGCCCTTGAGCCGGCCCCAGTTGAAGCAGAACTGATTGTTCTTGAGCCCGAAGTCCGGGTGCTCCGCGTCGATCAGGTATTTGAGGTTGTCCGCGTTTTTGGTCTTGAACTCGTCAAGGGTCATCTTCTTGTTGAGCAGCTCGTCGGTGTCCTTGCGCAGAGCCTCGGCGATTTTCGGGTCGCGGCAGACCAGAATGTCCTTGAGCCCGTCAACCTTGCCCTCGCCAAAGAGGTCGCCGCCCTCGGCTATCTCGTTGACAGCCTGATCAAAAGGGATGGACTTCCATTTATTCTCGCCGCGCTTGCCCGCGCGCTTGAGCACTTTGACGATGCGGTAGGAGTCGTACAGCGTCTGGATGCCTGCGTAGCCTTTGGGACAGAGCGAGCCGTCGATCAGAGCGGCGTCGGCAAGGGGCGTTTTGTACGGAAGCTGCGGGGTCATGGTCCAAGGGCTGTAGGGGTTTCCGTCGATCTTAACCACCTTGCCGCCTGCAAATTTGACCTTGGCGCCGCACTGCGTGTTGCACTGCTGACACGCGGTGGCGATCTGGTTTTCAGGCAGATGCTGGAGGTAGACATTCTCCGGTGCCTGGGCAAAGGCCTCTTCCCCCCCGGGCCATGCTCCGGCCGCGGCGCAGAGGACAGAGGCGCCGCCCAGTAGAGCGGAACATTTCAGGAAATCGCGACGGCCCATGCCGCGGTCTTTGGAATCTTGCTGGGCAGGAGTATCTGGCTTCATCTTAGACATGGCGCTCACCTCCGAGAGTGTCGGACGTCACCGGAAGAAAACGGACGCCCAAGAGAAACATGAGAAGCCCCGACGAAACGACCCAGATGCTGACCAACCATTCCATAAGGTTGGGCGCGTAGTCCGGGGAGAGCCTGGGATGGACGAATGCCGCGTCCAGCCCCGGGAGGCTTTGAATGGACAAATCCGGTACAATGAAGTTGTAGCGAACCGCTATGAACGAGGCCACGATGAGAAAGCAGGCCCAGGCCACGGATTTCGGTGTTTTAGCGCGCGAGGCCAGGAGCAGAAGCGGGGTAATGGTTCCGAAAAGCACGTGAACGATCCAGAAGCTCCACATGGCCGGCCCGAAAAGCATAGTGTCCAGGCTGGCGAGGAGGTCTGTCCGGGCGGTTTTGTAGCCGATGAAGATTTGGAGGGCCTCCAGGAGCGTGAAGAGTATGAGCAGGCCCAGGAGTACGTTCCCCAGTTCCAGGCACAGGGCTTTCCGGACCGCGGGCTGCGCGCTGTCGCTCGCCCGGCGGAAGATATAGGTCAACAGTGTGACGAGCGCGCCGCCGGAAAGCAACGCGGCCACGACGAACAAGACCGGGGTCAGGGCGTCGTTCCAGAGCGGCCTGCCTGCGATGACGGCGAAGAATGCGCCGTTCGTGCCGTAAAACAGCAGCCCCACCGGCAGGCTGAGCAAGGACAGCCTGCGTACCATCGCGGCGTTGCGAGTCGCTGTGGCGCGGTCGGAAGGCCGCAGGGACTTCAGCAGAACATAGGTCTTCACTGCGTACAACGCGCCCATGGCGGAAAAGAACACGAGCATCCAGGTCATGAGCGAGCTGAAACTTGGACTGAGGAAGAAGCGATAGAAAGCCCTGTGCATTGTGCCTAGGTCGAGGAGTATGAACTGCGCCTCGCAGGCCAGGGCCACGAGCACGGTGAAGGCCGCCAGCGGCCCGATGTTCTCAAAACGTTTGAGGCCAAAAACATAGGCCAGGCTGGTGACCAGAAAAGCCCCGGCAGAAAGCCCCAGGAAAAAAAGGTAGAGGGACACCCAAAGGCCCCAGGGGACGTGCGAGCCGAAGGCCACGGGTTGGAGTCCAAACGCCAGGCGCTGATACAAACCCCAGGATCCGGCACCCAGACCGGCTATCGCCAATAAAAGAAGAATCGTAACCCATCTGATTTTCATAACGGACCTCTCCTCATGCAAGATAGAACACAGCCGGTTTCGTACCCAATTCCTCTTTGAGGCGCGAGATGCGAGGCGAGCCGAGCAGTTCGAAGATAAGGCTGTCGTGGTCTTCACTGTCCCCGAAAAAGGTAGCCCGGCCGACGCACGAGGACACGCAGGCAGGCAAGGCGCCTACCTCTAATCGGTGCAGGCAGAAATGGCATTTGCGGGCGTTCCCCACAGGCGAGCCTTTGCCCCGCGGGGGCCAAGCCCGACTGTATTCAGCCGCTGGATTGGATTCATAGCCTTTTGCCGCAGCAGCTCTGCCAACAAGTGCTTGGGACGAGGCCTCTGCGCCGGAGTTGTACCAATCCCCGAAATCGGAAGTCCGGGCCGAATACGGGCAGGCAACAAGACAATAGCGGCATCCGATGCAGCGATTGTAATCAATGACCGTGACGCCCTGTTTGTTCTTCCAGGTCGCGGTGACGGGGCAGACTGAGACGCAGGGAGGATTCTCGCACTGCATACAGGGCCGGGGCAGAAAGCGCCGCCGCACGTTGGGATAGACGCCGACTTCCTCCTCGATGACCGGGCGATACACCACTCCAGGCGGCAGCTTGTTCTCCGAAACGCAGGCCACAGTGCAGGCGTGGCATCCGATGCAGCGGGCCAAATCAATTCCCATGACCCATTTCGTCTGATCCAAGCCTTTGGTCAGCGCCCGCTTCAAGTCGCGGTGCATACGTACCAACGGGTCTTCAGCCGGAAAGCTTACGCTCATGTCTTTCCCCCTGGCGTTGCGAGTTAGTCGAACTGTCGCGCGCTTGGTGCGCAGAAATAACTAGCGCTCCCCTGCGCCCGCGGAATATGCACACGCTTGCGACAATGGATTCTCACCCTTTATAGTCCAGATTCTGAAATAATGTAAAGCGAAACGTTGGGAAGGAAGACGTCTGGAAATGGTTTTAGAAAGGGGAGCAGGGTAAATGGATAAAAAAAGGCAGCCCCAGAGAATTATTTCACGCTGTTACAGCATCAAGGCAGGCTCTTCTACCCCTCTACCCATTGAACGGAATCTCAGGATACGGCTGAAGCACGAACAAAGAAAAGACGCTGCCTTTGCACAAGGGAAGCGAACCAAGGAGCGGGCGTCAGGCCACTTACGGCCGCTTGCCGCCATCGAGGGAGTAAGACAGGCCCAGGTCCCGGACCGTGGCCTGGCCGTGCGTGGGCTGGAGACCTTTGCCGCCCTTGAGCTGCACCTGCTCGGCCGCGTAGTTCTTGTTCTGCTTGAGCCGCGTGTCGTCAGGCGCGATGGCCAGGGCCTTGTCGTAGTTCGAAAGGGCCTCGGCATAGGACTCTTGCAACAGATAGGCGTCGCCCAGGGCCTTGTATGCCTCGGCTGCGTTAGGATCGAGCTTCAAGGCTTGCCGGCACGCCTCGGTGGCGCTCTGGAAATCTCCAGCGTTCACGGCCACGATAGCCATGGATACATAGGCCTCGACATCCAATTGCCGGCGCTCGCCCTGCGCCGTCGCGACTTGGGCAGCAGGAACGACAGAAGCCGCGGCTGGTACAACGGTCGGAGCTGCGGATACGACAGCCGGAGCCTTGGACGCGTCGGGCAGGGCGGAAACGTACTGCGGGGCGCTGCCGTTTTTGGCTATCAGGTTCACGGCAATGAAGGTATCGCGGCCGGCAACGATATCGACCGGCTTTTTGGCGTCCTTAAAGCCCTTGCGCACGGCGCAGACCGTGTAGCGGCCAGGCGCCAGCTCGATGCCCTGCGTGAACTTGGGCTTAATCTTCAGAATCTTGATGGTGGCTGAGGGGTCGGACTGCACGAAAAGCCTGCCTATTCCGCCCTGCTTCTTCTCGGCTTGCTTCTTTTCGGCCTGCGTGGGCGCCAGGGCCAACTGCACGCGGGTGTCTGCATCGGCCGCCAATTCAACGCTTTTGGTTTCAGACTTGTGCCCTTTGCTCGAGACCAGCAGCGTGTACGTGCCAGCGGGCAGCTCCATGCCCTGCACAAAGGTCTGTTTGAGGTTGCGCACCTGGATCGTGGCGTCGGAGGGCGCTGCATCGACAAACAGCCTGCCCGAAGGAACACGTTCCATGGCCACGCGCACGAGGTTGTCCACCTCGGGCGCTACGATCACTTCCTGCTGTACAGGCTTGTAGCCGTTCACTGCAACGTCCAACAGGTACGCGCCTTCAGTGAGTTCCATGCCCTGGCTGAATTTCGCTCGGATTTTTTTGACCCGCACGGTCGCGCCTGCTGGATCGGTCTCCACATAAAGCCGACCTGTCGGCGCCTTCTCTATGGCAAGGGCCACGCGGCTGCTGCCGCCGGCCGCGACCACGACCGTTCGCTCGATCGTCTTGTAGCCATCCTTGCGGACCTCGACGCGGTAAACACCGGAAGCGAGCTGCATACCCTGCTTGAATTTGGGTTTGATATTCATGACGCGGACAGTCGCGTCGGCCGGATCGGTATCGACGAACAGGGCGCCAGTGGCAGAGAGGAGACCGGCGGCAACCGCGCCTTGAGCAAAAGCCGTTTGCGTGTCCCTGGCCGGCGCAGTCGGCGCCTTGGCCGCAGAGTTCGGTTTGCGGCTCAGTTCAGGCATCGCAGGTGTGAGCGCGAATTGGTTTGCCGCTAATTCGTCTGGCGCGTCGAAGGAAGCGGCGGCAGGGGCGGCCTGGGCAGCTTGCGCGCCGTCAGCACGCGCCGCGGCAAGCTCTACGCGCATCGTGGCGGCCATGCCAGGGACGACTTCCACGCGTCGTGTCTGCGTCGCGTATCCGTGCTTTTTGATCGCGACGACATATTCGCCCGAAGGGAGTTGCATACCTTGCGCGAAGGGGGAGGCGGCATTGGCCAGACTAATCTCAGCGTCGGCCGGCTGAACCTGCACAAAGAGCTTGCCTTGCATAACGGCGCTAGGCTTGGCCGGGCTCAGGTCCGCTGCGGTCAAGCCAAAAGAGAAAAAGGAACTGCGCTGGGCCGTGCTGCGCCCCAAATCGAAGCTCAAACCCCAGACCAAGTCAAGCCCCCCGCCCAGCGACGGCGCGTCATTAGTGCCCAGGGAAATGTTCACGGCCGACTGCATGAGCGCGTCATCCAAGGGCGCGGGCGCCGCGGCCGAAGCCATATGGCCGCAAGCTTCCCAGGCCGTGGCCCAAGCTGTTTCCCAGGCGGTGTCCCAGTTGGCTTCCTGGTCGGCTTTTAAGGTCGGTGTGGGCACTGCCCAGCCGAGCTGCGGCAACGCGCAGACCATTGCGAGCAACACAGAGATATGGAGGAGTTTGCGAATCGCGTTCATGGCAATATCCTTATGGTAGCAAGCGCGTTGCCTACCGCGACGGCGACAGCGCGCGATTAACTCATCGTCGCGTCTGCTCTGGCTTCTTGGAAACAAGTTAAGAAACAGCAGCGCGGGGAAAGCCTGGGTTCTCAAGGCTAATTCACCGCATATTAGCGACAGACGATATATATCCTTTTGAATAAGCTGTGTCAACGGAGCTGGCTTGATTTTTTTAAAAATTAGAGAAAAAATTCGCCGCGTGCTTGCAAGATTCTGGCTGAGGTGTCCGTCGTGCGCGATACGGCGGCGAAAAGAACTGCAACGACCGTGCCCCTGCACTCAACGCTTCCGCATCACCCCGTTCTGAATAAAGATCGTTTCCTGCGTCTTGACGAAAATATTATCCTTCCTGCCGACCAGCTCAACGGTCGCGGGCTTGTCTGCAAAGGAAATCTTCTCAGAAGGGCCTATCTCACCTTTGACTGGAGCGCTCATGTCGTCCCAAAATATAGAGTATCTGTAGACTTTTTTGTCGCGATTCACGAGCGTGCCTGCTAAGACATTCGATGGGGCAGCAGAAAAGCCGAGCAGGTTCCAGATCAGAACAGCCGCGATCGCCATCTGACATTTCGTCTGTCGCAGGCTTGTTTTTCGTTCTAGGCAAGGAGCAGTGGCGCCTGCAAAAATGTGTGTCATCGTAGTACCGTCGTTAGTGCCATCCTCATTGCCGATCATGCGTCACCGTATGTGCTGTAGTTGGCCCGCGCCCATTTGACCATGCCCGGCGTGTCGTGTTCCCAGTCCAGGCGCAAGAGGCGGTTTTTGCCGCGGCGCGCAGAGCGGTAGAAAAAGAGTCGGGCCTTACGAGAGAGTCTGAGGCTGTAGATGTTGTCCACGTCGATGTCGATGTATTTGTGGATGTTATGCCCAGGTACGATCGACGAAGACTGGTCGAGAACGAGAGCGGCCTCGACGACTTTGCGCGTCAGCTTGGCGTCATGGAGAAAAACCTGTTCCAGGTCAGCGAGAAAGCTCGGCATGGGCTCGCAGTTCTTCATGGCGAGCCCCAGGATTTCCTTGACGCGGTCAAAGGCTTTGGTCTGTTTGGCGTCCACTGTTTGGCGTTGACTGGTCGGGGCGGGGCTTTGGGATGCTGTTTGGAATGCTCCCTGAAAAGCGTCTTTGGCCTCGGCCAGTTCCTTTTCCAGGATGTCGAGGAGTTCCTTGTGTTCGTCCAGATCGCGCGAGAGGTCAGCCAGGCGCCTCCCACTCCGACGCGCCGCGCCTACGTAAAACCGAACCATGCGCACCAAGTGCTCGGGTGTAAAGGGCTTGGGGATGTAATAGGTGAACTCGAAATCCTGTGCTCCTTGAATAGCCTCGCCTTCCATGCCGGTAAGAAGTACTACCGGCAAGTAAGGGCACTCTTCCCGGATGAATGGGAGGATGTCTACGCCTGTAAGTCCTGAGTTTTGAAAATGAACGTCTAGGAGCACCATGTCCGGCTCTTCTTCCGAGTTCTTTAAAAACTCGATGAACGCGAGCGGCTCATCGAACGACTCATAACGACGCACCACCCCAGCACTTTGCAGCACTTCACGGACGAACCCGTGGATGCGTGGCTCGTCATCGACAAGGGCCACGAACAGACTGAGGGTATCATTCGTTTGGTTTTGCATCTTCATCACCTGCTGTTGCCTCAGCGTCAAGCGCGTAGGGTATAAAAAGGCAGACGTCGAGACCTGGGGCGTCGCTGTTCGCCACGTTCTGGGCTGAGACGGCAATGGCCATACGATCTGCGAAAAACTTCACAAAAAGGGTTCCTTGTCCAAGATCTTTTCCCCCGCGTTTTTGCGAGGGCACTGGCACGCGGAACAACGACTCAACGATTTCGGGCGCTACGCCTCCCCCGTTGTCGCGAACGAGGATCTGAGCTTCTTTGCCCTGCGCGAGGAACTGAACGCGGATGGTCGGCGTCCGCGTGAGCGTGACGCGGTTGCGCAGCGCGTTGAGTCGTTGCAGATCGAGCGCGGTCTGGCTGTTGCGCACTATATTGAGCAGCATATCCCAGATTTTGTTCTTGTCAACATGCACGCTCGCGTCAGAGTCTATCCAGTCCTGAGCTTCTACAATAATACGCGTAGCGCCAGCCATTTTAACTGTAGCAATTCGCTCCTGCAAAAAAGCCGCGAGAGAAAGCAGTGTGACGCTTTGGATGTCAAAGGTAAGGTGCATCTCCAGGTCGCGTAGGTGGTTGATGATGTTGTTTTGGAAAGGGAGGATGATCTGCCTGTAGAGTTCCTGTTCGCGTACCGGCGTCAGGTCGTTGATGATATCATGGATGTTCGAGCGCCAGGCGCCTTCCAGCAGTTGTAATTCGTCTTTGACCAAATTAGCCTGGGCCAGGAGGTCTTGCTTGAGTTTGCGGCTGGCGACCATGAACTCGAGGTTCTGACGTTGTTTTTTCTCTTGTTCAATGGAGAACTGCTGTTCTTCCTGGCGCTTGTCGGCCGGGGATCTGCGGCGCAACATGATGACCAGAAAAATAATGGCCATGAAGTAGATAGCCAGAAAAGTCCGGGACATAAAGACCTGGGGAGCGAGGAACCTGCTCCACCCCCACATCAGCCTCGAAAAGATGAAGACGATAAAGACGTTGAAAAAGGCTACGTAGAACGCCGTGAGCTTGCCACCAGTGAACCAAGCAAAGTAGATGCCCGAGAGCGCCAAAAAAACGTTGTAGATATACAGTCGCACTGCGTTGTCTACAAATAATTCAATCGTAGCATAAGCGACCACGTAAACAAGCATCAACACAGCAGGATGCATCTTGCTCACCCGGGACACGAAGTCCTTGAGGACAAAAAATCGATCATCTCCGGACATGCGGTCGCTTTCCTTTGGTCCAAAGGCGGTTGCACGGGGTAGGGCGGCGCTCGACTCAGTGACTGTCTCGCCTCCTTCACCTCGTGCCATCGCGCGTGCTCGTTCCCTTCTCAAGCAATCCGCAGCCGGCTGCTCAACTTGTCGAGCAGTGCTGGTTGTTCGATCAAGTCTGTGGAGCGGAGGAAATTTTGACGCTGTCTGAAGCGGTCGCGCAGGGTTTCGAGGTAGGCGTCGGACCTGTGGACCGCCGCGGGATGAAAAACATCGCAATATCCGGGGAGGAATTTTTCCACACTCGCGCGCGTGGGGATTTGCGCGCCCGCGAGCGCGTCCCAGTCTTCCCATTGGAGATGGTCGAGGACAATGGCAGACTGAAGCGTGAGTGAGGTCTTGAGCGGGATGCGGTGCACGTCCTCGGCAGAGCTGCGCCAGAATCCCAGAGAATTGAAGGTGTAGCCCACTGCCCCGTGCTCGAAGACCTTGAGAAAAGCTTCGACGTCTTTCCATAATTCGTAGACGCGGAAGGGGTTGGCGAAGGGCTCGAAAACGAGTTTTTGCAATTCTTCTTCGGTGACGTTCTCGGCGCGGGTGCGCAGGGTCATGAGCGTGGCGCCCATGGCCACGGCCAGAGCCGGGTCTGCAAAGCGCGTGATGGGAGGCAGGCAACTATCTTTCATCAGCCAACACATGAGCTTCGGGAAACCGCAGCGATTGACGTAAGGCGCCAGCAGGTCGCGGTCGAGGAGAGCGCGGCCGTTGGCGTTGCGGACGTCCTGGCCGAGCGGCATGGTCTTGCCCTCGACCTCGATGCACCCGAGGTTCATGCCCGAAATGAAAAAATTCCAATCCGGATGCCCGAGCGGCCGGTTGTCGGTTTTATCAAAGAGTGTGGGTTCCCAGACGCGACAGATCTGGTTGTCACTGTCGATCTGGAAGGCGTCGTCGTGGAGCACGACCTTTTTGAACCCTTCTGGCAGGGTGCCGGCGTTGTCGTGCGAGTTGGTGTGCGAGGATTTGCCAGTACCTGAAAGTCCGAAGAAGGCGATGGAGCGCGTGCCGATTTTTTGGGTCTCGGGGGCGGCGCAGCCCGAGAAGTCGAACTCCTTGATACCGCCGTGGCAGGCGGCCATACCCACGCGGATACCCGAGGTCCAGGCCAGGGTCAGGGTGCCTTTTTTGCGCTCACCGAAATAACGCATGCCAAAATTGAAGATGACATTGGCGGTCTCGTCGACCAGTGCGAGCTGCGGGAAACCCTGGTTATGGTAGAATGGATCGTTGTTGCGCCAATCGTTGTCGCCGATGATGATAATGTCTTGGATCGGGAGCTTAGGGCTTTTTTCGTAGACTTCGCCCAGGACCTCGTAGGGCGTGAAATTGGCGAGCCAGTTGAAGACGTTCATGGCGTCGTCTTCGGTTGCCAAGAGAGTAGCTTTGATCATGAGGTCAGGGTCGAGGCCGACGATGGCGTGCGCCTTGATCAGAGGCCGTCGTTGCAGATCGGAAATGGCCTCGCGCAGGTCACCCAGCACCTTGATCTTGTATTCCTGTTCGAGTCGGTTGAAGAAGCGACGGGCCTTTGCCGTACGACCGACGATCTTACCTTGGCATTGGTTGAGCAGCTTGGCGCCGTTGGGGAGCCCGAGCCGTCTGGCCGCCTCGGGATAGATTTCCAGGTCTGTTTCCTGAACGTCCCATTGCTTTCTGGCCAATTCGTAAGCCTGCGCCGCGTTCACGGTACGGATGCGGCGGTCGCAGAGCAGGGTCTCGGCAATGGCCCTGAGCGGCGGCATGTTGGCGAGATCGTCTTTGTAGTATGCGTAACTCGACTGGCTCGCCATGGGGGCTCCTGTGAACAGATTTGGAAGATTTTCGTGATA
>Ga0247841_10012642_pt1 | contig 10956 bp, 6 predicted proteins | sample LaCruzMarch2015__2_FD_192410 | JGI IMG/M metagenome (GOLD analysis project Ga0247841, IMG submission 192410) | Freshwater microbial communities from meromictic Lake La Cruz, Castile-La Mancha, Spain - LaCruzMarch2015_18m | ecosystem: Environmental > Aquatic > Freshwater > Lake | place: Spain...
CATAGATGGTCTCGACCTCAAACATGCTGCCCTGGGCCGTGATAATCGGCGCGTCATGCAGCAACGCGGCGACTGCGTCGGCATCCAGCGTGGCCGACATTACCAGCACGCGCAAATCCGGTCGCAGCGCCTGCTGCATGTCCAGCGTCAAGGCCAGCCCGAGATCCGCATGAATACTCCGCTCGTGAAATTCATCAAAGATGACGCAGCCGACGCCGCGCAGTTCGGGATCATGCTGCAAGCGCCGCGTCAGAATGCCTTCGGTGACCACTTCAATGCGCGTCGCGGCCGAGACGCAACTGTCAAGCCGGACGCGATAACCGACCGTCTGGCCGACCGGCTCGCCGAGCAAGTCCGCCATGCGATATGCCGCGGCGCGCGCGGCCAGGCGGCGTGGCTCAAGCAGCACGATCGCGCGACCGTTCAGCCACGGCTCATCCAGCAGCGCGCGCGGCACACCGGTGGTTTTGCCGGTGCCGGGCGGGGCGCAGACGACCGCGCGCGTGCCGGCCCGCAGCGCGGCGCGCAGCGCCGGCAAAGCAGCTTCGATGGGCAATGCAGTCATGCCTTCTATAGTATGCTAATTGCCTGGTATGCGGCAAATGGGCCGCAGACACCAGATCTGGCGTGTCCCACCGCCGGCGGAACCGGTTGGTTCTTAGTTAATTTCTTTCGCTGCGAAATAAATTGAGGTGCAGCAATACCTTATGCCGCCTATTTTCTACCGCAGCGCACCCGCGCCACGCCCCAGCCAATCATAAGCGCCAGCCAGACAATTGGCACTATCCAACCCCACGGCAACTGTCGCAACCATGAGCGCAGCCGGTATGCAAGCGCCTGCTCGGCCACACGCGCCGGCGTGGCGGCGGCGTGCTTGGCCGCGTGTTCATGCTCGTTCTCGGTCGGCTCGCCATCCCATACAAGCTTTCGCCATGCCGCATCAAACGATCCACTCATCCCATCCAGCAGCACATCGCAGCGCGCCATTTGCAGCAAGCGCGGCGTGAGATTTGTGCTCATAACCACGAGAAGATATTTGTTCGTCGCCATGGGATTTGGATACAGGCATACCATCTGGGTGCCCGTCCTGCCGCCAATGGCAATGCTTTCGGATGTCAGCGAAAACGGCAGCGCCGCCGCATGGCGCGTGAGAAACGCGCCCGGCGCTGTGGCCGTCGCGAATAATATTACATGGTTGCTCGCGCACATTTCCGGTGTAAGTGCATTTTCACCCATCAACCGGAATTCTGCGTCGAAACGGAAAAAGTCCATGCCGGTCATTTCATTCTTAAACACATTTGCGCGCGGCATTTCACCATAGCGCCCAAAATTGTCGGCGTATGCAAAGACAAAAGCATAATTGACAACATCTGCAAAACCGCCGCACAATCCGGCGCTCTTTGTCAAACATCCTTTCTCTTGCGCTTGCACAACAAATTCATTCGTGCGACCGGGTGTCACAGAATATGTCATTTTTCCATTCAATACGATGCAGATGTTTGTGCTGTTATTGAACCGCGCTGAAGACGCATCAAGCGCAAAACCAACGACATTATATGTTATCACGTGTACGACGCCCATCTCATCACAACGCGCAACAATTCGGGCTGGTTCACCATACCTTGCTGGCGTCACGTTGTGCACCCAATAGGAATTCGCCACGTCGCCGAATGTCGAAAAGCACACTTCACCCGGACATGTGACGCGCCGCTTGGTCAACAGCCATTGGCGCATATCTTTAATAACATTCATATCGTAACTTCCTGCGCCGGCACCCGGATTGATGGTGATCCGCGCATCGCCACCCATGTTCCTTAGCAGCGATACCGCACGCTGCGCGTATTCGGGATGATCCTTCTCGCCGTGATACTGCCAGACAGGAACGTTGCGCAGATTCTCGTTGAACATACTGCTGACGCCACCACGTGGTGCGATAGCTGCAAACACATCTGGATACCGAGCGGCAAGTTGCCAGCACCCTACGCCACCAATGCATTCTCCCTCCAGATATATGCGATTCTCGTCAATGTTGAGCACACGCTTCACTTCGGCAATCACATTCAGCACATCGCCTTCAGCAAGCCCCGTATATACTCGGGTTCCGCATCCGAACGGCGTCACGGCAACCATGTTTTCGCAGACTGCGTCGTTTCTGAGAAATTTCAGGCTCCAGGCTTCTTTATCATCAGGATACTGTGGTTCAAGCACAACCAGCAAAGGACGGTTTGTTGCCCCGGCAAGCGAGCGTGGTACCGAGACACCATATGGCTGCAATGTGCCGTCCCACGCCGCTTGATATGCCCGCACGATCTGCCCGCTAAACGTGGCGGCGAAATCTGCGTCATCTGCGTATGTCTCGATTGCGTTCAGTATCGCGGACTCCGTGAAGAAATCTTCTTTCTCGATCAAGTGAATCCACCAGCGCTGCGTGTCAGTCAGCGGCGCGTTTCCATTCAGGTACAGGAATTTCCTTGTGTGCGGCACACCGGCGATGTACGCAATCACGCTGTATACACCATTTGGTCTTGCCTCCATGTCAATCTCGATGGGAAACGCGGGGCGCGCGGCCATGTGTAGATCGCCAGTTGGCCGATTCGTATTTTGCCACTCATACACAATGCCGGTTTCACTTGGGCCTTTCACTTGAATGTGCTCACATGCCGGCTTGTAGTTGCATATCCTTATGCGCGGTTTCTGATTTGTGCCAGCAGCCGGCATCCAATAATAGTCCAACCGTACAACAGTGCCGGTTTGCACAGAGCGCCAATACGCACTTGCCTTTTCGTCTGGATAGACGCGTGCGCCTAGATCACCGCGTCCAGCCGCATTCAACACGCAAAAGATGAATTCGTTCGTGCCGCGCTTTAGGTGTACGCGCACTTGATCGCTGTCGCGGCGATAGCTCCGCACCTCGCCGACCTTATAAAGCAACTGCCCGTCTTGCCAGACGCACACCCCGTCATCACTGCCAAAGCGCAAATCGGCCATGCCGGCCTCCGCAGCCACCCAACGGTAGCGCGCCCACATGCATGAGCGCGGCGGAAAGTTATCATCAAGATCGGCGCACTCGTCACTAAATCCCACTCGTCGCCACATGGCGTCACGCGCTATAGCTCTTTCGCCGTTTTTGCTCAGTTGATCGATCATGGCTGCGCAGAATATCTCGTCATTTGTCTCTTGCATTTCGCAGACAAACGGGCCCGCAACTTCCCAATAAGGCACCGGCTCATCTTCCGCAACGCTTTCTTTTATATCTTGCAGAAATACGTCGCCCTCCAGCGGCGCAGCAGTCGGATAAAGCTGCGCGCCAAGATTGGCGATCCCGGCGCCGTTCACCAATGCAAAAAGAAACCAGTTTGTGCCGGCCTTAATCTTCACCGGCGTCACATACCGTTCGCGTTGATAGCCGCGGCTGTGTGGATACACATAAAGCATGCGCCCGTTCAACCATATCTTCACCGCATCATCACAGCCAAAACGCAACTCGGCGTCCTGCTCTACCGGCGACACCCAATATTTCTGCGCGCACACAAGGCTGTGCTCCTGTCTAGGCAACTCCTGAATCTGTCCCTGTACCGATGCCATGCGCCGCCACTTTTGCATGCCAAGCTGACCTGACGTGTCTGGCGCTGTTTCTTGCACATACAAAGGGACTCGCTGTACTCCATGATAATCGAGCTTCAGGCGAAGCCAACCGCTCGTTTCGCCCGGCTTGCGCCGCGAATGGTCAATAAACAAAACTCGATTCGTACCGGGCGGCACAATCGGCCAGTACCGTTCAATGCGGTTGCTGCCCAACGTGACACATGGCCATTCCGACGAGACAATGCAGCCGAGAAGTTGTTCGCATTCCATCCGAAGTAAGGCCATCACACCTGTTGTGGAAAACACCACGCACGGCGAGATTTGCGGGCATAGATTCGACCATGTAGTCGGTACAAATCCAAGCGGCATCTCAGTTCCGCCAAGGGGTTCATTCGTCACAAGCACATCAGGGAGACGCGCAAAGACCGACGAGTAATACGGATAGTCATAGACGTTCGTTTGTGGCAGTTCAAACGCTCCGGCAACAAGCCATGTGTCTTCAGTGCACTCCGCCATACCACTGCCAAGAATAAGTATTAAACTCAACCACAATGCATTCTTCTTCATGTTCGTTCCCTTGGTCTGTCAATTAAAAGTTCCTCTAACCGTCCCCCTTTACAAAAGCGGGTTGGGGGATTTCACTGCCACCGCACCGGTGCGCTTCTGTCGTCCCCCAGCGGCGTCTGCGCCGTCCCGCCATGTGGCGGGAGGAGTGGCCGCACTGTGCGGCTGGGGGATTTCGCTGCCACCGAATATCCCGCCACCGGGGAATGTCTTGCAAATTGTAAATTGTAAATCGTAATTTGTAAATTCCCTTACCATTTCCCCTCATTCCACGTCTTCCGGTCATGAATATCAAACACGACCATGCCGGGATCATCGCATGGCACGCCGAGATCATTCAACATTCTCTGTGCTTTGCGTTTGAACTCGCGCCCTTGCGGCGTGTCCTTTTTCATGGGAATATTCACCACAACCTGCGCATACTTCATCGCATTGCTCACATCGCCCACATTTCGGTACACTTGTGCCAGATACCACTTCGATGTCAAGCGCCACGACAGGATGTTTGACGCCAGGGTCAAATAATCAATTGCCCGGCGAATGCAATCGCCACGTGTCAATTGTGTCGCCGGTGGTTCGAAGAACAGATTGGTTCCGCAGCGCCACTCACGCAATTTTCGCTTGAGCGCCTGCGCCGGCGTCTCCATCCGATACTTTGTCTGGGCCACCACCGGCCAGTTTGTTCCGTCTGCCAACCGCAAATACGCCACCGCCAAGTTCTCAAACATATATGGGTCAGGATACGTATATTTTGCCTTCTCATATAAGGAGACGGCTCGTTCGGCCGGATTTTCGTCAATGCCCACATACTGATTTGTGTTTTCAGATGCCGCCATGACTGCATTGCCATAATACGCGCAGAATCTACCGCTCCACTTGAGTTTGTGATATAGCTCAGTGTATGCCGCGGATGCTCTGGCAAACTCGCCGGTCACCATCAATTCATGCGCGGCAATCCAGCGCCGCGCATCCAGATAGTTCTTCACGTAGAGCGGCAAGAGTGCCACACTGCCCACAAATGCGACAAACCAAAACACTCTCCAACACAGTGTCGAAACCACCATGTTCTTCTGGCTTGTCTTTAGCTCATCTACTCCTTGTTTACACTTCTGATTTGCTGTGACAATCCACGCCAGCGCGTAGTTGAAAACCAGCCATGTCGGCACGACCTTGCGCGGAAAATGAAACAGCGACATTATCATGAAGCACACGACACTGCCCGCCATGCCCAGTGTTAGCCAATCCCGACCCAAAGTGGGAGCGACCTCCGCGCCGCGAATGCTGCCGCTGTTGTCCCTGGCGGCGTCTGCGCCGTGCCGCCAACGGCGGCAGGGTTGGGGGATTTTTTGCCGCTGTTCTTCTTTCACCGAATACTGAATACCGAACACTGAACACCGACGCACCGACGCACCGTCTACCGACGCACACCGTAGTGCCGCACCATTCCGCCTAACCACTTCCCACACTTCCTTGAGAATCAATCCGCAAAACACTGCAAAAACAAGGAAGCCCGGCAAACCCACTTCCGTCGCAACTTCGAGCGGCTCATTAAACGCATGTCGGCACGGATCGGCCGCCATGCGTTGCGGCACACTCCCGCCACCATGCGCGAAATAGTTCGCCTGAAACAAATTATAGGTATTGGCCAAATTGCTGAAGCCAACGCCGGCCAGTGGTGATTGGGCCGCCATACGCACCGCCACAGACCAGATCAGTAATCGCCCCGCGCCTGAGATTGGTTTGAGCATGTACAACTGTCGCGCAACGGGCACTGCCACTGCGCAGGCACCGGTCAATGCCACAACAACGAGCAGCCATCGCAGCGCTTTGATTCGTGAAATGCTTTCACTTATTGTTCGCCACCATAGAATCAACACTGGCATCAGCATCACAGTTAGCGCCGCGACAACGCCCATGAGCGCTGTCCGTCCACAGATGAGCACAATCAGCGCCACCGAAAGTCCTGAAACCACTCCATAGCCAATAGCGCTTTTCATGCGCTCTTTGCCACAATCACGCGCCGCACCCACCATGATTGGCGACACAACAGCCACAAACCCAGCAAGATAGTTGGTATTACTGAACAACGAAGAGGACACGCTATCTCCCTTAATGCACACGAATCCACATAGCAGAAGTACAAAACCTGCCAAGGAGATAAGTATCCTTCCCGTGTGGTTGCTGGTGCATCTCCCGCAAAAAGCAACAAAAGATAGACAGCCGGCTAAGAGAAGAGCGAGATTCTGGCAGTCTGCCACTCCGTATGCATGAGAACTGAACGAGACCAGACATAGTGACACAAAGATCACAAAGATCACATCGAGGGATCCCAAATCGTGTCGGGTTGAACTGAGGTTGCATCTGAGATTCATCAGCGCAAAGCATCCAACAAACAAGACCAACAACACAGAGAAGAAATCAGTATAGAATCCTATATCACCGAATTTGAACATAGCTCATATAGAGTGGAAAAATAGTCTATCCCAGTGGCTTCCCTAGCAATCAGATAAGGAGAGCCAACATCACGCACAAAGGCTGGAATATTTCCACTGTGCCGGCTTTGTTTCTCCAATATACCCTTGATGGCATGTCTCAATGCTCCTGATTGGTGCTGGCCAAGACAGATTTCAACCTATGTGGCTCAACTTGCCCATTCAGGTTGCCGCCCCGCTCTCAATCTCGCGCAGCGAGTCCGCCTGCGCCGCCTTGGCGAACAGCATGGCTACAAACTGATGCTGCGAGGAAAAGCCGTTACGCAGGCCTCGACATGATACGCACCCACCACTGTTTAAGAACTCTACGGTTTGCCAATGCCGAGCATTTGCAGGAACATACTAACGCAAACTTTCATACCGGACTCATCTCTTGGACATGTGTGAGAGTCCCAACAAGTGTAGGTTTCATTCAACTCCTTTGCTTGACACATAAGGAAAATATAGAGCGTGGAATCTCTCAGCGTAATATGGTGCTGACCTATTGCTCTGTTTGGACAGACAGCTGTTTGCCGTCGTCAGACAGCAAGTATTCTGCGCTGAGATGCATTTCCGGCATCTCAGCGCAGTAAGCGTCTTGCTTCAGTTGTTTGCTTCGTGAGTACCGCACACAACAGACGAACCATAATAGCCGTGACAGCCTGCATCACCACTACATAACTCCAATTTGAAGCCAGCCCAGCTGTGTGATGAATCTAACGCTGGCGGACAGTCAAGATTCTCCGATCCATACTTACAGAGTTTATAGTGATGATGCACGTGTGGGTCATCTACAGAGACCGCAGTGGCCAAAACTGCCATAAGACCCAGAGCGGCAACCACACTAACAATTATGTTTGTTGTTTTCATTTCATGTTCCTTAGTTTGCTGTGATCTGTTCAGAAAAGTGATTTTAAATTGGATGTTTCGCTATTTCATAGTACCACCTTTTGTGATATGTGACAGCGCCTGGAGACCTTTTGCGCAGCCTGCGCGATCAGAGCTACCAAGGTTGTTGTCGCGCAGCAGAGCTTCAAGGTATTCACTCGCCTCGGACAGTGTCTTGTCGCTGATTCTTATACGATCCTTGTTTCCGTACACAATCGCAGAACCCCAGTTGTCGAAATAGCAGCCCTGCACACATGAGCAGCACGAAAGAAGCTCCTGGTGGTTCTTGAAAAACTCCCATGACTTGTCTAAGTCCCCATCCTTCAAGCCGTAAACAAAGGCACCTAAAGAGGATGCTAAGTAGGCTGACGCAGCACTCCGTTCAAAAGCGCTGGCTTCTTCTAGCGCTTTTTCCCCTTCCCTGCGTGCTTCTTCGGACACTGTTTCGAGTACGTCTTGAAGGTCTTGTGCGTAGACACAACGATACTGCGCGTGCTGTTCTGGCGATTCTGCGCGCGCGGTCATAGCACTGCTTACAATGTACCTTAACTGAGAAGGAACTCTGTCGTGAAGTCGAAAAAGGTCACGGACGCTGGCTCCCTGGGCCACCATCATTGCGATGGCGGAGCGCAGTTCTCCCTGAGTCGCCGGCGCAACAAGAAACATCTCATCGAAGCGTGACGCCGCGGTCTTGACTCTCTTGTAGTGCGCCGCCTGCGCATTCACCATTGTGTTGGTCGTATTCGTCGGCCTTTGCGCCGTTGTAGATGCTTTCTGCTCGGCCGCGTCCAGTGACGCACAGAGCATTCCTATGAAGGCCACAAAGGTCAAGAGAGTTGGATTGCTTTTCATTGATTTCCCCAAACAAGGTTAGTGTTCGCGGTGTACTGTTGCGCCACATGATAGAGCGGCGATATTCTCATTGCATCCAGATGTTCAGGTTTCTGCAACTGCGCGCATTGATGCACCCGCTTTGCAAACCACGCAAGATAGTGCGCGGCATCCTCACACGCAGCGGCCGTATACCATTCCTCAAGTTGCGCCGTTTCGAGCACTGGATACTGAATTGCGTCTCCACCCAGTGCACTGGCAAGCGCGCAACGCATGCCATACGCCCGCCATAATGCGGCAAACGCCGCATTGGTTTGACCAACACGTGCAAAGCATTCCGCAAGGCGAGATAACGTGCCTGAATGTACATAAGCCGGTGGCAGATTGCTGAAGACATTCAGTGCGCCGGCCAGATCGTTAGCGGCAATGCAGGCGCGCAGTCGCTGCTCATCCACGCAAACCGCTTGCGCCGGCACGTAGGTTTCGCGATAGCCCGTGAAGGCCATAGGGGGGTTGTTTAGAAAGGGGTCGAGCAACGCCGCATAGGCCGTGTGATTGAAGTTCTGCAATGCCGCGTCGGTCGCCCACGCGAACCCTTGGGCGCAGCACTGGATCAGTTCGATGCGCTCCAATGCGAAGGCTGTGTGCTGAAGACCTAAGTCCAACACATCAAACGCTGCCGCGCACTGTCCCTGGGCTGCACATGCGGCAGACCACGCTTCGTACAAATCAGAATTCATGTCACTCTTGCGTTGCCAGCATTCGCTAATGCAACGTATGAAGCCGTTGGCGTCACGGCAGCGCTTGTGCGCGACTGCGGCGCGCGTCAAATAGGACAAGAGAGCCGGATAGGCCCGCGGCAGCGCGCGACTGCGCACGATCCAACTGTGCAGCACAGTGATCGTGGCGCTGTTGGCGTGCATTTCCTCGTACCACAGACAATACGACCATTCGCGCAGTGAGTCTGGTTCGTAGTCTTCGCTCCATATAAGTTCAGCATTTGTGGCAACGATTCCGGCTGCGCGCAACCAGCCAAGCCGACTTGCCAGAGCCATCACCGTGCCGTCGTATCCAGCCGCGCCGATATTGGTTTTGCACAGCTCGACATACAACGTGGAAAAGAGCGCGGCGGGTTGTTGGCTCTTGTCACGCACACAAATAACATCTGCGCTCATCAGCGAATCTTCGTATTGATTCTGAAGCTGGGCAGTCCCGCTTTCCTGACTCACTGGCCCAGGGCGAAATGCATGGTCCGATGCCGCATTGGCGCGCGCGGTATCGCGCCGCTGCGCTGCCGCGAGCATCTCTTTCTTAAGGTGTCCCTTGACCGCGTTGATTCTCTTGCGCACGGTGCTGAGATCATCCGTGCGGCCCAAGAACGCGAAGCCGCGCGACATTGCGTTGCGGGCGTTGACAAGCATCGCAATGTATTGTTCATCGCCCCTGAGTGAGCGGGATTGGGTGATGGCGTAGCCGAGCAGGTCATAGAAACGCTGAATTTCGGCATCGTCCGCGCGCATGATGTTGTTCAGGAAGCATAGCACCATAGGATCGTGCGCGCCAAGATCGTTGTCAATGCCGCGCAGCGTGATGCCGTCGAGCAGCATGTTGAAGCCGGGCCGGTCTTGATGCGTCCAGAAGTAGAGTTGGGCTAACTCGGTGTATTCCTTGGGGGAGTAAATTCGTTCGCGGCGAACGAATTTATAATCTTCAGAGGTTCGCGGCGCCGAGGCCGCTCCCATACCGCCGGTGACGGTACTGGCCAAGCCAGTTACTGCCTCCGCATGATTAGGTTCAGTGTGCTCACTTCGACACTCGTCATTCCTTATTCGATATTCGTCATTGGCGAGTTGCGCCTGAAGATCCCAGTAGTTCGTAATCGCGTCGTGGTAGTCGCCGATCTCGACGGCGCGGCGGATCAGGCCGCGGTCGGCTGCTGCCGCAAGGCGCGGATCGGCCGATGCTTCCAGCCGCACCAAGTCGAGCCAATTGAACGCGTCGGTGTAGCGCCCAGCCACAAGGCAGGTGCGGCCAAGGCCGAGAAATACTTCCAGGCGCGGCTCGGGGCACTGCATGGCCACGGCTGTGTCATCGAAACACGCGCGACTGTTCTGATAGCTCCGATAGGCTTTGACAATATCGCCCACTCTTTCAAGGCAGTAGCCGCGCAGAGCATTGACGAAAAAGCCCTGCTGAAAGCCGTTGGTCACGGCGCCGCGCCAGTAAAACGCGCCGGCGGTCAATGCGTCGAGAGCAGCCAGCGCGGCGCTTATGTTGCCGTCCTCAATCAAGCGCGCGGCGTCGCGGCAGGCTGAGTGGCGCGCAAGATCGAGCAGCGACTGAATGGATGACAGGGGGACAGCTTGCGGGAGGAGCGGTACGGCGGCTGCTTGGAGTCCCGCCAACGGCGGGATATTCGGTATACGGTATTCAGTATGCGGTTGAGAAGCGGCGTGGGCGGGCACGCTGGCAGAGTTTGTTTCCGAAGTTGAAGCGGCGCCGCATGGTAGCACTAGAAAAAGTAGCGCAACAACAACAAGCGACTCATTGAAATGGTCAATCAACATTCATATCACTGCCTGTGCTAACCTTAGTTTCCTTTTCCTCACTGATGGCT
>Ga0247841_10012643_pt1 | contig 10956 bp, 9 predicted proteins | sample LaCruzMarch2015__2_FD_192410 | JGI IMG/M metagenome (GOLD analysis project Ga0247841, IMG submission 192410) | Freshwater microbial communities from meromictic Lake La Cruz, Castile-La Mancha, Spain - LaCruzMarch2015_18m | ecosystem: Environmental > Aquatic > Freshwater > Lake | place: Spain...
AACGATCTCGAAGCCGTGAGGCGTGACAACTGGAAACTGGTCCTGCCCCATACCTATCGCTCTTATCAGGGCGTTAAACCCGGGATGGACGGCAAGGAGGGCCCCTATTCAAAAGGGACCTCGACGCTGGCGCTCTATGATCTCACCACTGACATGGATGAACAGACCGACGTCCAAGCGCAACATCCAGAGATCGTTGCCGAGCTCCAAAAACTAGCCTCCTCAGCCCGTGAAGATCTTGGCGATAACATCACTAAAGCACCTGGTGCCAACCGACGTCCTGCCGGAAGAATTAATCAAAAATAACCCAGCGACTCATACCTTTTCATGTTTCAAGGTCCACGTCTCAGGAAGCCTAAAAGAACAACCAACGTATCAGCCAAATGGTTCTTGGCTAAATGGTTCCGCCCGAAGGTAGGCATCAGGAGATGAGCATTGTTCTGGTATGAAATCCTGCGAAGGGAAAGAACATGAATTTATGGCACATACAGCAAATAGACAACGGCTACTTGCTGTATGAAAAGAGTTCGGCGAATTATGGTTCTATTTTATAGCTACCGAATACCGTAATAAAAATGATCTTCCGCCTCCGCAACAACCAAAGTATTCGTTTCCTGATATGGCACAAACATTATAGGCACCACATTAACTTCCGCATATTTCCCTTCTTTTGTTTCCAAAACAAAATCCAACATCCGTGCCTCAGTAAATTCCAATGTATAAGAATTGTTCTCCATTTGTCACCTCGTTAATACATTAACCGACTTGTGTTTGCTAATCAAGAACTTTCATTCTTGTTTTAACCTCAATATCATTACGAACGCCACTTAAATCATTAACGAAACCACAACCACATGTTACCCTATTGTCCCGAGGAAACCGCGAAAATCCAGTAGCTTTCAGTTTGGCTTCCTGCTCCGAATTGTTACTGAGCTTGACATAAAGTTTATATTCTTTCTGGCATTTCCCACATTTACAAACAATAGGCAACACATCAATTACTTTCTGTGAACTCGAGGGAGGTATGGGCGATGCCTCTTGAACAGGCGTTGCCGACTTTAATATCTTCTCATCTGCGGTTGCAAATATTTTATAGGTGTTTGACACCGAAAAAAGTAGCCTACAAACGGCCTGAATACGATAGACAACATCACTTAAAGCAGGGTCTTTGTCAACAGCATTAATCTTTAGCCCTATTGCATCCAAGTCATCAATTTTCAAGGAGCGTCCATGTGACCGCCATGTGCCATGATCGATAAGTTTTGCAGCTATTTTCTTTGCTCTTTCTACTCTCATTTCTTCTGTGACAGGAGTTTTGCTACTCTCCGTGACGGTCCAGTGCTTAAACTTGTATTCCTTTAACCACTTACCAACTAGATCTTCAGCAAAACGTAATGAGTGATTAACGCCCTTTAATTCGCCAGGATTAATTTGGGCAATAATAGTAGCATCAAATGGATTTAGACATTTCTTTTCTTCAGCTTCTTTTACTTTTTCGGTTACCCATTCCATGTAGTCATATGCGGAAATGGTTGATCGCCCAATTCGCATCTGCGCGTCAATCGGGCCTAGACTTCCTGTTTGCGTCATAAGTATTTCATCGCCCGACAAAACCATGATGGTTCCCGCGCTCTTCGCCTCGCCAGAAATAACAAACGAAACATATTCAAACTTCTTTCTCAGAAATTCGACGATTTCCTCTGCTGCTTCACCGCGGCCGCCTGGAGTCTCAAGATAAATATCTGCTTTGTTTTGATCTTTTAACCCTCGTAGCATATCGGCTACCATATAAAAATCTTCTTGGGAAAGCGCAACATCCGGTATGTTTTGTTTATGAATTGCACTTGTCATGACAAGTAAATAAGTTTTCCTAATAGAATTGTACTGCCTAATCAACTCTAGTAACTCCTGTTCCAACCCATTTGCACTTAATTTTTTTGCAATGTACTCTGTCATCAAACCCATAATACCTCCTCCATAAAAGTTTTATAATTATATTGCTTACTGCTCAGTTTCACAATCAAAATTGCAGTAATACAAAAAGGATATGCGTCTAAGGCGAAGCCGCGAAAATACAGCAGGATGTTGCGCATGGCGAGTGGTGTCAGCGTGCAGCAAATGCACCTTAGCGGCCAGAGGCGGTGCGTGATGACTTGGATCATAAAGCACAACCTGCTGCTTTGAAAAGCTAAAAAAAGAGAATAACAGATCGCCGCATAAATGTCATTTTGCGAAATCGTTTTTGATTTAGCCTGCAAAGATTTCACTTCAAATCGGTTTCAACCTCCATTTATAGATCAAGTTGTTTCTTTATGCCCTGAGTAAGGATTTCTTGTAGCACCGGAAGCGGAAGAGATGCGCCGGCACTCTTTATTGTAGCAATCGCCTTCTTCCAAACCGTCTCATTTCTTGCGGCATCAAGAAACTCATGCCCTTTCCATGACAACCAAGTAGCACTAGCTGCGGCTGGATACCCTTCTTCGTTCTCAGCAATACCTCCATGCGCAAGCTCTGCTTCAATAATCAATGCAAGATGATATGTCTGCTGATCCTCCGTGTACTTTGAAAGATCCGGTTTCTCCTCACCTTCAACGTCAAGAAGCAACAGACGTATAAGTTCCATGTCTCGTTTCATAAGCTTCCTAAGTAATTATGGCGATTCTGAACATTTCTCGGATAATGAGCTCAAGATCTGGTAATACTCATCCTTAATGTTTGTGGCCTTGACATTTTTTGCAATGTAAATTTTAAAAGCATCAACTTTTTCCTTCTCCGCATGACTCAGTAACTTCATCACAGGTGTACGCTCTGAAGTTTCTACGCTATTTTCATCAAGTCCAGCTGAACGAAGGGCTTCTCTTAAGAAGTCTGCTTTAATATAATCTTCAATCGTCTGATCTTTGAGGCCACCCAGATCCTCAAAAGTGAACCACCTTTTCCCCTCAAAATGATCCGTCTTTGCAAAAGATACCTTTGCCTCTCGTGATCCATGGTCAGAATCTGTAAAGATAACAAACTCTTTTTGAGCCAATACTAATAACGGTGTCAGATTTTTAATGCTATTTGCACCATGCGAATAACATGATCCAAAATCTCTAAAAAACTGGATCAAGCTTTTATGATTAGCCTTGCTTGATTTTAAGGATACGTTAAAAATACGATAGTCTACCCAACCTTCAAATACGAGATTTTTGGGTTTTATTGATTCAAATGATGACGTACCTATAGCTTGCAAGAGAACCTCATCCTCAGTAAAACGGCATCCTAAGTCGCGGGATAATGACGTTTTATCTTCCTTTTTTTCTACAAGAATATGCCTGTCAATTAATGACCTATCAATCATAAAGGGATTGTGTGTTGAATATATAACAAGATTGTTTTCGGCAATTTTTAGAAGTTCATCCCGCAAATATTTTGCACCTGTTGGATAAAGGCTATTGTCTGGTTCATCAATTAGAATTACATTATTTTTTATAGTCCCGCTTTCAACAGGGGAAGATAACATTATCAGTATACTAAAGAATTTTTTAAACCCATCGCTCCTATCTTGCATCTTATAACGTGCATTCTCTTGGATTTTCACTGTAATATCATTTCCATTATGAGACAAAATTATTTTTACTCCTTTCAGATCCGGCCATTTTTTTGTAAAACTTTCCGTAGCCTTCTCGCTAATTATCTCCAGAAGATTTTCATAATCGTCATCTGATGCCTTAAAATCTTGAAATGCTTTGGGAATGTCTCCCAAACCAGCCAGAACAAAAAGGTTTCTAAGCGGCATTGACGAACATGGATCGGTTTTAAATTGATTTATATCAATGCTACTTGGCAAAAGGTATTTATCATTGTATTGCCAATACTGAACGAGAGGAATATTCGATCCGATAAATTTGATGAGCGTACCAGAAAAAAGTCCGAGAATATCATCAAACGATAACAATTTAACATGGGCCTTTTGCTGTTCCATGGAAAGAGCTTTGATCCCTTGTTCCGAAACAAGATCGCCTTTGGTAAATAAATTCCCATTCCCAATGTCTACAGCTGTAACAACTTGCCATATGTTCTGATTGTACTTAATTTTTTCAACCGCATAGTATTTACCGCTCGATGTCATTTTATCAAAATCAAATACCCAAGCTCCTGACGAAAAATAGTTAAGAGCAAATTCTTTTAGTGACAGTTCTTTTTCTCCTAAGGTAAAACATTTTTTAATATTTGATTTTAACAATGACGAGAACACGCTGTTAAACTCAGGTTCACTTAGGGTAAAGCGAAGCTTAATGCTCGATTCTTCCATGAGTTTCTTCTCGCTTTTTAGAGATTTTCGCTTGTCCGAGGCACTGAACGGGAACACCTTCTGGCTTAATCCACCTGCAATGGCCTTAAGTATATTACTTTTCCCAGCTTCATTTTTTCCAACCAGTATCAGGCAATTATGATCAAAAGTCAGTTCGGCATCTTTAATTGAACGATAATTATAGATATTAATTTTTTCGAGTTTCATCCTTGATCCCTTCCTAATTAGTTTCTAAATTATGACAAATCGGTTAACTTTAAGGCTTGTACTATCTCCGCCCTCTCATGGTTTAGCGCCAGCAGTCTCGCAAGAATCTGGTCGTCGGAGAGGTCTGCGGGGAAACCGTAGGCGGCGGCAACGGCGGCATCAAGGCGGGTGTGGCAGTCTGCAAGCCATTGAGGACGCGTGTTGTAGAGTTTCGTTAGGGTTCGATCCTTGAGTCGTTTTGCGCAGGCTTCATCACGTGGCACAAGGCGGGGGTAGCGAACCGTTCCAACCTTGAACGTGCCGCGATCTTCGATGGTTGAGGGATCAATATAACGATCCCATGGTCCGCCGACTGTGCCAATAAACTCAAGTGTCTCGATTCGCGTCCACTCCGGCGGGTTTAGCCAATTCTCGCGCAAGGCATTCAGATCCTTTGCAGCAGCCCCAATGACATTCTTCTGCTCTTCGGTAGCCACAGGGAAAGGGAAGGTTTCAAAACAGGTCGTGGGCGTGTAGCGAAACCCGCTTTCCTTTTCACGCAATTGCGTTCCTTGCGCCAGTGACCAGACTTCATGTAGACGGGAGTGGAGCACGCCGAAAAACAGATCATCGTCGCGGGCAAAGACGAAAGTCGCACTATCTGGCAAGGTGGGGGCTCGAAGCCATACGAAAAGTCGGTGCTTGGCCACACGACACGTGCAGAGAAATCGCGGGTGCGTTTCCAGTTCCTTGCGCATATCCTCTCTACGTCTCTCATGGAGCCACCATTCGGCAATCGTGCTTCTTGATTTCTCCCGTTGAGGCTTTACTTGCGAACACACATAACCGAACACGGCTTCGTATTTCGCCGATTCGCTTTCGATCATTGAGACACCGAAATCAATGATCCATGTGTTGCTCGGACGTTGATTCAAATCCATCCCGTTGACCCATGGTACAACCACATCGGAATTGGGCCGTCCGTGTGGATTGGGCATGTGCAATAACGACAGAGCTTGATCCTGGAGAATATCAAATGCGCCACCTTTGGTTGTGCCCATGAAACAGATATTAGCGTTTGTACCCAGAGGCGTGACCTGGGTGATATCGACGGAGGCTGTGAGATTCGCGTTGATGGTGTCAACCACCTTGTCGTCGAGAGTGCGCGGTGTTTCTGCCCCGTCGTCAAACCCTACCATGCTGACGTGGACATTTGCTCCGTCTTGAACCCAATCGCGATCTGACATCGCCCAAAAGATGTTTCCGCTCTCTTTAATGCGCTTGAGGACTTCACGGTTAGCACCGCCACGTATAGCTTGGGTGGCCAGCAGCCCCGCACGTTTGCACTTGTTATTTGCAATGTGAGCCCGCGCCTTCTCGAACCAGTAACAGCAAAGATCCGCTTCTGCGGGCACGCGATCTTTCCAAAGCGAAAATAGATTCTTCATGTACTCATCGCCCAACTCTCGTCGCATGATCTTGCCTCCGAGGAATGGCGGATTGCCGACGATGAAATCAACAGCGGGCCAGTCTGGTTCGGTAATTTCACTCGGTGCATCTACGCCGTGAGAGACAACATTTATAATGGCGTCGCGGCACTGGAAGTTGCCAGGGATGGCGCGGAGAATGGGCTCCTGGGGCGAGCCGAAGCCGTTGAACTTGAGCCATTGCAACCAGCCGATCCAGACGGTCATCTGGGCGAGGTCGTGCGCGTAGGTATTAAGTTCGATGCCGTAAAGCTGCCACGGGCCGACGAGCGGAATGTAGGAGCCCAGTCCGTTATCCATCGAAAAGACGATGACTTCCTTTTCAAGGTCTTTTAAGGCTTGAAGCGTGACATAGAGGAAGTTGCCGCTACCGCAAGCAGGGTCAAGAACCTTGACGGATTGCAATCGCACCAAATAGCCGTGAAGGAGGCTGGAGGATTCCATCCGTGCCTTCTTAAGTGCAGAGGAGGTCAGTTCGCGCTTCTCAGTTTTGTCATCGCGCTTTTTCTTGCCAGTATCCAGTAAACAGGAGACGATTTCGCGGGTTTCCGCCCATTCCCTGCGGAGGGGATCCATGACCACGGCGTTGACAAGCAACAGAATATCCTCCCGCCCCGTAAAATGTGCCCCAAGCTGGGAGCGCTTAGCAGGATCGAGTCCCCGTTCAAAGAGGGTTCCGAAAATGGTCGGATCAACCGCGCTCCAATCCATGCGCACTGCGGCTACAATCCGATTTACCTCATCGCTAGTCAGGTCAGGGACCTCCGTCTGGTCGAAGAGACTGCCATTGAAATGCTTGATCCTGTCCATGCCAAAGTCGCCACCCGTGGACATGGACTTAAAGAGATTGCCGACGAGCATACAAAAGCGCTCCGGCTCCTTTGCGGCGGTCTGGGCGATACGGGTAAAGATCGCGGCTGGCAAAAGACCAATGTCTTCGGCAAACATGCAAAAGACCACGCGGTCAAGAAAATGGGCTACCGCTTGAGCATCCAGATTCCGCTTACGCATTGATTCCGCAATATCCGCAATCTTTTCAGCGGCCAATCGAGTGACAGCCTCGCTGGTCTGGCCCGGCCTCAACTTGTCAGGAGAGAAGAAGACAGCACGTAAAACTTCAAGATTACGGGGTTCGCCGATCTCAGCCAACTGGATTTCATGACGGTCCGAGGCGGTGTTTGTGAAATTCGTATGGACGATGATGCGGTCAAGATCGCATAACACCAGCAATGGCGGACTCTCCAGCGCATCGCGATAGAGGAGAAGCTGGTTATAGGCAGCATTCATATCCTTGTGCTTGCCTTTGTACTCCCAACCGAAGAAACCCCGCTTCCAGACATCCGCGAAGCCATCACCACCGCCATGTTTCGATACACCGCGCTCAAAGCAAAAACAGTCTCCTGTGGGATCAAGTTCGACAGGGGTTGGATGACCAACGAGACGGCAGAGATCAATAAAATGTTCCTGCGCAGCAGAGCGTTCCTTTAATTCGACATGTTGCCACTTAATTATAAACTCTCTTGCCGTCATCTCGTTTTAACGTCCTTCCGTTACACTGTTTCAGAGCCAGTACACGCACTGAACAAGTGTTGTTTGTAAAATACCATTTCAATCCTTTGATTGCCAGCGAATAATAGTAGTCAAAACCCCGTTTCTCGCCTATAAGAATGCGGATATCACCTCCATGCCACTATCTCACAGTTTATAAACTGTGAGATAGTTCGCAAAAGGTACATTGAATCATCCTTTAGGATCAAAAATTCGCGTCTATGAACGCTTGGAGGCGGGCGCGATCTTCGTTTTCCTGATCACCTTTGAAGTAGATTTCAATGAAGGTAATGGTCTGGATGTCCGGCTGGTGAACATAGATGACGCGCAGACCGCTGTTGGAGCCACTCCCTTTGAGTGCGCGGCAGGCGAATTTTCGGATTTTGTAGGAGGTATACGTTTCTCCGCAGAATCCTTTAATCGGGAGAATACCGGGCATCTCTGCCCCTGAGTGATGAAAAGGTTCGATAGCGTAGGTCTTGAGCGTTTGGAAGTCACTTTCTAACGTTCGGAAACGCTTCAACAGCTTCTTGAAGTCCTTATCAAAACTAGGGTGATTCACGTAATGCATTAGACAACCTTTGAATCAGGATTGACAGATGTTTCTGCTGTGCGGTAAAAGACTGCTTCATAATCAATGACCTCCCGCATTTTGGTTCCGATCCAGGGGATGTCCTTATGAGAGAGCTCTGAAAGTTCCGTGGCTGTCTTGTCAGAAAGGCGTTCGAGCACGCGGTCGATGTGCTGAAGCTCGCGCCCCGTCAGCATGCTGAGGTTAGGTGATTTTACTGGGAGATATTTTTTCTGGTCTTTGTCAAAGAACTTGGTTGAGACCTTCTCCAGCTCACCCTTCTCTTCCATTTTGGCGACGAGCTTTGCAAAGTCTACGGGGGTCGGTCCATACGTATTCTTGATGTACTTCAGTCCCATCAACTGCTCTTCGTAGAGCTCATAGTAATCGAAGTCAATGAAATAGAGAAGCTTGTAAATGACCGTTTCGCCAATATTGGGCTTGGCTCCGACCTTTTGCAAAATATACAAAAGCACCTGTTTGAACTTTTCGATGTTCCGCTGGGGAATGCTGATACGGAGTTCGTGTCTGTCAAGGGTCTTTGCTTCCGGGATAATGCGGTATTCGGGCTCTTCCGGCATCCGATCCTCAATCAGGCAGGTGTAGTCCACCTGCAGGATGTTGGAGAGTTGTTTAAGTATGTCCATAGAAGGGGTGGCTTCACCCGTTTCATATTTGAGGAGGGTCTGACGTGTGATACTCAGTTTATCTGCGAGGGCCTCCTGGGTATACCCATGGCGACCTCGCAACGTCTTTAATACGGTTTTCATAAAATGTTCCTTTTGTGGTGATCATCTTAGCAGGACCGTCTCAGGGATGTCAATAATAGATTACATGGCTATGTAATAATATATAGACCTCTCTCTTTCTCTAATCTCTTGCCGCCCACCGACCTCGTGTCGGTGGCCTGTCCGCCGTAGCTTTAGCGTAGGTGGAAGGCAAACGTTGTGTGAGGAAGGAGACGACGCCCCCACCCAACTTTCTTCACCCCCGGCGCGAGGCCGGGGGGATCGGAAATATGTCAAAACGCAAATAACTAAAAGCAGGGCTTGCGACGGAGGGGGGATTTTTGCTATATTTAAAACCTTTTTCCCCTTCATTAGGAAGGAGAACCGGAGAACATTATGCAAGCGTTGATTAGCTTTTTGTATGTCATTGAAGTGATTATCTGCCTGTTGCTCGGGGCTGTGGTGTTATTGCAGAAGCCAAAAGAGGGCGGTCTTGGAGTCAGTTTTGGAGCGGGTACCGCAGAGGCTTTGTTTGGCGCCCAAACCGGAAATGTTCTGGTCAAGATCACGATCATCCTGGGAACCATCTTCCTGCTGAACACGATTGTGCTCTCCCGCTTGACCTCCAGTGTCTCGGATTCCGTCATGTCGAATGTGAAGACCGCACCGACCGCACAGCAGCCACTGCCTTTCTCTGGCGGATCTGCCCTGCCTTCCCCATCCGAAGCACCAAAGCCGGTGATTCCTTCACCGACTTCAAACTAATTTCTCCTCGGAGGGGTGTCTGAGTGGTTTAAAGAACCGGTCTTGAAAACCGGCGTGCCGCAAGGTACCGGGGGTTCGAATCCCTCCCCCTCCGCCAATCCAAGTTAAAAGTAAAAAGCTACAAGCTAAAAAGTGCTTGTGGCTTTCTTTATGTCCTGGAGGGATGAGAACCTTGGTTCGAACAAACGCGCGCCGAGGGCAAGGGTATTCCCGCAGCCCGAACGCCCGTTTAAAGCTCGGCCGGCCCCGCCGGACGAGAGCGATGAGCGTTAGCGAAAGAGCGGCAATCCCTCCCTTGTCCGCCGTAGCCTTGGCGTAGGCGGGCCCTCCGCCAATCCAAGTTAAAAGTTAAAAATGGAAAGTAAGAAGTGACAATTTTTCACTTTTCACTTTCTATTTTTTCACTTCCCGCCGCCCATCTCTTCTTGGAGGCGCTGATCTTGGTCATAGGACTGAAGAGCAGTAAGGAGTGGACCAAGGTCGCCTTCGACAATCCGGTCGAGGCTGTAAAGTGTCAGGTTGATCCGGTGGTCGGTCATGCGGTTCTGGGGAAAGTTATAGGTGCGAATGCGCTGGCTGCGGTCGCCAGACCCACGCAGATCGAGGCGTGTCTTGCCGAGCTTGGCCTCTTCAGCCTGTCGGCGCTGGTCGAGGATACGCGCCTTGAGCACACCGAGAGCCTTATCCTTGTTCCGATGCTGGGAACGCTCGTCCTGACATTGCGCGACCAGTCCGGTCGGTAGATGGGTCAGACGAATGGCTGAGTAGGTGGTGTTCACGCCTTGGCCGCCACAGCCGCCTGAACAGAAGATATCCACACGCAGGTCACTTTCAGGAATTTCGAGAGCATCTTCTTCGTCTGCCTCAGGGAAAACGATGATCGTTGCCGCCGAGGTATGGATGCGACCTTGGGCCTCGGTTGTGGGCACGCGCTGGACGCGATGGCCACCACTTTCAAACTTGAAAAGTCCGTACGCGCCTTCACCGATCACGGTAAAGACGACCTCCTTATAGCCTCCGAGTTCAGTGCCGTTGGCGTCAATGATTGAAATCTTATACCCTTTGTTGTCGCAGTACTTGCAGTACATTCGGAAAAGGACTGCCGCAAAGAGTGCTGCTTCGTCTCCACCTGTTCCGGCTCGAATTTCAAAAACCGCGTTTCTGGCATCTGCTGGATCAGGAGGAAGTAGGTTGGACAGGACAGCCCTCTCTGCCTCGGGGAGCTTGGGTTCGATCAGGGCAATCTCTTCTTGAGCCATGGCGCGCAAATCAGGATCGCTGGCGGGGTCATTGGCGATTTCCCGGTTTCCTTCCAGATCGGCTAGGACACGGAAATAGGTGTTTGCAACAGCCTCAAGCTTTTTAAGCGCCGAA
>Ga0247841_10012645_pt1 | contig 10956 bp, 10 predicted proteins | sample LaCruzMarch2015__2_FD_192410 | JGI IMG/M metagenome (GOLD analysis project Ga0247841, IMG submission 192410) | Freshwater microbial communities from meromictic Lake La Cruz, Castile-La Mancha, Spain - LaCruzMarch2015_18m | ecosystem: Environmental > Aquatic > Freshwater > Lake | place: Spain...
ATCATGTAGGACCTCAACCGGGAGGAAAAACGCGGCTACATCTCGCGCCTGATGGTCGATGCCCGCTTCCAAGGAAAGGGCTACGGCCGCGCGGCGATGTCCGACGTCGTCGGCCGGTTGAAGCACGAGTCCGGCATCCGCGACATCCAGACCTCGTTCCATCCTGACAACACGACTGCCGATGCGCTGTACGCGAGCCTTGGCTTTGCACGGACGGGCGAACTCATCGACGAGGAGATCGTCGTCCGAATTCAGCTCGCACAGCCCTAGAGCTTCGCGCCAGCTACTGGGCCGTGGCCCTCCCGACCGGCGCGACGTAGAGCGAGATCTCGTCCACGCCGTCCACACCGAGGAAGCGGTCGAGAGCGTCCTGGTTGTAGGCGACGATCGCGCACGTCCCCGCCCCGATGGACTCGCAGGCGAGGTAGAGATTCTGACAGATGTGCCCGCAGCTAAGGAGGATGTCCTTGAGTGAGTCGGGGCCGTAGCGCCACTCGGTGCGGTAGGGGATCGCGGTCCAGACGAACGTCACGGCGGCCTTGTCGACGAACTCCTGCCCGTAACAGACCTCGGCGAGGCTGGCCTGGGCCTCCGCGCCCGGGGCTTCGACGGCGACGAGCTTGTGTTCGAGCGGCGCGTAGCGGTAGAGACCTTGCGGCACCGATTCGACGTTCCGCACCCAAAGATACGTCTCGAAGGGATGCCGGCAGCCGCCGGACGGCACGTTGCGCATCGCCCAGACTCTCTGCGGGTGAATTCGCCGGATCCCCTGCGTTGCCCAAAGAAGGAACGACAACTCCTCAAGCGTGAGGGCCTCGCTCGAGAACTGGCGTCGGCTCTCGCGGTTCCGAATCGCGTCGACGAGGGACACTGTCCCGAGGGGCATCGTTCCCAGCGCGATCTTGTCGGCGGGCACGAGGGGGATCATCTTGGCTCCTGCCTCGATCGGCTTCTCGAGCGGTGGCGGGGTCACGCCCTTGCGTTGGTCGCTCTCGTACGATTCCAGCGCCTCCGGCGACGGGTTTCTCAAGTGTTGTCGGTTCGCGTCCATCACTGTTCTCCCTTCAAGCTGCGACTTTAGGTATGTCGCGCTCGTGGCTGGACGGGTTCAACGGTCACGGGCACCGGCTCGCCGTCCGGAGGCGCGTTGCTGAGGGCTTCGGACCAACCAACGAAGACGCCCGAGCATCTCCTGATCCCGCTCGGGCGTCCAGGCAAACGGTCGCTAGACTCCGCTCTACGGCGTTGGAGAGAACCAGGCCGTCTTCACGGTCTTCTTTGCGTTCGCACCAACGAGCGAGAGCTGCACGGTTCCTCCAGGCACGACGTTCACGGTGATCCCGACGAGAAGCCCGTTGCCCCACGGGTGGATGCCGGTGACCTGCCCGCCACCGAAAACGACGATGTCCGCCGGGGTCAGGCTAACCGCCGCGCTGAACGAGAAGATAATCATCGTCTGCAGCTTCCCCGTGGCGTTGTCCACGAGATAGACAGGCCCGCTTGGAGTGACGATCGTGCGGAGCGGAATGTTGAGCGAGGTCTGAGATGCTGCGAGGACTCCGACCACCAAGACTGCGAGACAAGCGACTGCAAGAGCCTTTCTCACGTAACCCACCTCCCGAGTGGCTACACACTACAACGCCGCCCCAATCCCTCGACCCAGGCGGCGCATCCGTGGCGCAGTCTACGACAACGGGAGGCCTCCGAGTCAAGTCCCCTGGGCGGCGCGTGGTCGAATGAGTCTGTCGCGAAGACGGGGCGTCGTTGTCACGCCGTCGCCGCCGGGCGTCCAGCGCCTACTTCCGTTGGCAGTACGGGACGCTCTTCCCGTCGGTGTGATGCGTCGCGCGTGCCTCGCAGCTGCCGTGACGCTCGCACTTCACCTTCGGGCAGGGGCAGCTCGAATGGACGTCCTGCGCTGTCTTGCGTTTCGTATCGCTCATGTCGCTCCGCTCTCAGAACTGGATCTCGAGTCCGGCCGGCGCCGCACCGGGGAATCCCGAGATCTCTCTTCCGGTAAAGACTCCTGTCACCGGATCGATCTCGACGATCCGATGGCGATCCACGTCGACGGCCCACAGTCTCCCGTCGTAGTAGTCGATGGCCGTGACGGGGAAGATGTCCGCGGGCAGTTCGACCCCCTGTCCGTCGACCTGGAGCTGCGTGTTCGCCATGAGGTCGTAGCCGGGGACGATTCGGATTTTCCACAGGACGTGCGTCTCGCCTTCGAGGTACCAGAGGAAGCCGGGCGCGTTCGTTACGGGAACCCAGTCGAGGCCCTGCGGCGTCCACAGGAACGGCACGTCGCGGACCTGGAGCGAGGTGGCCTTGAAGTACGTTTGGCCGAAGGAATCGAACACCTGGGCCGTGTCGGGGTTGAGGCGATAGATCATGCGCGACTGCCCATCGACGTGCCACAGCATCTTCTGGCCGGTCGCACCGTAGGTGATCTCTTCCGGCGACTGCGCCGGCGCCGGCTTCTCCTGCAGCAACGCGCCGGTCACGGGGTCGAGGTAGATGATCTTCTGGAACCCCTCGTTCGCGCAGGCAATGACGAGCGTGGTGAGCCCGTTCACGGTCGCGATCGTGACACCACGGGGCTCCTTGGCCGGAAGGTCGAAGAAGCCGAGCGTGGCGCCGCCAAGCGACAGTCGATAGACGCGGTCGAGGCTTTCGTCCGTCACCCAAACGGCAGGGTTGACGCGGATCGCGACCGTCTCGGTCACCGTCTTCCCGTTCTCGGCGCGGACGGTGAGGGAGAGCGTGAACGTCCCGGCCTGCTGGTACGTGTACGTTCCCGACGACTCGTAGGACTCGTCCTCCGTCCCGAAGCTCCAGTGATACGTGCTGATCCCGTCCGTCCCGGTCGATCCTGTCCCGTCGAACGTGACGGTCAGCGGTACGGTGCCGTCTGTCGCGCTGACGCTGATCACGGCCGAGGTGCCAGGGCCGAAGAGGTCGCAACCCGCCAGACCTATGACGAGCAGCGCGCCGATGAGCGATAGGGCCACCATACTGAGTCTCTTCATCTTGCCTCCCCTTCGAGCCGTCTCTCTCGGCCAGACTAGACCACGGCGAGCCGTCGAGCAAGCGGGAGCCGGGCAGCGGCTCAGCGACAGTGCCTGCACCGACCCGATGCAGGACTACGGTGCGATGAGCGTCTGCAGCTCGAACGTCAGTGTCTCCGCGCCTTCGGCGCCGACGCGGACGAAGATCGACCCGACGCGGAGGATGACCTTGTCGCCGAGCGCGAGATGCGGTCCGATCCACGGCACGACGTCCACGAGTTCGAAGTACGCGGCGCTGTAGGCGGCGATGTCGATCGTCGGCTCTCCCGCGTAGAGGCTGTCCGTCCAGACGCCATCCTTGAGGAAATATGCGCGATCGTCGACGACGCGCACGGCCTCGCTCGCCCCGGGAGCTGCCGAATCCTCCGCCAGGCTCTTGAGGCTGGACGATGCCTGTACGGCGCTCGCGCCCGACGCGGGGGCAGCGGCGCGGTAGACGGCGTCCGCGGCGGCCTCGGGACTCAGGTCGTTCTCCTCGACGAGGAATGACGTGTACGGCGTGATGATCCCGTACTGGCGGCTCAAGGCGATGACCTCATTCACGAGTTCGTCGCTCTCGCCGTACAGGCGGATCTGATCGAGGGTGTACGCGATCTTCCGCCCGGCCCAGAGTCGTGGCAGGGCGGGCTCGGTCATCGACGCGGAGAAGGAGGCGAGCGACACGTAGGACCTGAATCCGAGCGTTGTCTGTCCCGAGACCGTGATCTGGGCGTCACCTAGGCCCTGGGTGCGCCCTAGGATGAGGAGCTGGGTCCCGCTGAACAGGTCGGGCAGCGCGCGCGGGAAGACGTCGTACGTCGCTACGCCATCGATGGCGACGGAGACGTCGGACAAGACGGGCGAGGCGATCTTGCGGTAGAAGGCGGAAAGCGCGAGGTTGAGATCCTCGCCCGGCGCGACGTAGGTCGTCGTGCCGTGATTCTCGAGCGCGAGTTGATCGAGGAGGACGGTGTTCACGTCGTAGCCGACGCCGAAGGCGAACAGGCGGGCGTCCGCCTCGTTCGCGACGAGCGCATGCGCTGCAATCCGCACTGGATCGGTCTCGCCTACCGTCGGTTCGCCGTCGGTGAGGAAGACGAGGAAGCGCGGCCGGTCGCCGTCCTCGAACAGGGCGAGCGCCTGCGTGAGGACGAGGTCGATGTTCGTTCCGCCGGACGCCTTGAGGTCCGAGATCCAGGTCGTCGTCTCGGCGACGGCGAGGGGAGTGACGGGAACGAGCGTCGGGTAGAGGGCCGAGGTCACATCGCTGAAGGAGAGGACGGCGAAGCGGTCGTCGGGATTCAGGTTTTCGACGATGTAGCGGAGAGCCGCCTTCGCCTGGTCGATCTTCTCACCGTTCATGCTGCCCGATCGATCGAGGACGAGAATGAGGTCCTTGGCAATCGTCGAGGCTTCCCCGAGATTGGGCGGCGTGACGACGAGGAGGAAGAACCCGTCGTCTCCGGGGGCGCGGTAGGAGAGAAGGCTTATTCCCAGCGCAGCCGGGCTCACGGCGTAGTAGAGCACGAAGTCCTGCGACGGGCGGATGTCGTGCTCCTCGTAGGTGACGGTGGCTCTTCGGGTCTCTGACCGGGTGATCTCGAGCTCGTGCGTCGGGGAGTACACGGCGGCAAGGGGCTCGCTCGTCGTGAGGTCCGCGACGACGCGCACCCGTTCGAGCGGCCGCGCGGAGAACCGTTCGGTATCTAGCGGGTAGCGATAGCGGTACATGCCGTTGTCCGCCGTGAGGAGTTCGCTATAGACGATCTCGATCCGGCGTTCGCCGCCGGCGGGAATGGGGAAGATGCGTGCCGCCAGCGTGTCGCGACCGATGTACTCGAGGAGCGCGGGGTCGACGGCTCGGCGCACGTAGTCCTCGTAGATGTTGCGAGCCTCGTCGGCATCGAGCAGGCGTGCCTCGAGGGCTTGACCGTCGACCCACATCGTGAAGCTCGACACCGCGGCGCCCGCGGGAACTGGGAAGAGGTACCGGCCCTCAACGTCATAGGAGTTCGGGTTGCGAAAAACCTGATCGACGTGCGTGGTCACCAGCCCGTCGTGGGCGGTGACCTCGACGTCGTGATGGACGATGTTGAGCTGCCCACGTGCGGGATCGTCGGGCAGGATGATGCCGTCGCCTACGGCCTGCGCCGAGAAGAGGGCGACCAGAGCGACCGCGCACCACGCGAGAAACCGAACCCGGCACATCATGAAGGACCTCCTCTGTTGTCTCGGCGAACGTACACCGAAGCCTGGGGACGGTTCCCGACGGGCGGTCCCCGACGACTACCGCGAGATGCGTGCTCTCTGCCAGCAGAGTTGGAGGCCCTTCAGGGTGAGATCGGGATCGAAGAGCTCGATCGAGTCGATGTGCTGGTAGTAGAGCTCGCCCTTTCCTCCGGTGGCCACGACGCGGAGAGCGGGGCCGACCTCCGCGCGAAAACGGGCGATAAGTCCCGCGACGAGGTCGAAGAACCCGAGGACGAGTCCGGCGCGCAGGTTACTGGCCGTCGTCCGTCCGATGACGGTGTCCGGCACGTCAAGCGAGACGGCGAAGAGCTGCGCGGCTCGATCCGTGAGGGCATCCGCGGCCAGCCGCATTTCCGGAGCGATCGCGCCTCCGAGGAAGACGCCGTCCTTCGAGAGGAGGTCGAACGTGACGGCCGTGCCGAAGTCGATGACGAGGAGCGGCCCTCCGTACAGAGCGTGGCCGGCGACGCAGTTGGCGATTCTGTCCGCGCCGACCGACCACGGTTCGTCCACGTCCAGTCGAATCGGCGAGGTGCGCGCGTCGACCCACAGGATGTCCGTCTCGAACAGGGGACGCAGTCCGGCGGCAAGGGCGGGATTGAGCGAGGGCACCACGGATGCCGCGGCGATGCCGTCGATGTCGGCCGAGTCGACTCCCGCTTCGGCCAGCACGCTGCGCGCCTCGAAGCGCATCTCGTCCGCCGTGCGTTGCCGGTGCGTCGTGAACCGCCAGCGTCCGACGATCCGTTCTCCGTCCAACAGGCCGACGACGATGTTCGTGTTCCCGATGTCGTACGCTAGGAGCACGGTGAACTCCTCGCTAGAAGCGACTCGCCCGGCGGCAGGACGGCATTGTCGATCAGGCGCGTACGCCCGATGCGAATCGCGAGGGAGACGAGGGCCTTGCGGTCGATCACGTGGATTTCGTCGAGCGTTCGTGCGTCGGCGACGCTCACGTAGTCGAGGCGGGCCAGCGGCTCCGCTTCGATGACTTCGACCATCGCCTTCCGAATCTGCTCCGCGTCGCGCTCTCCATCCTGCCAGAGTCGCTCGGCGAGGTCGAGCGATCGTCTCAGGACGGGGGCCGCCTGTCGTTCATCGGGCGAAAGGTACGTGTTGCGGCTGCTCATCGCTACGCCGTCCGGCTCGCGCACCGTGTCCGCGACGTGGAGTTCGACCGGGAAGTGAAGGTCGCGAATCATGCGGTCGATGACCAGAACCTGCTGAGCGTCCTTCTGGCCGAAGTAGGCGCGCTGGGGCTCGACAATGTGGAAGAGCGCCGCGACCACCGTCGCCACGCCCTGGAAGTGGGTCGGCCGCGTGGCCCCTTCGAGGCGGCGAGTCAGACGGTCCACCATCACCCACGTCTCGTGGTCCTCGGCATACATCTCCTCGGCCTGCGGCGCGAATGCGAGGTCTACTCCCGCTTCCTCGAGGAGGCGCATGTCCCGCTCGGCATCGCGGGGATAGTTCGTCAGGTCCTCCGTAGGAGCAAACTGGGTTGGGTTGACGAACAGGCTCACGACCGTGGCTGCGCACTCTTCCTGTGACTGGCGGACAAGGGCGAGGTGTCCCTCATGGAGGAATCCCATCGTCGGGACCAAACCGACGGGCGCGGGAAGCGCAGAGCGCAATCGACGAAGCTCGGACACGTACTGGGTGACGATCATCGCGTAGGAGACAACTCCTTTCGCAGCTGGACGAGGACGTCGTCCGGAACGGAGAAGCTTTCCTTCGCCGTCGGGAAGCTCCCCGCGGCAACGTCCTCCTGGAAACTGCGGAACGCAGCGGCCGTTTCGTGAGCGAGCTGCGCGTACGGCCGCGTGTGCTTCGGCGTGAAGTCGGGCAGCCAGCCGAGGATGTCGCTCGAGACCTGGATCTCTGCGTCGCAGAACGGGCCGGCACCGATGCCGATCGTGGGGATCGAGAGGCGCTCCGCGATCAGGCGCGCGACTTCCGCGGGGATGCACTCGAGCACGACCGCGAACGCCCCCGCGCTCTCGACCGCGTGCGCATCGTCGACGAGGCGGCGGGCCGCGTCGAGGGTCTTTCCCTGCACCTTGAACCCGCCTAGTTGGTGGACCGACTGCGGCGTGAGCCCGATGTGGCCCAGAACCGGAATGCCGACCGCGACCAGCCGCTCGATGGTCTCGGCCATGACTCGCCCTCCTTCGAGCTTGACCGCCTGGGCGCCGCCCTCCTGGATGCAACGGCCGGCGTTTTCCAGAGCCTGGTCCAGCGAACGGTGGTAGGTCATGAACGGCATATCGGCCACGATGAGGGCCCGGCGGCTGCCGCGGACGACGGCGCGCGTGTGGTGCAGGATGTCGGCGAGGGTGACCGGGATGGTGTTCTCGTACCCGAGGACGACCATTCCCAGGCTGTCGCCGACGAGGAGGAGAGGGACGCCGACTTCGTCGAGGATGCGCGCTGTTACGGCATCGTACGCGGTGAGGGCGGCGAAGCGCTTGCCCTCCGTCTTCATCTTCCGGATGTCGGACGTTGTCACGCGCATCCCGCGCCTCCTTCGCTCTCGTCAGAGAGCGCGTCCGGGCTGCCGAGCGCCTCTTCCAAACGGCGCGCCTGCTCGGAACCGATCGTGCCCTTGGCCAAAGCCACCGAGACGGCCCGGAGACCGAGTTCCTTGTACACCGGCATGACGTGGGGCGCAAGCGTTCGGAGGACCTCAAGATGGCGTTCGACGGTCCCCGCGTCGCCGCGGGCGATGGGACCCGTCAGCGCTGCCGGAATGCCGAGAGCATCAATATTCTCGATCGTGCCGCGCACGAGGGGAAGGAGGGCGCGAAGGCCGTCCTCGGGCGTTGTCCCCCACTCCGTCCAAAGGCTGGCGGCGAGATCGAGCAACGCCACGAGGTAGTTCGACGCGAGGACCGCGCTCACGTGGTAGAGCGTCGGGTCGGCACCGAGGACGAAGGGCCGGCCGCCGACGGCGGACGCCATCTCCTCGAGGAGGGCTCGCAGCCGCTCGCTCGACGCTTCGACGCGGAAGCAGCTGCCGCGCATCAGCCGTCCTGCCTGGTCCGCATTGGCGAATGACTGCAACGGGTGCAAGACACCGACCTCGGCGCCGCCGTCTGCCGCGGCGCGCAGAACGTCGAGCGATGCGGCGCCGTTGCAGTGCACGGCCGCGCAGCCAGGGCGCCAGCGTACCGAGGCCGCGACGTGCGCCACCGCGTCGTCCGACACGGCCAGAACGACGATGTCGGCGGCGTCGACGACGTCTTGACAGGATGGCGCCAGGATCGCTCCCGGCAGCCCGGCGACCAGAGCCTGAGCGCGGCGGCGATTGCGACCGTGAACTGCGGTGATGGGGTAACCGGCGTCGGTCAGCCCGCGGGCGAGGGCGGTCGCGACGACACCCGTTCCGATGAAGCCAAGCCGCGGCCGACCCGATCGGTCCATGACTCTCCTAGGCGTCTTCAAGCAGTGCGACGACGCGGTCGAGGATGAGGTCGGCGAGCGCCCGCTTCGGCATGCGGGGAGTCGGCGTCGTGTCCGTAGGGCCCACGAGGATGGCCTCGTTCATGTCCGAGCCGAAGGGAGAATTCCTTGCTCCGACATCGTTGGCGACGATGAGGTCGAGGTTCTTCCTCGCGAGCTTGTCGCGCGCGTTGGCAACCAGGTTCTCCGTTTCCGCCGCGAAGCCGACCTTGACTTTGACGGGAACGTCGCGCACGGCCTCCAAGATGTCCGGCGTGCGCCGAAGATCCATGGAGAGCGGAGCTTTCCCCTTCTTCGCTTTCGTCGACAGCGCCTCGGCCGGCGCGAAGTCAGCCACGGCCGCAGCCATGATCAGGACGTCGCTTCCAGGAAGAGCCTGCTCGACGGCGGCGAGCATCTCGTCGGCCGTCGTCACGTCGATCACGCGCACGCCGACCGGGCGATGAATCGTTGCCGGCGCCGAGATGAGCGTGACGCACGCGCCTCGGTCGCGGGCCGCGGCGGCGACCGCATACCCCATCTTCCCTGACGAGCGATTGCCGAGGAATCGGACCGGGTCGATGGCCTCGCGCGTGCCGCCGGCCGTCACGACGACGCGCCGACCCGCAAGGCTTCCGTGCCGACCGAGCAGCGCGCCGATCTCGTCGAGGATGTCGTCGACCGGCGCCATGCGACCGACGCCGTGGCCGCCGGACGCGAGGCGGCCGACGGCGGGACCCGCGAATGCGACGCCGCGTTCGCGCAACGTTTCGACGTTGGCAAGCGTGGCTCTGTTCTCCCACATCGCGGTGTGCATGGCCGGCGCGATGAGGATCGGGGCGCGAGTGGCTAGTGCGGTACAGGTAAGAAGGTCGTCGGCGATTCCGTGCGCCAGCTTGGCGATGACGTTCGCGGTGGCCGGCGCGATGACGAGGGCGTCGGCGATCTCGGCCAGTGAGACGTGTTCGATCGCGAATGGACTGGAAAGGTCGAACATCTCGGTGGCCACCGCTTGCCCGGTGAGGGCGCGGAACGTGGCCGGAGTGACGAGTTTCATGGCGCTCTCGGTCATCACCGTGTGCACGGAGACGCCGGCCTGCGTGAGGCGGCTGGCGAGATCGGCCGCCTTGTAGGCGGCAATGGAACCCGTGACGCCAAGGACAACGTTTCGTTGCGGCATAGTCTCTCCCTAGAACGCCAATGGATTGTAGCTTGGCTCTTCTCGAGCGTACAAGACGCGGGCCCCGTCGATCGGGGCCCGCGTCCATCGAGAACGGATGTGGACTAGTCGTCGAGCGCAGCCTGCGCTGCGGCGAGGCGCGCGACAGGGACTCGATAGGGACTGCAGCTCACGTAGTTGAGTCCCGTCTTGTGGCAGAAGTGAATCGATGCCGGGTCTCCGCCGTGCTCGCCGCAGATGCCCAGCTTGATCGTCGGTCGCGCCTTCCTGCCGAGCTCGCATGCCATCGCGACCAGCTTGCCGACTCCACCCTGATCGAGGGTCTGGAAGGGATCCCTCTCGTAGATGCCCTTGGCCACGTACTCCTTGAGGAAGCGGGCGGCGTCGTCGCGCGAGAAGCCGCAACCCATCTGCGTCAGGTCGTTCGTCCCAAAGCTGAAGAACTCGGCCTCGGACGCGATCTCGTCGGCGGTCACCGCGGCGCGGGGAACCTCGATCATCGTTCCGATGAGGTACGGGACCTCCTTCTTGGACAATCCGGTCCGCTTCAGAACGTCTTGCGCGACCTTCTCGACGAGGTCGCGCTGCAGCTTGAATTCCTTCACGTGGCCGACGAGCGGGATCATGATCTCCGGTCGGACCTTGGTGCCGCTCTGGTGAACGGCACACGCTGCCTCCATGACGGCCTGTGCCTGCATCTCCGAGATCTCGGGATACGTGATGCCGAGGCGGCATCCGCGATGGCCGAGCATCGGATTGAACTCGTGCAGCGAGTCGACCTTGCGCCGGATCACGTCCACCGGCACGCGCATGACCTCGGCGACCTCTTCCTGGCCGGCCACGTCGTGCGGCAGGAACTCGTGCAGCGGGGGATCGAGAAGGCGGATGGTCGCCGGCCGTCCCCCGAGGGCGCGGAAGATGCCCTCGAAGTCACTGCGCTGCATGGGCAAGAGCTTGGCGAGCGCGGCGCGCCGCCCCGCCTCGTCCTCCGCCAGGATCATCTCGCGCACGGCGATGATGCGATCTCCCTCGAAGAAC
>Ga0247841_10012646_pt1 | contig 10956 bp, 12 predicted proteins | sample LaCruzMarch2015__2_FD_192410 | JGI IMG/M metagenome (GOLD analysis project Ga0247841, IMG submission 192410) | Freshwater microbial communities from meromictic Lake La Cruz, Castile-La Mancha, Spain - LaCruzMarch2015_18m | ecosystem: Environmental > Aquatic > Freshwater > Lake | place: Spain...
TTTTTCTAAGTAATTAATTTGGGCCAAACGAATGGCTAAAACAGCGAGACGTTGTTGTCCCCGACTTCCCCAAAAAGCTAAATTTTTATCTTCGGTTAAAAAAGTTTTATTGTTAAAACTAAAATCATCGCGATGAATACCAATTTGAGTACAACCTCGATGTAAATCTAATGAATATGATTTTTCTAATCTTTCTTCATTTAAGACAGATGGATGATAATTTAAAAAAATAAGCCTAATTTGTTCATCAAGGTGTCCCGAAAAAAATAAATTGGCAGAATGAAAAAATGAAAAACGAAAATCGCTAATAATTTTGGCATTTTTAATTAAAGCCTGATCCCAATAAAAAAGTTCTGATTTTTGGGATTTACCATCTCTAATTTGATCCAAAAGTTCATTTCGATGTTTTAAAGCTTTGTGATATTGAGATAAAGCTTGAGCATAGCGCCATTCGGTTTGAAGAAAAATTTCATCTAAAAATTCGCGACGACGATTGGGAGAACCAGAAACTAAACGAATATCATCGGGATGAAAAATAACGGTTTTAAAATTACCGATATATTTTTTGCGGGTTTTTTCGACTTTGGCAATTAAAAATTTTCGGGAAATAGAACTACTTTTCCCGGTTCGATCTTTGATTAGTTTAACTTCAACTTCATTGGTTTCTTTTTTATCATTAATAACTTTGGCCCGAACAGAAGTAAAAAAATCATTCCAATTTATAAGTTTTGATTGAGAAGATGATCTGAAACTTTTACCGGCAGCTAAAAGAAAAATGGCTTCTAAAACATTAGTCTTTCCGGAACCATTGGGACCAATAATCAAATTTAATTTTGGATCAAATTCTAAAAGTTGTTGGATATGAGAACGAAAATTTTGAAGGAGAAGTTTGGAAAGATACACAAGAGTATTTTAACAGTTTAATTTTTGAAGAAGTTTTTGGTGAAGTTTAGTATAGGTCTGGCCGTCAAGAACACCGCTTTTAATAATTTCGCCAACACCAAGACTGGCGATATCTTCCATATTTATATTCTTAGAACTAATGATTTTTTCGTAAAGAATTTTTAATTCCCTGTCGGTTATAAGGGCGGTAATTAAAATTGGGTCGTAATTTTTTATTTTGGAAACCTCTTTAATTACTGATCTAATTATTTCTTTTAAAAGATCTGAATCTAATTCTTCATAGTGAACATACATATATTTTTTTAATTCCAAAAAGTTTTTGGCAACTTGAGAATCTTTGAAACTGACATAACCTTTGTCGGCACTTTCTTTGACAAGAGCATTGATACATAAACTAACTTTGGATTGTTGATCACTATATATATTTGGATCGCAAGGAAAAATAGAATCTATTTTTTTTAAATCAGCTGAGGATAATTTGTTAATACGATGAAGATCGTTGATATCAGAAAAAACATAAGCAATTTTGTCGCTATACATGGCTAAATTATATTCATCAACAGTACTACCGGTAGATAATTCTCCGCCGCCACGAGAATGATTGAGAATGCCTTCAATGGTTTGTTTAGTTAAACTTAATCCGTGACCATTTCTTTCGATAAAAACAGCAATAATGGCACTAAAAATTTCATGTCTAAAAGTCGAGCCAAATTCTTGAGAAACGGTTTCGAACATATGACCGGCTGGAGCGTGACCAATGTCATGACCATCGCAAATGGCCTTAACTAAATTGGTATTTAAACCCAAAATATCACTGGCAATCATAGCGGGATTGCCGACTTCCATGGTGTGAGTAGAGCGAACTCGGATATGGGGATTGTCGGGATAAAAAATGACTTGAGTTTTAGAACCAAGTCGACGATATGCCCTACTATCGGCAATTTTTACTTGATCGATAATAAAAGGATCAACAACGCCTTCAAAAGAAGAAACGTATTCATCGGATATTTTTTTGTCGCCTAAAATTCTAATGACAGGAGAATTTTTAAAATCAAAACGTTTATGGCTTAGGGCACCTTTGTATTTCAAAAGGGGTGAAATATTTAGAGAAGAATTTATTTTGGACACTTGGTCCAGAGGATAGGAGTTGAACCTACCTACGACAGTTTTACAGACTGTTGCCTAACCGCCCGGCTCCCTCTGGTTTAGATGTGCTTGATTATATCAAAATTTGAGAAGGCTAACTAGTATAATAGGTTATGAAAATTATTTCTTGGAATTTGGCAGGGATGAGGGCAGCAATAAGAAAGGGTTTGTGGCAGAAAATGAAAAAAATTGATGCAGATATATATTGTTTTCAAGAAATTAAAGCCAGAATGGAACAAATCGATATTGATTTTGAATATCCAAATAATTATTTAAATTATTGGAACCCAGCTGAAAAAGCTGGTTATTCCGGAGTGGCAACTTTTACCAAAATTGAACCTAAAAGTGTAATTATTGGCGATAGAACTAATGACTGGGATGACGAGGGAAGAGTACTTATTACTAAATATGATGAATTTACTTTATTAAATGTCTATTTTCCAAATGGAAAAAGAGATGCTGGAAGATTGAATTATAAAATGAAATTTTATGAATATTTTTTAAAATATATAAATGAGTTAAGAGAAAGGGGTGAAAAAATAATATTTTGTGGTGATATAAACACAGCCCACAAAGAGATAGATTTAGCTAGACCTAAGGATAATGAAACTATCTCTGGATTTTTGGAAATTGAAAGAAAATGGATTGATAAAGTAATAAGAAATGGTTATGTGGATACTTTTAGAATGTTTAATAAAGAAGGTGGAAATTATTCTTGGTGGAGTGAGAGGTCGGGGGCAAGAAAAAGAAATGTGGGCTGGAGAATTGACTATTTTTTTGTTGATGAATCATTAAAAGATAAGGTAAAATCGGCATTTATTATGCCAGAAGTGGAAGGATCGGATCATTGCCCTGTTGGAATTACTCTAGAAATTTAAAATAGAAAAAGTTTTGTCCCCTCTTTTTTGAGCCAGAGGTTATTGTATTTACATTTTGGATCGTAAGTTGTTAATTGATCCCAAAATTTTTTGGAATGATTTTTAATGTCAAGATGGGTTAATTCGTGAAGTAATATGTGTTGAAATTGAGGATAAGGGAAAAAGATTATTTGCCAATTAAAACTTAAATTGCCATGACCGGAACAGGAACCATATCTGGAACTTTGATTGCGAACATTTACTTTGCCATATTTAAAATTAAAACTTTTAGATAAATTTACCAATTCTTTTTTAATTAAAGACAGAGCGTAAGGCTTTAATTTTGATTCTAAAACTTTTTTTACATGGATTTCTCGAAATAGACTCATATTTGAGTATATTTTTTGTTCATTTTCTAAAATAATGACCGAATCTTTTTGAGTTTTTATCCATTGAATTTCATAGGTTTTATCGAGAATTTTAAGGGTTTTTAGACTTAAAATGCTTTTTTTATCGTTAATTTTTAGAGAATGGTTAATAATCCAATCGGTATTATTTTTAATAAATTTTTGAATTAAAAATTCGGGAGTAAAATGAGGACAAGAAATTTGAAATGAATTTTTAGAAATTAATCGAAGACGAATCGATCTAATCCCCTTGCGGTTGATTTCATATTCAAATGGCTGATTTTGAAGCAAAATGGTGGCCATAATGATATATTAAACTATGAATCTAATTGATGTTGGTGCTGATCATAGAGGTTTTCATTTAAAAGAAAAAGTAGTGGAATTTTTAAGAGGAATGAATTATGAAGTAAAAGATTTGGGAGCAAAAATTTACGATAAAGATGATGATTATAATGAAATTTCGGTAGAATTGGCAGAAAAAGTTGTCAGAGAAAATACTAAAGGAATTTTACTTTGTGGATCGGGGGTGGGAGTGTGTTTGGCGGCTAATAAAGTTTTGGGGATAAGAGCAGCACTTTGTACTAGCCCAAAACAAGCTAGATTAGCCAGAGAAGACAGTGATGCTAATGTTTTATGCTTGGCAACTGATTTGGTTGGTGAAGAAGATAATTTAGAAATAGCAAAAACTTTTTTAGAAACAGTGTTTGCTAGTGAAGAAAGATTTATTAGAAGAATTAATAAAATTAAAGAATATGAAAGAGTTAAACTCGGTTAAAAATATTGGGGAAGATAAAGTAGTAATTTTGAGAATGGATTTGGATTTGCCGATTAACAATGGTGAAATTTTGGATAATAGTCGATTAAGGAAATCTATTCCAACAATTAAATTGTTGTTGGCAAGGAAAAATAAAATAGTAATAATAGGACATTTGGGGAGACCTCAAAATAATGATAAAAGTTTATCTTTAAAACCGATTTATTTAGATTTGATAGAAATTTTAGAAAGAGAATGTGGTGGTGATTGTGTGAGTAATGTTTTTGTTGATGATATTAAAGATGAAGAAAAATTAAAGCAGGCAATTTCCGAAAATGAAATTATATTTGTAGAGAATTTGAGGTTTTATGAAGAAGAAGAAAGTGGTAATACTACCCTATTTTCGGAATTAAAAAAATATGGTTCGGTTTTTGTAAATGATGCTTTTGCAGTGGCTCATCGAAAAGCGGCTTCGATAATATTGCATCGAGAAATGGAAACTTTTTATGGATTAAGTTTTGTGGAGGAATCAGAAAAAATAGGTAATATTTTAGATAAAGAAAATTTGGTAATAGTGCTGGGCGGAGCTAAAGAAGATAAACTTAAAAATTTAGAACAATTATCAAAAATAGCTGATTATGTACTTATTGGTGGTAAATTACCTAAATTAGTAGATAGATCGTCGATGATAGATCGTAGAAATATTTTGGTGGCGGAGTTGAGGAAAGATGGATTGGATTTGAGTGATGAAGATATTGAAAAATTTAAAGAAAAAATAAATGGGGCTAAAACGATTGTTTGGGCAGGAGCAATGGGATTTTATGAAAAAGAAGATGCCCAAAAAGGAACTGAAGAAATAGCTAGGGCAATTGCTAATTCAAACTCTTATAAAATAATTGCTGGTGGAGATACAGCGGCTTCGATTGCGAAATTAGGATTAAAAGATAAAATTGATTTTGTTTGTAGCGGCGGCGGAGTGATGTTGGAATTTTTAACTAAAGGTAGCCTTCCGGCTTGGGAATAGTATAGAATTAATTATGAATAAAAATAAAAAAATAAGAATTGGGATAAATGGCTTTGGGAGAATTGGAAGCGTGGTTTTAAGAGCAATTTTAACTGAAAGGTACGATGTGGAAGTGGCCGCAATTAATACTGATGGTCGATTTGATGTGGAAACTTTTGCTTTGCAATTTAAATATGATTCAGTTTACGGCCGAGCACCTTGGAAAGTGGAATTTTCAGGTCCACAAAAGGCTATGGAAATTGGAAGGTTGGAAGTGGCCGACAATTCGATCCCTATCTTTGGACAAATGGATCCAAATAAAATTCCTTGGAAGGATTATGATGTTGATGTGGTTTTAGAATGCACTGGAGCTTTTACTGATAATAAAGCCTTGGCTCATATAAAAGCAGGTGCTAAAAAGGTGGTAATTAGTGCTCCAGCTAAAGATCCAAAAATCCCAGTTTATATCTTAGGGGTAAATGGTGATAAATATAAAGGAGAAAAATTGATTTCCAACGGATCATGCACTACTAATTGTGTGGCACCAATAGTGAAATTAATTGATGAAAAAATTGGCTTTCAAGAAGGAACTTTAACCACCATTCATGCCTATACTACCAATCAAAATTTAGTTGATGGAAATTGTAAAGATCCACGAAGAGGCCGAGCAGCAGCCATTAATATAGTACCAACAACGACTGGAGCAGCGGAAGCAGTGATAGCCGCCTACCCTGAAGCTAAAGGAAGATTTGCTGGGACAGCGATTAGAGTACCCGTAGTTTGCGGCAGCTATTCTGATTTAACTTTTAAAATGGTTCGAAAGACTACAATAGAAGAAATTAATTCAATTTTTGAAGATGCCAGCTTAGAACCAGAATTAGTAGGTAAATTAAAAGTTTCTTATGAACCATTAGTATCCAGCGATATTATTGGCAATAATGGTTCTTGCATTATTGATGCGCGAATGACTAAGGTTATTTCTGATGATATGATTTCGATTGGAGCTTGGTATGATAACGAGTATGGATATAGTTGTAGATTAATTGAAAATGCAATTGCAATATCAGATAAATAAATGATAGTAATACCAACAATTCTAGAAAAAGATTTCGCAAGAGCGGAAATAAAAATAAAACTAATTAAGGATAAATCCCGATGGATGCAAATTGATGTAATTGATGGATATTTTACGGACGGAAAAACTTTTGAATTAGAATTATTAAATAAAATCGGAAAGGAAATACAAAGTAATTTATTGGAAATACATTTATTGGTTAAAGAGCCGATAAAATGGGTTGAAAAATGTAATTTTGTGGGAGCAAATAGGATTATTGGCCAAGTAGAAATGATGAGTAGTAAAGATGAATTTGTGGAAAAAATCAAAGAAGTAGGATTGGAAGCAGGATTAGCTTTTGATATTGAAACAGAAATTGAAGAAATTCCAAAAGAAACTGATTTAATATTATTGATGGGCAGAAAATCTGGTTTTCAAAATGCTGAATTTGATGAAAAAATTTACGAAAAAATCAAAAAATTAGTAAAAATAAGGAAAAATAAAAAAATGGAGTTTGAAATTGGAATCGATGGCGGAATTGATGAAGAAATAATCAAAAAATTGAAAATTACAGGAGTAGAAATTGCATATTGTGGAGGTGCAATTTTTAATGGTAATGTTAATGATAATTGGGAGAAATTAAATTATGTTAGCAATAACTAAAAAGAAAATTAAAAAAGTAGCAATTTATGGGGATGCTGATGCAAAAAAAACAGATCAGCATTTTATCGATGCTTTTAATACGGCAAAATTATTGGCCGAAAATGGTTATATTGTAGTAAATGGTGGTGGACCGGGAGTAATGTTAGCGTCAACTATGGGAGCTAAAGAAGGAAAAGGCAAAGTAGAAGTAGTAATAATAGATGAAAGAATTGATATGGGTAAGAATTATGAAGGAAGTGAAGTATTTAATAAAAAACAGGTTAATAAAATTTATAGAACTAAAACTATTCAAGAAAGAACAGCTAAAGTAGTAGAAATAGCTGATGCACACATTATTTTTAAAGGCGGGACTGGAACAATGGCAGAATTGGCATTAGTATGGGAAAAGGCTAAATTTGAATATGGAAAACATGAGCCATTAATATTTTTTGGTGATTGTTGGAAAAATACGGTTGAAGACTTAGTAGAAAATTTAAATTTTGATAAAATTGAAAGAAAAGTTTATGATTTTGCAGAAAATCCGGAAGAAGTATTAAAAATAATTAAAGATAAAAAGGGATTTAAAAAACCAGATAACGGTGGATTATTTGGCCAATTTAAAAAATTGATTGATAATTTTTAATTAATCGGTAAATTGAGGTTGGGAATTGTATTTAATTGTATATGGTTTTTTGATAGTTTCTAAAACTTCTTCCCCATTAACTTTTAAAATAACCATCTCTGAAGACGAAGTTTCTTTTGACCAACTTTGGTCAAAAATAAAATTTCCAAGAGAATAAAAAATTGGTTTATTTTTATAGATTTCTGTGGATTGGAGAACATGAGGATGATGTCCGTGAATAATATCGGCACCAGCATCAACAAGTTGATGAGCTAAATCTATCCGCCAAGCTTCTGGATCTTTTAAATATTCATTGCCCCAATGAAGAGAAATAATAAGCCAATCAACTTCTTGATCATATTTTTTAATGGCATTTATAATCTCATTTGAATTTAATTTAGGATTAGTAATAAAATCGTAGCCTAAAAACCCGAAGCTAATTTCATTTATTTCTTTTTTAATAAATTCAGTATCGGAATTGTGGGAATAAAAATAGGTAATTTCATTTTTATCTAAATAATTTTTAGTTTGATTAAAACCGTCTTGACCATAATTAAAGATATGATTGTTGGCTAAGTTTAAAACAAATTTGTTTTGTTGAAGATAAGGAAGAAATTTAGGATCACCACAAAAAGTAAAAGTACCAGTCTTCCCTTCTGGACAATTATTAATAATCGGACTTTCTAAGTTAGCTAAATTAAAATCATTCGTTTGAAGAACTGATGAAACATTTTGAAAACTCCAAGAGAAATCTTTTTTTGATCTGGCAGTTGAAGTAATAAAACGCCCTAATCCAAGATCCCCTACTAATCCAAATGTAACTGTGTTTGGCTTTTTTTTAATTAAGTTTGAGAAGGAACCAGTCTGTTGACTTGTATATTTTTCTGAACTTGGGGCAAAGGAGATCTTAGATCTTAGATGAAAGATCGTAGAAAAAAACAAAAAAACAATGATAAAAAGTAAAAATTTTTTTAGTGTCACTAATTAATCTTAACAAAGTTATTTTTTGATAAACTAAAAGGTAATGTTAAATAAATTCTTGATATTAGTTTTAGCTTCGGTTTTTTTGAGTAGCTGTAGTTTGAGCCCTAAAAAGTCGGGCTTAGAAATAATGAGTTTCCCAATTGCTAAAGTTTATATAAACAATAAAGAAATGGGTTCAACTCCTTATAAAAATATGAATTTGAAACCTGGTGAAAATGAAGTGAAATTAATTTCGGGGAATAAAGAATGGAAAAGAAAAATAGATTTACAAAATAATATTAATACGGTGATAGATTGGCAATTTGGTGACGATTCTAATGGAGATAGTGGCTATATTTTATATTTAGAAAAAACAGGAGACAAAAAAGCATCACTTTTAGTGAATACTAATCCAGACAAAACAACAATAAACATTGATGGTGAAGTTAAGGGAATTTCACCAATTAAAGTTAGTGAAATTAGCGAAGGAGACAGACAGTTATTAATTTCATTTCCGGGATATAAGGATGTGAATATTTTTATGAAAGCAATTAGTGGTTATCAATTGGTGGTTAACGTAAAATTAGCAGTCGAAAAGAACAATATTGAACAAATAATTAATTCTGGAAGTGAGATTAATAATAATTTAGAAAAAGTAGGAAAGGTAACGATAAAAGAAACAGAAACTGGATGGTTAAAAGTTAGAGAAGCAAGCTCTAGTTCAGGTAAAGAAATTACAAGAATTAAACCAGGTGAACAATATACTTTACTAGAAGAAGGAACTGATTGGTATAAAATTGATCTGGGAAATAATAAAAACGGCTGGATATCGGCTACTTATGCTTCGAAAAATTGATGAAAATTCCAAAGATTAAAAAAGAACAAGCTAAAAAGAAATAAAGTTTTTGTTGACTATTAAGAAAAAGAGAGATAAGACCAAGAATTAAACTTATTGACCAATAAAAAATAGCAATAGATCGACGTGGCCAACCAGCTTTAAGAAGTTGGTGATGGAAATGTTTACCGTCGCCTAAATAGATAGGTTTTTTATTAATAATTCTTCGAAGAATAGTGTAGACAGCATCTAACATTGGAATAAAAAGGAGAAAAATAAGAGTGGCAAGTTTGGCACCAGAAAGAATGGCTAGAACTGCCAATAAAAAGCCGCCGAGGCTTTTGCCACTGTAACCTGGCATAATCGATTGAGGGAAAAAATTAAAAGGGAGAAAACCTAGATAAGAACCACAAACAGCGCCGGCTAATATAATAACTGGCCATTGAGTAATATCGGTGGAATAACGAATAGCTAAAAGACCAATAAAAAAAGCTGAAATAGAAACGAAACCAGGAAGTTGACCATCAACACCAGTAGCCCAACCAACAATATTCATACACCAAACAATCCAAAAAATTGCCAAAATATCAGGAATTAACCAAATACTATGTTGGCCTAAAAAATTAAAATTTATTTTCAAAAAAGAAAGATCAATTATACCGGCACCAAAAGGATTGGAAATAAAAGCGATTCCAATACCAGAAGCAACAATGACCAAGGCAACGACTATGTTAAAAAATAATCTTATTTTAGGATTAATATCTTTAACATCATCAAATAAACCGACTATTAAGGTTATTAGACTGGCTAAAAGAATGCCGACTAAATGTTTATCTAATGGTAAAAAAATAATTGAGGTAATTAAAACAGCTACAAAAATAGGAACTCCCCCACCTCTTGGAACCGAGGATAGAGCGGTGGCATTATTAGTTTTCTTTTGTTTATCTATTGGATTTTCAATCCAATTTTTTTTAATAAAATAATTTCTAACTAATGGAGTTAAGAGAAAAGAAAGGCCGGCTGAAATTAAAATAGCTAGAAAAAAAGAAAGTGGCATATTAAGAAATTAGGGTAATAATTCTAGTAAGGGAAATAGCTGAAAGAAAGGAAAAAATTAGAGAAAAAACTGTTAAAAGACGAGAAAATAAAGGAATGGTTTTTAGAAAAAAAGTAGCAATTAAATTATTTAAAAGAAGAATAATAATGGAAAAAGTTGGTAATAGAAAAAGAGAAGTGGCAGAGGTTAATTGATCTTCACCCCAAGGAAGAGAATAGTATAAAGGAACCTGTAGGGGTAAATTTACAAATTGCCATATTAGCAATACTAATTGAATGGAGATAAAAAATAAGTTCCAACGAAAAAACTTACCGTTAAAACTTTGTTGCCAAAACTGACCTAAATTAGCGATTGGCCTAAAAATATTTTGCAAAAAAGACATATTATATTAGATGATTTTATTATAACCGTTATAAATAAAGTTATTTATTAGCTTTTTTATTAGTAGTTTTATATTCAAGCCCCTTACCTAAAAAAAGTCGAGTATGGGATTGGAGCCCAGGTAAGACGGACATAGTTAGTGTAGCAATAGGCATAAAAGGCCATTGAAGAATATTCTTTAAAATGTTGAAAAAACCCTTTTTTTGTCTTTCGGGACGAAGTTTCCAATCAAGGATAATTAATATTGTCAAGGGAATTAGACAAATAGTTAAAATAATATTTGATATTTTGGGAAGATTGTATCCAAAAGTGGTTTGAAAAAATTTTTGATT
>Ga0247841_10012648_pt1 | contig 10954 bp, 7 predicted proteins | sample LaCruzMarch2015__2_FD_192410 | JGI IMG/M metagenome (GOLD analysis project Ga0247841, IMG submission 192410) | Freshwater microbial communities from meromictic Lake La Cruz, Castile-La Mancha, Spain - LaCruzMarch2015_18m | ecosystem: Environmental > Aquatic > Freshwater > Lake | place: Spain...
CGTGAACAAAGATATCAATGTCCCGATAATTGGCATTGTTGAAAATATGTCGTGGTTTACTCCTTCAAAACATCCCGACGAAAAATATTTCATTTTTGGCCAGGGGGGTGGAGAGAAAATGGCTACTGAATATAATTCACAGCTAATCGGGCAGATACCACTTGTAATTGAGGTGGGTGAAGCGGCAGATCAAGGTAAAAGTATTTTTAGTCAGGGGAATAAAACGGTTATTGAATCCTTTGAAAAGATAGCAGTCAAATTGATATCGGCGACAATTTTTTAACGACAGGAGCTGCATTTGGCTTTATTATCTGATCAGCTAATAATTTATTTGAATTATTATTCAAATAAATTATTACTTTTATTCCGGCTATTTCATACAAACAAATCACACGTATAATCATTTAAACCCCTTTTATGGAACACATTGACTTTTCACTTGTTGACTGGTCGCGGGCGCAGTTTGCGCTCACTGCCATGTATCACTGGATTTTTGTTCCGCTTACCCTGGGACTCTCTTTCATTGTGGCCTTTATGGAAACACTCTATGTGAGGACAGGAAACCCGGAATGGAAAAGGATTACCAAATTCTGGATGACACTTTTCGGGATCAACTTTGCCATCGGCGTTGCTACCGGACTCATCATGGAGTTTCAGTTTGGCACCAACTGGTCGAATTATTCATGGTTTGTTGGCGATATATTTGGCGCGCCGCTTGCCATCGAAGGGATCATGGCCTTTTTCCTGGAAAGCACTTTCATTGCCGTGATGTTTTTCGGGTGGAACAAGGTGAGTAAATCATTCCATCTCGCATCAACATGGCTGGTGGCCATCGGATCAAATTTGTCGGCGCTCTGGATCCTTGTTGCAAACGGGTGGATGCAATATCCGGCGGGCATGAAATTCAATCCCGATACGGTGCGGAATGAGATGGTAAACTTCTGGGAGGTATTGTTTTCACCGGTGGCCATCAACAAATTCCTCCACACAGTATCGCAGGGATATGTGCTGGCTGCCATTTTTGTCATCGGGATCAGCGCCTGGTATTTGTTGAAGAAGCGGGAACAACTGTTTGCAAAACGGAGCATTATTGTGGCCGGTGTTTTCGGTTTGATCTCTATTGTATTTGTCATTCTTACGGGTGATGGCTCTGCCAGGACAGTGGCAAAATATCAGCCCATGAAATTCGCCGCCATGGAAAACCTGTATGTTGGCCAGCAAAATGCACCGCTCGCGGCAATCGGCATTTTAAAAAAGGATAAAGCAGAAGGCCAGCATAAAAAAGAGGATTTCGTCTTTAAAATAGAAATTCCTGACATGTTGTCCTATATGGCTTTTCTCGACGCCAATGCATATGTGCCCGGCATCCAGGATCTTGTTCACGGAAATCCCGGCCGAAATATACTGTCATACAAAGAACGAAGCGAAAAAGGCCAGGTCGCAATTTCATCGCTGGCAACTTATAAAGAAGCTAAAAAAGCAGGAAACGACAGTCTTGCCGGCGCTGCATTGGCAAGCTTTGAAGAAAATTATCCTCATTTCGGTTATGGTTATTATGCCAACCGCGATGTACACGAACTTGTTCCAAGTGTTCCTACCTCATTCTATTCCTTCAGGATCATGGTCGGGCTTGGCTTCCATTTCCTGGCCTTGTTCATTGTCATGCTTTGGCTCACCTTTAAGAATAAAATTGAATCGAAAAGGTTCATCCTGTACACTGCACTCTGGACCATTCCGCTGGTCTATGTAGCTTCAATGCTGGGCTGGGTTGTTGCCGAAGTTGGGCGCCAGCCGTGGGTGATTCAGGATATCCTGCCTACCATTGCTGCTGTTTCCCAGATAAAATCATCGTCGGTGATCCTCACTTTCTGGATGTTCGCGGTTATTTTTACCGGCCTGTTAATCGCCGAGATAAAAATCATGACCACGCAGATCAAAAAAGGCCCGGCAGCAGAAGGTTCATCAACTAGTCATTAATTGTTAAAAAACTGAATTATGTTCGAAACATTTTCACATATCACACTGCAGGAATACTGGTGGATCATCGTTTCACTGCTGGGGGCCATCCTTGTTTTTCTGATGTTTGTCCAGGGAGGTCAAACCCTCATTTATACGCTCGGGAAAACCGAAGACGAACGCACCGTTCTGGTCAATCTTCTTGGCCGTAAATGGGAATTTACCTTCACCACCCTGGTTACCTTTGGCGGCGCATTTTTTGCATCGTTCCCCCTGTTTTATTCCACCAGCTTTGGCGGGGCATACTGGGTATGGATGCTTATCCTGGTCGCATTTGTGGTTCAGGCCGTTTCATATGAATACCGGTCAAAGCCCGACAATTTCTTCGGGCACCGCACTTACGAAGTATTGCTTTTTATCAACGGCTTGCTGGGAACCGTTTTAATTGGCACTGCTGTTGCCACCTTTTTCACCGGCTCAGATTTCGTGGTGAATAAAATGAATTTAACAAACCTGACCGGTGATAAAATGCCGGTCATTTCAGAATGGACCGGCCTTGCATACGGCCTTGAAGCCGCACTGAATGTGCATAACCTTACCCTCGGATTAACGGTATTTTTCTTAGCCCGCGTGCTGGCCCTGCTCTATTTCATGAACCGGGTGAACAATACGGCCATCATGGAACGGGTTAAAAAGCAACTGTTGTTTAATGCTATCCCATTTGTTGTTTTCTTCCTCACATTTACGATCTGGTTGCTCCTGTCCTCAGGTTTTGCAGTGAATCCTGATACCAAAGAGGTTTATATGGAACCATTTAAATATCTGCACAATTTAATCCAGATGCCGGTGGTCGCCGTGTTGTTCCTGCTGGGCGTTGTGATGGTACTCGTTGGAATTATCCGTCCGCTTACCTGCTTTGTAAAATGCCATACCAAAGGGATCTGGGCGACAGGCTTCGGGACTGTCCTGACCGTTTTCTCCCTGTTTCTGCTCGCCGGATTCAATAACACGGCCTATTATCCATCAACCTTCGACCTGCAGAGCTCATTAACCATCCAAAACAGTTCATCGAGCCATTATACATTGGTGGCCATGAGCTATGTATCGCTGTTGGTGCCATTTGTGCTGGCTTATATCTTTTATGCCTGGCGCTCGATCGACAATAAAAAGATCGATATCGAAGAGATGAAAAGTGAAACGCATGTTTATTAAAAATTGAACCAATGATAACAGAAATTATATGGTTTTTTAGCTGGCCTGTCCTGATCCTTGTTTCCTGGATGATCGTGTCTTGTGCTGTTAACAAATTTGAAAGACTTCACAAGAGTTGAAAATTGCAGACCAGCCGTCTGCTGCCCTTCAACTTAGCGGGACCTGGCAGAAAGCAGCAGTACTGGGATCGCTATGGGCATCGTCGGAGATTGTGCTTGGCAGTTTTTTGCATAATCTTCGCCTGCCATTCAGCAGTATTTTTCTTACATCGGTTGCAATCATCTTACTTGTCTCGGTAAGCTATCAATGGAAAGATAAAGGATTGATCTGGCGTGCGGGTTTGATTTGTGCCATCATGAAATCCGTATCGCCCAGCGCAGTCATTTTCGGGCCGATGATCGCCATTTTTCTGGAAGCAGTTTTACTTGAATTTTCGGTAAGAATTTTCGGGAAAAACATGCTGGGCTTTTTTATTGGCAGTACCCTTGCCATGTCGTGGAGTTTTTTTCAAAAAATAGCCAACTTTATCATTGTATATGGGTTCAACATAGTTGATCTCTATACCTCTCTGATCACTTTTGCTCAAAAACAACTCAGGTTCAATTTCTCAACAGTATGGATGCCCGTGCTGGTTTTATGGCTTATTTATTTGATTTTTGCCGCTATTTCAGCGTTGGTTGGAATATATATTGGCAAGACAACCGTAAAAGCCACTCCCCCTATGATGAGTATTGACAGGGAGAAAACGGGCGGTATTAAAGCCGGGAAAAGTCTGCCCGTGTTTGTTTATTCCACAGGCTGGCTTGCTGCAACCGTTGCAGGAATGGTTGCAGTGCTTGTGCTGATGAACTTTGCAGCCACAATCTGGTGGGGTTTGGCAGGCATCGCTATGCTCACCGCATGGGTAATCCGATACAAGAATATTCTGAGACCCCTGCGAAAGCCTAAATTCTGGATCATTTTTGTGGTCATCACCATGCTGTCAAGCTTTCTGTTCTCAACACTTCACTCATCTCACATGTCAATTTCCGATGGCCTGATGATTGGATTACAGATGAATTTCAGGGCAGCGATCATGGTGGTTGGTTTTGCCGTTACGGGCAAGGAATTGAGCAACCCGGTGATCCGGTCGTTCTTTCTCCGCACCTCCTTCAAACAGTTGCCTCTCTCTCTTGAAGTGGCATTTAATACACTTCCTTTTATCATCAGCAATTTACCTTCATTTCGCGACATTTTCAACAATCCGGTTCCCATGCTGCGTCAACTTACAGCTCACGCCGAATTCTGGCTTGGGAAAGTTGAACTCAGCCTGAAGAAAAAAAGCAATGTCATCCTGGTTACCGGCGACACCGGCGATGGCAAATCAACCTTGCTGGGTGAATTGGTCATGCTTTTTAAAAACCGGGGCATTCAAACCGGGGGCATTATCTCTCCGGCAATCGTTGAAAATGATGTTAAATCCGGTTACGGATTAATCAATGTCGCAACATCTGAAAAGCAACGGCTTTCTTACACGCACAAAGGAGAAGGTTTGGTAAATGTTGGCCGGTTCTACTTCTCCCCTGAAGGGATCATGTTTGGTAAATCGGCCCTCACCGTTGCAAACAACCAGCATGCGCAAATCGTATTCATTGATGAAATCGGCGCCTGGGAATTGCAGGGACAAGGATGGGCCGAAAGTTTAAACGAACTGATCCTGCGTTGTGAAATGCCAATCGTGCTGGCTGTAAATAAAAAGCTTACCAGCCAGGTGGCTGAAAGCTGGCAATTACAGAATCCTTTGATCATAGAAGCAAAAAACGCATCTTCCGAAAAGGTTTTTAACGACATTATTCATTTTTCAGGAATAATCTGATACCCGTCAGCTCCACTTTTTTGTTCTGATGACACTGGTATTTGCAGATTTATTTATGGATAGGTTAGTTCGTGCATATCGCTAAATTTTTTAATTTTGCACTCATTGACTATTCCACTCCTCATGCAAAAACTACTTTTCACACTTGGTCTTGTATTATTCGCATGTTCTGTTTATTCCCAGAAACCCCGGCAACCACTTTCAGGCGATCTTGTAATTTTTCATGCGGGCAGCCTTTCTGTACCAATGCGGGATATCTCTGCAGCCTTTACAAAACTTCATCCGGAGGTAAATATCCTTCTCGAATCGGCAGGAAGCGTTGAAAGCGCCCGAAAAATAACAGACCTCAACAAATCCTGCGACATCCTTGCTTCTGCCGATTATACGGTGATCGACAACATGCTGATCCCAAAATACGCTGATTGGAACATCAAATTTGTTTCAAATGAAATGTGCATTGTATTTACAGAAAAATCAAGGTATGCAAGCCAGATCAATGCTAAAAACTGGTTTGAAATCCTGCAGAAGAAAGATGTGGCTTACGGGCGTGCCGATCCGAATTCTGACCCGTGTGGGTATCGTTCAGTGATGACCATGCAGCTTGCAGAAAAATTCTATAATAAACCCGGCCTCGCGAATCTCCTGATGGCCAAGGATCAGAATTATATGCGTCCGAAAGAGGTCGACCTGATTGCTGTTCTTGAATCGCAATCAATTGACTACATCTTTCTTTATAAATCGGTCGCCATCCAGCATAATCTGAAATACCTTGAACTTCCCTCCGAAGTCAATCTGAAGGAGCCGAAATTTACGGACCTTTATAACACAGCCTTTGTTTCCATTAATGGCAGGGAACCCGGGCAAAAAGTGTTGATAAAAGGAGAACCCATGATCTATGGTGTAACCATGATCAACATGGCCCCAAACAAGCCAGTTGCAATAGCTTTCCTGCAATTCATGCTTTCTAAAGAGGGCGGGATTAAAATCCTTGAAAAAGATGGCCAGCCATCGGTGATTCCCCAGCCAAATCCGAATTTTGACAAAATTCCTGAATCCCTGAAGCCATACGCCATTAAATAGTTCATTATTATTTATGATTATGCACAGCATTAATTTAGAATCTGAAATAGCCATAAGCACAACGGGTTGAGGTCCTGATGATACAGCCATAAGGGTTTGGGTCAAAAATGATAAATCCATTGAGATGGAATACTGGTATGATAAAGCTCACTCATATATTAAGACTTCAATTATGATAAAATCATTGATTACGTTTTTTCTTAGTGGCGTTGTGATCCTGATGCTGGTATCGGCTTGTAAAAAGGATGAAAATCAGGCGCCACCATCAATCAGTTTATCCACTGGTCCCGGATACACCGCTGCAGGCTCCATTATTGCCGTAGGCGGAAAACTCAGGTTCGGCATCACAGCCTCATCCTCCGACGCCAATATTACCAATTTTGTTGTGAAAAAGATCATGCCGGATGGTTCAGTCAAAGTGGTTCTTGATTCCGGCTTTAACTCCACCGGTTTTTCAGTCAATGAAACCTTTTACCAGGGCGTTGAAGACGAGGCAAACTGGACCTTCCAGGTGATGGACAAAAACAGACAGTTTGCAACAGCTGCCATCAGGCTTTATAAAGATCCGGCTTCGGCCTGGGGAGGCATCCTTGAATTTCCGTCAATTGTGATGGGATTTCAGAACAGCGCCACCCATGGCCAGTTTTTGATCCCCTCGACCGGAAAAGTCTATTTTGCCGATTCAGCGGCACTCAACCAAAGCATGGTCGATATCATTACCTATTATTATGTAGACGAAACCCCCTCCCCCACTTTTTCGTCTGCCGGTGAAACAGGCGGCGGAATAACCGAATACTACCCGACGATCGGCCAGTGGACAACAAAAAACTATACAAAATGGGATGTAAGTGTTGACACTGATCCCGTTCCTGTTGCTGATTTCGACGCCTGTCACAACGACAGTCTGCTGATCGTCAGATACGATGATGTGTGGGGAAAACGAAAATTCAAATGGGCCAGTCCCGGCGTGGTAATCCCATTTCTGACATCCTCCGGAAAAAAAGGGATGGTCCGTGTAATTGCCGTCGAAAACGACCCGGCCGGAATGATCACCTTCGCCATGAAAATTCAACAATAAACACATTATAAAACTCAAAACTTAAAACTCAAAACTCAAAACTTAATCATTATGAAAAAACATTTACTCTTTGCCATGATGCTCATCATTGCCGGCGCACTTTCAGCCCAGGAAACACTAACAGGTTGGACATTTCCGGTAAATTCGGGTGCCGACAGCCTCAATGCAAACCTTGGCACTACACAAAACAAAACGTATGATCTGCGGTTTCAATGGGTTTTAACTCCTACCGTAGATTCGACACTAAACACTGTTACGTTTGTTGACGGAGCCACCACTTTTGCTGCTGCAACCGCAGGATGGGACAATGGCGCCAATGTAAAGTTCTGGTCAATCAAATTCAAGGCAAGCGACTATTCACAATTCAAGGTGTCATCGAAACAAAAAAGCGATGCTGCCAATCCCGGTCCACGTGATTTCAAACTCCAATGGCGCTTAAGCAGCGGAGCCTACGCTGATGTTGCCGGAGGCGCTATAACGCTGGGGGCCGACTGGACAACCGGGGTTGTTGCGAACCTTCCTGTGCCAATTACAGGTCAGGGAACCAGTTCCATTTACATTCGCTGGATCATGTCATCAAACACCGACATCAATGGGGGTACAGTGGCGGCAACGGGGCAATCGATGATTGACGATATCCTTGTTACGGGTGTGAGCACGCTGGGGCAGAATGAAATCCTCTATACCAGCCGGTTGAAGGTTTTTCCTTCACCAAATAACGGAACTTTCACGGTATCATCAACAGAACCAATTGATTTTATGTCGGTTGTCGATGTGAATGGCAGAACAATTTCCACCCTGGAGAATCCTTTACAAAAGCAATCAGTTACAATTTCTGATGCTAAACCCGGCATCTATTTCTTAAAGGTGCGCTTCAGTGACAGTGATCAGGATTTTTCAACCCGGTTTATTGTTGAATAAGTCTGTCAATTATTTTTCATGGGCAAGGGTTCCGGGAAGCATCCTTCCGGGGATGATCTGGCTCCTTGCCCTTTTTCCATTTTTCGCGGCAACAGCCGGCGAAATTATCATTGGAAAAGTCACGGGTGGCCCTGCCAATGCCCCGCTGGAGGGGGCGCATGTTATTTTAAATCAAAACAATAAAATAACTTATACCGATAAAAATGGGAATTTTCAGCTTACGGGGATTACACCCGGAAAAGTCACAGTTAAGGTGTCATTTATTGGATATAAAACTGAAAATAAAACAATTACGATAAGAGAGGGACATCAGCACCGGGTTGATTTCAAACTGGCTGTCATTGCAATCGATGCTCCGGAAATTGAAATCCGGGAGAAAAAACCCGAACGCGCAGCGCAGGATGAGCCGGTTCGAATGGAAATCATCTCTGCTCAAACGATTTCAAATACCCCGGGCCAAAGCATTGTATCGGTACTTGACTTTGTTTCAGGCGTAAATCTTTCTTCAACAATGGGCATCTTTGCCAACAACACGGTAGTTACGTTGCGCGGACTAAGTGGAAATGACCAGGCAAGAACCCTGGTTCTGGTCGATGATGTACCGTTGAATAAAGCAGATGCCGGAAGTGTAAACTGGAATCTTATAAATCGTGACAATGTCGAAAGAATTGAAATTCTGAAGGGACCAGGATCTGCAAAATATGGCAGCAGCGCCATGGGAGGTGTAATCAACATTCACACAAAGCAGCCTGCGAAGATTGTTTCCGGAGTTGCAACCCTCGATTACGGAACCTTTAATACAGCTGGTTTTCGCTATCAGTTGGCCGGTCGACTCAAACCCGAAAATGCCGCGAAGGGATTTTACTATGGGCTGAATGGCTTTTACCGGAGAAGCGACGGCTATAATCCCGAAATACCTCAATACCTTGAAAAAAGCGATACGTTTTATGTGAATAATTATCTGCGGGAAGCAGCCATCGGCGCTAAATTCGGTTACCAATTCAATTCGCTGAACACAGTTGAAGCCAGTACCAATTTTTTCAATGACAAGCGTGGTCGCGGGGTTGAAATCTATGAAGTGGACGGAGCCTTTGAACAACATGATACCTGGCAGGCAAATGTACGGTATAAGGGAGGGAAAGGTTCGTTTCGCTGGACAGTGATGGCCTATAACCAGGATGAACATTTTGAGCGATTGAATGAATACATGAAAGAGACAGAATACAGTCTCTATCTGGTCAAATCAAACAGGATTGATCGTGGAGCCAGCGTTAATGCAGTGATGCCATCAGGCAGGGCGCATGTATTTACTGCCGGGCTTGATTACCAGTTTGGAAGCGTAAATGGCCAGGATATTTATTATACCTCAACCGATGTGATTTCCAATGCCGGCAAAATGGATACATGGGCTGTGTTTGCGCAGGATGAGATCAGCCTGCTCGATAACAAACTTCAGATCAATCTGGGCCTCCGGCTAAATACGGCCGTTTTCCACGATGGAAGTTTTAAAATTGAAGATCCATCCTACGCAATACAGTATCTTGTTGATTATCAGGATAGTTTATTTCCACGAAATCAATGGTTTCAGGCCGATCCGAAACTTTCGGTGCAGTACCGGTTCACCACACAATCGCGCATTTATATTTCTGTTGCACAAGGCTTTCGCGCACCAAACCTGGATGACTTGTGCAGAACAGGCAAAATATCGAATGGCTTTAAAGTTGCAAATCCAGCCCTGAGACCAGAGGTGCTCGATAACTTTGAAGTGGGTGCCGACCTCCTCCTGTTTAAAAAACTCCACCTGGCTGCTTCATTGTATCATTCGATTGGCAGAGATTTTATGTATTATGTGAGTACCGGCGATTCGGTGAACATGGGGTACAAACGCACGCCGGTATTCATGAAACAGAATATAAGCAGGGTCGACATAACCGGGTTTGAGCTTGATATGGATATTGACCCGGTTAAGTGGCTGTCGATATTCGCAAATTATACCTTCAACCATTCGGTGATTAGCAGTTTTACCTCAAATGACACGGCGGCCGACGGGGATCTGAATGGCAAATACCTCACGGATGTTCCCATGAACAAGGCTTCAGCAGGGATCACCATAAAAAACAAAATTGTGAATGTAAACTTACTATGGAAATACACCGGTGAGCGCTATATCAATGATGTGAATGAAACTGATCCCTATCTGCTCACTACCAGGTACCCTGCTTATCAGACCATAGGCATCAAACTCTGGCACACATTTTTTAACCACCTGACCACAGCGCTGAACGTTGACAATATCTTTGATGCCCGTTTCATCGATGATCATTTACAGCAAAGTCCAGGCAGAATGCTCACACTGGAGGTCACCGCAACTTTTTAACTACACCAAACATAAACAATTATGAAAAAAACCGCAGTCTTTTTACTATTACCGCTATTTTTGCCAACCATGTTTGCCCAGAAATCTGAAGATGACTTGAAAACCAAGACTAACCTGAACATCGCCACCCAGGTTATTCCTGATAAAGCCGACAGGAATAACAATTTCTATGACAACGAAGAGACCTATGTTCTGCCGATGCAGGAGCTTGTCATTACAGGTGAGATAGAAAATCCTGGGAAAGTCGACTTTTCGAAACTTACGAAACGATCAGTAATCGTCAAAGAGGCATTGCTTAAGCATGACACCAGTAATCAGTTCATCGGTGCATACCGGTACGATGGTTATTCTCTGTTCGATATTCTGAACGATCGGATCCTGAAGAAAAAGAATGCCGCTGATTTCCGCCCGATCATCGACCTTTATGTGGAAATTGAAAATGCCTCCGGTGAAAAGGTTTTGTTGAGCTGGGGAG
>Ga0247841_10012649_pt1 | contig 10954 bp, 14 predicted proteins | sample LaCruzMarch2015__2_FD_192410 | JGI IMG/M metagenome (GOLD analysis project Ga0247841, IMG submission 192410) | Freshwater microbial communities from meromictic Lake La Cruz, Castile-La Mancha, Spain - LaCruzMarch2015_18m | ecosystem: Environmental > Aquatic > Freshwater > Lake | place: Spain...
CTTCTTAAGCAAAATTGCTATTTCAAGCCGTTCTGCTTTTTTAATCTGTGAATATTGTTTCTGTTCCATATGGTGATTATTCTATATCACCAGGTGGTGCACTTCAAAACGGAATTCAAGAAGTTAGGGTTTTCTAGTTCAAAAGCAATAAAAAGTACTCAAACAACGAAGGAGGAATCGTGAAGAGAAAGAAGAGAACGGCGAAGTATTCAGGAAGTTGTGTCTATGTGGCACCGGGCTTCGTTGTGAGGCTGGAGATGCCAATCTATATGGGCTCTGATGGGATGACTACGGAACTATTCGAAGTTCTTGAAGTCGTCCATCGGTATGGTGCCAACAATGGCGGCACGACGCGTATTCGTCCGTTGCTTCGTCTCTGCAACCTCGGGACCGGAGAATTGAAGTCTCTTAACAGTAGCTATGTCAAAGAGGTCGTTGAGCGCCGGACGCTTCCCGTCGGACTTCCGGAGAACTATTTCCGGAATCTGGGATACGAATGGGACACATTCTACGAGAAGAAAGGAAGAGGTGTTTGGACTGGCAATCTGGGCAACATGATCGCTGCGGTTATGGCGACGCTTCCCATGCGTCTTCCGCGACCGACTTGCGATGTGGACCGCCTTTGCGAACTCTACATGAAGCAAAGGGCGGGATTCATCGGAGTCGCTGATGGGGATGATTTCCTGGATGATCCATGGGTGACGGTTCACGCCAAGCCGTTCCGTGAGTGGGTCAGAAAGAACGCTCTTCGGCTCATGGTTCCTGTGGCGGAGTTGGAAGAAAGGGCGACAGAGAGAGAAACCAGGTACGAGCAAGATTACTGGAACGGTCTCGAGGCAGACGAGAAGTTGATTGAAGAGAAGTTTCCTGAGGAGGGAAACGAGGCAGTGATTCCGAGCTGTCCGATGGAAGGATAGCTTGGAGATACCCCCGGCAGAACAGTCTGTCGGGGGTCTTTTTTTTCATGTCATCCTGAACATTAGTGAAGGATCTTGTTTTCATATTACATCCTGAGATCCTTCGGTCGCCTAAGGCGATCTCAGGATGACATTCCCTGGATTCCCACTTTCGCGGGAATGACCCTCCTTCGCCAGGGCTTCGGACGGGCAAGCTCACGCTATGGCTCATTTCGATCTAAAATGCAGACAGAATTTTGTGGATATTTATAGAAAATGATAAAATGGCAACATGCAAAAGAAATTAAACAATTATGCTTTTATAGATAGTCAAAATCTCAATCTTGGCATTAGGAGTTTAGGATGGAGATTGGACCATCAAAAATTTAGGATATATTTAAAAGAAAAATACAGCGTAACGAAGGCATATCTTTTTATTGGCTATATGTCTGAAAACCAAGACATGTATTCTGCGCTACAATCTGTTGGTTTTGTTTTGGTTTTTAAACCAACTCTTCCTGATAAAGATGGTAAAATAAAAGGAAACACTGACGCTGATTTGGTTTTACAAGCGATGATAGATTATGAAAAATATGATAAAGCGGTAATTGTAACGAGTGATGGTGATTTTTATTCTTTAGTAAAACATCTTTATAAAAATAAAAAACTTGAATGCGTAATGAGCTCTTATATTAAAACTTGTTCAGCCTTGCTTAAAAAAACTGCTCGGGAGAAAATAGTTTTTATGAATAATTTGAGAAATAAGTTAGAATACAAAGAAAAACACCGCAAAAAAAGCGGAGTTCTAAGGGGTGTTCATAAAGAAAAACACCGCAAAAGGACGAAACCTTGAGAGGTGTTTTTCCTATGTATTACAACTTAAGTATAGCAAATTGCATTATCTTGTCAATAACCCTATCAATTGTTCGTAAGATGTGATACAATAGAACATATTAATTTACATAATTTAAAAACATGAGAAAAGATACTAAGAAAACTTTTGATAATGATTCTTTTGGAATGCATGAGGCGGTTTGCGCTGATTGCGGCAAGAAATGCGAAATTCCTTTTAAGCCGTCGAGCGATCGACCAGTTTATTGCGATGATTGTTTCAGAAACAAGAGAGAAAGCAGAAATTCTGGCGGTGGTAGATCAAGTTTTGGTCGTGGGGGATCAAGTTCTTCTTATGGTGGCGGAGGAAGGGGCGATTTCAGAAGAAATGATAGAGACAAACGAATGTATTCGGCGACCTGTTCTGGTTGCGGAACGAGATGCGAAGTCCCATTCCAGCCAACAAGCGGAAAACCAGTTTATTGCAATGACTGTTTTAAGAGAGACGGTAGCGGAAGAAACGACCGAGGCGGGGGCGGTGACAGGGGACAAGGACAGATTACAAATCAACTCGCAGCCTTGAACAGCAAATTAGACAGAATTTTAAAGATTTTATCTCCAAGCGAACCAGTAAAAGTTGTCGAGGTGATTGAAAAGAAAAAGATTATGAAAGAAGTGAATAAACCAGAACTCAAGAATGCTATCAAAAATGCACAAAAGGATGAACCATTAGAAATACCAAAAAAGGAAAAGGAAAAGAAGGTCGCGAAAAAATCTGCCAAAAAAACAAAAGGGAAAAAGTAAAAATGAATGACTAATTATTAGCGTAGGGGTTCAACCTCTACGCTATTAAAAATTATAATTAACTTAAAAAAGTGAATCAGGAGCGATCAAATTCAAATAGCGATTCAAGAGAATCAACTTTCTCAAGAGTTGTTGGGGTCGATGCAACGACGGAGCAGGAATTTTTAGATTATTTTAAAAGACAATTTGAAGCCGAAGAAAAAAGCTTTAAAGAGAAAGAACACCCACAAGAATTGGACGATTTAATAATCAAATTAAACGCACAAGTGAAAGAATTTTTGGGGCGGTATGGCGTGAGCGCAATTAAAGTTCCGACAAAAAATATTCACATTCCTGATCAATCAGCAATGACTCCCGAGCAGCTTGCAACGTTTAATGAAAATTTAAAAGGTGCTGCTGCCAGATATTTTTTAAAAGAACAGAAAATTATAATGGTAGAAGATTATGTAAAAGGAAATAAATTGAATTTTCTTCAATGTCTTTCACACGAGATGTTCCACCTGAACTCTTTCCATTCTGTTCAAAAAACGGATAAGCAGGATATGGTAGATTTTCGGCTTATCACAGAATCGGAAGATGGAAAAACAGAAAATATATCTTTAATAGGAAGACGAGCAGGTTTTTCAATTGTTTCAAGAGATGCTGATGCGGTCTATTTTAGGGATATTGATGAAGCAATAATAACTGAACTGGAAATGAGATTTGACCAAGAATATCTTTCGAAAATCCCTGAGTTAAAAGAAGAACATCAAGCAAAGGAAGAGGCGATAACTGCGCTAAGTGCTCGTACTGGAGAAGAAATTAAGTCATTGAGGAAAATCGTTGCTGCGCTGAGCGAAACACCACAAGAAGATGGCGGAGCAAATGTTCGAATAATAGATTATCCTTATAAGAACGAAAAACAGCGGCTGAATGGATTAATTGATGATTTATATGAAAAAAATCAGGATAAGTTTTCTTCAAGAGAAGACGTTTTTAAATTATTTGTCGAAGCAGCTATGAATGGCAGATTATTGCCTATCGCGCGATTAATAGAGAAAACCTTTGGGAAAGGCAGCTTCCGAGAGCTTGGAGAAATGACAAGAGGAAGAGCAGAAGATATTAAGCCAAACGATAACGATATTAAATAATGAAACTAACATATGATTTTAAAAAATATTCCTTTTGGAAAAATTGACGAGTTTAATACGCTTGTTGAAATTTCTAAGGGCAGTCAGAATAAATATGAATATAACGAGGAATTTGGAGCAATGGAGTTAGATTGGGTTTTTACGGGCGATTTTTGTTTTCCGTTTAATTATGGCTTGATTCCTCAAACTTTAGGCGGCGATGACGACCACGCTGATACTTTCGTTTTAACCGATCATCCGATTGAACCGGGAGTAGTTGTTAAATGCCAAGCGATTGGGGTGATAGAACTTTTAGATCGAGGAGAGGAAGATAATAAAATTCTTGCAGTTGCGCTGGCGGATCAAGAATACAAAAAATATCAGGATTTGGGAGATTTGCCGTTTGACTATAAAACTATTTTTGAGAAATTTTTCAAAGAACTGGGCATTCAAAAAAGTAAAATTATTGAAATCAAGGATTTTCACGGAAAAGACAGAGCGATTCAAGAAATTAGTAAATACCTAGAGAATTTTAAAAAGAAATCATAGATCTTAATTCATAAATCATAATACATCTATTTGACTTTTGCTTCGAGATAGTGTCTCGGAGCTTTTTTTATCTCAAAAATTCTGATAGAATAGAAAGATAAAATGCAAGATAAAAGTTGCGGACGTCTGACGTCCGTCAAGCTTAACAACAACATGTTTATCGATGATGTAATAATTAAAATAAAGGCTGGCAACGGTGGACGAGGAGTAGTCGCATTCAACAGGACAAAAATGAGCTTGGGTCCGACTGGCGGCAATGGCGGCAATGGCGGCAACATTTATTTGGAAGGCGTATCTGATATCAGCGCGCTTGCCCAATTTCGTTACAAAAAAGAATTAGTCGCAAAAAATGGCGAGAACGGAAAATCGAGCTTGAATGACGGTGAAACCGGAGAAGATTTAATCTTAAAAGTTCCAATCGGTACAGTCGTCCACAATCTTTCAACGAAAGAAGATTCAGAAATTATTTCTATTGGCCAGCGCTTGTTAGTTGCCAAGAGCGGTTTAGGCGGTTATGGCAATTTTGTTTTTCGTTCATCGACCAATACAACCCCAAAACAAGCAACAGATGGAAGCGAAGGAGAAGAGCGTGTCTTGCGGCTTGAAATAAAACTGATTGCCGATGTCGGTTTTGTTGGATTACCCAATGTTGGAAAATCAAGTCTTTTAAATGAACTTACCAACGCCCAAAGCAAGGTCGCTAATTATTCTTTTACCACGCTCACTCCAAACCTCGGCACTTATTATGAATTAATTTTAGCGGATATTCCCGGATTGATCGAAGGGGCATCTGGTGGCAAAGGACTTGGAATAAAGTTTTTGCGCCACATTGAGCGCACTAAAACTCTTTTTCATTTTATCTCTGCTGAATCTGATGATCCAACCAAAGATTATCAAATTATTAGAAACGAACTCGGCGTTTACAATAAAAAACTTCTAGAAAAGCCCGAATATATTTTCTTGACAAAAACTGATTTATTTGACAAAAAAGAAATCGCCCAAAAAGTTAATCAGTTAAAAAAAATTAATAAAAAAATAATTCCCATCTCTATAATAGACGACGAAAGCGTTAAAAAAGTCGAAGTAATCCTGCGCGAAGTCATAAAAGAAAAATATAGCAACAACTTAAAATAGACAATATTTTAAATTATTCAATACAAAACTCTTTACAGCCACAAGGTCATTTTTTTTGTCTAATTATACTCAAGACAAATGACCAACCATTTTGTATAATGTAATTATGACTCAGCGAGAAACAATAAAAAAAGCCTACGAACTAGCAATTCAAAGCCTTCGCAAACTTTATACTGGCGAAGGAATTATAACAGGCAGAAATCATTTTATTGACTATTGGGCGAGAGACAATGTTTTTACTTGCTTTGGGGCGCTAGAAATCGGCGATGACGAAATCGTCAAAAAAACTCTTGAACACTACCTTAGCCATCAAAAATCCAACGGACTTTTGCCTTTCCGCATTGGCGATTCAAGATTATTTTTAGCAATCCGCGCCCTTGGTTTTAATGTCTTAGGCAAAAGCAAACCCCATTACAAAGAAGATAAAAGATTTGACAAAAGCCCCACCGATCAAAATTCTTTAATCGTTATTCTCTTCAGAGAATATTTGCGCAAAACCAGAAAAATCAGTTTTCTAAGAGAAAACATTGAAAAGCTGGAAAAAAGCATTCGTTGGTACAGGACTCAAAACGCCGACGCCGATCCGCTCATCGAAGAAGATTATTATTCCACTTGGGCTGACAATATAAAAAAAGGCGGCAAAGTTCTCTACACCAACGTTTGCTATTGCTACGCTCTCAAATGTCTTTCCGAAATGTTTCTTCTTCTGGGAGATTACAAAAAAAGCAGTTATTACGAAAAAAAAGCCGACAATCTAAAAAAATACATTCTCAAGCTTTTCTGGAATTCTCACTATTTTATCGATTGGATAAACAAAAAACGCTACAATCATTTTTCAACTGACGGCAACGTTTTGGCAATTATTTGGGGCATCGCCAATCCGGAACAATCAAGACAAATAGAAATCACTCTTGAAAATTTTGGCATCAATCGCTATGTTCCCAGCCTGACCAATGTTCCCAAATATCCCAACAGAGTTGCTTCATCAATTTTATTGCGATTAGTCGGTATGTCCGATTACCACAATGGCTTGTGTTGGCCTTGGTTGGGCGCGGCAGATGCGATTGCAAAAAATAAAGTCGGCATGAGAGAAGAAGCCATTGAAAATCTGGCAACGATTGCAAAAATTGCTTTGGGTTATGGCAGTTTCTGCGAGATTTACGATAAGAGAGGCAGGCCCATCCAGCGGCTTTTTTACAAATCGGAAAGAGATTTCGCCTGGAGTATCGGCGCGTTTATCTGGGCATATCATCAAATTTATAAATAGAGCATTTTTGTCAACTTTTTTCTAAAAACCGCGAAAATAGTTGATTTTTTGTATTAAATGTGCTATAATAGATGGTAGAGAGGGGTTAGGATTTAAATACAAGAAAACTAAAGGTAATCCCGCACCAGAGCAAAGCACGGTGCGGGATGTAAGAGCTTCTAACTTCACCATAGTTCAGTAAGAATCTCTAACAGGGGGTGTGATGAGAAAGAGATCGCTGTTTAGATTGAGGAATCCGAAACTCACAGAGAATGAGCTCATTCAGGATCTGAATGAGTCTCTGAGGGAGCGACGGTCGAGGTTCAAGCTTCGTTGCGGCGGATGGAATCCCAGAAAAGCCGAAACGATGCGCTGGTGCGACATCTGGGATTTTCCGACGGGCTGGCACATTGGTACCAGATGCAAAGACGGAATCCTGTTCGTAGTCGACGAGAACTACACAGAAGACATCATCAAGGTTCTCGTCGAGGACAACTTCGCTCAGCGGGTTGATCCGAAGACAGGAGAAGTTGTCGAGGAGGTTCGAGAGGCGGCGAAGTAGCGCGCCTCTCTTTTTTTTGATAGAATAAGATTATATAAATATGAAAAAACTTGAAGAAATTTTAAAAGGCGAACCAAAGTATCGTTTAACGCAATGCTATAAAGCGATTTTTTCTGATTTGATTTCTGATTGGCGAGAAGCGACTGCCCTACCCGCATCTTTGCGCGAAAAATTGGCGAAAGAATTTTCCCTTGAAATTAATTCTGAATTTTTTGATTCGGTTGACGAAAAAACCACTAAAGCGCTTATTTTTCTTGAGGATGATTCAAAAATCGAAACGGTTTTGATGCGCCACCGAGATAATCGCCGAACCATTTGTGTTTCCTGTCAGGTTGGCTGTTCTTTAAATTGTGGGTTTTGTGCAACTGGTCAAATGGGTTTTAAAAGAAATCTTTCTTCTTGGGAAATTGTCATGCAGGTTTTGGTTTTTGCAAGATTTTTAGAAAAAACAGAAGACAGAAACAGAATCAGCAATGTTGTTTTTATGGGAATGGGCGAACCCTTTTTAAATTATGATAATGTCATGGAAGCGGTCAGAATTTTAAATAACAAAGATGCTTTTAATATCGGCGCCAGGCATATTTCTATTTCAACGGCTGGCATTACCGAGGGCATAGAAAAATTTTCTGGTGAAAATCTTCAGATCAATTTGGCGATTTCTCTTCACGCGCCCAATGACGAGTTGAGAAATAGATTGATGCCAATTAATCAAAAATATCCGCTTGAAAATATTTTTAGAGCAGTTGATAAATATATTGAAAAAACATCGAGAAAAGTCATGTTTGAATATTTATTGATTAACGGTGTAAACGATAGCGATGACTTGGCCTATGATCTGGCTAAGCTTATGCGCAGACCACTTTATATGGTTAATCTGATTCCTTGTAATCCTGTGGGAAGATTTAAGCCATCGCCAAGCGAAAGAGTAATGAGATTTAGAGAAATTTTAGAAAGAGAAGGCGTCAATGTCACTCAACGTTTTCGCTTTGGGCGAGATATCAAAGGCGCCTGCGGACAATTAGCCGGAAGCAAAAATTAAGTAATAAATAATAAATAATAAGTAAAGTAATAACCGTTCTAAACAAGAAAAGGAATACGAAAATCGGAGGCTGAGCCTCCGATTTTCTACAACTAGCAACGATTTGAACGACCCAATGCGAAATATGTTGGAGGTCTCACCTCCAACATATTAAATGAATAAATATTTGGAAGTGGGACTTCCAAATACTTCCAAATATTTATCTTATGTGTACACATTACCCCGAATCATTGACATTGGAGTTTTAATGTGATAGATATAGACATAGTACCGTAAAAACAAAGAGGAGGCGCTATATTATGGACAGAAGAGTCATAGAAAGGCGAAGAAGAATAGAATTGACAGGAATTCTTTTGGGTCTTTTAAAGCGATACAGAAATCAAATCGCTATCATGATTAGACACAATGGACGGTTTACTACTGCAGAAAATATTAAACAGCTCGCATTTGTTGGTATTCCGACAAGAGACTTAGACGCCATAACTACCGATACTGCATTGCGGGATAGAATAGTTTCTGATTATGTAGTCGACAGTTTTATTAAATGTCTTGAAAATCAGGGAATAAAAGTTCCTGAAAATGGACCCGGCTTGGAGTGTTTAAATAGGATTGGGGAAGAAAACGCGAGAACTGAAATTGCCGGTCTTTTGGAGACGGTTGCCCCAATGTTTGGACCATTGAATATTGGAAAGCAATTGGGAAAAAGTCCAGTTAAGAAGCTCATCAATGTTCTTGTTCCTCCTGCCCCGAGATCAAGAAGTTATGGGGGTTCAGAGCAAAAAGTAGGTCCTCAACCTGCTACGCGTTAGAAAATGGGGTCGCCTAGGGCGGCCCTTTTTGTTTTGCTGAGATTTTGATAAAATCTAATTGTATGAAACACTTTAAAATTTATTCTTGGAATGTGAATGGGATCAGAGCAACGGTCCGGAATGGTTTTATGGATTGGTTCAATAAAGAAAAGCCGGATGTTTTGTGTTTGCAGGAAACAAAAGCTCAAGACAGCGATTTTCCGCCTGAAATAAAGAATATTTCTCATTATTATTTATATCATTCGCAGGCTTTGAAGAAGGGTTACGCAGGTGTGGCAATTCTGACGAAAATAAAACCGCTTAAAGTTATAGACAAGATTGGCATAGACAAGTTTGACAGTGAAGGCAGATTTTTGGTTTTGGAATTTAGCGATTTTTATCTTTCAAATACCTATTTTCCTCACACTCAACGAGAATTGGCGCGCCTCGATTTCAAGCAAGAGTTCAACGAAGCCTATTTACAATTTATAAAACAATTCAAAGATAAACCGATTGTTCTAACTGGCGATTTTAATGTTGCTCATCAAGCGATTGATTTGAAAAATCCCAAAGAAAATGAGAGAAACGCTGGTTTTACCATTGAAGAAAGGAGTTTTGTTGATAAATTGATCAAGGAAGGTTTTGTTGATACTTTTCGCCACTTTCATCCCAAGGATATAAAATATACTTGGTGGACTTATAGATTTGGCGCTAGAGATAGAGGGATTGGTTGGCGCATTGATTATTTCTTTGCCCAAAAATCATTTTTAAAAAATGTAAAAGTTGCCGAAGTTTTGGATGATGTTTATGGTTCCGATCATTGCCCAATACTTATAGAGATTGACTTGTAATTCTATCCATATATTCGTTATTTGAGGCATTATGCTTCTTTTTTTACATTGTGGACATCTATCTATTGACTTTACCAAAATTAAGAGTATAATTGTCATACATTGTTTTTTGTGTTGTAAAACATGAAAAACAGATGTCGTGCTCTCTGAACCCCTCTGCTAAAGCTTTTTCCCGTAAAAGGGACAACTTAGTTAAGGTTATCTGAGAGTAGGTCGATAAATTTAACTAACACAAGTTTCAATTACAATGAACAAAAAGCTTTATGTAGGAAATCTTTCCTACAACACTACAGACAAGAGTTTGGAAGAGCATTTCTCACAAGCTGGTACCGTTGAATCTGCTGCTGTGATCATGGATCGCATGTCAGGCAGATCAAAGGGATTCGGTTTTGTTGAAATGGCATCAGACGAGGAAGCAAAGAAAGCCATCGAAATGCTTAATGGCAAAGAATTAGACGGTCGCGCCTTAAAGATTGATGAAGCAAGGCCTCCAAAAGAGAGACCAGCTTTCAAAAGAGAATTCTAAAAATTAGTTAGAATTGTACCTTACAAAACAAAAGACCTCGCAAGGGGTCCTTTTGTTTTCCCCAGTTTTGATTGCGATACATACTTAATTTTGGTAAAATAACTTATAAGTCATGATAACTCAAAGCTCAAATCTTAAAACTCAAAACCAAAGGTTAAAACCCAAAACTGAATTAAAACATCGCTGTTATAGTTTTTCAATAGAGATTATCAAGTTTTTAGAAACTTTACCGTCAAAAAGAGTTTATTGGGTTATAAGTGACCAACTTTTAAGATCGGCAACATCAATCGGCGCTAATATAACAGAAGCAAGATCTTCAAGTTCTAGACGGGATTTCATTAAGTTTTACGAAATTGCTTTAAAGTCTGCCAATGAAACTGAATATTGGCTATGTCTTTTGAGGGATGCGACTGATGTCGATAAAAACAAGATAAACAAGATCTTGCAAGAAGCTGAAGAAATATCGAAAATGGTCGGAGCAAGCGTTCTAACTTTAAAAGGTAAAAGATAGAAGTTGTATTGTAGCTTTCAGCTTTAAATTATAGCTTTGAATTTTGAGTTCTAAATTATAGTTTTCAGTTTTGAGTTATAGCTTTGACCTTTAACTTTTGAGCTTTAA
>Ga0247841_10012650_pt1 | contig 10954 bp, 8 predicted proteins | sample LaCruzMarch2015__2_FD_192410 | JGI IMG/M metagenome (GOLD analysis project Ga0247841, IMG submission 192410) | Freshwater microbial communities from meromictic Lake La Cruz, Castile-La Mancha, Spain - LaCruzMarch2015_18m | ecosystem: Environmental > Aquatic > Freshwater > Lake | place: Spain...
GTATCCAGACGCTCACATAACCTGGGTGGTGGAAGAAGCAGCGGCAGATATCGTTAAGAACCACCCATATCTTAATGCGGTTATAGTTTCACAGCGTAAAAGCTGGTCCAATGATATTCAAAAAAGTAAATTTCTTAAGCCCCTGTATGATATGCGCTCATTGATAAAAGAACTGCGGCAACGTCCCTACGATCTGGTGATTGATTTTCACGGCCTTTTTAAAAGCTCTATCATCGTTTTGCTTAGTTCAGGTAAGCGAAAGCTAGGCTATGATTCGCTTCAGGAATTAAGCGGATTATTTCTTAATGAAAAAATCCCTGAAGATATGAATAAACACGCTGTCGGTCGTTACCTGGATTTTCCGCGTTATCTTGGCGCCCATATAGATAAGGCCGAATTCGTTCTCCCTCAAAGCAATGACGCCGAAGCAAAAGTTCAGATATTAATGAGTAAATACAATCTGGATGATAATAATTTCATAGCCATTAATCCTATAGCTTACTGGGAAACAAAGCTCTGGGATGATGATAATTTTGCCAGACTTGCTGATTTGATCAGAAATAATTTGAAAATGAATGTTGTTTTTACGGGAAGTGAAAAGAGCAGCATTGAAGGAATTACTTCAAAGATGAAAACAAAAGGAATAAATTTAGGAGGGCAGACAAAGCTTCTCGAACTTGCCTGTCTTTACAAAAAAGCGCGATTTGTAATTACAACCGATTCCGGCCCCATGCACCTGGCTGCCGCTGTGGGAACACCTGTTATCGCTTTGTTTGGACCTACCGATCCGTCAATGACAGGACCTTATGGTGAAGGTCACACTATAGTCCGGGCAGGACTGCCATGCAGCCCTTGCTTTTTAAAAAAATGCCCGACAAGACAGTGCATGCAGGATATTTCTCCCGAGCAGGTATTTGAAGTAATTACAGAAAAATTTAAAGGAGAGAACAATGGCTTTAAATAAGAAACTTCTGGAGATTCTGGCGTGTCCGCAATGCCACGGAGCTGTGAGGTGGGATGAAAAGATGGGTGGAATAATTTGTAATAAGTGCAAATTACTCTACGAAGTTAAAAATGATATTCCGATCATGCTCATTGAAGAAGCAAAAAATATTGCTATAAGGAATTCTTGATGCGTTCATACAGGCGAAGTTTTGGTATAATTATCTTATTCTTGTCGGATCTTGTTATTCTTTTTTTTATTGCCGTTCTGGCTATTTTAATTCGTACTTTTATTTCTTCCATCATCTCTGGGTTTCCCGCTTTGTTGATAGATAAAAATTACAGCTGGTGGTTTTTTCCGATATGGATGTCCATTCTGATATACGAAGGAGCTTATACTAAAAAATTTACATTCTGGGATGAAGTCAGGATGCTCTGGAAGGTTACTCTCTTTTCAACACTCGCTATTCTTGCTATCTTTTTTCTTGGCAGAATCGGTGATATCGTATCGAGAACCGTTATAATATTCATCGGATTATTATCTATATTTGTATTCCCTTTATTGAGAACAGCGGTTAAACAAGGGCTCTTCAAATTAGGCATCACAACGAGTAATGCCCTTATTCTTGGCGCAAACGATACGGGACGTCTCGCGCTCAAGGCCCTGATTAAAGAGAAAAACCTCGGCTACCGGGTTGTCGGCTTTATTGATGATCTGGCAAAGACAAAAAAACGATATTTTGAAGGGATTAAAATATATGGCCACATGGAGCGCGTGGAACGCTACCTGAAAAACGGCGATGTCCAGGATGTGGTGATTGCGCTACCGCAATTCGACAAAGAGCAAATCGCTTCTTTAGTCAACCGCCTTCAACATAAGGCCACCAGTATTCTCTACTTCCCTGATTTCTCCGGGATGGTGGTTATGGGTACCGAACTGCGCCACTTCTTTCAAGATCAGGCATTTGCTCTCGAGATCAAGAACAATCTGGCACAGCCGCTCAATTATTATACCAAACGACTCTTTGATTATGTGTTCGGTTTTGTCTTTTTTATTCTGCTCATCATCCCCATCGGAATCATCTCTGCCCTAATCGGGTTGACTTCCAAAGGGCCTGCTATCCTCAAACAGGAGCGCATCGGCAAAAATAGCAAGTCATTTATTTGTTACAAATTCAGAACTATGTATCACGATGCTGACGAGCGGCTTGAGGTTATCCTTGCCAATGATCCTGAGGCAAAAAAGGAATGGGAGACTTACTGGAAACTAAAAAATGATCCGCGCATCAACGCGTTCGGAATGTTTTTAAGGAAGACTTCTTTAGATGAAATACCCCAGATAATAAATATTCTCAAAGGCGAAATGAGTCTTGTAGGGCCCCGACCATACATCCCGCGGGAGTGGGAGTGGCTTAAAGAGTACAGCGAAACGATCAATTGCGTTCAGCCAGGGATAACCGGATTATGGCAGGTAAGCGGCAGAAGCGATTCCTCCCATGAACAACGCCTGACGCTCGACGCATGGTACGTGAGAAACTGGAACCTGTGGTTGGATATCGTGATTCTTCTTAAGACAATATATGTGGTGATAAAAAAGGAAGGTGCTCGATAGGTAACTTAATTGGCACTTTGTTTTTTCTCCAGGTCGATAGCCAGTCTCAGAGCCTGGCGTGCGTCTTCATAATCAGGATTTAGGTAGACCGCCCGACGAAAATTTTCAATCGCCTCTTTCAATTCGCCTTTATTACCCAGAGCTACACCTAAATTGAAATAGATGCCGGGATTTTTAGGCTCTAACTGCACAGCTCTTCGATAATAATAAATAGCTTCGTCATGCTTAAGTTGTCCCTCTAAATTAACGCCAAGATTATTAAGCGCAGCAAAAGAAGGGGTAATTCGCACCACTTGCCGGAAATGATCTATAGCTTCTTCCAATCTCCGTTCTTTCACTAGAACGGATGCTAAGTTGAAATGTGCATTAAAATGATCAGAACTATTCTTGATTGCTTTGCGGTAATTATCTATAGCTTTATCATTTTTCCCCTGTTTCATAAACAAATTGGCCAAATTATAATAAGCATCAGCATAATTTGGATTAATCTTGATTGCCGCAAGATAATGGGCAATAGCTTCCTCATTCTTACCCTGGTCATCCAGAGCAATGCCAAGATTTGTCTCATAAAATGGCCCGTACATAAGGATCGCCCGCTCCTGTAGAGATGGCTGCAAGCTCATCGCCGACAGCCACTTCCCCGTTTTTGTATCTAAAAAATATAGTTGATTATTCTCTAGATTGTAGCGCTTAATCCAACTGTACAAATACACAATATAGTCCGGCTTATCAAAATAATACATGCCGATCCACTCAGGGGGCCTTTGTCCACTATACCCATTAATGGTATTTAAACCAAATTTTTGGGCAATAATCATCGCATCGACCTGAACCTCACAAGGATCTTTTTTCAATCCTTCCGCCGGTAGCAACGCAAAAACTTTTGCCTGATGCGGTGGAGAAGAAATCCCTGCAAGCATGTCAAGTTGCTGTTGCTTACTGTAGTTGGCAATACTACCAGTGTTTAACTGCTCTCCAAAGAGCAGTAGGCAAAGAACTGCTATAGCAACTAAACAGGCACCCCTTTTCACAGACGAATGTATATGGCTTGTGGCGAAGTTTACGGCTTGATGCAGCCCTATTGCGACTACAATGGCAATAGGGAAGGCCAGTACATGCTGAAAGCGATACACCCCGCGAATACCACCTGCACCCGGAATCAGATTCGTGACCAGCCACCAGAGGGAAAACCCCTGAATTTTTAGCATCAACAACAATGCCAGCAATACCGTAACGCTCAGTCCCGCCGCGAGTATTGCCAATTTCGCAGCATCATTAGCCTCATTTTCGTCCACAATAATTTTCCAAGTGTTATCTTTTGCCACGTTCAGTTGATAATGTTTTGTTTTGCAGATAAAATAAACCGAAAGTGCCAGGAAAACCAATAGCAAACAGATTGGCAAACCTTTAATCAATTCCCATGACATCGGTCTCAAATCTAATCCCACGAAAGCAGAGTAAAGCATCTTGCCCCATAACCAGTTGTTTGGGCCAACATTCACATAATCAATAAACGATGGCAGCATAGTAGCAATCTCCTGATAACTTCGATTGCCGAACTGTCTCAATGCCGGGATATACGTCAGCAAAAATGGGATGAAGCAGACAGCACTGAGTGTGCAATACGCCAATATTTTTTGCCAATTTTTCCGCTTCCAAATAATACATTGCCAGACAACTTTAACGCCTGAATGCATAATACTCCAGACGGCAACAACAACTGACAATAAAAGAATATAAAAGAGGGAAAACCAACCAATATAGTAACTCGTATAAAATAGAGCAGGAACTATAATCGCCACAAAGATTCCCGCGGCGATCCCAATGGATGCCGGCTTACTAAAGTTTCGCAGAAACAAATAGATTCCGATAGCCAGATAGGGAATAAAATAAACCGCCAACAGTTGTGTATGTCCTGATGAAACAGACATGGAATTGGGAAAAACAAAAAGAGCAGCCCCTACGATAGCAGGGAATATGCTCAATTTCAGACAACCGCGTAAGAACAATATCGTTCCAATCCAAGCAAACGCCACCAATGCAAACAATACGATTTGGTATGCTGTGAAAGGTTCTATCCCTAGTAAACGCAAGACAACGTAGGGAAGCGCATTCAGAAATCCGGCATCACTATACCCTAGTACTCCTTGAACCGGAAAAAAGAATGGTGGCGAAAGCCAATGGGCGGTTCCCTGTAAAACCTGCCACCAATGTTCCAGAATCACTCCATTAAGACGGGCGTCCCCAACACCGCCCAATAATAAGTCAAAACGTGAGAAAACTATTTGCCGGAAAAATATACTCCCGAGCAATAGCCCCACTACAGTGTATATAGCCGCCTCAGCTATAACTTTCCTGTGTTTCAATATTGTTACCCCTTTGACCTGATCGTCTCATGGCTTTTAGTTTGTCTTTGATGAATTATCATCTGCAATCTCATGCTTTCGTCCAAAACGGTGGCAGCCCAAAGATATGCCTGTAAAAAACGATTGCTTCCCTCGCCAAACGTTCCCCAAACGCGCCCCATAACATCAACTTTATGTAAGATTTAGCCATCGCTTTTAGCCAAAACCATACGGGCAAACGTTGACCATGCATTTCTAGTACACGTCTAGTCTCACTAACTACCAGCAAGGAATTTGCAGCGACCGAACTAACGCCACGATCCCTCATGGCGGCTACAATGCCTACCTGAGCAAAAAAAGCATTGTTTGTTTTCAACTCGCGCAACAGCAATTCGTAATCGCCAGAGATTCGGAATGATTCATTAAATTTTCCGTGTAGTTCAAATAAACTGCGCCGGTTCATTGTGCCAGTATATGGAATGCACATGAATTGATTAAAGTGTTTTTTTACCTTCTGCCATGGCTCACCTATGCGATAAAGGCCTTGTCCAAACTCATTGACTATCATAACCTGCCCATAGGCAACACGAATACTGGACGGAAGTTTTACCAATTGCGCAGATAAACGCTCTAATACCTGCAAATCCCAAAAATAATCGTCCGCTCCAAGAAAACAAATCCAATCTCCTTTAGCCTGCTCTAACCCTTTATTCCAGGCGTTATAGATGCCACTGTCCGGCTCAGAAATCCAATAGTTGATTTGCTCGCTATTTGTCTTAAGCAAATCAACCGTTCCGTCATTAGAGCCACCATCAATAATGATTAATTCTTTGTTGGCATAACTTTGCTGCGCAACGCTATCAATGCACTGCTGCAACGTTTTAGCTCCGTTAAAAACGGCAACGATAATGGATATACGTGGGACAGACTGTTTCATATGTACTCTGGTTCATGTAAGTTATCCATAATTCCATCCAGATATTTTTCAAATATCGGACCGTCAATTACCTGATGGTAATTAATTCCGGGAAATAAAAGGTTATACTCTATCATGACATATTGATTAAGATTATCTAACCCAAAATCCCAATACACTAATTTAAAGTGTGGAAGTCTCTCATGGCCCTGCATGATGATCTTTTCCAACTCATTAAAATTCGGCAAGGCTATGCCTTTAAGTGGTTTACGGGTAAAGGGGTGTTCAAATATTTTATTGAATTTGCCATCATATCCAAATTCAGTCATTTTACCATATTGATCAACTCCGCACACTACTGCGCTATACCCAGTATAAGAAACGTAGCTCTGATGATTACCGAAATGCAATTGAGTAGAAAGTACCACGATTTTGTTTCCATCTCTTAAACTTACAGACCGTATGCTGTTAACAGAACAAGGATATATATCAGAAAGAATTGAGGACTGATCTATGCCTTTTTGTATTATGAATTCTCCATTGTATGAAGATTTCAATTTATTTATATCCTGCAAGACCTCATCAATAAAGATTTTACCATCTCTTATCTTACATTTTTTGATATTCTTACCATAACCCGAATCAATAGTCGGTTTTATAAAACCATCTACTTCTTTAACTGGCAAACTCTTTGCGTAGTTTTTAATATTTAACAAATTGTAATCAGCATCATAAATGTTTTCGGGGATGTATCTACTGCTGTGGATATTGTTTAATGATGCATAGAAAGCATGCCATTTAGGATTTAATCTCATATTGTATTTTTGCCAATAAATTCTTGCCTCATTTATTGATGGATGGTTTAGATCCAGAACGGCAGAGGTGCATTTATACATGAGATTTACTTGCTTGTTGCAATATATCGTCATGTTCCATCTTTTCAGGAAGCGGTAAATTTTTTTAAGTACCAGTATGATTCTTTTTTCAATTAGCACCTCTGAATGGTTGGTTCAAAGTAACCTGTTGATCTGGTCATCCAAGGATTAGTCGGAGTCTCGATAGAGTCATCATTAGCCAATTGAACTGTTGTACCAACATTTCGGCAAAGGAAGAGAGGGATTACTTTTTCTATTATCAGCATCTAATGGATGCGGGAAAAATTTAGTAAATGATGAATTTCTTATGCGGTCATTACGCAGAAAAGTAAGTTCTGTTAGTATAGGAAGCTCTATTTCTCCAATTATTACCGAATCAGAATGATTATTTGGATGGTTGTGCACACAAGTATGCGTCTGGAGAAGTTTTTCAAATACCCGCAATACCAATTGAAAAAATGGTTTATTCCAAAGCTCATTTGAAGAATGAAATTCAACTACAATAATTCTGAAACGTTTCATTAGTTTATCGGACGCACCTAATAACACCTCATATTCAGACCCTCCGATATCCATTTGTAGCAACAAATCACCTTGCGAATCTGGTAATGATGATATAACCCAGTCGTCAATAGTCATAAAATTATCGTTGGTTAGAACACCGAGATTCTTTTTTGTAAACTGAAAATACTCATGATGCTCGGTTGGTTTTTTTACATATCTATCCGCCAAAAAAATCCTCATCCCCCTATCTGCACAGTCTTTTTCAAATCCAGAACAAATACCAACACCAGGTGAAAAACATGCTTCAATCCCCACAAGGTCATCGGGGACAAGATACCCTCCATCATTCATTGGTCCTAAACGAATCAATTCTTTGTCGCATGATATAGGTTGCAATTTGTTTAATAATGATTGCAGTTCGTTTTTGTCTGTCAATCTAGTTGGATGAACATTTATTATAGAAAATGTTGTTCGTGCCAGTTTTTTTATGAGTTTATTCATTGATGAGGTTTGACTTTCTTTTTACTATAAACAATAGCACTCTCTTGCTCACCAGTAGCATCAAAAGGATCAATAGAATATATTTTACCGGACGCTAAACTTTTAGCCATGCAGTATGTGCTCTTCCCCCTCCATTTGCCAATTTCAACCACTACAGCATTTGCCGGCAGTAATGATGCATAGTGAAAAAGGCATAACGCCTCGCTTTTAGTCAGCCATCCATCAATATTTTGATAATCGGCTATTTTATTTTTAATAAATAGTAATAAATTCTGTTCTTTATTCTATTTAAAATCATACTAGCACAATTCTTTTTATGGCATCCAAAAGCGCTTTGGTAGTAATAGCTTTCATGCAGGTGTTCGTATGACATTGATACTCAAAACCCAGGTTGATGCAGGGAGAACATTGCAGACCACTTTGCAAAGAAATAGAACTTGCGCCCAGTGGACCCCATCGCTTTACCGACGTAGGACCATGTAATGCAATGAGGTTGCACCATAGGGCTGAAGCTAAATGCATGATACCGGTATTTACACTAATTACCATAATTGATGACTTCAGGATTTCGGCGGTTTGTTTTAAATCAAATTCTCCGGCAACAATATTGACACTATCTTTGTTCACTATTTTTGCCTTGATTTGTTCCGCTTTTTCACGATCATTTTTTGCGCCTGTAAGAAATACTTCAAAATGACGTGCCGTCAATTGATCTATAATTTCTATCCAATTTGCATCAGGCCATTGCTTTAAATATGACCGAGACCCGCCGGGAAACATGTGAATGGTGATTCTGTTATCACTACATTTTGGAATATGCTGTAAGTTGATACAAGGAAGATTATGGCAATCTAAACCTAAGCGTTTTAGCAGGTTTTTGTAATTGTCTAATTCATGCAGATGGGCGGAATGCTCCGCAGTCACATCATATATATAATGCCGGTATTGGCCTTTTGTCTTGAAGCCGACTTTAAGACGTGCATTGGAAAAATACGACAATAACGCATTGACCCTGGGCCAAGGGCCGAAATCAATCCAGATATCGTATTTTCCAGATTCCTTTATGATACGAATACACTCCCAAGGTTTAGCCATCGGGAGCTTGATGATTCTATCGATTCCGGATATCAACTCTGCCATTTCATAATTGTTGGAAGCGACAAAAAAAGTTAGATGAACACTCGGATAGGCATCTTTGAAGTCTCTGACAACAGCGGACAGGAGAGCAGTATCCCCTATTCCTGCGGTTTTCAAAAAAGCCGCTTTTGTTATACTGTCAGGAATGGTTTTTCTTTTTTTAAGCAAACCTAATACAAAGACAATCGGAATGCCTACATATCTGTCTAAAAAGCGAAACTTGCTATTTCCTCTTTCACGATTATATTTCATTCTAGTGTTTCTTACTCAATTAATAAATGTAACTTTATTTTTTCCAGACAGATAAGGTATTGCCACATAATTTCTTACTTGTCTGTTATACATCTCAGAAAAACCTGGTTTAAGCATTATATAACTACTTTTATTATATATATTAAATAAATTGAGCCAAAATGCGTCAAAGCCAATATAATTTACCACATTGTCCAATGATGCTAAGATAAAAGCCTCTTCAACGCTGGTTAGCCCACGTAAATCTAAATCAACAATATCATAATGATTTGGATCTTTCTCTTTCTCCCGTTTAGTTCCAACATGAACTAATTTTACACCTGCATCTTTTTTGTATTCCTGTGCAAATCTCAACACCGCTTTATCAGCCACATTAAAATCAACACTTTTCATTCCAAATTTATGAGAATCAATATAATTATTCAAAACAACATATTTGTCCCCTGAAGCTATTTCGTACTTCAATGCGACAAAACTTTTTTCTGCTGGGCTAAAATTTAATGACCGAGGCCGTGCATCATTTAAATTTAAACCTAAATAATCGGCAACATTATTTAACACCACATTAATTATAGGCTGGAATACTTTAGTATAATCAAAGTTAATCCAAAGCACATTCTTGTTCCTTAAATGATAAGCTAGCTCATTACGCGCAATCAATAAATCATTATGGCTGATAGAGGATTTATTAATAACATTATATCCAAGACGCCTAAAATAGAATTCCATCTGGTAATTGCAACAAATTGCCAAATTAAAATTTGCGGCTATTAACCTGGCAACTGGCTCACACCACAGAGTATCGCCTAAATGAATGAATTTTGGATAGTCAAGGTATAAGACTACGCGCTTCGATTTATCTATCGTTTTATGTTTATAAAAACATCTTTCGATTTTGTGAAATTTAACAAATAATCTATAGTAAATTTTTTCTAAAATTATTAGATATTTATTTAGCACAAACCTATCCTAAAGCAACATAGTAACCTGTTAAAACTGCATAAGCAGTAGATAATAAAGAAATAACAGAGAAACAGACTATTAGTAAATACAATGAATTGTATAAGGTAATTTGTCTATTATTCTGAGTCATAGAAACCGGTTTTGTTAAAAGCTTTCGCTTTATTTTAACCGTTTTCAGTTTTCGCAGTGCAAAAATGGTAGTCAAATATTCCTTCAAAGATGTATTATATAGTAAAAGTAAAAAGAGCGGGGCGCAAGGAATAAAGTATCGTCCTTGAACATCCATTATATAGTCTTGCCCGACCGGATTCCAGGTTAAATAAAGACCCGTTTCGATGAATATAACTCCGACAATAAATATGGATGCAATAATTAGTTTATTAGTCAATCCAATTTTAACATCGTGATTGGAAAACAGAAGCGCTGTGATAATTAATATCAATAAATAGAAATTGACATGCCACTTTGGCAGGGGCTTATTTAGCCAACCCAGTTTACCGACAAAACTATTCAAATGGGCAGTCTTTGGGGAGATAAAAAGCGAGTTAAATAAAATCCCCACATATTGTATAGGGTTGTTCAGGATAAAACGTTTTTGTTCACTGAAATTTACGCCTTCCGGAATTCTGTTTCGATCAGCTCGTTCAAATCTTTCAATAGGAGTTGGTTCTGGATCTGAAAGTGCATCCGGGGATAACGTCCGCATAGAGGTTGACTGTGTTGTGTCAGCAGCTTTGGGTTGAAAAAGCGGCTTGAGGGCTCCTATTTGAGTTGCCAGAAAAACAGCGATTATTAGACTCATAAAGATAGTAATATATTTCTTTAAAGACCCTATCCTGTATACAGGGATTAGAAGAAACATTCCTATCAATATGGCATAAACTGATCTGGATGTTGCCAGCAAAAA
>Ga0247841_10012651_pt1 | contig 10954 bp, 4 predicted proteins | sample LaCruzMarch2015__2_FD_192410 | JGI IMG/M metagenome (GOLD analysis project Ga0247841, IMG submission 192410) | Freshwater microbial communities from meromictic Lake La Cruz, Castile-La Mancha, Spain - LaCruzMarch2015_18m | ecosystem: Environmental > Aquatic > Freshwater > Lake | place: Spain...
ACCTAAACAAACAAATAAGGAAAGTCACAAAAAAAAGTCGAGTTTCCCAACAGACGACTCCCTGTTCAAACTGATATACCTGGCAGTCATGGACACCTCCAAAAAATGGACGAATGCGCTCCCGGACTGGAGCGCAGTAATCCCCTTGGGGATTACTCAGAACGAATAGATAACTACCTATAAAAAATGGGAAAAATAAAGAATCAACAAAAAACGTTACACTCCCTAAATTTGATGAATTTTCATGTGTCTAATCCATGCCATCTCATATAGTATTATTGGATATTACTCTTACAATTTCCTTCAATATGCGTAGTCTGATTTCTATCATTGTATTCGATATACATCTCAACCGTATACATTTCTCTGGCTTTATATCTGTTTAGTATGTCACTACATGTAAAATTCATCACAACCTTATCGCCAGGCATAAATTCAATATCCTTTGATGGGGTTTTGCTGCAAATTGTTCCGTCGATCTTTATCAGTACACCTTCCTTTGGGATAACCAAAGGTTTGCTGTCCACATTTTTAAGTAGCAAATAAAAACGACCCTCTTTGATTGAAGTTGCAATATCTACAGGCTGAAAAGTGGAAAAACCTGAACATTCCTTTTTAATGACTGTATCAGAAGGAATAGAAAAAACCATAAAAGAGGTAACAAATCCTATTAATAGCCCTATTGTAATGCCCTTCTCGGTCAAATTGGTCTTTAACGTTTGATTTGTTAATTTAACAAGAATTAATATCCCAATAAGAAACGCACATGCTATGAAAGGATAAAAAAGTAGACCAAATAGAGGAATAAGTAATGGTGAAATGGAAAAAACGGATATTAGTCTCTCAAAAAAAAAGGCAGCCAGATTAGCTATTAAACCGATAATTACACCGAAAAAAAGACCAATAAATGTTAATTTACTTAAACCAAATTTTGACATTTTTTCACCTTTTGCAGTATCATAATTTCAAAAATCAATTTCATACACAATATTGTTGCCCAATTATAGTATTACAAGAATAGCCTTGTGAACAACACACGCCCGAAGAATGGTAGGCCTTCTTACAGCACAAGCCCCCACCACCGCAAGTTGTGCTATAATAGCAGCACGTTGCCCTACAAACAAAACCACAATCCACACCCGTCTCTCCGTTGTTCTTAACGCCGTCAAAACAGGCGCTCGGAATAGTAGTCGTAGTAGTCCCTGAGGTGGTAGTCGTGGTTGATGAGGAGGTCGTTGTGGTCGTGGTGGTCGTCGTAGTTGTAGTAGTGGTGGAAGTAGTCGTGGTGGTCGTTGTTGTAGTAGTGGTCGTCGTAGAGGACGAAGTGGTACAAGTCGTAGTGGTTGTAGGCAGCACCGTAAACACTCCACCATCCGACCAAACACTATTACCCAAAGAATCATTCACATAACACATCAGCGAATTATTACCAACCAAACCAAAGGAACTAAGATCATACCAGTATAAACCATCTAAAGCACCCGTATACGAATGATTCGTGTTATGATTCAACTCAAAAACCGCATTATCTAGTAGATAAGTGCCTGCGGAAACGTTCTGACTCAACCTGACAGATTCACCCAAATAAATGGAAGAAGCATTGACGCTACACGATAAAATCGACGGAAGAAGAGTTGTAGTAGTGCTGGTTGTGGTCGTTGTCGTACTCGTCGTCGTAGTAGACGGCCAATACACAACCTGCTCACCAGGACCAATAGAAGCGTTAAAAGGCTCAGAAACAGTTCTATCCAGGATAACAACACTGTCATTCACAAACTCAACAGACGGATTAGGACCATAAACCATCTGCTGAATACTATAATTTAGGGTTAAGTTCTCGGTGCTGTTAATCTCATTCAGATACTGCTGAACCTTATGGCTGTCGACGACGAAATGAACGCTCAAATTGCTCGGAACGAAAATCCACTCCTCAGCGACCATGTCACCTGAGGCGATAGCGCCCGGAATTTGGTTCTCATAAACGCCTGTTGTGTAATTCATTCCCGTATGAAGACCATCGGACGTGTAGGTGTGTAGATCGATATCTGGAGTGGTCAGATTAGATGGAGCAGGATAATGTAACGCAACTTTCTCGCCTGACCCGCCGGGTTGAGCATAAACCATTGGTGCGTTAATGACATAAACCCATAAAAGTAGTAACAAGATTGTTAAGATAGCTAAAACAAGGAAGATGAAGAACAATTTCCTATTTTTTCTATGCTTAACAAGTAAAGCTAAAAGAACCATGAAAACACACAAACCAAAGATAATTTCAGGAGTGTTATCCGGGTTTATTACTTTATAGCTCTCCATAGCCGCTCCTGGATAGAAACTAAATACTGTAGATAGGGTAATATTCGCCTCGACGAGGTCTTTTTTCTCTGAAAGTTGATCATATGTCAGATTGAAGGTCAAATAATCAATCACATGAGGACTACCGTAATTAGTTATGCATTGATCAGCTCTTATTTCAAAGATTTCACCAGTTTTAAGAAGTCCGTATTTAGAAACATTTATGGAACATGTCTGGTTGAAGGAATTAATGACTTCTACTGAATTGACATCGATTGGATCTTTCTCATTTATGAAATTTAACGTAAACCCCCCTTGAGTACTCATTACAAAATCAATTACATGAAGGCCTATGATGTTATCAGGCTTGATGGGAGGCCCCGGAGGAGAGGAAGCGGAATTCCCATCATAAGGAATACTACTTCTCAGGATCCTGCCGCTAGTCTCTCGAGCTCTATATGGGTTAAATTCACATCGTACGGTCGGATCATAGATATTTGAGGAATTATCTTCACCCAGATAATCAAACTCTAAAGTAGTCCAAGGATGCCAGTAGAAAGTCGAATCAGAAGTCAACGTTGGAAACGGTTGTCCATTACTGGGTTTTAGGTATTCTAACCAGTTATCAAACCCCAGCCAGCTTCCAAGCCCGTGATAATCAGAGTATAACGCTACACCATGCCCTAAATTAGTTCTCGCTTCCAAAATGAAGTCATAGGACACAAGACTATCAGATAGACAGTCAGTTCTCATATTTATATTTGAAATTTTGGCAATATCATCACCATAACTCATATTTTCAAGGGGCTTCAGAGTATAGGTTATGGGTAAATCATCTGAGTCGACGGTTTCCTCTGGGTTCCTAAGCCAACCTGCAGCGACTTTATTGAAGGATATTATGGGCCGCTCTATTTTTGATTCACCCATTAATCCTGCCGCTAATGGTCCTATGTATCTAATGTCACCTCTAGACCACGAATTATTATGCCCATAAAAATCTTGCAGCCCATATAAAGCGTGACCCAACTCATGCGCAAATACTCCTGAACTGCATTCTGTATTCAAAGCAGCAATAGGTACGCTATTAATATGGGGGAAATTGTTTGGGAACATCAAAGCAATATAATTATATTTATTATTTGCTTTTACGGCGTTATCCGTTTGGTAGGATAAAATAGTATCGTATATGCCTAAAGTCATACCCTGATTTAACAAGCAGCCTCATAAATCATTCGCATACTTATCGGATGGAGAATAGTATATACTACCGTCATTAATGCCATCTCCGTATTTATCACTTGTTTCCGGTAACTGGATATATTTTATTACACTAAAGCCCACATAATCGTGTTGATAAGATTGATCAAGATAATATTGAGTAGCAGTTTCCAGATTTCCATTCAAAAGATAGTCATACTGCTTAATATCATTCTGGCTTTCATTTTCGTAATATGTGCTCACAACAAGCACCCTTTTCGTCACCGGCGTTATCTCTTTTATCGCCTGATTATTTGTCTCATTCTCATCCATTTGTCCTTCAGAAAGGTAGATTGCGACAAATATTGACTGCGAACCGAGGTGCGTTGAATCATCCACCAGCCATAAAATAGAGACGTTGACGTTCTCATTGACGGGCAATAAATGAATTTGTTGCGAACCTAAAACTGCGTCGCCCCACATATCTATGAATTTAATAGAAACATTTTCAGCACTCATCCCACCTAAATTGTGAACTGTCGCCGTAATGTTCACCGTCTCCCCTCTTTTAGGCAGGTCCTGCGAAAAATGAATGTCATCAGGGCTGATATACAGATCAGGCAACAGTGTCGTAGTGGTCGTGGTTGTTGTCGTTGTCGTCGTGCTCGTCGTTGTCGTGCTCGTAGTCGTCTCCGGTTCCTGGATATTCACGACTACGGAATCTTCTCCGCTCACGTCGCACGAACTGGTACTCACAGAGATCGTACAGTTCCCAACAGTCCCCTGCGGAACGCTCCACGTATACGCATACACATTATCGTTCGCTTCTCCGTCTTCGTGTTGTCCGTCGTCGTACAATAGCATAACACTGTCAGTGCACGTATGCGCCACGACCGACATATCCAACAAAGGCGAATCGACCTGTGCCTTGATCAATACGTTAGACTTATTGATCGTCTCCTCCAGAGTGGGTAATAGTATTTCCACGCCTATGTCATCCGGCACCTTCTTAATCAATGAAAGATTGCTCACGTATCCGTCTGCTTCGGCCTGATCCAAGGCCACCACCCACGCAGAGTAGTTGCTTACACAGGAACATACCTTCATATCTGCTGCAACCACATAATGCCCGCCGTTCAAATGAACCGTGTTGATTCCAAGGACATTAGATCCTCCGTGCATGTAGGAACCGGGGAAACTGAAATTATACAAGCCGCTTGGGATCATATTCTCTAGGCTGCCTATTTGCAGGCCGTTCATGCCGAAATAGACACTATGAGGTTGTACACCGCTGTAAGGAGTGAAAGAAGTGAACAATTCGCCGTCGTAGACGTCCAAGTCATCATAGAACCAGGGCAGACCGAAACGTACCCCGATATTAGGCCGGTTGGTACAATACCAATCGCTTATATCAACGCACAACTCGCCGTCGTCAATAAGGACAGGAAAAACACCACTACCAACAGGAACAGAACCGCTATACTCCTCGGAAACAACAGTCTCAGGATCCTTAGCATAGACCAAACCGGAGAGGTTGGTGAAATTCGCATACAATGTAGGAATAACTTCAAAACGAGTAGATGCACCACTATCCAATTTACCGTGATTTATGACCGGATTGAACGTAACATTAGATTTAATGGAATCATCGGCGTAAACCATCAAATCAGTCATGGTGTCACCGTAGTTGTGGATTTCATACGTCTTAGCTAGCGTATGATTGTCCGCGCCCACCTCCAAGATAGTGAAATTAATATTAGGAATATGCACCGAAACATGGATCACGGCATTATCGGAAATATTATCTGCATCCAGATTCTTCAAGGAGATGGGAATGCCATACTCACCTAAAACAGCATCCTGCGCATGAACCATGAAATCAACGCTTATAGTCCCCCCGGGCTGAACGGTAACGTTCTGATCAACCGATCCATTACCCGTGAAACCAACAATCAGGTCGTCATAGGAATTGACCGCTTCCAAAAGCAGGGTATGAGCGCTCGTATCAGTATTGTGAATAGCGACCGACGTATGCTGGTTATAGTCCCTTTCAACAGTGTAACTATACGTCCTCTGAGTGAAGGTTACGCCGTTATCTACATGGAAAGTTCTATTCTCGCTCTGCGTGCAACCGCACGCCGAGCAACTTTTCACATACCAGGAATAACCAGTATTCCTCGTAAGTTTCTCTGCGACGATAGAATGTTGTAAACCGGCATCATCCGATATATTCCAATATCCAGTCTCATTATCCGACTTAATAAACAAGACGCCCGAACTATCTGCATTAGTCTTCCAAGAAAACAAAACATCAACCGAACTAACAGCCGACTGATCGCCGGGCAACAGATAATCTATCGCAGGCTGAGACGAAACATTCAACGCAGCCTGCGCACTGCTTGAACCGGTCGAGACGTTAAACACATACGTTCCCGCCAAGCCGCAGTCAAAAGGCACGGAAACAAGCAAAGAGACATTCAACGCCTCGCGGGGACTAAGCACGCCGCTTTCCCTGCTTAGAGAATACCAACTCCCATTAAGACCAGACACAGACAGATTATACGTATTAGACACCCGATTGAAATTGCTCAAACCAATCACATAAGACGCATTCCCTCCCACGGAAGACGCCCCAGCACCCAACACGCCGACGGAAACAGGCATAGTCGTAGTAGTCGTCGTACTAGTCGCCGTACCCTCTCCGACATACAAAACCCTAACGGCACCGTTATCAGTCTGCCCCGTGTTTCCGCCATTATCGGTCGCCTTTGCATAGTATGAGTATGTCCCGTTTTCCAGGCCGTCTATCTCTGAATAAAAGCCCCACGCAGACTCGTTTTGTTTGCTGAATTCCGAACCATATTGTAATACGATCTCCTCCGGAGTCAATGCCCTGTTGTAGACTCGTACCTCGTCTATGTCTCCAGTGAATCCGTTGCCGATCAACATATCCGCGCCTGAATCCGTATTCCACGGACCTTCGGAGATGGTGCTTACTAGCTGTTTATCGATCCACAGAGACACATTATCATAGTCTCTGACCAAGACCGCCTGATGCCATAGGCCGTCTGCGGAATCATTGCTATCCCACACATAATGCCTTGAGGAGCCAAAACCGCATCCACCCGTGGCGCAATCGATAAAATAACCATATATCATCCCCGAATATATTGCAAGACCGTACAATGGATAGGGATAGGTTGCGCCATATTTCTCAATAAGATAATTACTATCCTCACTCACAGTCCTAAACCACAGACTGATAGAACCAGACTGACTGCCCATTCGCAGACTAGGAGAGTCCTTCACCAAAACATACCCAGAGCCGTTGAAATGCAAGCATTCTCCAAACACACCATCCGGCGAATAAGAAGCACCATAAACGCTTCCATGATTCCCATACCTAGACACATCGGCGACCCTGGACGAATTCTCACCAAGCAAAGGATTATTATTAAAATTCAAACCAAGAACCAAAGAACTACTATAAACATTATAAGGAATACTATTCAAATAAAAAGAAAAATCCGCCAGATCTGATTCCCGAACAGACACATTAACGACCGCCTGAGGATAAGGAGCAACCGAGCCATTCAAAAGCGTGGGCGATTCAAAACGCAGATCAACTGTCTTATCAATGGAAAGACGCCTGACGCCTCCATCAGTCAGGTCATTGTTAACTCCAATATCTGCTAAGAGAATAGAGTGCACTGCATACACATGAGAAGATATTACAAAAATAAGAAAAAGAATGAAACAATAAGCCTTAACCTCGCGCTTATAAGCCCATTTAAGTGGCTGATTTAACATTTCAATTATATGGAGGATATATCGTAATCGTGGAAGGCTTAGAAAGATTATTTACACGAACAAACGGCCCGATAAACGGCTTATTCAGATTTATTTTAACTTTTACAGGGAGGGTCTCTATACGTTCGTTACCGTCGTCGAGTAATATCTGCCAAGTAACTGTGATATTTTCCACAACATGATTAGGTCTCTTGGACCAATTAAAAGCAGGAAAAGAATCAATCACAGCATAACAATCCTGGTCACCTGGCAGAGAAATCCATTCATTACCGCCCCCACCAAGATTACTGCTTGTACGAGCGCCTTCGATTTGCGTTTCATATTTACCCGTAGAATAGTTAATTCCAATATGTTCCCCCTTGTAAGAATAAACATGCAGGTCTATGTCAAAGCCAATGTCATCAGGAGACGGTTCCAAAAACAATCCTTCCAGGGGGTTGTCCCAAGATACATTAAACATCGAAAAAATAATTCTTGAGAATGGCTTACACGCACTAATATCCAAGTTATAGGAGCTACATTTTCCATATCCAAAAGACTTATCTTCAACGACACAAAAGCCTGCGCACTGGAGAGAATCAGTGCACTCTTTATTTGCATCCGCAGATGACACATGAACCGAAGAAATTGACCCACAATAATTGGGTTTCTTAAAAAAATCTAAAGTGCGAAAAGAGGAAGTTACAATAAAAACCAAAATTAATAAAATAATAGAAATTGCAAGTATAGCCTTTTTTCCTCGACCGTGCATTTTTTTCATAGTATCCTCGATTTATCTTTGATTTATTATGTCTATCCACAATACGGTTGCCCAACAACAGTGTTACAACTTTGACCACTCACACAACATACCCCTGACGAGTGATACGCCTTCTTACAGCATAATCCGCCGCCACCACAGGTACTGCTGTAATAACAACATGTTTTACCGCAGACAGTGCCACAGTCTACCCCAGTCTCTCCATTGTTTTTTACACCGTCAAAACAGGAAGATGGAACAGTCGTAGTAGTCGCACCAGATGTGGTGGTCGTGGTGGAGGTTATCGTAGTGGTGGATGTTGTGGTAGTTGTAGAAGTCGTGGTTGCGGTTGTAGAGGTCGTTGAGGGTGAAGAGGATGTGGTTGTTGTAGTCGTTGTCGTCGGCAACACCGTAAACACCCCACCATCCGACCAAACACTATTACCCATAGAATCATTCACATAACACATCAACGAATTATTACCCAACAAACCGAAAGTGCTCGGATCATACCAGTATAAGCCACCTAAAACACCGGAATAGGAATGATTCGTGTTATGATTCAACTCGAAAACTGCATTATCCACTGGATAAGTGCCGACTGAAACGTTCTGGCTCAACCTGACCGATTCTCCCACATAAATAGAAGAAGCATTGACGCTACAGGAAAGAATCAGGGGGAGAAGGGTTGTGGTCGTCGTCGTGCTGGTTGTGGTCGTTGTTGTAGTAGATGTCGTACTAGTTGTCGTAGTAGACGGCCAATAAACAACCTGCTCACCAGGACCAATAGACGCATTAAAAGGCTCAGAAACCGTTCTATCCAATATAACAGCACTACCATTCACGAACTCAACAGACGGATTAGGGCCATAAACCATCTGCTGAATACTATAATTCAAGGTTAAGTTCTCGGTGCTGTTGATCTCGTCCAAATACTGCTGAACTTTATGACTATCGACCACGAAATGAACGCTCAGATTACTTGGAACAAAAATCCACTCTTCATATGATCTATCTCCTGAGGCTGTTGCGTTAGGTATCTGATTTTCATACAATCCCGTGTCATAGTTCATTCCAGTATGAAGTCCAGTATCAGTATATGCATGAAGATCAATATCGGGGTAAGTCAAATTTGAAGGAGCAGGATACCGCGATATGCTTTTCTCACTTATATCACTGGGTTCAGCAGGCACATCGTTAATAAAAGACATCAAAATAAAAAGTAATATAATAATCAGAATAGTTGCTAAAATCAAGCGGATTAAAAACCATAGTCTTCCGTCTTTTCTGCGTTTTACCAGCAAGGCCAAAAGAAGTACGTAGACGCCTAACCCAAGAAGAAGGTAGGGCGCGTAATCCTTTTTGCTTGAACTCTCAATTATCCATGAAGGATAGAAACTAAATTCAGAAGATACAGTTGTATTAGACTCAGTCAATTCTCCGGCCTTGGACAATTGATCGTAAGTCAAATTTATCATTATATGCGTGGAATTATCTATTGTGTCGCCAAACATAACGCACCGACTACTATTAATCTTGAAAATCTGACCGGCTTTTAGGATTCCGAGAGGTGAAGTATTCAAAATACATGCCTTATTGACTGAATTGGTGACCTCGACAGAATGGATATCGATTGGGGTATTTGCATTCAATAAAGTCATAACGAAATCCCCTTGCGCAGTCATAACAAAATCAATTACTCGAAGACGTCCCAATTCCTTAGGAAAAATTGGAATTTCAGGAGGAGATGCAGAAGCTGAATTATTATCGGTCATCAAGAAATCTGCCATTCTTAAAATTAGACCGTTTGTCTCTTCAGATTTAGATGGGTTTAAGTCACATCTCACTACAGGTCTATAAATATTTGTAGAATCATTCTCGCCTAAGTAATCACATTCTAAAGTAGTCTCTGGATGATAATAAACCGGCATATCGAAGCGTATTGTAGGAAAAGGAGTTACAAGATCATTAGGAATTTGATATTCTAACCAACTTCCAGTCAATCCATGAAAATCAGAGTATATCGCCACTCCAGGAGTATGATCCGTTCTTGCTTCTAAAATGAAATCGAAGGATTCAAAAGGCCTTGAGCCATCTATATTTGAGATTTTAGTGATATAATTCCCGTAATTCATATTTTCAAGAGGCTTCAAGGTATAGGTTACAGGTAAATCATCAGAATCAACAGGGACCTCCGGGTTTTTCAGCCAACCCGCAGCGACTTTGTTAAAGGAGATTATTGGGTTGGTAATACTTGCCTCACCCATTAACCCCGCTGCTCCAGTTCCCTGAAATCTAATGTCACCTCTTTGCCAGCCAATGGTAAGAAACTGATAGTCAGGCTTCCCATAAAAATCTTTTAAATGGTATAAAGCATGTCCTAGCTCATGTGCAAAAACGCCTGATGAAGAACTATTATCTAATGCTGAAATAGGGATGCCGTTAATATCTGGAAATGTCAGAGATCTATAAACCTTTTTATTGTTCGCATATACCGCTTTATCAGTTTGGTATGCTAGAATAGCATCATAGGAATTAAAATCAACATTTTCCGCGTATAGCTTACTCCATACATCGTAACCATATATGTCTGAGGGAGAATAGTCATCAGGACCATCATTAAGCCCATCCGTATAAATATCACTAATAAAAGTTAAGTTGGTATATCTTATCCTTTCAAATCCCAGATAAGCATGTTCATAGGATTGATTAAGATAATATTGCTTAACTGTTTCTAGCGTATCGTTTAAGCTTCCTTCGAATCGTTCGATGTCATTTAGATCTTCATCATAATAACGTGTCCCTACCACAAGCACCCTTTTCGTCACCGGAGTTATCTCTTTTATCGCATAATTGTTCGCCTCATTCGCATCAGTTTGACCGTTTGACAGGTATACTGTTACGAATATCGATTGA
>Ga0247841_10012652_pt1 | contig 10954 bp, 10 predicted proteins | sample LaCruzMarch2015__2_FD_192410 | JGI IMG/M metagenome (GOLD analysis project Ga0247841, IMG submission 192410) | Freshwater microbial communities from meromictic Lake La Cruz, Castile-La Mancha, Spain - LaCruzMarch2015_18m | ecosystem: Environmental > Aquatic > Freshwater > Lake | place: Spain...
AGGTTTTTAAAGGTCACATTGCTTTGAATAAGGGCGTGAGTACCAATAACTATGTCAACCTCGCCATTTGCCATTCTTTCACATACATCCTTTTTTTGTTTTGCAGTTAGGCTTCCTGTTAAAAGTGCAACCTTAATACCCACTTTATCAAATATTTCGCATAGTGATTTATAGTGCTGCTCTGCAAGTATTTCCGTTGGAACCATCATAGCCGATTGAGTGTTATTATGTACTGCAACTAACATACTAATTGCGGCGACAATCGTCTTGCCACAGCCAACATCACCTTGAACCAGCCTGTTCATAGGCCTTACCTTTTTTAAATCTGCAATAATTTCATTAGTGACACGTTTTTGTGCAGAGGTAAGTGGGAAAGCAAGAGTTTTAATAAAGTTTTCTACTATTTGGTCATTTAAAAGTGGCGTGCCACACAGTTCTACACGCTTTTGTTTAAGCAAACGAATCCCTAATTGAAGAAGCAAAAGTTCTTCAAATGCAAGGCGTTTTCGTGCATATTCAAATTTCTCAAAATCCTCTGGAAAATGAATGTTTTTAAGGGCATAATGAGTGCCACACATTGTATATTTTTCACGTACATAATCTGGCAAGGCTTCGGTAAATTCTTCAATGAATGGTATGCAGTTTTGCATTGCAACTTGGAATACCTTTTGTGTAAGCCTTGCAGTTAGTGGATAAATAGGCACAATCCTGCTTGTGAACTTACTTATGTTTTCCGACGGCTCGAAAATTGGGTTAGTCATTTCTAATTTGCCATTATTAGCAGTAAACTTGCCATAAAAAATATATTCCTTGGAGAGGTCGAAACTTCGCACTAACCAATCTTGATTAAACCAAGATATTGTAACATTTCCTGTGGAATCTGCTACTGTAACACGTTGTATGGAAAGCCCACGTCTAAACTTGTTATTTTTCATAACCGAAAATGGCTGTGCCTTAATGCAAATACTCTCGCCAATAATAACATCTGCAATGTTTTTAACCTGTGACCTATCCTCATAGTCGCGCGGATAAAAGCTAAGCATATCCTCTATCGTAAATATGCCGAGCTTGTTAAACAGCTTTGCACGCTTTATACCAACGCTCTTTACCTCACTAATATCATTTTTCAGCATAGCTACTCCACAGAAATTATATAATAATAAAGTGGTTGTCCACCCTTATAAAGCATAATATCGCACTTAGGATATAATATTTTCATCTCATCTAATAGGCTCTTGGCAACGTCCGTTTCTATATCCTCTCCATATAATAAAGTGATGACATAGGAATTTTTATCAACAAGTTTTGCTATAATTTGGGCTGCAACATTGTTAGGGTTATCGCCTATAATGGTAATTTTGTCCTCTTCCATACCCATTATATCGCCACTTTTAATGCTCATACCATCAAATTCAGAATCACGAGCAGCAAAGGTTACTAACCCAGTTTTAACCTGCGAGATTGCTTCGCCCATATTATTGATGTTTTCTTTAACAGGAGCATTCTTGTCAAAAGCAAGCATAGCGCCAATGCCTTGTGGAATTGTTTTAGTCGGTATAACAATTACATTTTTATCTGTAAGCTCATTTACTTGCCCTGCTGCAAGAATGATGTTCTTATTATTTGGAAGAACAAAAATATTTTGCGAATTAACCTTATTTATTACCTTTAAAATATCTTCGGTGCTTGGGTTCATACTTTGCCCACCCATAACCAAACCGTCGGTGCCAACGTCTTTAAATATCTGCTCTATTCCTTCGCCAGTAGTAACAGCAACGATTCCATACTCTTTTTGCGGTAGTGGCTCTACTGTTTCATTTAAAGTTGCTTCGTTATGTTGAAGCTTCATATTATCGATCTTAATATTTGAAAGGTCGCCAATTTTGACAGCTTGTTCAAGCACAAAGCCAGGCTTATTTGTATGAATGTGAACCTTGACAATATCAGCATCTTCGATAACTAAAATTGAATCTCCCTTTTGCTCGATAACCTCTCGAAATGGCGTTATGCTATAATTAAGAGATTTTTTTGTTATAATAAATTCTGTACAATATATAAATTTAATATTGTCTGTATCAATTTGTATGCTTAGTTTCTCGGTATTTTCATATACTACTGGGGCAATACGCGTAATTTCATTGCCTTTAAGGGCAGAAATTGCACCCTCTAAAATTACAACAAGCCCCATTCCACCTGCATCAACAACATTTGCTTGCTTTAAAACAGGAAGCATATCAGGTGTTCTGTTTAGTGTTTCCCTTGCCTTTTCCAAAACCTTTTCGGCAAATTCCAAAATATTCTGTGTATCCTCTGCAATTTCCACAGCATAAGTTGCAGTTTCCCTTGCAACAGTAAGAATTGTACCTTCGGTTGGCTTCATAACAGCCTTATATGCAGTATCGCTACTGGCTTTGAGTGCAAATGCAAGGTCTATGGTATTAACACTTTTTTTATCTTTTAATGCCCTTGAAAAGCCACGAAAAAGCTGCGAAAGAATAACCCCACTATTGCCCCTTGCACCACGAAGTGAGGAGGAGGCAATATGCTCACTAATATTATGAATATTAGCATCATCACGCGAAATAAGGTCACGTGCCGCCGCATTAATAGTCATAGACATATTAGTGCCTGTGTCACCATCTGGAACAGGAAAAACATTAAGGTCATCTACCATTTTTTTATTATTTTCAAGGTTGTTAGCACCACTAATTATTAATTTTTTGAGGCTTTGACCGTCCAATATGTTCAGCAAAAGCTCACCTCCGTATATTTTTAATCAACTCGAACACTTTCAACATTTACATTCACTTGCTTTACAATAAAACCAGTAAAATTTTCAACCCTATACTTGACACTTTCAATAATGCTACTTGATGTAACCTTAATATTAACACCATATTCTACAACAACGTGAATATCTATCGAAAGCCCACCTTGGTCAACAAAAACCTTAATGCCCTTGCCTGCAACATCCTTTTTAAGTAGTGCCACAAATCCATCTTTTTTGTTTCTTGTTGCCATACCAACAACTCCATAACAACGCATAGCAGCATCACCAGCAAGTGTTGCTATAACATCTGTGGAAATTGTAATTACACCATTGCTATTTTCAATTTTAGCATTCATAATAACACCTCCAAATATAATATACCATTATATTATACATTTTAATATAAAATTATGAAAATTACAAATGTTATTTCTAAAAATGGATAAAAAACGCAATATCACCACAAACTATTTTTAAAAACAACGGAGGATAAATGAGGAAAAAATTTATATACAAAATAATTGGACTTATAAGCGGGCTGTTAAATGGTGCGTTAGGTGCTGGTGGTGGTACAGTAGTTGTACCAGCATTAGAACGTCTGCTTGGAGTTCCCCCACATAAAGCACACGCAACAGCAATAGCAATTATTTTGCCAATAACAATAGTTTCATCAATTTTTTATTTAAATCACACGCCATTAGATTTTAATGCAACATTAGTGATATCAACATCAGGAGTGATTGGTGGTTTTATTGGTGCAAAGCTACTAAATAAAGTGCCAGTGAAAATAATTAAAATGATGTTTGGGGCATCAATGGTGCTTTTTGGCATACGAATGTTATGGAGGTAAAATGATATATCTTATAATAACAGGGTTAGCATCAGGAATAATAAGTGGTATGGGAATTGGTGGTGGATTACTCCTAATTCCTGTTTTAACGCTTGTTTTGGGGTATGGTCAAAAGGTGGCACAAGGAATGAACCTTATATATTTCATACCAACAGGGCTAATTGCACTATGGGTGCATTATAAAAACAAGGCAATAGATGCTCGTGTTGCTGTGAGGCTTGCGGTTTATGGAATTATAGGGGCAAGTGTTGGCTCTATGATTGTTGGCATAATTCCAGCAGACATTCTAAGGCGTTTGTTTGCAATTTTCATAATGATTATGGGGCTTATTGAATTTTATTTGGGCTATAATAATGATTGACGTTTTAAAAAAGATAATATATAATATGTTATATCTTTAACGAGGAGGTTGTTCGGATGAATAGAGTATATAATTTTTCAGCAGGGCCATCAATGTTACCAGAGGCGGCACTTAAAAAGGCAGCAGATGAAATGCTGTGCTATGGGACATCAGGGATGGGTGTAATGGAGATGAGTCATCGTTCCAAAGTGTACGAGGAAATAATTTTTGGTGCAGAGGGCTTGCTAAGAGAGCTTATGGATATACCAGATAACTATAAAGTATTGTTTTTGCAGGGTGGTGCGTCAAGTCAATTTGCTATGATTCCATTAAACCTTATGAAAAAAAGTGGTAAGGCTGATTTCGTAATTACAGGGCAGTGGGCAAAAAAGGCAGCCGAAGAGGCAGCACGCTATGGCGTAGTAAACAAAGTTGCATCAAGCCAAGATGCAATATTTAACTATATTCCAGAGCTTGATGAATCAAAGTTTGACAAGGATGCATCATATTTTCATATAACAACTAACAACACAATTTACGGCACGAGATTTACAAAACTGCCAAACACAGGTGATGTGCCATTGGTTGCTGATATGTCGTCGAACATACTGTCAGAGGTTTATAATGTAAGCGATTTTGGTTTAATATATGCAGGGGCACAAAAAAATATGGGTCCAGCAGGGCTTACTGTTGTTATAATTCGTGAGGATTTAATCGGCAATGCTATGGATATAACACCAACAATGTTTGATTATAAAACTCATTCGGAAAATGATTCAATGTACAACACTCCACCTACATATTCAATTTATATGATGAAGCTTGTTTTAGAGTGGCTAAAAGACTTAGGTGGCATTCCAGCTATTCAAAAAATTAACGAGGAAAAGGCACAAATTCTTTATGACTTCCTTGATAATTCTAATATGTTTAACGGCACAGTTGTTAAAAAAGACCGTTCAATAATGAACATTCCGTTTATTGCAAGCTCGGACGAGCTTAACAATAAATTCTTAAAAGAGGCAGGAGCCAATGGATTTGTTAATTTGAAAGGTCACAGAAGCGTTGGTGGTATGCGTGCCAGCATATACAACGCAATGCCAACCGAGGGCGTTATCGCACTTGTGGAATTAATGAAAAAATTCGAAGCTAATAATTAAAAAAAGGGGTAAAATAAATTGTATAAAATTCTTACGCTTAATAAAATAGCAAATTGCGGTATGGAACAGCTTGATGAAAATAAATACATATGGGGCGACGATATTCAAAATCCAGATGCCATAATTCTTCGTAGCTTTGCAATGCACGATATGGAGCTTCCTAAATCACTAAAAGCAGTTGCTCGTGCAGGTGCAGGGGTTAATAATATACCAATCGAAAAATGTAGCAAGGCAGGTATTGTGGTTTTTAACACTCCTGGTGCTAATGCAAATGCAGTTAAAGAAATGGTTATCGCTTCACTTTTCCTATCTTCAAGGAAAATTATTGATGGTATTGCATGGGCACAAACTCTTGCAGGCGAGGGCGATAACATTTCAAAGGTAGTTGAAAAAGGCAAATCAGCTTTTGGAGGCCCAGAGATTAGTGGCAAAAAGCTTGGTGTTATAGGTCTTGGTGCTATTGGTGTTATGGTTGCTAATGCTGCAAATTCGCTTGGTATGGAGGTTATAGGTTTCGACCCTTATATTTCAGTGGATGCTGCTTGGGGGCTTTCACGTGCTGTTAAAAAAGCAACAGGTCTTAAAGAAATTTATGAAACCTGTGATTATATTACACTTCATGTTCCATTAAATGCTGAAACAAAAGGAATGGTTGGGGCAGAAGCGTTTGAATCAATTAAAGATGGCGTTAGAATAATGAATTTCTCTCGTGGTGAGCTTGTTGACACAAAGTCGATTATTGAAGCAATCTCAAATGGCAAGGTTGCCTGCTATGTAACAGATTTTCCTACTGCCGAAATGATTGGCGTACCTTCTGTTATTGCAATCCCTCATCTTGGTGCATCAACACCTGAAAGCGAAGATAATTGTGCTGTAATGGCTGCACAAGAGCTACGTGAGTTCTTAGAAAATGGTAATATAATAAATTCTGTAAATTACCCAAATTGCACATTAGAGCGTGATGCAAACATTCGCATTTGTGTAATGCACCGCAATATACCTAATATGCTAGGTCAAATTAGCTCATTGTTTGCAAGTAAAAATGTGAATATTTCTAATATGTTAAACAAAAGCAAGGGTGACTATGCCTATACTATTGTTGATGTAGATGAAGACCCAGGTGTAGATGCAATTGACGGAACAAGCGCAATAGAAGGCGTTTTAGGTGTTAGAATTATAGCTTAAATTTATAATATGTTTAAAGTCCGTCATTTTTGACGGACTTTTTTCATTTAGATTATACACTTGTACTATCCCCCCCTTGCTTTGCATATAAATAATGTAAAGTGGTTATTTAGGGGGTCGGCATAGTGAAAGTACATATTGAAGAACGAACAATAAACTTAGCTGATTATATCATAGAAAAACGAGCGACTGTAAGAGATGCAGCAAAGCATTTTGGGATCTCGAAAAGCACAGTCCATAAAGACATTACACAGCGTCTTATTTCTCTTAACCCAATTCTTGCACAGGCAGCAAGGGAAATCTTAGACGAAAATAAGTCTGAAAGACACATAAGAGGCGGTCTTGCTACTAAAAACAAATATAAAGTTTGAAAAAGCAAGAAAAATATAACTTATAAAGTCCACATTTTAAAAATGTGGACTTTAATTTTGAGGTGAATTGATGAAAAATAATTTAGTTATGGGTGCGATTATCTTGACCGTTGCTGGCGTTATTACACGTCTTTTTGGCTTTGTATTTCGCATATATATGTCTAACCTAATTGGTGCTGAGGGAATGGGATTATATCAGCTTATTATCCCTTTATATATGCTAACTGCGACACTTTCTACATCTGGTATATCTGTTGCTATTTCAAAGCTTATAGCAGAGGAAAACGCAAAAAAACAGCTTGGAAATGTTATAAAAACTTTAAAAGCCTCGTTACTATTATCTGGCGTAATTGGTTGCTTTGTTGGTTTATTTTTGCTTGTTAATTCCATTTACATAGGTGAATTTTTTTTAAAGGATAGTCGCACTATTTTAGCAATTAGATTTTTAGCACCTTGTATTCCGTTTATGGCTTTATCCTCATGCCTTAGAGGTTATTTTTACGGAATTCAAGATGTATCTAAGCCTGCAATTGCACAGGTTTTAGAGCAATCTGTTAGAATTTTAGTAGTGTATTTAATTATTGGTTATTGGCTTCCCAAAGGACTTGAATATGCCTGTGCAGCGGCAGTTTTGGGAATTACCACAGGTGAGATTATTTCGTGTGTTTATATTTTTTTTGCATACCGTTCATCTAAAAAAAATAACCTTCATAAAAATAAGCCGAGCATTACACTTTTTTCTTCAATAGATGCAATCTTGTTAATTGCAGTTCCAATTACAACAAGCAGGACAGTAAGTGCAGTTCTTAAAATGGCAGAGAATATTTTAATCCCAGTTCAATTGCAAATATTCGGACTGTCGCACAATAATGCACTTGCCACATTTGGAATGTTAAAGGGTATGGTAATGCCACTTTTGTTTTTTCCCACTGCCCTGCTATCTTCGCTTGCCGTTACATTAGTTCCAGCAGTATCAGAGGCTAATGCAGTTAATGGAAAACGCAGAATTCACCACACCGTTTCAAAGGCACTTAAATACACCATGCTCGTTGGCATTTGTATGGTTAGTATTTTTATATCCTTTTCGTATGAGCTTGGAATCGCTATTTATCACGATAAAGAGGTTGGCGAAATGCTACGAATGGTAGCTTTTATATGCCCATTTATGTATATTCAGCTAATTGTGGTTGGCATTTTAAATGGACTTGGAGAGCAAATGGTTCCATTTATAAATAGCCTTTTTGATTCAATCATCTCTCTTTTCTTTGTGTTTTTCTGCATACCTATATTTGGCTTCAAGGCGTATTTATGGGGTATGGCTGTAAGCTCAATTGTGGTTTCCATATTAAACCTGCACAAGCTTTTGAATATTACATCTATTATGTTTGATTATAGCAATTGGTTTTTCAAGCCTGTTATATCTGCACTGGCAACTGGTCTTACAGTTCATTATATTAGTAACGTGTATATATTTCCATATATTCCTATTGGTGCTGGTGTCACACTTGCAATTATAGCCCTTATTTGTGTTTATTTTTGCTTTTTGTTAGTTTTAAATAGCATTACAACAGAGGACTTTCTTTGGCTTACAAATAAAGCCAAAAAAAGTTAATAATTTGTTCACAATGTGAACAAAAATAAGGAGTATAATTACATTATCAAATAGAAGGAGGAATTTATATGGAACGAAAAAACGTCAATAAAATCTTGGCAACAACTATTGCTGGTGTAATTGTAATTTCATCATTTGTAGCTTTTGCATCGCCAGTAATGAACAACATTGGTGGCAGACAGTTTAAACAGCAAGGTCAAACAGGTATGCAGATGCGACCAAACCAATTAAGCCAAGACGAAATGTTGCAGAAATTACAAGCAATTGTGGACTTAGGGAAAATTACAGCAGATCAAAAAGCAAGCATAGTGACAGCTTTAAATGACGAACAAACAGCACGAAAAGCAGAAATGGATAAAGTAAAAGAAATGACCGAGGAACAACGCACAGCATATTTCAAGGATAATGTTTTTGTAAGCCCAATTGATATACTTATAGAAAAAGGGGTTATTACAGCACAGCAAGCTGCTTATGTTAAAAGGGCAATAGGTGGCGAGCGTGGAAACAAATTTGGTATGAATGAAAAAGGCAGACAATTTGAAGGCAAACAAGGTCAAAGAGGTCAAAACAGATCTACTCCATCTGCTATACCATCTGTAATTCAATAATTAAATCAAAAAACCCCCACGAGCAAAATTTTGCTTGTGGGGGTTTTTAATTATATCTTAATAATTACATTTTAAAAATTATTTCTTTTGCCCGTTCAATCTGTTTATCAACTTCTACTTCGCTATTATTTGAAATTTCTATAATTTTTAATTGAGTTGTTAAATCAGCAACCCCATAAGGAAAAAGTCCGTTTTTTTCTTGAAAATCACGAATAATATCTACCGTTCTATCATCGTATTTTTCATCAACACTATTAAAATAATAGCCCATAATGTTTAATCTTTGCTTTATTGCAAGGACGTCCTTGCCTTCATCTCCGAGTGTCAATTTACGAGAGGCATCAACTGGTTCAAATTTGCTTAAATCTGCTTTCTCCTTAGTGTTTTTTACGCTAACATCTGGGTCTATGCCGATTTTATCGATATTAACACCACTTGGCGTGTTATATTTTGCAACGGTTATCCACATAGCACCACCATTTTTAAGCCTTGTAGGCTGTTGCACCGTACCCTTGCCGTATGTAGTTTTACCAACAAGAGTGCCTAATTTATGGTCTTTTATTGCCCCAGCAACGATTTCTGATGCTGATGCACTATATTCGTTTACAAGCACAACCACCTTGAACTTTTTATTTGTATGCTGTGAATAAAACCCTATATCCCTTGCATCATTTTTATAATCCTCTGTTACAACCAAGGTATCATCTGGCAAAAAGTGGCTTGCAACATTAACTGCTTCAACAAGTAGCCCGCCTGGATTATATCTTAAATCAAGAATAATTTTGTCAATACCTTTTTTGGAAAGCTCATCAAGTGCAGCTGTTAAATATTCGTTTGTATTGGCGTTAAAGCTTGAAATTCTAACATACGCTGAATTGTTTTTGTCTAGAACATTATATTCAACTGGGCTGATTTTTATTGTGTTCCTTACAATATTAAAATTAATTTTTTCACCTAATCGGTTTGCAATAATTTTAACAGTTGTTCCAATTTCACCACGAATAAGCGAAACAGTTTTGTCGATAACAAACCCAGTTATATCAACGCCATCAACTGTTTCTATGATGTCACCAGTTTTAAGCCCTGCCAAATGTGCTGGCGAGCCAGTTATTGGTGCACTAACAACCGTCTTTCCGTTATTTTCTGATATATTTACGCCTATACCTACAAATTGCCCACCTATATCCTCTGTTGCTTTTGCAAATTCATCCTCGGAGAGATAGCGAGAATGCTCTTCAAGTGCAGAATATGCACCCTTCATAAGCGTGTCAAAGGTTTTCGGGTCATCTGTTATCATTTTCTTTATTGCCGCTGTTATTAACTCGTCCCTTGTTACATCGAAGCGATAAGTTTTTTCAGTAGCTTTTAGCACATCCTCGAAAAAGTCATACATAACCTCTCCGTTGTTAATGTCGATTTGTGGTGCTGCATATGTATTACTAAAAAGCATAATAAAGCATATAGCAAAAGTAATAATTCTGTTAGCCTTCATAATATTCCTCTTTTCTTAGTTAGGGTACCTCGATATATAATGGTTTTACGGTATTATTGGTAAAATCCCCCAAAATATAAACCAAACCGTCAAGAAAATTGCTGTTAAGTTCATCATTATAAATAATTCTTTTATTTTGTGTAACGTTAATATCATAGCCAAGCTCAACCTCAATATATTTCTGATCTGCTATATTATCCCATCTGTCAAAAGTTGATTTTTCTAATGATGTTAGGATTAGCTTATCGCCCTCTTTGAAAAACATTTTGCCTCTTAAAAGCGTTGGAACTTTTATAATATTTTGCTCCCAAACAATAATTGCCTTGTTATTTTTGTCCATAATGGCATTATAAAGTCTTGTATCTGTTAATACCCCAACATTAACCAATTCATTACCTTTAATAACCATTGTATCAGCATCAACTATTGCACCATTAATGCTTTGGAAGTTATAAAATGAGCTTACGATTTTATAATTTGGATTTTTAATGCCATAATAAGTTAGGCCTTTAATTATTGTGGAAATATCCTCGCTTTTAGGGGAAATAATTTTATTATTCGGAATTAGT
>Ga0247841_10012655_pt1 | contig 10952 bp, 15 predicted proteins | sample LaCruzMarch2015__2_FD_192410 | JGI IMG/M metagenome (GOLD analysis project Ga0247841, IMG submission 192410) | Freshwater microbial communities from meromictic Lake La Cruz, Castile-La Mancha, Spain - LaCruzMarch2015_18m | ecosystem: Environmental > Aquatic > Freshwater > Lake | place: Spain...
GGGGTCATTAAAACCGTTAAAAACTTCTATAATTTTACTGATTTACTGGTTTCATCCCCTGAACAAGTTCAGGGGTTTTCACCAGCGGAGCTTTATAAATGATTGTATGGGTGGTTTACCTAATGAATCTATGCTTACTGAACAATGGGAGCATCTTCCTAAAAAAAGACCTTTTAATACCAGAAGACACTTATCATATTTAAAATATATCCTGCAGCATAAATGGTTTGTTTTAATTGCAGGTATTAAAATAGGGTGTCCAATTTATTTATTATTATTACATGACATCAGTAAATTTTATCCATCTGAATGGTTTGCATATGCACATGCGTTTTATAAACCTGATGGTACTAAACGCTATTCTGAAACTAATGAATTTAATCGTGCTTGGTTATTTCATCAACATAGAAACCCACATCATTGGCAATACTGGCAATTAAAGCAAGATGAGGGAGGTAGTCTACCCCTTCCTATACCTAAAAAATATATTCTTGAGATGCTTGCAGATTGGATGGGAGCGGGAAGAGCTATTCATGGAAAATGGGAATATAAAGAATGGTACATTAAAAATAAAGAAAAGATACAACTAGAACCTTATACAAGGAGAGATATAGAAAATGTAATAAGGAGGTAATTATCATGAGATTGCTAGTTGGATTTGCTTTAGGTTTTCTTATCGGATTTTTCCTAAAAAACAGGCGTGAAGAGACAGAAACCACCTATGAAAAAGTTGTAAACCTTTACATGTCAGGCATAACTACACCTATAGAAATAGCCAAAAAATTAAATGTACACAGAACAACAGCCTCCAGGTATCTTAAAAAAGCTCTGGAAGCTGGAATATTAAAATGATATGTAATATTTGAGGGTAAGGAGAATGGGATGCTGTTGAGAGAAATAGTGTCTTGGTCGGGACTATTAAGTTAACGGCTGATACCTCACACCTACCCTCGTAAAATAAGGAGTATCTATGAAAAAGAATGACCCGAAATATCTAGGCATTCCAAATATCAACTTCTCTCTTACAGATAAAAAAGATGAAAGAGAGAAAAAATATAGGAAACAAAGACTGATCAGAGGATTTGACAGCTCAGAACTATGGAGTTTAGATTGCACAATAGCAAACTTCATCTTACCAAGATTGGAAGCCTTTCAATATCAATATGAACAAAAAACAGTAGATGATTCTCATATGATATCGGATATAAATAAAATGATAATGGCTTTTGAGTTAGTAGTGAGAGATAATGGAAACAGAGACTGGACAAATAAAGAAACAAAACAATATGAAAAAGGAATCAGGTTATTCTCAAAAAGGTTCTTGGATTTGTGGACATGATTATTTTTAAAAAAATCTCTGCTAAAAATTTCCTGAGCTTCGAGGAATTTGAATTTGATTTCAAATCTGGGAAACACCTTATTGCCGGTACTAATCATAGTACTAATTTCGCAGAGTCAAATGGATCCGGCAAAAGTTCTTTATTTGAAGGAATCTCTTGGTGTATTTACAAGAAGACTACCAGAGACAAAAACATATCCAGAGATGGCAAGGGCAAATGTCAAGTAAGCCTCGAATTCTCAATAGAGGATGATGATTACATAATTACCAGATCCACAGACAAATCCGAAAAGAAAGACAACGTGTTGGTATCCTGCAACGGTGAAAATATATCACCTAGAAACACTGAAAATATAGAGGATATCATAGACAGGATCATAGGTATCCCATATGACCTCTTTGTGATTGTGGTGACCGTCCTGCAAGGATTACCTATCAACCTTAGCAGTATGACCCCTACCATCAGAAAAGGTGTCCTAGAGTCAATGATGAGTCTAGACAACTGGGATGTAATAAACAAACTTTTCCAAAGAGAGAAATTAGCTATATCCAAAGAGTACAATGAAATCGATATTAGATATACTACTACTTCAGATAACATGATTGCAAAAAATGCAGCTTTAGAAACTATAAAAAACATGACAGACAAGAGTCAGGTTAATTTCAGTGATGAACTTTATCAGATAAAAAAGCAGCTTAGTGAAGCTAGATCCAATATCAATTCTCTTGAGAGCAGGAGAGATATGTGCTCTGAAGAAGAACCTGAAGTTATTAGAAAAGAACTATATACCTTAAAATCCTCCTGTACTATTGTGGAGAATCAAATCAAAGATCTGATAGACCTCATAGAAGATAAGATTTGTCCGACTTGTGGACAGAATTACCCTTCATCAATGATAGAAGATGCCAAGGAAAAATTGAATGCTTTTGATGAAAAATTACCAGCATTACAAGCTAAGGTAAGAGATGTAGAATCTTTATTGAATAATATTAATTTAATGGACAATGATATATATGCAGCCAAAAGAGAGATGAGGTTATTGCAGTCTAACTTTGACAGTATAATATGCAGAATGGACAATCAAGAAGAAGACAACAGTGAGTCTATATCTGCTATGAAGGAAGAATTAAAAACTTTGGCTATAGAGGCTAATGAACTCAATGCACAATTGAGGGATATTGAAATAAAATTAGAAGGAACTGGATATATATTGTCTCTTCTCTTACCTTCTTCTCCATTCAGGACAAGAATCCTGGAAAAATATTTAAGTTATGTCAATGGCATTCTGGCAGAGATTTCTCCTAATATCCTCGATAATATATCCATTTCTCTGGAAGTAGATAAGAAGGCTAATGGCATAGAGATTCAGATAAATGATGGGAAAAGAGGGTATAGGTCTTTCTCAGGAGGAGAAAAGAGAAGGATGGATATTATTATTATCCTGAGTCTTCAAAAATTTCTTCTGGAGTGTACCGGAGTATCTACTAATCTCCTTGTATTTGATGAAATCTTTGACAGTCTTGATAATGTAGGTATACAGATGGTATTGAATTGCATAGATATGATTTTTGAGGAAAGCTTGTGTGTTTATATTATAACACATATACCTACCTTCAGACAGAGTTTTGAGAGTATCATAGAGGTAGAAAAAGTAGATGGGGTGTCTAGTTTGATGTCAATAGGATAAGGGAGGGGTTTATGGATGTTAATGAATTAAGTCAAAGATGTGATTACCTGCAATCTCAAATAAATTCATTAGAGATTAATATGGGAGGAATAGTTTCAGTATTAGAACACATACAAGAACAGTTGATACAAATAATTTCAATAATTCCAAAAGTAGAATCAAAACCAGAAATTACTAAGCAGGAGGTAAAATGAAAATTGTTGATGCTATAGAGGTAATAGAAAAAGTTGATGGTTTTAATGATGAAACAACAGCAGTAGGGGAAGCATGGAAAGTTATTGTTAAAAACCTACATGAATGCCCTGAGTGTAAAAGGCATATCAGGACTTTGGAAGATGTAGTAGTAATAATGCATGATTGGGTACGGAAGAGGTAAGAAAAATATGTACATTTGTTTGAATATGAAAATTAAGAAAAAGGATAGTATAACAACCAGACCCATCATAATACCTCTAGGAATTAATACATCCTTCTTTATGAATACTGAGGGAAAAACTGAGGTAAGAATGCCTGACATTAAGGTTGAGGTTGAGGAGACCTTGGGAAGAATCATAGAATTGATATCTGTCAGTGGAATGATCGTATCTAATGCTCATATACTGGAAGATTATTCTGAGGATAAATAATGGATTTATTTTGTACAAAACCAGCAATAAAAGACCTACAAAAAGCTGAACCTTTATATTTAATTTTTGATAAATATATAAGTTATTTACTTGATGAATTAACTGCGGAAAAGGCATTGTGGTTAGCAGAATCTTGTGGAGTTGATGCTTGTAAAACAACTGACGCAGCAGGACAAATTCTAAGATGGGCAAGGGAAGCTAAATCAATCAGAAATAATTATGAAATATGGACTGATGGTATAAAGTTTAGAATTAAGTACCATTACACAAATTGGCTAGGAACAAAAACTTGGAATTGGGTAAAAGATTTTAACGGGCTTCCTATGGAGCATTATGGTATAATTTCTGTACAAAATTCAATTAGTGATTGTATAAAAATTGATATGGCAAAAAAGTATGGTTGGAGAAAAATAATTATTTGAGGGAAATCAATGGCACAGAGAACTCTAACTTTAGATACTAAAGATATTGAGCTTATTCTTGGGGCTCTTGAACACCAAAAAAATCATACATTAGTTCTCCCTTCTCCCCCATCTCCTAGAATGATCAGTCTTCTGAGAAAACTGAAAAGTAATCTTAAGACCATCAAGGTATCCAGCCGAAAACAGAAAGGGCGTAATCTTGAACAGTGGATCTGCAGGGAAATTTCTGAAATGATTAATATCCCTTATAATCCGGATGATGACAGCAGCCTTATCAATTATCGTAGGATGGGATTAAAAGGAAATGATATAATATTAACAGGTAAAGCTCTAGAACTCTTCAATTTTGGAATAGAAGCGAAAAATTCTGAACAGCTAAGTTTAATGGATGCTATTAGACAGGCTCAAAGTAACACTAAAGAGTCCACAGATTGGATGGTAATACATAAACGCAAGACTCTTGAAGAGCCTATTGTCATATTTTCATGGAGTACTTTTAAAAAATTATTTTTTAAATAATCTTCTTGATTTCAAAATTTATTGGGATATATAATCTACAATATCATCTTTTGAATTTTAGTCTCTGGGAGGTTTGTTTTATGCTCGTAAATGCTGTGGTGGACTACATCTTCAGTTCTGAAACGGCTACCACTGTAATCGGCGAAAAATTGAAACAAGCTGCAGTAATAAAAAATAAACCTAGCAGTAAAACAAAACAAAAAGAAGATGATTATCAAGTATTAGTTCAAGATATCTGTTCTTACGATTCTAATGACTGTCTGTGCTGGATTGATTATCGGTCTTGGATGACTATGCCAAAGAGACTCCAAGAAAGCATTCAAGAGCTTTTAAATCCAAAAATCTGGAGAGGAATGATATTTCAATATGACCAATGGAATGTACATGAACAAGCTATATTAACAAATATGAATCAAAACATCATGTTAATACTAACTGTAGACCAAAAGAAATACCACATATACACAATACCATTGTACAAATGTTATCTTGATTGGATGTCTCAAGTAAGATTCAAAGAACTGTCCCAGAAATTAAATAAAACGGCTATTAAGGTATATGGAAGATCCCATAACAAAATACACATACTGGATAACAATAACAACAAAGAAGAGTTCTCTCTAACTCCTAACTAATTAATCTATCTTCATCAGTAAGATACTGGAGGATTTATGTCCAATTTTGACTTGATGAAAAATGCTGAACCAGCGCATGCTACAAACAAAAATAGGTTTAAAACCGACTGTCCTTTTTGTGGAAAAGAGAAACACTTTTGGTTCGATATAAAAAGTAAAATGGGGATATGCTTTGTCTGCATGGACAAGCATATTAAGCTTGGATCAGAATTTTTATTAGACCAAGAAGTTACAACCAATAAAAGCCTGGACGAATTAAGAGATACTTTAAATAAAGTGTTTAATAAACCTATAATAAATACTTCCGGAATAGACATAGACAAATTTTCAGAACCTATTGACCAGAGAAGGCACCCTATGTCCACAAGATACCTTATAGATAAGAGAGGTCTCACTTTTGACGATATCAGAAAATATGATATCAGATCCGGAATATCTTACAAGGATAACGACAGAGTAATCAGTAAATGGTCAGGCAGAGTTATCTTCCCTTCTTATGAAGATAAAATATGTGTTTATGCGATAGGTAGAACCTACATGAATGATGATCGCAAATATGTCAATGTGGATGTCCCTAAGAGTAATATTGTTTATGGCATTGACGGGATAAGAAACAGAGAATGTATTATCTGTGAAGGATTCCTGTCAGCACTGGCTGCGGAGAAAACAACAGGAATAAGCTCTGTAAGTCTTCTGGGCAAAACTATATCTCCATTACAATTGTATAAGATTAGAACTAGGGCTGACAGGGTATGGCTTTCCCTTGATGGGGGAGTATCTGAGCAACTTGTAAAATCAATATCCAGGTCTATCTTAAAAGCAGGTTTTGCAGAAGTATGGAAGGTGAATTTACCGGATGAAAGCGACCCTGATGACCTTGGGGAAGATTACCTTAAATATTTTGATGAAGCAGTTAGAGTGTCAATAACCCACAACTAAAGTTGTGGGCTTGAAGGGAAAACCCTTACCAGGACTAACCTTCAAGACACCAGAAATGGTGCAGGAGACTAGGGTAGTCAAGTGGAAAAAGACATGTTAGAAGACAATAAGCAAGCTAACTATGGTAGGTTGAAAGATACTGAGGGTGTCGCACTAGCCCTCTCTCCCTCTGTTTGCTTATCCCGAAGTGCAAGTATACAGGGATTAGTCCCAGTTGTGGATTCTCAAAATAATCCACTTCAACCATGTAAACCGAGTGTTGCTGAAAGGTTAATTAAGAAAGGTAAGGCTACAGGATTTTTCAAAAAAGGATTCTTTGCTATTAGAATCAAAAAAACAGTAGAGAAACCAAATCGTTCTTTGATTGTTGTAGCGATAGACCCAGGCAGCAAGAGAACAGGAATTACGGTAACAACCGATACAGAAGTAATAGTCAATATCCAATGCAACACCCCTGATTGGGTGAAAGGCAAAATGGAGACAAGATTGATGTATCGCAGAGCTAGAAGGCAGAGAAATACGCCTTACAGGAAATGTAGAAGCAATAGAGCTATAGGGAATATTCCTCCTTCTACAAAAGCTAGATGGGATGCTCATTTAAGGATTATAGATGTTTTGAGTAAAATCCTTCCTGTAACAGATATTGTAATTGAGGATATTCAAGCAATAACAAAGAAGCATCAGAAGAAATGGAATAGGTCATTTTCTCCATTAGAAATAGGTAAGCAATGGTTTAAGAAAGAAGTAGAAAATAGAGGATTTGAATATACCAAATTTCAAGGATTTGAAACAAAAACACATAGAGATATAAGAGAGTTTAAGAAAACAAGTAAGAAGTTGTCAGAAGTATGGGAAGCTCATTGTGTTGATAGTCATTGTTTAGCTGAAATGCTGACAACATATATAGAACCTGTTAAACAAATAACAATTCTTAATTTTCTTCAATTTAACCGTAGGGAATTACATCAAGGATATCAAAAAGGTAAGATAAGAAAATTATATGGTTCTACAAAATCAATGGGATTTAATCGTGGAACATTAATTAAACATACCAAATATGGATTGACACAAGTAGGAGGAACTTCACAGAAGCGTTTATGTCAGAATGCAAAGATACAGAATTGTAAAATACTGACAAATTTAAGCTGGAGAACAGCGATTCCTCCAATGACTAAAGTAGTTGGTCTCCTCGCTGGTTGTTTATTATGAGTAAACCTATTCTGAATATCATTGATGGGAATTATTTTGTAAATTATGCTACGCATTCGGCTGTGATGAATCTTAAATCGTCTGAAGAAGGCCATCCTACAGGAGCTCTTCATGTTTTTCTTAACATTCTATGGAGCATACAGCAAAAGCAACAAGGTAGTATGATTATAGTTTTCGATGGTGGTAGAGCTGCTTTTAGAAATAGGATATACCCAGAATATAAACAAAAACCAAAAAAAGTAAGTAATAATCTAGATGAAATTGTATCTAGTATCCTTAAACCTGTAAAATTACCTGAAAATGATTTCTACTCTGTGAAAGAAGAGATAAAAGAAATTTATGAAGATTCTAAAACCCTTGAAAAAATTCTTAAGTCACTGGAAATATCCGCAGAAGAAATAAATAAAATCAAAAAAGATTTTGAACAGTACAATAGGGAAAGAATAAAAAATTATACTTTTGATACACTCAATAATCTTTTACCAGTTATGGGGATACCTACACTCCGCATACCTGAAGAAGAGGCAGATGACGTTATTTATATACTCACAAAAAAATTAATGGATAAATATAGTATTTATTGCATAACCAGTGATGAAGATTTTGTCCAAATGACTAAATTAGGGGCTACAGTACTGCTCTACAGACAGAATGAAACAGTGACAGCTAAAAATTTTAAAGATAAATATGGGTTTGACTTAAATGGATTCACCTTGTACAAATCTCTTAAAGGAGACCCATCGGATAATATAAAAGGTGTTCCTGGTATAGGCACTGTAAACGCTGCAAAAATAATAAAAAATCTTAATGAGCCCTCTATACCTGCCCTTTTTGATTTATGTAATGAAAGTAAGGATAAGAAGCATCAGGCAGTTATACAGCATTTTAAAATCATAAAACGTAATATGATGTTAATGGACTTAGAATATATAGAAATAGATGAGGATAGAGTGATGAAATGCTACGAAAGAGTAAAAAAAGAAGCAGTTCTTAATTTCCCTCTGGTAAAGAAGATATTTTACAGTCTTGATTTGCAGACAGCGGGTACCAAATGGCTTTCTGAATTGATTAGTTAAGTTAGGGAGGATTACAATGTTGGTGTTTATTTATTAAAGAAGAAGGTTATCCTTGCCTTTATATTCTCACGAGTTTCAACGGGAGGTGTTATATACACTTGCCAATAATGTAGTATTTGCCACTAACTACGGGTGCTTACTGCAGGACGATAGTTTTGACTTAGCACCCATGAAGACTTTGTTCTACCTTATTAATCAACACATGATGCAGTATGAGACCGAACTTGAACGCAAAGACCTCCTTGTATTAATAGAAGATTATGTCAGTAACAGAGGGTGGGGATCAGAATCTCTAAAAGTTTTCAAGGATGAAGTCAGGGATATTTATTTATCTAAACCTAAGAATGAGGCTTTTGTTGCAGATAAAGTTGTTCAATTTGTCCGTAAACAAGCTCTCAAAAGAGCCATAGAAGACTCCATAACCATACTGGAAAAAAGTGAAGAATATGAAGGTGTCCTGAAATTAATAGATAAAGCTATATCAATAGGATCAGGTACACAAGAAACAAAAACTATAAAGGATCTTATTAATCTCCCTGATGTATATCGTGCGAGATATGACCCCTCAAAACTTATCAGAACAGGATTTAGCAGATATGATCAGGCGTTACTCGGCGGGCTCGCTCAGGGTGAGTTACATATTTTCATCGGACCTCCGGGTTCTGGAAAATCCACTTTCGGCTGTAATATAGGGGCTTATAATATTGCTTTAGGTAAAAAAGTATTCCATGCCACTATGGAAATAAAAGACATCGATGTACTCAAACACTATGCTCTTAGACTTACCGCTATGACACATACTTCTTTCCTGACAGTGGATAATGAAATATGGAAAAAGAAAATGGAAAAGTTCAGAAAATTTGAAAACAATCTATTTGTAGCTTACTGGCCTGAAAAAACAATTAATGCTTTAACTATAAGAGCATGGATAGCTCAACATAGGTCTACATTAGGGATACAACCTGATTTAATTTTGATCGACTATGACGATTTGCTGGTCCCTGTAGGTGGTTCCACTAATGATATGTATGAAGATGCAGGTAGTATATATGGAGAGCTTATCCAATTAGCCGATTATTTCAAATGTTTTACCGGAGATACTAAAATATCTCTAGTCAATGGTGAAGAAAAAAGAATGGATGAGCTTTTATCCGGGGAAGAATTGTGCGTTTATTCCTATGATAAAGATGTAATCATAGAAAAAGCTATTGCATTAGGTGTTATAGATTATACTAATATATTTTATGGAATTGAATTAAATAATGGTGAAATAGTGAAGTGTACCCCAGACCATAAATTTATGATGAAAGATGGAACATATAAGGAAGCTCAGTATTTAAATACAGAAGATAATTTAATGTCTTTGGATAATAAAATAAAAATAGAAAATATTATAAAAATAGAACTAGCAGAGAAAGAGGCTGTGTATTGTATCAATGTACCAAGAACAGGTAACTTCGCCTTATCTTCAGGTATTATTGTAGGGAATTGTCCTATAATTACCTTTGCCCAAACTCGTAGAGATGCCTGGGATTTAGCTGACGGGGAAGTCATTGTATCTCACCATTTAGCCCATAGTGCAAAAAAAGCGCATAAAGCATACTCAGTAACCAGCCTCAATTTTAAAAAAGGTGCTCAGAAAGGCAAGCTCTATATAGATAAATGCAGAAGAGGGGAAGATGGTGTATTTATAGATATGGAAAGGGATTTATCCCGTTCTTATTTTGGGGAAAAATCCAAGAATACCCATTATGATGATGAACCTCGGAGTAATCAAGTAGAAGAAAAGGATAAGAAAAATGATTGAAACAGATATGCTTAGGGTGCGATTGGAGAAGTTGTTAAAATGTAAAATAGATAATAAACAAATAGATACTTTTATAGAAGAAGCTCAGATATTAAATATGGATCCTCTTGATGCTTTAGACTTATTGGAAAAAGCGGATTTGGATGATAAAGAAATAAATACAGTAAAAAAAGGGAGGAGATTATGAAGGCAATAAGAGTAGAAGAAATGATTTCTTTTGAAGCAAAGTATTTACATCAGACGAGTCAAGCCATTCTTGTTGAAATAGATGAGAAAGAGGTATGGCTTCCTAAGTCAGCTGTAGATTATGATGAAGAGGAGTTAGAGGGTATAGAGAAGGGTAATATCTTTGATATAAGTATCCCTGAAAAACTTGCTACAGATAAGCAACTGATTTAACTTGACTAATGAAAATTATATCGTTATTAATGTACACAAAAGAGGGTGTATTGTCGTTGAGACATAAGATACACCATATAAAGGCTTTGGGATTATTAATTCCAGAGCCTTTACTATTTTGAAGAGGAGAGATTATTTTGAAGTATTGCTACTATCATAATGATTCAGACGGTAAATGTTCAGCTGCTATTGTCAAACAGGAGTATTCAGATACAAATGTTGTATTTATTCCTATAGGGAATTCTAGTATATCAGACCCAAATCTTTCAAAAATAAAAGATGAGGAAGATGAA
>Ga0247841_10012656_pt1 | contig 10950 bp, 6 predicted proteins | sample LaCruzMarch2015__2_FD_192410 | JGI IMG/M metagenome (GOLD analysis project Ga0247841, IMG submission 192410) | Freshwater microbial communities from meromictic Lake La Cruz, Castile-La Mancha, Spain - LaCruzMarch2015_18m | ecosystem: Environmental > Aquatic > Freshwater > Lake | place: Spain...
GTGAGCTGCTTTTTGAGCGTGGGTTGGTGCGCGGGCTGGTTCGTCGGCGTGGGTGTGGCGGGCGGTGTGGCGCAGAGCGCCGGGCCGATGGCAAGCACAAGGCACCACGCGCAACTGCGGCGCGGCAAAGGCGGGTTCATGGGTGCAACTCCTGCTGGTCATGTTATCTTGCAGTGGTTCTTGCCCGATACGCGGGGCATACTTGTGTTACTGGCGCGCTATCTGCCGCGCCGCCGCAATGGAATTGTGTTTCATAGATGACCTCCAGTTGAGGTTACATGGATTGGCGCAGGGCGCCCGTCCGGACGCGTGGCGCCTGCAGCACCTTTACCACAATTATAAAACTAACAGCGTGGGAAATCAAGATGGATGCGCCCTGCCCAGTTCGCAGGCCGTCCACGTGTTGGCGGGAATGGCGCGAACCGAGTCCATATCTCCTGACACATCTTTCGTAGAAGAGGCTTCCAGCCGCTTTGTTCAGTAACGCGGCAAGATGCCGCGTCTACGTGAATATCCGCGGTGCAGCAGGGTTCCGGTGATTTGCCCTGTGCGGCGAATGCTGCGGCAGAAACCAGCTTGCATTTGTCGCCGCAATTTGTGATACTAGGTGCGTATGGGACACCGCACAACAACAATAGTTGCTGTCCGCCGGCTGGCGGCAGTGAGCGTGCTGTTGCTCAGTGCCTGCGGTCATAAGCCGGCGGCACTGCCGCTGGCACAGCCGACCGCCGCCGTTGCGCGCGTGCATGCGGCACGCATGGCACAACCACGAGCAGCAGCGCCCAGCACCGGTGGCTGGATCATGGTCTGCGCGACCAATGTCGCCGGCGCGCCCCTTGGCGCACTCCAGGCTTGGTGCAAATCTGCGGATGACCAGCGCGGCGCGCTCACACCAATGCCACCGCCCGTCATGGATGCCGCGCAGTACACCTGGCCGGTGCCGCGCGAAGGCTTGTATCATTTCTATTTCAAAGCATCCGGTCATGTTCTGGCGCGCGAGTACGATGCCGTCTGGCTGGGGCAGACGACGACGCTGGCCGCCGTGTTTGAGCCGATTGGCGCCAATGCGCGGGTGATCACGGGCGTTGTGCTGGATGCCCTGACACGCCAGCCGCTGGCCGGCGTTGCGTTGCGGGATGCCTCCGCAAAAGCCTTCTATACCGTCACAGAATGGACACCCCGCACCGATACCGCCGGCACGTTTCGCATTGTGCTCGGCGCGAACACGCTCAGCCTGCGCTTCACACAAGCCGCATATCTGGCGGGCTTTGCGGTGTTCCATGCACGGCAACAGGCGACCAACATGGTCGTCTGCTTGGCGCCGCCCGCGCAGCTGCGCATCATGGCGCTGCACGCCGACGGCACGCCCGTGTCCAATGCGACCGCCGTCGTCTCCGGCACGACATGCTCTACCAAGGAAATGCCGAACGGCACCGCGGTCTTCAGCAATCTGCCGGCCGGCGTGGCACTCAACTATGTCCTGCAACGCGACGACCGCACGCTGATTGGCGGCGCCATCGCCGCGCTCGCGCCGCACAGCAGCACCAACGTCATGGTGCAGTTGCAACGCCCGGGCCGTCTGTTGTTGCGCTTCAGCGAGTTGATTCCTTCCAATGCGTTTGGCGCATCAGTCTGTGTCGCGTGCGAACTAGTCACTGAGCGACAGAAGGGCTCTCCACCCCTCAGGTTGTCGGGCAATTATGCCAGCCGTGATTTTGTCGCGCACAATGAAATGTGGGTGCTGGCCGGGCTGGTGCCGGCCACCTATCTGGTGCGCATTCACGGCACCAATGCCGTCGCACTTTCCACCAATGTCGTCGTTTGCAGCGCCGGCGACACGTTCCTGGATTTGTGTGCCGGTGCCAACAGCATCGGGGCCATCGCCGGCATTGTGGATGACGGCACCACCACACCCAAAACATTTTCTGTGCGGGTACTGTGCAACGACATGCCGCATATCGTCACCACGATTGATGTGGATGACACCAATGTGTTCTGTGTGGCGGGCCTGGATCTGCAACGCGCGTATGACCTGCATGTCAGCGTTGTCAGAGGGCTTTCGATCACCAACCTGGTCGTGGTCAATGTGCGCCCGAACAGCGCGCCGGTACGAATCGTCTTGAACCGCACCTATGTCGTGCGCGGCACGGTGGTGGACCAGCACGGCGCGCCAGTCAAGCTCACGATCGAACACTGGGGTCAGCCATTGTTGCACGCCGAACCAAAAGGGCGCTTTGTCTATGGCCCCGTGTCCGCCGGTACTTGCCGCCTGAGTCTGCGCGCCGAGGGCTACGCGCCGTATCTTCAAGATGTAGTGATCGAGCAGGCGGATGTTGATCTCGGCGTCATCACCTTGACCCGCGGCATCACGATCAGCGGGCGTGTGCTTGACGATCGCGGCAAGCCCTGCCCGGATGCAGAGGTTGCGGTTGTCAGCATGCCTTGCGCTTCGTTTAGCGACTTGATGCAGTCAGTCATCGCCGGCTCGAACGTGGATGCCGATGGCTACTTTTGCGCCAGTAATGTGACGCCCGGCGTGCGTTGCAGTGTGGCCGCCGGGCTCGGTGACGAACAGTGGGCGGTCATGCCGGAGGTAACGCCGCAGGCGGATTATGATGTCGGCACCATCTGCCTGCGCCGTCCGCCGTGGTACGAAATCACGTTTTGCGCGCCGGATGGCTCCGGGCTGCACGACATAGATGTCTTGGGTCTCAAGCAAAAGAAAGACAACCCGGATGTCTGGCAAGGCAGCGAGCCACCGACCATTGCCTTGTTCAATGCCGTGCTGGTGATGCCAACCGCGACCGCCATGTCGTTTGCGCGGAACATTGCATTTCTCAGTGCCGCCTTTGTCCCGTGCCCGACCGGCTATGCGCCGACCAATCGCATGACCATTACGGTGCCGGCGCAATGGTATCGGCAGTACAAGGATCCGCGCTGACGTGTGCTAACGCGCAGACGCCAATCGGGCGATTGGCGTTCCCGGGCAAGAAACCACACGGCACCTTGGTTGCATGTCGCCGGAAATGAGTCACCCGTCAATCGCGCGGTACATGGCGGCCGCGTTCGCGACCGGCACCATGCGCGAGAGCGTGTTGCAGGTCGAGAGAATCCAGCCGCCGCCCGGCGCCACGTCGCGCGCCAAGGCCCGCACATGCGCCTCGATTTCCTCGGGCGTGCCGTGCGGCAGCAAATAATCCAGATCAAGATTGCCCATCAAGCACAGGCGCGCGCCGTAGCGCTGCTTGATCGCGCGAATGTCCATGCCGGCCGACGGTTGCAGCGATTGCAAGCCATCAAAGCCGCAGGCCACAATGTCATCCAGCACGGCATTGAGATTGCCATCGGTGTGCATAAACACCGGCAGGTTGGTGCGCCGCTTGATCTCGGCCACCAGCCAGGTGAACTGCGGAAAGAAGACCTCGCGCATGATCCGCGGCGAAATGAACGTGCCGCTGTTGTAGGCAATATCATCGGCGACCAGGATCACATCCGCGCCGGCCTGGGCGGACAATTCGGCCAGGTCCGCATTAAAGCGCACGGCCCGTTCGGCCAAGATGGCCAGCGCCTGCGGTGCCTCGATCGACCAGAACATGACATTGTCAAAGCCGATCAGCGGCAACAGATTATCAAACGCGCCGCCGACAATGCTCCAGATCGAGCGATCCGTCGCCTGTTTGTAGCGGGTCAGGTTGGCGGCCGAATAGATCGCCGCGCTGGGAAAGTGGAAGGCTTCGGCGGCGTCCGGTTCGGGCACCAGATACTCGCAGTAATGCAGGCCGTCCTGGGCATATTCATAGCGCACGCCCCAGCAATCCTGAAGAATCGGCCGGCCGTGCGCGGACGTGCCAACCTGCTGTGGTTCCGGCCGCAACAGATCCTCGGAGATGATATCGAGGTCAAAACGCTCGACCACCCGCACGGTGGCCGCATGGCGTTCGGGCAGGGCCGGCTCGGCCACGGCCAGAAAGTCAGGGTCAATCATGATCTCGCCTTTCGGCGGGCGATCCGGCTGGCAATGGCGGATGCTGAGACTAACGCGGTCGTGATGGGTCATAAAGTCGCTTGTGGGTGGCGTGGTTTACATTGGGCGCAGGATCCGGGTGGCATGCCGCTCCTGCATTCGTGATAACGCGTCATTATAGTAGCATTGTCACACAAATATTTCAAGCCGGATGTCTCCGGCGCCCCACCGATCCCGCCGCCGGCGGGATCGGTGGACGCAGAGATTGGGAAAAAAAGCGGCGCGCCTTTTTACTCAATCTTATTCACCCACGACGCGAGGTCGTGGGGGTCTCTGCACATTCAGCCATATTAGCGCCAACGCGGCCAGCAGCATGGCGCCGGCCGGCTCGGGCATGACCGTGATGTAGTCCAGCCGCGTTGCCTGCGCCGCTTCGCCAAGCGCATTGCTGACCGTCAGCGCGACGCCAAACTGGCCAGCCGCCGCATAGCACCACACCGGCGCATTCGAACCGGGGCCTTGCACCTCGATGCTGCCGTCGTGGTTGAAATCCCAGAGATAATACAGGCCGAGCGTGTTGGTGCCCCAGACGTCGCCGGTGAACTGCACGGCGTCATCCACCAGCGTCTGGGTCGGCCACGCGCTGAAATCGCACCACAAGCCGGCGAGAAATTCGAGCGCGCCGCGCTCGACGATGGTTTCCAGGATGCGCGGCTTGCCCTCAAGGTCGCGCGCCGTGGTCATCCAGCCGCGGTTCATGCCGGTATTGCGGCACGGCGAATCCGCGCGCACATTGAAATTGCCGGCGGCCGCATTCACAAAAAGAGGGGGATTGGTACTGTTGTTCTCGCCCGGCAGCACGACCGCCGCGCAATTGTACGCCAGCACGCAATTGGTGTTGTCGATGAACACGTCGTTGGTCAGCGGATCGGTGTTGGCATAAATGATGCTGTTGAAGAGATAGCCCACCGCGGTGCCGCGCAGCCACAAGCCGCCGCCCTTGACACCGGCACTGTTGCTGACAATCGTGCAGTTTTCAAACATGGCGGTCACGCCCACGTAAAACATGCCGCCCTCGAACACGACCCCGCCGCCGGTGTCGGGCGTCTGATTGCAGGCAAACAAGCAACTGCGCGTGCTGCCGCGGATGATCCACGCCCCGCCGCCCCACTTGAATCTCGGGCCGGTCGCGCGGTTGTAAATAACCTGGCAGCGGTCAAGGGTTGCGTCCAGCGCATTGACGCCGGCGGCATAATCAGCCACATTATTGCTGACAATGCAGCGGCGCATGGTTGCCGCGGAGATATTGACACCCGCGCCGTTGCCGTAATCGTTCTCGGCGCGATTGTCGGCGATCAGCGCATCCTGCAGCGTCCCGTCCGTGTGGAACACGCCCGCGCCCCGGCCATAATCCCACGTGCGGTTGTTGGTGATGACGCAGTGCGTGACCAGCGAGGCGCCATACTGCGCGCCGATGTAGGTCACCACCCCGCCGCCATTCGCGCTGCCGCCATTGCCCGTCACCACGCAATTGCTGAGGGTGCCGCCTTTCATATAGGCGCCGCCGCCGCTCTCGGCCATGTTTTGCGCCACCAGCGTGTTGCACACCAGCCCGCCATCTTCGGCAAAGACCCCGCCGCCTTGGCCGGCATAGGTCATGAAATTGCCTGTCACCACGCAATCAACCATCATGCCGATTTTGTAGATATAGGCGCCCGCGCCGGATGCCGAACGGCCGCGATTGCCGCGCACCACGCAATTGCTGATCGTGCCGCCCAAACGAATATGCACCGCGCCGCCCTTGGGATCCGCAACGGGGGCATAGCCGTTTTCAAGCGTCATGCCAGCGAGCTGCGCCGTCGGATGTTGCAGGAAAAAACAACGATTGGTGCTGGCCGGAAAGGCGCTGCGCACCAGCGTGTCGCCCACACCACCGGCCCCTTTCACAATAACGCCGCGCGTGACGGTCACCTGATTCGTCAGCACATGCGTGGTATTGCTCAACCACACCACCGTGCCGGCCACGCCGAGATCAATGGCCGGCTGCGGCGTGCGCGCCGCACTCGCCCAGCTCAGATAGGGCGCACTATCGCCGCCATCCGGCGCGACGTACATGATCGGCGGCCCGATCCGCACATAGGCTGGCCGCACTAATTGCGATGCTTGGCCCAGCGCATTGCTGACCAGCAGGCGCACGGCATAAGTGCCGAGGCTGCTGTAGCTCGTCGTGACGACGCCCAGTCCGGCGCCCTGCACATCAAACACGCCATTGTTGTCAAAATCCCAGCCATAGAACGTGACATCGCGATTCGCAGTGGCACCCCCGATTGTCGTGGTAAACACGACCGCCTGCGTGACAAACGCCTCGCGCTGCACCGTGCCGAAATTGCAGGCAAACGCCAGTGGCTGCACCTCGTACGCGCCCAGATCCACAATGCTGTTGAGAATGCGATTCGTGCCATCCAGATCGGTCGCGCCGTTCATCCAGGTGGCATTGATGCCCTGGTCAATGCACGAGGAGCCCGGCAGCAGTCGGACGTTGGCGTTGCCGAGGTCGGCGAATTGCGGGTCGGTAATGATCTGGTTTACCCAATTGGTGAGCGGCGACTGCGGCGTGCTGCAGCAATTCACGCAGCGCCATGACTGCCCGGGCGACGCAACATAGTTGTCATAATCCGCGGCAATGTTTTCATAAATAATCGAGTTTTCCATCAGCGTGCTGCCGGTAATGCGCACGCCGCCGGCGGTCACCAGCGCGCGGTTGCCGGCAATCGTGCAGTTCTGGACAATGCCGGCTTCGTAACAGTCAATCCCGCCGCCATCGCGCGCGCTGTTGAACAGCACTGCGCAATTGCGCGCCAAGCCGCCGCGATCCAAGTAGATGCCGCCACCGCCGCCACCATTGAACGTAAAATTGCGCTCGACGTGGCACCACAGCGCCGTGCCGCCGAAATAGCAGTGAATGCCCCCGCCGCTGCCGGCGGAACTATTGTCCGAGACCACACAGTTGCTGACAATGCCGCCGCCGAAGCATTGCACGCCGCCGCCAAAGGCAAAAAAGCCGCTGCCATCGGCCGTATTGCTGACAATCACGCAGTTTTGGAAAGTGCCGCGCTGGCTAATATATATGCCGCCGCCGCGCGCATTGCTGGTGCGCCCGCGCATGATCGTGAAGCCGTCAATGGTCGGGTCGGAACTCACATAGAAACAACGATTGCTGTTTTGCGCGTCAATAATGGTGGCCGCCGCGCCGCTAAAACTTTTCAGGACAATGCGTTTTTGAATGACGACCATGTTGATGCCCGACGTGCCGGCGCAATACAAGCCATTGCTGACCAGCACCAGGTCGTCCGCCACCGCCGCATTGACCGCGCTTTGAATGTCGCGCGCGGCCGTCGCCCAACTGGTGAACGGCGCGACCTGCGCGCCATTCAAGGCCACATACCGCGTCGTCGCCCAACCCGCGCCGCAGACACACCACAACAACAACGCCACGCACCGTGCGCTTTTCATAACCCCACTCCGGCGATGATTACAATGCAACCGGCGCGTCGGGCGCCGCGATCACGCGCCACTGCGCGCCGAATTGTTCGAGGAAATACAGGGCGTAGCAGCGCCAGAACACAATGACCGGCAGGAGCAGCACGGTGCCCAGATACGGGATCGCCATGAGGCAGCAGCCGATGCAGCAGGTGCAGCAGCCCACCAGCAGGATCAGCGCGCCGGTTGCCATGCCCAGCACCAGGCACATCAGCAGAAACTTGACAAAGCTCCAGACATGGCCCGCCAGCAGCTCGTCGCCAAAGACGCGCAGCGCGGCCAGCACCGGCAGATTGCGCAGGTACATCACCGGCACGACAAAATGCCGCAGCACGCTCTTGACCAGCGCCGCCACGCAGACAATCAGCGCCAACCCAATCACCGCTTCAATGACCGCGCCCAGCGCCGCATCGCCGAAGACGCGCGCGGCAATGTCGCGCCAGGCGATCGCCACGGCGCCCGCCAGCACCAGCAGCACCAGCAGAAATATCACCACGGTCAGCAGAAATTCAAAGACAAACAAGCTGTTGCCCAGACTGCGAAAATAATTCCACGGGGCCACGACCTCGGCGCGATTGTGCGCGACATTGTCCAACAACATGAACTTGCCGCGACTGCCAAGCCACAGCAACAATGCCGACAACGCCAGCGCCAGCACGATGACCACCACGGCAATCCCGCCGATCAACGCCAGGTGATCGGTAATGAAGGCGATGACTTGGTCGCCGTTGATCTTATTGTTGCGCCCGGCGCCGTTGGGAATATTGAAGCCGCCGCCCATGCCGCCGCCGCCATCACTGAGCAAGGCGATAAACGCAGTGAAGCCCAGCACACACCATTTGCCGAGGTCAAACGGCTGAAACAGGATGCGCTTGGTGTGCGCCAGCGCGCGCGCGATTGGGTCAATGACAGAAATGTTCATGGCTGCTCGTTACGCCGCTGCTTTTATAAAACGGTTTGCCGCAAACCGTTTTCATCAAGGCGGTAAGCGGTCAGCACGCGCTCCATGCGCTGGGCAGCATAGTCGACCCCATGCACTTGTTGACGCAAGAACTCGACCGCCGCCACGCGCCGCGCCACCGGCTGTGTCAGCCAGTAAGCCACATCCGTGCGTGGCGTATCGAGCCGGCGCACGCGCACGGATGTGCGATCCAAGTGGAAATCAAACTGGGGCGCGCTCATGCTGCTTAGGCGGCCGGCAGCACCGGCTTTTCATTGCGGAAGATCGCCAGATAGCTGATCGTCAGCGCCATGTACACGATCGGCATGGTGAAGAACAAGCCCACGCAGCACAGCATTGCGCCCACCACGTTGATCAGCCCCACCACGACGGTCAAGACCAGCAGCATGACCAATGCCGGCTGCACGCGCGCCCAGACATCCTTGGCCAGTTGCTGCAGCGCGCCTACCTGCACTGGCACGGCACTCTCGGCAATAATGAAGAAAACGTACGTGGCGATCATGCCGGCGAATAATTGCCAGGCCATGCCCAGTGTTTTGCCGACGAGCGGGACGGCGCCAAGAATGATCGCGGGGATGATGAGTGCCAGAAACACCAGGAGTGCGGGCACGAATTGCGTCTTGATGCCGTCAAACAACTCGCCATGTTCGAAATTCTGGCCGCGCGCTTTCTTCAGCAAACACTTAAAGAAGCCCACCGTCATGGGCCCGGCCAGAATGCCGCAACTGACCGCGCTGACGAGCACGACAATCAGCGATGCCAGCACATACTTCATGACGTCCGCTACAAACAATTGCCAGCCGGCTTTGAGCCAACCGCCGATGTCTACATTGATGGGTGTGGTTGCAATCGGTTCGGGTGTGATTTGGTCGTTCATCGTCATCTCCGGAAAGGGTTACCGCATAGTGTGCGTTCATTATACACAAAGTGACGGAAAAATGCAAAAAACGCACCGGCGTGCCGCGTTCCCCGCGGCAGCCGGCAGCGAAAGCAAAATCCCCCGCCGCGTGATGTGCTGCACGCCGCACGCCGTGCGGCGGCTACGGGCAGAGGTACCGACCGCGGTAGACATTTTTGCGTTCGCGATGTGCTGCACCGTGCCGGGAACGCCGATCTCCCGATCGGCCGAATGCAGGTGCGATCGCCCGATCACAGCTTCTGGCGGAAGGCGCGTGCGATCCTTGGCCGCGTCATACATTCTCGTGGCGCACGAGAATTTGGCGGGATATGGAAATCCCGCTTACCCTCAGCGGCACCGGTGTGCCGCGTTCCCCTGGGCATCCGGCCTGAAGAAGCAGTCTCTGCATGCAAAGAATGGGAGCCGCACTCCGTACGGCGAATGCTGCGGCAGAATCGCGACACGGAGGTCGCTCCCACTTTGCAGCAACAAGCCGATCGGCTGAAGGTAGGTGTGATCGCCCGATCACAGCTTCTGGCGGAAGGCGCGTGCGATCCTTGGCCGCGTCATACATTCTCGTGGCGCACGAGAATTTGGCGGGATATGGAAATCCCGCCTACCCTCAGCGGCACCGGCGTGCCGCGTTCCCCTCGGCGCGGCGCCGTGACGGGAACGCCGATCGCCTGATCGGCTGAAGGTAGGTGCGATCGCCGGATCGCATCCCTGGCATTGGCGGGATATGGAAATCCCGCCTACCCTCAGCGGCACCGGCGTGCCGCGTTCCCCTCGGCGCGGCGCCGGATCTTGGCTTTGCAGGGCGCTTGCCGCGCGCGGCGCGTTCTAGTACAATAGGCGCATGTACCGAGCATGGCACCGACACTAATGGAAACGTTCAAACACTTGCATCCTGTTCTGCAAGCGCTGCTGGCCACGCTGTTCACCTATGGCGTGACGGCGCTGGGCGCGGCGGTCGTGTTTTTTTTCAAGACGATCAACCGCAAGCTGCTGGACGGCATGCTGGGTTTTGCGGCGGGCGTGATGGTGGCGGCCAGTTTTTGGTCGCTGCTCGCGCCGGCCATTGAGATTGCGGAAAGCACGTCGCGTCTGCCGGCCTGGCTGGTGGTCGCCATTGGTTTTTTGGCGGGCGGAGTCTTCCTGCGGGTGGTGGACAAAGTCCTGCCGCATTTGCATCTGGGCCTGCCGCTCGAAAAAGCCGAGGGTATTCACACGCATTGGCAGCGCGCCATACTGCTGGTCTTGGCGATCACGCTGCACAATATTCCCGAGGGCTTGGCAGTCGGCGTCGCCTTTGGCGCAGTGGCGGCGGGGTTGGAGCATTCCTCACTGCCGGCGGCGATTGCCTTGGCGATCGGCATCGGCCTGCAGAATTTCCCGGAAGGCGCGGCCGTCTCAATCCCGCTGCGGCGCGAGGGCATTTCCCGCTTGAAAAGCTTTTGGTATGGGCAGCTGTCGGGCGTGGTCGAGCCGGTTGCCGGCGTGATCGGCGCCGTGGCGGTGCTGAGCATGACAACCTTGCTGCCGTATGCGCTGGCTTTTGCGGCCGGGGCCATGATATTTGTCGTGGTC
>Ga0247841_10012657_pt1 | contig 10947 bp, 12 predicted proteins | sample LaCruzMarch2015__2_FD_192410 | JGI IMG/M metagenome (GOLD analysis project Ga0247841, IMG submission 192410) | Freshwater microbial communities from meromictic Lake La Cruz, Castile-La Mancha, Spain - LaCruzMarch2015_18m | ecosystem: Environmental > Aquatic > Freshwater > Lake | place: Spain...
CAAGACCCCGGCAATGATCGCGAGTGCCTTTGTCAGGTTCTTTGTCTTCTTCTCTCTCTGTTTCTTTTCGCCCATTGTATAAGTCCTCCTTATTATGTCATTGGTCAATCGTCATAAACTATTCCGCTTTGTGCGGACACGGTTAGATTACATAATGAGATGTTTTCTTTGGCTCTTCTCCAATTTTAGGATTTTTGACCATATAAAAAACTTCGGCTCTTATCCGGTCGTGGAAAAAGAACCTCATCGCTATTTTCCGTGGGTAAGATGGAAGATTGATTTAGTACATACATGCAGTCCCTGAAACCGTGAAACGCGGAATATTGGGATCCCAGTACTGAACTAGTGCAAGGCATCCAAATCTGCCCGATACGGGCTCAGATTGTTCCACGTTTGGACATAAAAGTGTCTTAATCAGGAAAAACCGTGTCCTTTCTTTTGCGAAACCTTCAGTTCGTTCATGGATTAAGGGTTTGGGGGGCATATCGTTGCCGGAAAAAAGCTCTTTTAGGCTCCATTGGACAGGCGATCACCGTCACGATCGACCTACAGTCCCTGAAATGGAGGAACGCGGAATTTTGGGATCCGGTACGGAACTGGTGCAAGGCATCCAAATCACCATCAGGTCAACCGGGGAATGGAGCCCGGTGCACCGGAAGACCTGGTAGCCCCGGCTGGCGAGCAGGTTGTAGGTGACGTGTCCCGCCGTCCGATCTCGTGTGCGAACCGTGGGTTTGGTCCTGGGTTTTTCTATCGGTGTGTGATATCCCCCAAAATCACTGGATTTTTAGACAGAGTCTATTTTCGTTTTATCTGATTTTTCTGCATTGCATCCCGCAGTCCGATAAGATCCAAAGTATCCGGTTTATGATAATCAATTTTTTCAATGCGTGCCGGAATACGGTATCGCTGGATCGCATCGTCATCCGTGATAAAATAATTGCAGTCATACGAAATCGCATAACCAAGATGAACGCGATCGGTAATCTGGTTGGTAATCCGGTTATCTGATGTATCAAGACCCATCTCATAACAGATCTGGCTCAATACATCGTTCGGGTAAAGTGTGATAACGTTCCATTCTTTTAAGAGGGAGATGAACTGATCAACATTGCCAACGGTCTCATCCTGACGCAGCATCTCCGTCAGTGTTTCGCCTAACACCGTGATTGATGTGACAATGCTAAAATTCTGGTTTATTGCACGATCAATAACTTTCCTGTACCGTTCTTCTTTGATACTGGTAAAAAAAACACATGAGTCCAGAAAGATGGTGTCTTGTTTTAAAATAGATTTTTTCATCTGATCGAACGCAGCCGCTTCATGCGCTCTTCATGTTCTTCCGTACTTATTGCGGAAACGATGACGCCATGTGAGTCCACACCGCCACCAAACGGGAGCAGACCCCGTTCATAGAATTTACCAATAACAGCGGTATGGTCGTATTCGTCTTTGTTTAGTGTCTGGCACATTAAAAAAACATCTCTCTCTTCTCTTTCGTAGATATTAGCAACCAGGATTATAATTATTCTTGCATTCAGCAGGCATCCGTTAAAGTAAAACGATGTACCCGTTTAGTGAACAACTTCCACTACTGCAATGAGCAATTCGCCCGCACGGTGCGGATCCGCGATTACAAACTATTCAAAATACCGGATGGGATACGTTGTGGAGTGTGAGGGCGGTAGATCGTTAGCGTAACAAGCGGAACGGCAACCGCTCAAGCGGTATAAGGGGGGGGCTGTGAGGGTTAGATCTTCGAGGATACTATTCGTTAAGATTTCCCTCGCCTTGTTTAGAGTGGGGGGATACTTTTTTTTGAGGAGTTTCCATCTGCTGATTTTGTTTATCGGGGGTGGAGGCTAAACAGTTACGAAAAATCAAGAATTAGGATTGTTTTTATGCTGATAACTCTCCTTCAAATGATTAAACTGTGAATACTTAATAAAATCTTCGTGTTGTAATCGACCGACAACAATCCCTGGATGGATATTGATTTTCTCTGCAAAAATTTTTACAGATTTCTCATCTTTAAATTTATGCAATTCTTTGGAGTATTCTGAAGGAATGAGGAACTCACTTGCCCACGCATCAGCCTCGCGTTCCTCTACGGAATCCATCGGTGCGCCCTCAAATTCATCCAGAAATATTTCTTTTTTACCATGTTTCAGGATATGGGCGACTTCATGGAAAAACGTGAACCAGATTCGATCGTTTGTTTTTCCATAGAGCGATAACTGGATGATTGGTTTATGTGGGTTAAGCCAACGGGCAACACCGCTCACGTGGGCTCGGGGAATGGACGGGATGATTATCAGGGCAACACCAGATTTCAGACAGATTTTTTTGAGAGTATCTTCGATCTCTTGAAATGGTGAAAGGGTAAGAGACCGGATTGTTTTCAAAGATTCTTCAAAAGTGCTTTTATTGTATTTTGGACCTTCGATTTTTTCTGCCTCGATCTCACCCAGCCGAATCCATGATGAAATCGCACCGATATCGCTTTGTTCATGGCGTGTGCATCTGAAAGATCCGGACATTCCTGCATAATGCGATTTCCATTCATCGGGTGATGCCACGCTGAATAATCGTAATAGATCATCAACGATTTCCGCGAGATATTTCTGAGATACTCTTCGTTTCTGAATGTATCCAAGCGACATCAAATCGTGAATCGGTAATTTTTGTGCCCAAGAGTTCCATGATTCGAGACGCTTAGTCTCATTTAATCTAGCCAGATTCTGCCGATAATGTAACTCACGATTCAGCCAGAATTCTGCTGTGCTTCCTAGTACACGTTCGAGTTTTGTAGCGGTATCCTGGGTAATGGGTTTTTTTCCTTTTATGATTTCATTTATGTGCTTTGTTGATTGCCCCATTCGCATCGCAAAGTCAGATTGCGTCCAGTCACGTTCATTTAACAGATCAATAATAGTCTCACCTGGAGATGAGATCCAATCTGGTGTGAAACTTTTCATTTTTTTAGTCATGATAATCCCCTATATAGACAATTGTGACGTTTTTCACTTTTGACCAGTCAGTTTTGCCCTCAATGGTTTTTGGTATGGGTTTGTCTGCCGGTTCAAAGACTAAACGAACTGGTCCGACAAGATTTACTGCATATTGACCAGCATGTTCCCGTTCAAGGGGATGTGGTTTACCGGCGATTAATTCAGTCACAACAGATGCCGCCTGAATATCTGAAAGACGATTGTGTAACTGCTTTGCACATGGAGCACCGAGTTTGCGTTTGGCTACCCGTTCGATTTCACAGAGTTCCTGAAGATCTGGATTGTCAAACGCGATGTCCATTTACAACAAGATATTATTTACCTGATAGGTAAATAATTGTATCGGAGGAACTATCACAATTGGTAGAGGAATGCTATACTTTCGTTATTGAAAAAGGGGTTCTTCTCCAAGTTTAGGAAATTAAATTATATACATAAATTTTCCCAATTGTTGAGGATAAAAATCTCTTTATTGAAGAAGGTGCGTAAGCTGAATAATTAAGTCAGTTTACATGCGATCACGAAAATCACCCTGCCCAGGAGCGACCCCCTTCAGGGGAGATGAGTTCGGGAGTTTCCCTGGTGGCGGGCGTCTCCGTCGTGAGGGATCACACCCCCATGAAGGTCTTCAGCTGACCGGAGCGGTTTAGGTTGCAGAAACAGGGGAATTCCGTCACACGGTTTTGAGGAACCGCCATTTTTAGGTTATTTGAGGCAAACCGGGGTAGATACCTGGTTTAAAATGTACGCTAATGGATGCTATTGGAGGGCATCCGGCTGGGCAGATCGGTCAACATCACTGGTTCAAGGAAAAAACATGGGTTTTTTCCGGATCCCGGGATCCGGATATGACCTTTGGATCCCATGGTGGGAGATGAGGTCGGGAGTTTCCCTGGTGGCAGGTGTCTCCGTCGTGACAGACCCCCCATCGAGGATCACTTTACACTAGCCAGAGTGGTCCAGGTTGCAGAAAAGGGGGAATTCCGTCACACGGTTTTGGGGAACCGCCATTTTTAGGTTATTTGAGGCAAACCGGGGTAGATAACTGGTTTAAAATGTACGCTAATGGATGCTAATGGGAGGCAGATCGGCGCTCATATGACCTCTGGGTTGTTGGGGTCGGAAAAACGGGGGGGTTTCCGGAATCCAGGATCCGGATATTACCTTTGGATCTCATGGGGGGGGATGAGTTCGGGAGTTTCCCTGGTGGCAGCCCCCATAACGTTGTTGGTCATGATCCCAATTTAGCAACATGAATGAGGATGCCCCGAATAATTTATATCCCTAGAACAAATAAATCACGAATTCCCCGGGGTCGTATCAAACGGAATCCACGAAAACCACGTGCTTACCTTTAATTCATCAGCCCAATTGTTGATGGTTGTAATATCTGATTCAAATCCGCGGTCACAATCATTGATCAGGTTGAACAATTTTTCACCTGAAGTCTTATCCGGAAATTTTTTGTAAATAGTAAAATAATCTGTGCCCATTAACCGGTCCAGTTTTTTAAAATACGCATAATTCATTGCGTTAGATCCTTTATAGAGCAAATCGGGCACCATCTTTTTGATTTTTGGATCTAACCCCAGTGCTGCACGTGTATAGGAAACATTTATTGAACTGACTTGAAATTCTCGCAGTTCCGGGTATTCATTGTATATCCAGGCTTCGATATAGTAATCGACGGGCAAATTTGTCAATTGTTGAATAAATCCGCCAATCCAGAACGGGAGAATTTTTTGCTTTACTTCGGGGGGGAATTGCTTTATTATTGTCCGACCATTTCGCTCAAGATCCGATATTGCGATCCGATTGGCTTCATTGTCCGTAAAAGGAATCACTCGTTTCTCTGGATTAACAGAATAATATCGCAAAATGTGCCCACATTCATGAGCGATGAGATGATTGATCGTACCACCTTTTGTGTTGCCGAAAAAAATACTATGCCGGTCCATGTATGAGCGAGCGACCGTTACCTTTGCATCTACTGTTAATGTACTATCATAAATAAATTCAATTTCTTGATCGTGTAAGAACATTGGCTAAAAGTCCCTACTGGACAAAATTATCTACAGGTTATTATATCAATTTTGTTAATCTGAAGATATCGGTACTTCAGCAAAGAGAGAAAGGAATTTTATTGCAGAAGTACGTTGCAGATAGGATCCTTTTCCTTCATACCGATGAGGGAGAGGGTTCCGCCGCCCCCGAAGGGACGCCCCGCGGCGGCTCAATGACGATTTTTCAGATATAACGTCGATGAATGCACTTCTGGATACTCCCGAGAGAACGAAAATCTTCGATGCTCATCTTACCTCCAGCCGCTTAAAGGCGGATGCCTCATCTTTACTGCCTCACTTCGCAGAGGTGAGGGGAAGCACCCCCCGAGGTGAGGGGCGAAGGGGGGTCGCCGTGCCCCGCCCGTAGTGACGAAAGTGCAGGGTTGATATTGTTAACATCTGATTAGATCCAAAGGCACTCAAACCGTAGAATTACTACCCAACTGAAGACGTTAAACCGTAGCCGATTACCGGTTTTACCAACACATCCTGGATTGATACTTTACCCGAGATTGGATTGTTAATCCTCATGGAATCTTATACTTTTAGCCAATCATTGGACACGACCAAGAAATTCAGAACTCAGTTATTCAAAATCCAGCATTCTCGACTTCCATCATTCGATCATCGAATCTGAAAGCATGATAAATAATCTTGTAGCGCTCATGTAAAAATATCTCAAAGACCAAAATAAGGAAAAATTGTTTTCGCCGCTTTGTTTTTGACCCCGTCTAAAAACACCCTGAAAAAGCCCCTATTACCAGGGTAATAGACCTCCTCCAAAACAAGCCCAAATTGGGCTCCGATTCCCTCCCACGATCATCCAGTCATCCTCAAAAACCCCGTAAAACGCCCGGATTGGATCATGCCAAAAAATACCCTCAATTTGGGCTCAGTTTGCCAAAATACGGCAGGAAACTATGTCACCTATTGGCTGCCAGAGCCCGTCTGACAGAGGTTATTTTTGCCTCATACTTTTGCCCATTTGAAGGGAGAAAGTCGATTGCAGGGGCATTGGTGAGGCTCATTTTTGAAGAGATATATTATAAAAATAAAGTGATGGAAATAGGCCGGGAACTGGGGGGGTTTTCCGGGAATTTCAGGTGATATAAGCCCGTAACTTCTGAACGAGAGCAAGCTGCTTCTTCGCTTCAGTCTTCTTGTCGTTCTCGATAATTTCAATAATTTCATTCATAGGTTTTGCCAGTTCGTAGATTTTCATTGGTCTGCCTTTGCTCTCAGATGAATTCTCGCGATTTTTTATCCATCCCAGATCCGTCAGGAAGGTCATCGCTACGCTCACCTCGGGCTGGCGCATATCGACACCGCGCTCGATTACCCGGGCTGATGCTTTCGGAGTGTTCGCAAGAAACACCAGTATTTTCGCTACATTTTTCCTGGTGCCGATCTCAATAAGGAGATTCACGAACTCTTCTTCCTTGTCGGTAAAATATATTACATTCTGCTGTTTCATACGGACACCATAATTTCTATCAGAACTTTATACAATTTTATTATTTTTACAGCAATAAATGCATTCCGGTAGTATTTATCAAAAATGGTGGAGATGTTTGAGATCAATTGCTTGGAAAGCCAACCGGTCGCGGAGCGTGTGCGAGCGCGGCGAAACTGTGCGAAGTTGCCGGAGCGATGGGCGATTATCGCACGGATCCGTTCAGCAGTTATTGAGATTTTTTCTTGTGGGCGTACGCTCAAACGGAACTTTTGCTCCACAGCTTTCGTGGTTTTTCCCTACGAGAACTTTTTTTGTGCTTTATGATGTCGCTCGGTCAGGTTCACTCGTCCTCGCCTCGGCTACGGCTCGCTTCACATCACCTTGCTGCCCTTCTCACGGTGTACTGTTGAGCCGGTGACGTCCATGATTCATCGCTCCACTTCTGTTCCGCTCTGTCGCCATCGGCTGCTCTCGCACGCTCCCACACCATGCTTCGCATCGTGTTCGTCGCTGTTGATCACGCTCATGCCTAACGCTTAGTGACTCGCTCACCGGTATGATGCGTAGGAGCGAGTGATCCGGAATGCGGATTCATCTCAGCAGCGTTGTTGCATCGCCTTCGATTCCAGAAAAGCGGGCAATGCAGGGACGAGTGATCCTCGGTTGCTCCCTCATCCGATCCTGGCGTTTGCCGGCAGCCCCGTACCGCTCAAATTCTCGAAAACTCCTGCGATGCGAGCGGTGCGGTGCGCCAGTTTGAAATTGTCGGAGAAGCACGAGAACCAGGCAATCCGGAACAACCCCTCGCTTGTCGGATTGATCAGCAATTCAATAGAGGATCAGTATCTTCTCTATCCTGGCTCCTGCCTCCGAATGGGAGGGTGAGTGAAATAAGCCCAATTTGGGCTCCGATTGCCCGAAACCGGGAGCTGTTTTTGAATTTAGTGCCAAAAAATGCGGATTTAGTTGTAGTATTTTTAAAATAACGGATATTTGAGGGTTTTAAGGCAAAATAACCGATTTACAGCGTTTAAAAAGATCCCTAATAGCGCCTATTGCAGGGCATCCGGCAGGTTAGATCGACCAATATCCCCGATACAAGGAAAAACACGGGTTTTGATCCTGCCCGGTATCCGGTTTCGGACCGGAATGTTTTCGCCAATTCAATTTTGATCCACCTGGAGTATTTGCCATCACAGTGGGGTTGAAAAGTGTCAGACAACTCTGGAATACGGGCAGATCACGATGCCCGGGACATGCGGTATTCCGGGCTCAATGCGGGCTCCGATTGCCCCCCCGTTGGGCATATACGTGTCTTAATCGGGAAAAACCGTGTCTTTTCTTTTGTGAAACCTTCAGTTCAGTCCCGGTTCGAGGGTTTGGCGGTCATTTCGTTGCTGGGAAAAAGCTCTTTTATGCTCTATTGGACGGGTGATCACCGGCACGATCGACCTACAGTCCCTGAAACCGTGGAACGCAGGATTTTAGGATCCCGATATTCAGGTCACAACAATGCCAGGCATCCGTGTCCCCCCGGTCCGGGTGCCTGCGGCTCTTCTGTTGGATATTCGTATGTCTTTTGTTTTGTTGCTGTTTTTTTGAAAAATTCCTCCTGCGCCAGATTAGCCGGCAGATTTCAACAATTTTTTCCGGGTGTCATAAAAAATTCCATTATCCTGGTTCCGGAACTCCGCTGATATTATTATTTTGAATCTACGGGAAAGCTCACGCTGGCTGTGGGCAAAGCTCCGTTCGAGCGTAGGATCGCAAAATTCCAGTGCCAAAAAAAACAAACGCCGGACAGATCCCATTTTGTCAAAACCCCCGGCGCCACCCTCGCGCCCCGTTCGCCAATCAGCTGATAATACAAACTTCATTTTGCAGTCTTGAAATGTATTCATCCAGACCCATCTCCAGAGCGCGCCTATAATAGTATGTCAAAGGGCGCCCCGAGACAGAGCAGAAGTCAGAACAAAAAACAAAAACAAAAAACAAGGAGGAAAAAAATATGGCAGATTTCGTACAGAGCACAAATGTAAAGAGCGCAGTCCGCGAACTCGCGAACCCTATCGGGAACGTAGCGACGTTCAACACGATCGTCCAGTCGGTCATCACGACAAACCCGTTCGGGTGCGTTGCATACATGACCGCAGGGGTCAACCACAACCCTGTAGAAAAGACAAGAGAGACATACACGGCACGGTTCGTCTACGAAGACGAAGCCGCAAACAGCGTCGGTTACACCGTGGAACGGTTCAACACCATCGCAGGATTCAACACGGGAGTCGGTCTCGTGATGGCAAACACGGCGATGGCAACCGCACACAACGGGACTACTATCCACGACCCGGAGGAGGACGGGTTCTCCGCGACCCTGAAGTGTCACGACCCGAACGGTGAGATATACTCAGTGACCTTCACCCGGGACCAGATCAGCATCTCATCCTACTCGGACGACGCGATTCTCACAACAGTCGAGACCTGGGCTGACACCGTCACAGAACTCGCGTGAAGTGATGGCAATGGAGAATGAACTCATCATCACCGGGGCGTTTCTCGGCGCCGGGCTGCTCGCCTTCGTGATCATCCCCGGGCTCTTGGTCATCTGGGACCGGGTCCTCGATCACATGGAGTGGTAAAGGATCCGACAGAGAATAACCGGGGCAGGGGGGAATTAATCCCCTGCTCCGGTTTTTACAATTAACCTGTTAATCCAAATCGTTAGTTCCCCCACACCATCCCTTTCATCACTACAACCAGCATCCCGAAAAACCCCTCTCATACGTGCCGAACCCTCAAACTCAACAACCTCAATCTCACCCATCAACGCCGAAAGTCAGCCCCGCACCGGTACTGGCAATGAGGCGATCGGACGTGCGGGATTCGGAGAGGGAAAAGTCTGGCGAGGTTGATAGAATATGGGGGAGGATTTAATATCTGGCGATGAGATGTAATTCTGGTGAAATATGTCAACAGTGGAGATTAAAACGGTCGATGCCCAGGGGCGGATCATCCTGCCGAAATTATGGCGGAACCGGCTCAGGACCAATTCCGTTATCGTTATTGACGAAGATGACCGGCTGGAGATCCGACCAGCGGATGCCGATCTATCGCGGTTTGTGGATGCCGTGGAAGTTGACGTGGAACATTTTGAAGATTACCACAAGCTAAGAAAAGGTCTGAGAAAAGATGCGGTTCATTGATGCCAATGTCTTCATCTATGCAGTCCTGAAACCAAAGACGACACTGCCAGAAGCAGTCCTGCAAAAGAAGACCACGGCAAAAGAGATCTTCCTGCGGGTGAATGCCGGCGAGCCCGTCACCACAACCACCGTACACTTAAGCGAAGTAGCAAACGTGCTGGAAGATGCTGCGGGAATATCATTTGCAGCTGACCTCCTTTCAGCGATCCTCACAAAACCCACCATCAATATTGAGCCGGTATCAGCCGACGATTACCGGGAAAGTATCCGGCTCGCCCAGAAAAGTGCCATCAGCATTAACGATGCTCTTGCCGTACTCATCATGGAACGGCAGGGGATTCGTGAGATCTATACCTTCGACCGGCATTTTAAACAGGTGAAGGTCAGGACCGTGCAGGAATAGTTCCTACGGCATAAAAGAATTATTGTTCCTGTTCAGTCGAATGAAATGGGGACATATCAGATGATGTATCAAGCGGTTTGAAAAATAAGTCAAAATAGGAAAGTTCAGCCATAGAGTTTTTCTTTTTTTGCAATTTTTATGGCTTCGCGGATTAGTTCACGCCCTTCTTTTGTTATTTTTGGGTTCTCCATGTATTTGAGAAACCTCCGGGCGTCCTCTCCCTCCAGCACCAGCCCAATCTCGATTGGTTTTGCCATCCTGTTCACCCCGGTTTTTTTAGCATTATATTCCCACAGAACTATTTGAATTGTTGCGAACGGTCACAACGGCGGATAAATCTGGCTGATAATCTGCAAAAAAAACGATCCGCACACAACCGCCCCCTCGCGTTGGGCATGGCAGGCATCCAAATCTCCCATTTACGGGCTCATATTTTCCCCCTTTTGGGGATAAAAGTGTCTTAATCGGGAAAAACCGTGTCCTTTCTTTTATGAAACCTTCAGTTTGTTCCTGTTTTGACGGTTTAGGGGGCATATTGGTGCCGGAAAAAATCTCTTTTAGGCTCTATTGGACGGGCAATCACCGGCACGATCGACCTACAGTCCCTGTAACCGTGGAACGGGGAATTCTGTTTCACGACCCTTATCTGTCCGGACAATGAAATATAGAGAAGAATATGCCGGTCGGGGAAGTGCGGGACGGACCTGTAACAAAAACAAATATCGGCAGGCTGACGAACGCGATATTTGCGTTCACGTTCCTGTTGCTCTTTAAAAATATCCGGACGCCGTCCTTCGAGGATTATATCGGG
>Ga0247841_10012659_pt1 | contig 10946 bp, 9 predicted proteins | sample LaCruzMarch2015__2_FD_192410 | JGI IMG/M metagenome (GOLD analysis project Ga0247841, IMG submission 192410) | Freshwater microbial communities from meromictic Lake La Cruz, Castile-La Mancha, Spain - LaCruzMarch2015_18m | ecosystem: Environmental > Aquatic > Freshwater > Lake | place: Spain...
CAAGGATAACTACATCAACAAATTGGGCGAAATTTCCCTTGCCGTGATAATTGTAACTTGTGAAAGGGCTTGTATTTATGTGATTGGCATTTTCGCGCATCGAACGCACACCCTCAAGGTCGAACGTCTGCCCATCGAGAATATATTCCACCAGGCCTTCTTCCAGCATATTTACAAGATATTTGTTGCTTCCGCCACGAGCAAAACGGGCTTTCATGCCTTGTTTGCGGAGCATCTCGGCAAAATAAATCCCAATGGATAAAGCTGTTCCACCTGCTCCAGCCTGAAACGAAAATCCATCGCGCACGATGCCGGTCTCGCTGCAGAACTGTGCAGTCATCTCAGCAAGCAACAGCCTGTCAGGGCTTTTACTTATCTCTGTTGTACCCGAAACAATCTTTTCAGGAATACCAACTATATCCACAACAACCACGTAATCAACGTAGTTGCCTTGAATCTGCCAGGGAACGCAGGGAAAAGGGACTAAATTGTCAGTTACCACGATCACCTTATCGGCATATTGCGAATCGGCGAGGGCAAAACCAAGCAAACCACAGGCTGCAGGTCCGCGGTCGCCGGTTGCATTTCCAAACGGATCGGCTGTGGGTGCTGCTATTACAGCAATGTCAATTTTTACATCCCCGTCCTGTATGGCCTGATAGCGACCACCATGCGAACGGAGCACACCAAGGCCTTTCATATTTCCTTCGGAAGTAAACCTTCCAAGCGGACCGTTCATGCTGCCTTCGATGTGATGAATAACGCCGCTTTCGAGGTGTTTGATCATGGGCGAATGACACTCGAACGAAGCTGATGGCATCCAGGTAAGGTTCTTAATCCCGAGTTCGGCAGCGATATCGAAAATCTGGTTGCCAACCAAGTCACCGTTACGAAAATGGTGATGCGTCGAGATGGTCATGCCATCTTTTAATCCAGACCTTATAAGGGCGTCTTTCAGCGAAAGCACAATTTTATTCCCGTCTTCGGGATAATCGGCACAGGTAGCAATTGGCGGTGCGTATTTTCGTCCGGTTGGCCTGAATTTTCCAACCCCAAGGAAGGGGACTGCTTCTTTTCCATTCACCACCTGGGGCACGGTGCGCCCGGCTGCATTTATAGTAAGTTTATCGTATTTCGACATATGTTTTCAATTGTTTTAAACCAGAATCTTTATACAATAGTTATCGCTATTTACTCAACTTTCAGAAATTCATTGCGCCAACCGGGATTGAGTTTTCCCATGGTAACTGCAAGGTCAATCACTTTCTGGGCACGTTTTACCACCGGGGGATCTATCATCTTTGTTCCCAGCGAAACAACACCTAATCCTTTGGATGTAGCCTCGAAAAAAGCGTTAACAATTTTCTTCGCTTTTTCAATTTCAGCATCATCCGGGGCGAAGTTTTCATGGATTACTTTGATTTGTCTCGGATGGATGCACCCCATTCCATCGAAACCCAGGGCTTTTGACCGGATAACCGTTTGCCTGAGTGCTTCAATATCGGCCACATCGCTGAAAACCGAGTCAATCGCCTGTATCCCGGCCGCTTTGCAGGCATTTACAACCATGCTTCGTGCGAAAAACGATTCGCTGCCTTCCTGCGTCCGGCGTGTGCCAAGGTCTGCGGTATAGTCCTCAAGTCCGATAGCAACGGCGACCACGTTTCTGCTTTCGGCAATTTCGAGTGCTTTCAGCACGCCCAGGGCGCTTTCGATGATTGGCATCAGCCAGATTTCGTTTTTTATATCGAATTCTGTTTTAAGTTCTTCGATACGATCGTTCACCAACCGGAGCTGTCCGGCACTTTCGCATTTTGGTACGAGGATCAGGTTGACATTGTGTGGAACAAGAAAGGTGAGGTCATCCAATCCGGCAGGCACCTGGTTGATGCGTACCATACGCTCGGCACCATAAAAATCGATGCACCTCAACGCATTACGGACAAGGAAACATGCTTCGTATTTTTTGTTGGGTGCCACGGCATCTTCGAGGTCAAGAATAATCCCATCAGGTTTGTGTATTCCCGCATTGATCATCAGGCTCGGTGTGTTGCCAGGCAGGTAAAGCCTCGAAAACCGGTTCCTGTCACGTGAAGTGGAATACTGGTTTTCATCAAGCATCGGTAACAGAAACTCCTTATCAGTGCTGATCAATTGCCTGATGGCCGCTTCCATCCGGGCTGCAATAACCGGTGTAAGGGCACCTGAGTCTTCAAAAAGGATACGGGTATGTTCGATGCCATAAACTGCCAGTATTTCGAGCAGCAATTTGCGGATATCCTCGCCGTACATGGATTCAACCTTGCTGACAAGTTCAAGTTGAACGCCTCCGGTATTAGCCAGTTCCATAGTTACAAAACAATCAGAACGAATACCTTTCCCTTTGTTCCCGATTGCTGCCTGTTTGTCGGTAATGAAGTCCATATTATTGATATTTAAAATGTTATGATTTGAAAAAAGGATTAAAACACGCATTCCTATTTACCTGACAAAGGTACATTGGCAGATGAATTTTGCAAGCAATATTGAAACAAATATAAAAATTATTCAGAAGGTGTTGACAGCTCGTTCTTGTTGCACGAGGAAGGTGTTTTTGGAACCCCTCGAAATTATAACAATAAAAAAAGGAAACCCGAAAGTTTCCTTTTTCCATGAACTAAATTAACCAGCTTCCAGGCCGGAAAACTTTTACTTAACTGAATCAGTAACAGCAGCAGCGGCTGTATCAGCAGGAGCTGCAACCTGTGCTGTTGAATCTGCTGTGGCTTCAGCTTTGTTTTCGCCTGATTTGCATGATGCAAACGAGATAAGACCTGCAATCGCAAGAAAGAATAGTGTTTTTTTCATGTGTTGTTTGTTTTTAGGAGGTTAATTTTCAGCAAAATTATACAATTATTTTTCACTTTGAACTATTCTTTTATAAGATAATTCAACTTTTTAAAAATTCTTTTTTTTCATACCATTGTGAGTAACTTATTGCACTTAAAACCGTCAAATTCATAACCATTTATCTGCCAATCCAATTTGTGGCACAACTTTTGATATTTCGATCACCAGAAATCAAAGAAAACATGGATTAGCTTGTTATAAAACCATTTACTCATTATAATAATTAACTTAAATCTTCTAAAAATGAAAAAACTAAGTTTTGTGTTCGCCATGGCCTTGCTGGCATCTATGCCATTCCTGACATCATGTAACAAAGACACTACCCCGCCAACAATGAATTTCATTGGCGGAGGGGATTACATTTCGGCAGACGTTTCAGTTGTTGCCAATTCTGCCATCAAAGCCGGTGTCAATGCCCAGAGTGGCAGTTCCAAACTCACGCGGTTCCAAATAGTGCGAACTTTTAACAACATCCCGACAACAGTACTCGATTCTGTCATCAGTACCGAAACCTTTAATATTACTGTCGAAGGTTTTGCACGTGATGAAGCTGGTGTAGAACGCTGGTCGTTTACGATCACTGATAAGGATGGGGAAACAGCCACCCTAGCCTTTAATGTAACAACCACTGTGGGCTCCATTAAATCGTACACCGAAAAAATATTGGGTTCGTATGACAATGCTACTTTAGGCAGTTCGTTTGCTTCGGCGGATGGGACGATTTATAAACTTGCCGAAGCCAAGGCAAATGCTGCCAAAATTGACTGGATGTACTTTTACGGGGCTACTAACCAGGCTACTCTTGCTGCTCCTAACGATCCCGATGCAATAGATGTTTTCAGCGGTTCGAATGGACCCGATACCTGGAGCGTTAAAAATGCCACAAAATTCGCAAAGGTCACCTTTCCAGCCGGTACAACATGGGACGGAATAACTAACGATATTCCCATAATCAACCTTGCTTCGGGGGTAGCTGAATCGAAAGTAAACATGTTAACGGTTGGCCAGATAGTTGCGTTTAAAACTGCAGCAGGAAAAATGGGGTTGATAAAAATTGAAGCCATCACTGGTACCGGAGCGGGATCAATTACCTATTCCGTGAAAGTGCAGGAATAATAAATCCCATACCTTTACATATACTCCCTAAGAGATGCCTCACAGCATCTCTTATTTTTTTTAATTTTGCATCGAAATTCCGAGTCCGGCTCAAGAAGATGCAGTGACAATTTTTACCACAAATTCACAGACAAAATTACAGATAAATAATTGATATTCAGTGAATCAGTGGAAAAATTAAACTATAATCATCCATAGGCTATTTCGGAGCCGACTCAATTTTTTCTGTTCAATTTGGATTACCTGCTTTTGAATGAGAAGTTAAAAAAACACTTTGTTTGCACTTAGTATTATATTATGAAAGCATTGATGAAAAAGCTTTCCTTCACAGGGAGTCCACAGGCAGTGCTGGTTATTCGGCTATTGCTTGTACTTGCTATAATGGTAAGCAGCAGGCTTTTACTATATTTTTTAAATGTTTCCCTCTTCCCCGGGATTACTTTTTCTACATTTATCTGGTATGCATTTGCAGGGCTGAGGTTCGATATTGTCGCCTTATTATATGCTAATCTGTTATACATAGTGCTACAGGTTGTACCCTTCCGCTTCAGGCGAAAAAAAACGTACTGTATGTTTTCCGACTTCATTTTTTTAATCACCAATATTGTCCTTCTTATTCCAAATTTCGCCGATTCCGTCTATTTCAGGTTCACGATGAAGCGGATGACGGTTGATATTTTCAAATATATCAGCACAGGAAATGACACAGTTGATATGATGCCTCAGTTTATCCTTGATTACTGGTATGTGTTTTTACTTTGGTCATCTGCGATTTTTCTTATTATAGTCATCATGGGACGGATAAAAATATCAAAACGTTATGTGATGCAAAGTCCGATAAGTTATTACTTCTCTCAATCTGTTGTGATGTTTTTTCTGATGGCTCTGACTTTATTGGGTATAAGGGGAGGAATACAACTAAAACCAGTAGGGTTGCTGAGCGCTTCGCAGTATGCCCCTTCGCAGGAAACCCCCATTGTACTGAATTCAGCATTCACCCTGATGCGTTCATCCGGACAGAAGGGATTGCCGAGAATTAACTATTATCATGATCAGGAAGAAATGCGTAAAATTTTCGATGCGCAAAAACTGTATTTAACCACCGACAGCCTTGGCAATAAGCTGCCTATGCTAAAAAAGAACGTTTTTATTATAATCCTTGAAAGTTTTTCGACAGAGCATATTGGCGCACTTAGCGGACTAAAAGGAAACCCGAAAAGTGATTTCACTCCCTTCCTCGACAGCTTAATTGAGAAAAGTTTTGTTGCCGAAGGGTTTGCCAACGGAAAACGCAGCATGGAAGGAATTCCCGCCATACTGGCCTCCCTTCCTACCTGGATGGACGCGGAGTTTATCACTTCGCAGTACTCGGCCAATAATTTTAACAGCCTTGCCAGCCTGCTAAAAAACGAGGGATATTCGACTTCATTCTTTCATGGCGGGAAAAATGGCACTATGGGGTTCGATGCATTCAGCCATTCGGCTGGATTCGATAATTATTTCGGCAAAGATGAGTATCCTGATCAATCAGATTTCGATGGTTTCTGGGGCATCAGCGATGAGCCATACCTGCAATATATCGCGCAAAAACTCAATTCTATGAATCAACCATTCATGTGTGCGGTGTTTACGCTTTCCTCCCATCATCCTTACAAAGTCCCGGCCAAATATAAAAACCGTTTCAGGAAAGGCCCGCTCGAAATTCAGGAGACTATTATGTACTCTGATTTTGCCCTTAAAGAGTTTTTTGCAAAGGTATCAACTATGCCTTGGTTTCAGGATGCGCTTTTTGTGATTACAGCCGATCACACTTCGGAAGCCCGGCAGCCTTTTTACCAAAACAGGGTTGGACAGTATTGTATCCCCATTGTTTTTTATCAGCCCGGAAGCAGTTTAACTGGCCGAAAGAAAATCATTGCCCAACAGACCGATATCATGCCCACCATTCTCGACATGCTCCACTATCAGAAACCCTTCCTGGCATTTGGTGGCTCGTTGTTGCGCGAAAAAGAACCACGATTCGACTTAAGCTACCTGAATGGTAACTATCAGTTGATTTATGATGGATATGCTTATCAATCAGATATTTATTCAGTGGAAGAACTTTATAACTTTGTAAACGACAGCTTACTGACTAAAAATGTTGCAAAACTTGAGAAGAAAAATCTGACAGAATCTGACAGGTTGCTTCGTGCTATCATTCAACAGTACAACAACAGGATGCTTGACAACAAGCTAACGATTCAATAAAACATGACTGAAGAAAAGAAAAAAATCATATTTATAGTCAATCCTAAAGCTGGTATTTCCCCTAAAAGCAAATTTGTAATCGAATTGCTGACAGGAAACATTATTCCTTCCTCAAAGTTTATCTCGGAGGTTGTGTTTACTGAATATGCCGGGCATGGAAAAATATTAGCCAAAAATGCAGTGGCCGGCAAAGCAGACATTATTGTGGCGGTAGGTGGAGATGGAACAGTGAACGAAATTGCATGTTCTTTAGTTGATACAAATATTCCGATGGGAATCCTTCCTTCAGGGTCGGGAAACGGACTGGCCCGCTGCCTGGGTATATCCATGACCAATGCGCTCGCCCTTCGGACGATAATTAAAGGGAAGACCAAACTGATGGATGTGGCTATGGTCAACAATTTACTTTTTACCAGTATAGCGGGCATAGGTTTTGATGCCCACGTTGCCCAAAAATTCGCTGATTCAGGCATACGGGGGCTTTTTTCTTACATGCGGATAATACTCACTGAATTCAGAAGTTACAAACCGCTCAATTATTCACTTTCGATTGATGGACAAACCATTGAAAAGGAAGCGCTTATGATCACTTTTGCAAACAGCAACCAGTTCGGGTTCCACACCCGTATCGCACCTGATGCCAAGGTTGATGATGGTTTTCTTGACATTTGCATCGTACGGAAAATGCCCGCTTCCAAATTATTCAACATTGGGTACAGGACATTGACAGGAACGTTGGGTAAAACGGGTTATGCCGAGTATTACCGTGGAAACAACATTATGATAAACAACTCATGCGAAAACGTGATGAATATTGACGGCGAACCAAAAAATGTTAGCGGCAATGTACAAATTACTGTTAAACCGTTGGCATTAAGAGTGATTGTGCCTTAAAAGGGATGTCGGGTTTCGGATGTCGGATGTCGTAAATTTATCAGATGACAAAAAAAAACAAGCCTACAGGGATAGTTTACTCAACCAACCCTGATTTTAAGTACACAATTGAAGAGGATGAAGCAGTAGTCACTTTGCCCCATCAGCAGCAGAACCTGCGTGTAATGCTCGATCGTAAACAACGCGGAGGCAAACAGGTAACACTGGTAACAGGTTTTTCAGGAAAAGCTGCTGACCTAGAAGAACTTGGCAGGATGCTGAAAAGCAAATGCGGTGTCGGAGGCAGCGCCAAAGACAACGAAATAATTATCCAGGGCGATTTCAGACAAAAAGTCCTTGAAATCCTAACCAAAGCCGGGTATAAAACCAAATTGGCCGGCGGATAAGATTTTCAGTCTGGTAACTGGTTTAACGCATTAATACTAAAACATTAATCAATCTGTCTGTTCAATATGTTTCAATCACTCGTCGAAACAATCACACGCTGGCTCACCAAATTAGGCTTTTCACCTGAAATTGCCACAAAAGTAGCCGGCATCTCCGACTTTATCACAGTGTTGATTTTCGGGGTAATTATTTACTACATTTCAAAACTGATCATCATCCGCATCCTGAAACGGATAGCGGCACGTACTGTTACCAATTGGGACGACGTGCTGATCGAGCAGAAAGTTTTTCAACGGATGGCTTTCCTGGTGCCGGGTATTCTGGTTTACCAATCCATTCCATTAACACTCGATGAATTTCCCGGAGCAATATTTACTTTACTGAAATTCACTAACATATACATTGTAATCATATTTCTGTTAGTGGTTGTCTCGTTCCTCAACTCGGTATATGCCATTTATCAGAAAAGCGATTTCGCCATGTACCATCCCATCAAGGGCTATATCCAGATAGGGAAAATAATCGTTTTTATTATTGGCTTCCTGTTGATTTTTTCCTTTCTGTTCAACCAATCACCTTTTTACATGCTTACCGGTCTGGGTGCTTTTTCGGCAGTACTGTTGCTGGTTTTTAAAGACCCGATACTCGGATTTGTAGGTGGGATACAACTTTCAGCCAACGACATGGTTCGTCAGGGTGACTGGATTAGTATGCCAAAATATGGGGCCGATGGCACAGTTCTCGAAATTTCGCTTACGACTGTAAAAGTCCAGAATTTTGATAATTCAATCTCCACTTTGCCAACCTATTCGCTGGTGGCCGAATCGTTTCAAAACTTTCGCGGAATGAAGGATTCAGGTGTCAGGCGGTTGAAACGTTCAATCAGCATTGACATGTCGAGTGTTAAATTTTGCACCCCTGAAATGTTAGATAAATTCAGGAAAATCATGATCTTACGCGAATATGTTGACCGGACGGAAGCCGAACTCGAAAACTACAACCGGCAGAACAATATAGATAATTCGGTTTTTGTGAACGGGCGCAGGCAAACCAACATCGGGATTTTCAGGGCATACCTGGAGGAATACCTTGCCAATCACCCGATGGTTGACAAAAACAGCGACTTGCTTGTAAGGCAACTTCAGCCTAATTCATCAGGAATACCCATAGAAATCTATGCATTCACCATCGTGACCGAGTTTGTGCGTTACGAAAAAGTGCAATCCGATATTTTCGACCATATTCTGGCTATCGTTCCACAATTTGACCTGCGTGTGTTCCAAAGTCCATCAGGAGAAGATTTGCGCCAGGGTAACTCAGTGTATGCTGAGAATAATGAGTAATAGGAATAAGAGACTTGTTGGGTGAAAGCCTTAAAAAAGGACTGAAAATTATTGATAACCATTTAAAAATCAAAATATGAATACTTTAGAGAGATACATAGAGCGTTTTATTTTTTTTAGTCGCTGGATGCAATTACCTGTTTACTTAGGATTGATAATTGCGTCATTTTTATATTCAATTAAATTTATGATTCAAATATGGCATTTGATTTCAAATTTTTCATTTATGAATGAAAATGCGATTATGTTGTCTATTTTAGGATTGATTGACATTTCAATGGTAATCAACCTATTAGTTGTTGTTTTTATCGGAGGATATATTACATTTGTAAGTAAGATTTCTTTTGATAATCATGAGGATAAACCTGATTGGTTGAGCAAAATAAATGCAAGTTCTCTCAAGATAAAACTTATTATTTCGTTAGTTAGCATATCCGGTGTTCACCTTTTAAAAACTTTTATAGATATTCATAACATCCCTTTACAAGATGCAGTGCTACAAATTGTGATTCATATTGTATTCATTATCTCAGCATTACTTTTGGCGTATGCAGACAAGATTATGCACTCTCATGATATATCGAAAGAATATTAGTTTGATTAGTTTTTGCATAAGAGATAAATTATAAAAAAAGGCCAGCACACATTTTTTTAATTCAAATCTTTTTGATTTATCTGTGGTGAAACACCGATGGCTCTTTAAACCGCCGTCCGATAATGATTCGATGTGTTAACATCTCATCTCAGTTTTGATCATTTCTTCCATGATCAGCCTGAACCAAACTGTATAAATCTCAGGATTTGACTGCATATCTGAAAATAAGTCAGCAGGTTTTACCCATTTGTAGTCATTTATTTCTTCAAGATTGATCTTTGGGGAGCCATCAAAGCGACCTGTAAACACGTGATCAAATTCATGTTCAACAAGTCCGTTATCGAAATATACCTGGTAAATAATGTGGAATGATTCTGTCAATGGGACCTCAAACCCCATTTCTTCCAGAAGGCGCCGGGAAGCAGCCTCAATACTGCTTTCGCCTGGCCGTGGATGGCTGCAACAAGCATTGCTCCATAAACCAGGAGAATGATATTTTGAAAAAGCGCGCTGCTGGATCAATATTTCGCCTCCTGCATTGAATACCATCACTGACAAAGCTCTATGCAATTCACCTTTGGTGTGTGCTTCCAACTTTCCCATCTCACCAACCGGCACATCGGCAGCATCAACAAGTATTACTTTTTCAGTTTTCATCCCGATGTCGGCAACATATAAATAATTGCCTATTGTTTAATAAGTTGCGTAAAGATATTTTCTGACTATTTGTTGGAACTAAAAATCTGAAGGTCCAAGTTCGGCTTCATCGGGCATGTTGTTCATCCGCGATTGATAAATCATGGTATTTCCACCCTGTTCGAAGCCCGAATTGGGTGCGAGCGGTTGTCCCATTCCATCAATGCTGATAGAAGGGATATCCTGAAAACGGGCAAATTTGCTGATAAATTGCAACCAGAATTCCTCAGTTGCCCCGTTTCGGTGTTTCGCAACAATGATCTGGGCTTTCCCTTCGGTAGAGTTCCCTTGTTCATCTTCCAGCAACTTATAATACTCGGGCCGGTAGATGAAGAGCACAAGGTCGGCATCCTGTTCAATAGCTCCTGATTCGCGAAGGTCGGAAAGTTGTGGTTTTTTACTTCCCTGGGCAGTGCTTCGGGTTTCAACTGAGCGGTTTAATTGCGAAAGGGCAATCACGGGTATGTTCAGTTCTTTGGCAAGGCTCTTGAGCGAACGAGAAATGGCCGAAATCTCCTGCTCGCGGTTACCGCCGCCTCGGCGGTCGCCACCGGCAGTCATGAGCTGTATATAGTCAACTACAACCATTTCGATGTCGTACTGGGCTTTGAGCCTTCGGCATTTGGCCCGGAGTTCGAAAAGCGAAAGCGCGGGAGTGTCATCTATATAAATGGGAGCAGTGATCAATTTCGAAATGCGTGCGTTCAGTTGTTCCCATTCAAAATTTTGCAACTGACCTCTACGAAGCGCACTTGCCGAAAGTTCTGCTTCCGAAG
>Ga0247841_10012660_pt1 | contig 10944 bp, 8 predicted proteins | sample LaCruzMarch2015__2_FD_192410 | JGI IMG/M metagenome (GOLD analysis project Ga0247841, IMG submission 192410) | Freshwater microbial communities from meromictic Lake La Cruz, Castile-La Mancha, Spain - LaCruzMarch2015_18m | ecosystem: Environmental > Aquatic > Freshwater > Lake | place: Spain...
TTTAAATTTTTAGTCAGGGCCTATGATTTTTTGCCTAACTGGATAAAAATAACCCACTTAATAAAATGAAAAAAACGATAATAAGTATAAACATCCCTACATTTAATTCTGAGAAGACCCTAAAGAAAACTTTAGATTCCATAGTTAAACAAAATTATAAGAATTATGAAATAGTCATTGTAGATCACTATTCGACGGATAAAACTCTGGAAATTGCGAAAAAGTATACCAAAAATATATTCATGGATAAAAAAAGATTACTTGGTTCCAGAAGAATTGGAGCAAATAAAAGTAAGGGTGAAATTATTTTAGTAATCGATTCGGATCAAGTACTGGAACCCACGTTATTAAAAAGAATTGAAGAAGAATTTTCAAAAGAAGATATCGATATGGCCATTCTGGAAGAACGAAGCTATCAACCCCAAAATCTTGTGGAAAAAATGACAGATATAGATCGACAGAGGGTTCATGAATCATTTGAACTTGATCCTTCTAAAAGCGTGCTTCTACCTAGGGCATTTAGGAAAAAAATTATCCTGGCGGCATTTGATAAAATCGATAAAAATCTTGATGATTTTATTGTGGTTCAGGATCATGCCATACTCTATCATGAATCTTGGAAGATTTCAAAAAAAATAGGATTTATCAAAAATGCAGTTTTCCATATGGAGCCTAACACTTTTCGAGAAGTATTTCAGCACTATTATGCGTGGGGTAAAAGATCAAAAGCCTCTGAAAAAGTAATGCCAGCAGAATATAGGGAGATGTTTAATGGAAAATTGACAAATAGGCTTAAATCAATCAATTGGTTGGATAAAAAAACATTAAAAACTCTCCCGCTTACTTTTATTAAGGGTTTAGGTTTTAAACTCGGACTATTGTTTTCAAGTAAAAAATGACCAAAAAAAAGATAATATTAGTATATGACTTCCTTAAGGAATTAGGGGGTCTTGAAAGAATGATGTTCTTTTATGCCAACTGTCTATCTAAAAAATACGATGTTGAATTAAACTTCGGATATGTCTCGGATAAAGATAAAGAAGCACTTATTCGAGAGTTGGAGTTAAGCAAAAAAATAAAAATAAAGCAGATTGGAAATACCAAAAGTGAATTAAAACAGCTTGCTGCATTTCTATTAAACTCCAAAGGTTTAGCCGGCAAAGCAGACTTAATAATCAGTTTCAGTTTTATGAGTAATAAAAATGCATATAATGATAAGAGATTAAGAAAAATACCTTACGTTGCAGTGGTTTGTCATCCACCGAATTTTTTATATCCCATGTCCAGGGGCTGGATAAATAATCTACCTCGATTATTTGCTCGTTTAATTGGAAATCTTGCGGGTGTTTGGCTAAGAAAGAAAGATAAAGAGTATATGCGAAATGCAAAACAAGTCCTAACCATTAGCCAGTATACTTCTCGAAGAGTAGAACAAATCTATGGCTTAAAGTCCAAAATAATATTCCCCCCTCTTTCGGAATTCTTTAGAATGATGAGTGATAGGGAAAAAATAAACTTCATAAGACAAAAAAATATAAATAAAGATTTTATCCTGGCTCATGGTAGAATAATTCCTGATAAAGAGTACAAATTAATTATACCGCTAATTAAAGATTTATCAGCAGATCTCATAATTTCGGGTAGTATTGAAAAAGAGTACAGAGCTGAACTGGAAAAAGAGATAAAAAAGCATAATCTTGGAGATCGAGTTAAAATCCTTGGAAGAATTTCGAAAGAAGATCTCTTGGGCTATTATAACTGTGCTAAGGTTTTCGTTAATCCTGCACATAAGGAAGACTTTGGACTAACGCCAATAGAGGCCATGGCCTGCGGTTGTCCGGTTGTTGCTTGGGATGATGGTGCTGGACCAAGTGAAACAGTACTCGAGGGAAAAACAGGATTGCTAGCCAAACCCTATGATCTGACTAATTTTAAGAATAAAATTGAACAAGCACTCGAAAAAAGATGGGATAAAAAATTTATTTTAAGACACGTTAATAAATTTTCAAAGAAAAGTATAGAAGCAGAAATTATAAAAAATATTTCTATTTAGGATAGATCATCTGAAAGATAACCAATACTGGTTGATCGCCCTGAGAGGTTGATTGAGTATAAACTTTTATTGGGATCATTGTGGAATTATGTCTATCCGCATAAGTATAAGCCCATTGTGGAGTAAATCCTGGTTCAAATGCTGAAACAACAATATACTTTGGCTGATACTCTGAAACTTTAAGGTCAAAAGCAGATTCATTTTCATTGGAACCATTCACATAAAAGTCCAGAACCTTTCGTTCTGAGTAGTAGGAGTGTTGTGGAACAGAGGCGCTGATTATAGAATCAGAAGTAAGTGAGTTTTCTTTTATCCATAAACCTGATTCTTTAACTTGTGAATAGGAATCCACTTTCATCTTTATGATTTGATTTGCATGATTGGCCTGATTATAAACCCCCATTAAAACAATTAAAATAATTAAGAGTGTAGCAACTATTTTTTTGCCTGAAAGAGTACCGATATAGTCCGAAAATACTAAAACGCCCATAGAAGTAAAGGCTAGCATACCCGGCAAAAGAGGAAAGAACCAACGATATTCAAAACTATTAGCCCTCATTATAAATACAAATACGAAGAGAAGAGCACCCAAAAGAAGTAAATTAAATACATTGGACTTGAACTCTATATTCTCCTTAGACCTATCTAGCTTTATTATTTGATCCAGCATCAAAACAACCTTGAATAGGACCACTAAAAGCCCAATTATGAAAGCATAAAATAGTATTGAAGGTAGACTAGATACGGATTGATAAAAACCATAGAACACTGTTAGAGATTTCCAGCCAATTGGTTCTGTTAAATGCATATACTGTTTTAGAAAAGCCTGAGGGATTGTTGTAAAAATAAAAGAAGCAATTATAGCCAAGATAACAATTGAAAGCCCAATTAATCCGGTTTTTGAAAATATTTTTTTATTCAGAAGGATAATAAAAACTAAAATTGCAGGAACAAATAAGATATTTCCTGGCCTAAATAGGAAAGATAGAATTGAAAGCCCAATTATCCAGATTAGAGAATATTTAGATTTAATAAAGTAAAAATCTTTATTTTTGATATAGCACCTAAATAGGATAAATATAGCCAAAAATTCAAAGATTAAAGCCATATTTTCTGTATGAAATCTGTTACTGTAGAACAGATGTTCCCAAAGAACACTCATTATAAGCGTAGAGATAAACGCAATCCGATTATCATTATACATTTCTTTTATCATAAAATACGTCAAAAATACAATTAAGATTGAAGGTAGAAATAAACCTAAAAATCTCATCACAGCTTCATTTGTTATATGTAGGAAGAAGAAAATAGACATAACAGCGGGAAAAAGAGGAGAACGTGTGGCACTAAGATCATAATGAGCAAGACCTGCTATTGCCTTGGCCCCAGACATATACTCAGACTCGTCCCACCATAAAGGCTGGCTTTTAGTAATCCAAAAATAATAGAGCCTCAGAGCAATTGTAAATAGGAAGATACCAATCAGAATAAGGTTTTGATTCTTTTCGAACCAGGAACTAGTTTTTTCAGAAGACTTTTCAAGAGTCTCGATCTTTACTCTTTCATTAATAACATTATTTTCTAGATTAGCTACCTTATTTTCTTCCATCGATTTAACAAGAAATCTGGCTTTTTATTTGTTATTGTTAACCATCTAAATCCTTTAAAATGGCCAAGCTATAGAAATTTTATGGCAGGGAAAATTGTAGTAATTGGCGACCTTATGTTGGATAAATATAGATATTGTACCACTCGTAAAAATCCTGAAAATGTAGCGCCCTGCTATAGGGTTTTATCAAAAGAGTATAAACCGGGTGGGGCCGGAAATGTGGCGGCAAGCCTTGCTAAACTTGGCTCCGATTTTAAACTTCTGGGAATTCTAAGCAAGGATCACTATGCCTCTATTCTTGAGAAAGCTCTGGCGGACTTGAGAGTACCTTGTGAATTTATCCGAGACGAACAGAGACCCACCATAGTCAAAGAAAGACTTTACGTCAAGGGAAAATACGAGTGTAGAATTGATGATGAAGAGATAGCTCCAATTAGTGAAAATCATGTTCAAGAAATCTTAAGGGGAATTGGTAATCCTGATTTGATAATTGTTTCAGACTATAGAAAAGGTATGATTACTCCGGAATTAATGAATGCTCTTAGAGCAACAGGAATCAGAATAGTAGTTGATGCAAAGCCAAAGCAGGTAGATAGATATGGGAATGTATTCCTTGTTAAGCCTAATTCTAGAGAGGCTAGGGCCATGGCCCATACTCGGGGAGATTTACAGGCCGGAGAGGCATTAATGCAAACACTTAATTCAAATGTTCTGATTACTCGGGGCGCCAGAGGAATAAGTTATTTTGGATTAGACGGAAAAAGATATAAATTCCCTGCCGAAAAAAGAAAGGTTGTAGATGTTACAGGTGCAGGAGATATTGCAATTTCTACTTTTGCTCACTGTCTTGTGAAAGGAAGAAGTCTTGAAGAATGTATATTTTTTGCAAATAGAGCAGCTGGAATTTCAGTTGAATATCCTGGTTGTCATCCAGTTAGTGAAGAAGAGATGAGATTATAATTTTATTTAGTGCTATCAATTCTTTCCCAGGCATCACCATAATGCTTGTTTTTCAGCTTAGTATCATAAAAAACTCTCATCCACATATAAAATCTTGCAACTACTAATTCAAAGGTCCACCAAAATTCTTTTAATGTTTTTGGATAAGAAAAAATCATACCTAAACCTTTTCCAGCTTCATTGCCAAATGTTTTAACTCTTTTAGTTGTTTGAGTATCCGCATATTTGTCCAAGGTTTCGTGAGCCTTACTTGTTCTAATCTTTTGTTTTATCCAGTCCTGCCAGTTATCTACGTTTTTTATGAACACCTTCGCGTTCTCAGCATAACCAATTTTGTATCCTTTTTCCCAAAAAAGGTAGGGGATGAAGGAATCTTCCGCTACGTCTAGAGGAATTTGATTTACTATTTTTTTTCTAAATGCAAATAAATAACCTGAACACTCAATAAATGAATTGCTTTCAAAGGCCTTTTTTCTTATATTATGTGCTGCTTCAAATAAAAAGTTAGCCCAATAACCATATTTCTTATTTTTATCTTCCATGGGAAAAGGTCTACCCGTGGCACATCCAATTTCAGGATCCAAAAATAGATTAACCATTTCTTCTACAACCGTATCTGCTAGTTGAACATCACCGTCTGTTAAAAGTAGTAAATCTGTTTCTATCTTATTAAAGATTAAATTGAGGGCATAGCTTTTACCTTTTCCTGGATCTTTCAATATTCGTATATTCTTATGTTTTTTTGCATAATCTTGAGAAATATCGAGCGTTTCTTTATCCGGGGCCGAGATCAAAATATCATAACCATATTTTGTTTTTTGATTTATTGCAGATTCTATTGCTTTAGCTATATTTGGTTCCTTAAAAGCAGTAATCAAAAGAGTTACTTTTTGCTTAAGCAATTTTTCTACACTCGAGTAAATTTCATTCAAATCTATTTTATCCATGATGTCTTTTGGTGAATTTCTATAACTGCAAATATCTTTTGATTTCGCTACTACTTTTTCTCCAATACCATAAGTATCGATTTCGCTTACAGAAGTGGGGCCCACTAAAATTATGGATTTTCTCTTTAATGCCAAGGCAATATGCATACCCAAACTATCAGTAGTTATGAATAAACCACAAACACTTACAAGTGCGGGGAATTCTATAAGATCATTACCGCAACCAGTATCAATAATTGGAGCGGTCGATTTTTTATGTATTTCCTGATTTCTTTCAACTTCGTTTGGCCCCCCAAATAAGAGTATTTTTGCATGATATTTTTTATATAGATTATCTATAAGTTCTACTGTTTTTTCTATAGACAAAGATTTGGGCCAAGTATCTGCTGCACCAGTATTTATTCCGATTATAAGTTCTGTTCTCGAAAGATTATATCTTCTTAAAAAATCATTTGCAAATTTTCTTTGAAAGTCATTAAGTCTCAAAAAGGGAGTATATTTTTCCCAATCTTTTATTTCAGAAATTTCCGCCATTATCTGTCTATGTGTTTTCTTATTATCTTTTTTTAGCTTATCTGCTCTGTCCTCACCAAGCTTACTTATTCTAGAAGTATTAAACCAATATCCACTTTCAGGAGTATAGTCTACCTGATCTTTTTCGTTTAAAAATGCTCCAATTAAACGTTTTGGTTTTAAAGCCATTGCAAATCTGCAGTTTTCCAGGTCTTCCTCCAGATTGATTACTAAATCGAATGAAATACTTCTTAATGAATCCTTATTCTCTTTTTCAACTACTTTTAAAACATAAGGATTATTAGAAAATAGGGGTTTAGCTCTGGGGTCAGTTAACCAATAAACCTGGGGATCTTTATTCTTGTATTTTTCTCTAAGAGCCTGTGCTAAAAAACTGCAACGAACAACATCTCCTAATGCTCCAACTTTAACAACCAAGATGTTCATGAATTAACTTATATTCCTTGCTTTAAAAGGATTATTATAATAACTAAAACAAGGCTTCTATCTTCTTGATTATCTTAGACCATTCAAACTTCTCTACCGAGGCTCTAGCTTTTTTCTTTAGAGAGGTACTATCACCAACCATAATTGAATTGAGCTTGGCTGAGCAATTTTTTTCATTACCTTGCTCGAAGAGATAGCCATTAACTTTATCCTCAACTAAATCCTGAATGGCAGGAATATTACTGCCTAGAACAATTTTTTGTCGAGCCATGGCTTCGATAATTGATTGAGGCATACCCTCTTTCTTACTTGAAAGAATAAATATTTTACAAGAGTCTAATTTTTTTATTTTTTTATTTAATTCGTATATTGCTGGTGAAAATTTGACTTGCTTTTCAAGCTTAAGTTCGGTAATTATCCGTTTTAACTTCAATAAATATTCTTCTTCTGCCGGGCCTACAATTTCAAGGATAGTTTTTTTATCTCTCATCAAGGCCATAGCCCTTATTGGCGTCTCTAGGTCCTTTATGGGAGAAATTCTGCCAATAAATAAAATTTTATTATCTTCTTTAGCCAAAGAAGAATTTTTAAAAAACTCTTCAGGAATTCCATTAGGAATATACTCTAATTTAGATTTTTCTGCGCCCAGGGAGAGTAGATAAGGAATTTCCCAGTTGGAAATATAAATTATCTTGTCAAATCTTTTAAGGTTTCTTGGTCCAATAAATCGATCGTAGAGCTTTACAAAAAGTTTAGCTATAAAACCACGAGTAGAATTATCCTGAACAAAGGGCGCGTGAGTTACTAAAAAAACCTTGCAATTTTTACCTTGCTTCATTAATTTGTTTTTTATTTTAAGGGCTTTTGTGGTGTGGGGGTGTCGATAGACATGAACAATTATTATATCTGGCGAGTAATCTAGGGCTGCTTTTTCAAAATTCCACCTCATAAAAGACTCTCCGCCAAGTTTTCTAAAATTAAAACGTTTTATTTTAACATTAGAGATATTTTCTTCATCACAGGCAATTTTATCTGAACCCTTAGTAGCATTTGAAGAGAAAACTCTAACTTCATAGCCTAAGCTTGAAAGTCGCTTGGATTCTTCTAAAACTCGAGTCCAAACGCCGCAAATACCGGCTGAAAATTGACAGAGTTCTAAGATCTTGGGTTTAGTCACTACCATAAATATTCATGGGAAGGAAGATATTTAAATTATGGTGTTAATCTAGTGCTATGTATGCTCTCCAAGATATATCGATTATAATTCCAACCTACAATCGGGCTGAAGATCTTAAAACTACCCTGCATACAATTAAACCATTCTTAACTAAAATTCGTGAAGTAATCATAGTTGATCAGAGCAAAAATGATGAGACTAAAAACTTAATTAATTTATTGAAGAATAAAAAAATAAGATATATTTACTCAAAAATACCTTCAATTACCCTAGCCAGAAATCTTGGAGTGAAAAATATTCACAAAGCGGCTAAAATCATTTGTTTTATAGATGATGATGTTACTCTAAATAAAAATTACTTTAAAAATATACTTGCGGTTTTTAATAATAATGCTTCAGCTAAAGCTGTTGCGGGCTTTTTTATTAATGAAAATCTTTCTAAACGTAGAAAATTTGAGATAGTCTTAAGGAAGCTTTTCTTTCTCGATAATCCTGATAAAAATCGGGCCAGAATAATCTCTGCTTATGGTAATACCTATCCCAAGGAATTAAATCAAGTTATAAACTCACAATGGATTCCCGGAGTTAATATGTGCTATAAAAAAGAAGTTTTTAGAGAACAAAAATTTGATGAAAATCTTTTGGGCTATACAATTGGGGAAGATATTGATTTCTCCCATAGGCTCTATAAAAAATACCCCGATTCAGTTTTTATAACTCCCTACGCCAAATTAGTACATCGCGCTTCTAATGTTGAACGAACGCCTACTGAAAAAATGGCTTATATCAATCAGGTGGATCATTTTTACTTCTTTTTTAAAAATAAAAACGATAGTTTTTTAGAAAGAGTTAAGTTTAGCTGGTCCTTGGTTGGAATAACTCTTCTTAGAACATTTAATCTTTTAATTAAGCCTACAAAAGTTAATTATCTTAAGGAAAAATATTTTATTAAATCCCTAATCTATTGTCTAAGCAACCTAAAGAAAATAAAAAGCGGAAAAGTACGAGAATTTCTCTAGTATTATTTTAGAGCACCATCAAAAATAGTTTTTAACTTTTCTATACGATTTTTATAGGAAAATTTGCCCGTCAGAACCATTTGACGACCATTTTTGCCCATCCTTTTCATTAAATTTGGATTATTAATCAGAAATTCCACCTTGGCCACTATCCTTTCTATTAAAGCTCGATCCACTTTTTCAAACATTCTAAGATATCTGGGATTTTTTATATCCTGATGAATCTTTTCTTCATCATATGGAATTTCTTCACTTTTTTTAATTAAGAAACCATTATAGTTATTGATAACAACTTCGTTGACTGCCCAGGTATCTGTTGCAATAAGCGGTAAACCATAATACATGGCTTCAAGAGGGGCCAGGGCATTAAGATTGTGGGCAGGAGTTATAAAAATATTTGCATTAAGATATAAATCTTCCATCTCTTTTTCAGAGAGAAAGTTTTCTATTAGATGTAGATTCTTTAATCCCCCATATTTTTTTTCATAAATTCGGGAAGCTTACATCTAACAAATAAATGAACGTTTGGATTTTTCTGGACAATTTGCTTAAACGATTCTAATGTTTCTAGTGCACCCTTGATTAGAACGTCTTGTGGATTATTTATTGAACCAACAAATAAGAGATTTATTGAATTATGCTTCTTGTTTAGTAGTTTTTTCTTTGGGAAGTTCTTGGTAATATAAACTACTGTTAATTTTTTGTTAATCTTTGGGGATTTAAATTCGTTCTTAATATCTGCTCTTAACGCTTCAGTAAAACAGACAATGGCCTTACATGAAGGAGATTCTAAAGACTGCTGGATGTATTTTCTGTTCTTTAAAAAAAGCTTTTGATTATAACCCATCAGACAATTAATTTTATCAACCATATCTAAAACATAGGGTTTATCTTGTCTTAGAACTAGCCGACCCGCAGAAAAAATTAGATCAATATCTTTTGGAAGGACCTTAGAACTAAACTTAAGGTTTTCGTTTTTAATGGGATTATAAAAATGGTATAAAAAACCACGATAGATTCTACGAACCAGAGGCAAGGATTTAACAAAATCTATTTTTCCCTTACTAACTAGCTCTCTTTTTTCCAGTTCGGGAATATAAAACTTATAACCATTGGGAGGATTATTTAGAAGTTCATTATAAAGGGAATGGGGCTTGTTTAGGTCCTTATAAAAATAAATTGTTTTCATAAAATTAGAGGGTAAAATATATTTTAAACCTATCGTATCCTATATCTATTAATTAATTCATAAATGTTTATAAATCACTAAGAAGATAAAGGGGTATGTACATCCTTGGATTAAATATCGGACATAATGCAACCGCAACTCTATTAAAAAATGGAAAAATCATAGTTTGCGTAAACGAAGAAAGATTTTCCAGAGTCAAAAATCACACCGGAATCCCCCTTAAGGCAATAAAATACATCCTGGAAGATCAAAAAATTAGGCTGGAAGAGATAGACTATGTGGTTCTGGATTATGGTTTTGCTAATTTTGAGAATAAGGACTTCACAAAACATTTTATGGATTCTTACACTAAGAAAAGCCGATACAATCGAATGGTGTCCAATCTAGCTTATCAATTCCCTAATCTATTCAATAAATACTACTCGTTTAGAGAAGCTATTAAAAACTTAAATAAAAGTAAGAGAAATAAAAAATTTATTCAAGAAATGGCAGGTATACTAAAGATCTCTCCAGAGAAGATATTAACCTCTAATCATCATCTACTGCATGCCCTAAGTACTTGCTTTAATTTAACAGATGAAAAATGGCTTATCTTTACTTTGGACGGAGAGGGTTCTGGTTTATGTGCAACACTTAATGTCTGGGATGGAAAAAACTTGAAAGTAATATCTAAATCCAGAAAAATTGCTTCTTTAGGCTATCTCTATTCCCTAGCAACGCTTTATTTGGGCATGAAACCAAATCAACATGAGTTCAAGGTAATGGGTCTGGCACCCTATGCTAAAAAAGATAAGGTTGACGAACTTTATAACTCCAAATTTAAAGATTTAATAAAAATAAATGAAAAATTAGAGTTTAAATCTAAATTTAACATGGCTTTTTCAGATATATTTTTTGAAAAAGAAATGAAATTTAATCGTTTTGATAATATTGCTGGTGCTGTTCAAAAACTTACAGAAGAGCTAACAGAGGAATGGGTTAAAAAGGCAATGAAGAAAACGGGAGTACACAATATTGCGCTTTCTGGTGG